>Ga0207683_10006316_pt1 | contig 10151 bp, 12 predicted proteins | sample KBSM73metaG_FD_184333 | JGI IMG/M metagenome (GOLD analysis project Ga0207683, IMG submission 184333) | Miscanthus rhizosphere microbial communities from Kellogg Biological Station, Michigan, USA - KBS M7-3 metaG (SPAdes) (version 2) | ecosystem: Host-associated > Plants > Roots > Rhizosphere >...
GGAAGCAGGCGGTAAAGTCAAAGGCGGCTGGATCTTCCCTCGAGGCGGGCGAGCGGCTTCAGGGCGAGGCGGGCTACATGCGACACGCCATGCCGGCCATGTCCTTCTCGGCCGCCGCTTTGGTCTTGTACTTGCCCATCATTTTCATGCCGGCTTCCATCTTGGTCACCACCGAACAGGTGTGGGTCGTGGTATTGAGACCCACAAAGTAAGGTCCCTCGGTCAAGGCGAAAGCGGGCGTGGCGAATGCGCCGACAAGCACGGCGCCGATTAGATATTTCCTCATGAACTTCTTCTCCCTGATTTTCGGCTCGTGGTCAGAGGTCGTCATCGTCCTGCCGAGGTGACCGCCAAACGGCATCTCGCGCGAAAGTCCGAGGCCGGCTGACCATTTCCCGGTCGCGAACGCAAAAGAAACTCTGTTTTAATCGAATCGCTTTTGGATGCTCAGCTTAGCTATAGAGAGATTGCCAGGATCGCCAAGTGCTCACATGGTTCGGTCCATGCGCAAAAGAAGGAATGGTTGGCGCGGAAGGCTGCTGAAAACGGATAGCGATAGAGGGGCGCGGCGGAACGACGTCCCGAGGAGCAGGAGCAGGTCCAGAAGAACAGGCAATCGAATTCCAGCCGGCTGAACGTTCGTTCGGCTCTGCCGGATATGAGCGCTCAAAACTACGAACCGCGCATCAGGGGGCGCCCTGCGCTGCGCGTCAATGGCCTTACGGGCCCGTCACTTGGAGTCAACGCCATGAACGTGATCGAAATGCTGGAAAAGGAAGAAATCGCGCGTCTCAACAAGACCATCCCGGAATTCGCGCCCGGCGACACCGTCATCGTCAACGTCAACGTCGTCGAAGGCGAGCGCAAGCGCGTGCAGGCTTACGAGGGCGTCGTCATCGCCAAGCGCAACCGCGGGCTCAACTCCGCGTTCACGGTCCGCAAGATTTCGAGCGGTGAAGGCGTCGAGCGGACGTTCCAGACCTATTCGCCGCTGATCGCCTCGATCGAGGTGAAGCGCCGCGGCGACGTGCGCCGCGCGAAGCTCTATTACCTCCGTGGCCGCTCCGGCAAGTCCGCGCGGATCCGCGAGAAGCTCGCCACGCGGGAAACGCCGAAGGCGCAATAAGGCGCCGCGGCATTGTCTGCCCATTTTGCGGCCCCTCCGACGGGCCGCTTTTCATTGGGAAATCGCCCAGGCTCGACCCTGCCGGGCCGCGCCGGACGCGGCCCGGATCTTGCTTTCCCTAAGTTGTCCGTGCGCGGCAACAGCGGGCGATTGTCCGAGGGATTGCGGTTTTTGGATGGGGTCGAATGAAGGCAACGCTCTACGAGGCGCTGGGAATTCAGGCAAGCTCCTCCGATGAGGAGGTGCGTGCCGCGCTACGACGGCTGATCCGGAAGTATTACGCCAAGACGCGCGACGGACAGGGAAACGTCGAAGAGGCCCTGCGCTTCATCAATCATGCCAGCCGCATACTCGGTGACTCCGAGCGGAGGCAGCGCTACGACGATGAGCTCGCGCTGTCCGCAGGGACGGCCGAACAGAGGGTCGCGAATGTCGTCATCAATGCGGTGGCGATCTCGGGCGAACAGACCGATGTCCACAGCGAGCCGCAGCCCGGCGCGCCCCATCTGGAGGACTTCCTCGATACCAAGGTCGACCGCAAGGGCGCCGAGCTCAACCTGCTGCACCACCCGGGGCTGACCGAGCGCGTCGTCACCTCCATCAGCTCGCCTGTCGCCACGGTGGGACTGTGCGTGCTCTTTGGCGCCTTCATCGCCGCCGCCCTCGTCTTCGTCACGCCGTCCGACGCCCTGCTCGTAGCGAAGCAGGTGCTCGTCTGGCTCACGGTCGGGCTGCTCGGAATGATCACGGTCTACGGCATCGTGCACGGCATGGTCTACGGACGCGGCCACAGCCCGTCGTCGAAGCTCGGCATATCGCCGCAGACCGACCTCGCCATCCTCAACTGGCGGCGCGAAAAGAGCGTATTCCTGGGTGCGAGCCAGCCGGCCGAGGACGCTTCGTGGATCTTCCAGCTCCGGATGGCGGAGCTCGAGCGGGAAAAGACGGGCCGCACCAGCGAGCCGCAGCCTTGGGCGCGCCTCGCCGCGCGCCTCTTCGATTACGGCATCTGGGGCCTTTTGCTGGCGCTCCTGTTCTCGGAGCTTCGCCGTGTCGGCATCATCTCTCCGAACGTCGCATTCTGGCTGGGTCATCCGTTCATCGCGCCGATTCTGATCACCGCGTCGTGGGTGCCCGTCGAGGCCCTGCTCGTGGCGGGACTTGGCACGACCCCGGGGAAGTGGCTCTTCGGCGTCTACCTGCAGTTTTCGATCTCCGACGCCTACGCCTCGCGCGATGCACGGGCGCAGATCGTGCGCGGGCTCCGGCGCGCGCTTCGCGTCTGGTGGAGCGGGATCGGCTGCGGCGTGCTGCCCATCTCCGCCGTGCTTATCGCCATTGCGTACGAAAAAGTCGCACACGACCAGGAGACCGACTGGGATTTCGCGGAGGATTGCCTCGTCACCCACGGCCCTTCCGGAACGCTCAACATGGCCACGGGCGTGCTGGGCCTCGTGGCGATGCTGTGGCTCTATGGTGTTGCATGGCATCAGCCGATGGCGGAATCCTTCGCCTGGGCGCGGACAACCGTTGCGGCGGCCCTGCCGGTGCCTTCGATCGGTTCAACGGCCACCACGGTTTCGGCGCCGATCGCTGCGGCCGCCGTCGAACCGATCGCATCTTCTGCCGCTCGCACTCCCGCGGCGCCGGCGAGCACGGCGGTGATCAACACGGACGTAGCCGTGCTGATGGCGGAGCGGCGCGCCAAGGCCGCAACGCTCCGAGGCGACGGCCAGCGCATGCTTGCGGCGGGCAACTGGCGGCGCGCTGCGGAGCTCTGCCGGGAGTGGGCCGACCTCGAGCTCGCAAGCGCCGACGCCTGGCGTTGCCTGGGGCAGGCGCAGCAGGCGCAGGGCAACTATCACGAAGCGCTTGCCGCGTTCCGGCGGGCCAAGCAATACGCCCCGAACGACCGCACGCTCGACGCGGCAGTCGACCGTGCGCAGCGCGGCATCATCAGCGAATTCCAGGCCCGCTACCGGCGCTGAGGCGTTGCGCGCGTCTTGGCGCTAGACGAGCGCCGCGATCCACAACGGCAGCGTCACGGCGGCCAACAGCGTTCCGCTCGAAATCAGCATCGCCACGGGCGCGCCGACGCCATTCATCTGCACCGCGAGGATGTAGGCGGAGGTCGCCGTCGGCACTGCGGCCATCACCACCGCGATCTGGCGTTCGAGGGGCGACAGGCCAGCCATGGGCGCAAGAACGTACGCAATGGCGGGCAATGCCACGAGCTTCACTGCATTCCACCATGCGAGCGCCGGCCACGGCAGCGTGCTGCGGTCGAATTTAAGTCCCGCGCCGACGGCGAGAAGTCCCAGCGGCAGCGCGGCCGCCGCAAGCAACTCCAGCACCCGCGCGGGCAGACCGGGCAGCGGAAGCCGCGCGAAGTTCCAGGCCAGCCCGGCGATGCATGCGAGCACGAGCGGATTGCGCGCGATGGCACCCACGACAGGCATGCCGCGGCCGCGCGCGAGCATGGCCACCGCCGCCACGTTGACCACCGGCACGAGCAGCCCCAGGAGCACGCTCATCAGCGCGACGCCTTCGGCGCCGCCCAGCCGGCTCGCGGCCGCGAGGGCCACGTAAGTATTGAAGCGAAACCCGCATTGAAAGCAGGCAGCGAACGTAGGCTCGGGCAGGCGGAAAAGCGGGCGCGCGAGTGCCGACAGCGCCATCCCTGCTACCGTGAAGCCGAGTCCTACCGCGGCGAGCCGTCCCGCGTCGGCGGGCGAGAGCGGTGAGGACGCGAGCGAACGGAAGAGCAACGCCGGGAACAGCACGAAGTAGACGAGGCGCTCGACCCCGCCCCAGAATGCGCTGTCGAAGAGGCGCGACCGGCGCAAGAGCGCGCCCAGCCCGATAAGCAGGAAATCAGGGAGGAGCAGCAGCGCCGCGCTCATGCGGCGTTCAGTGAACGTCCGGGGAGAGGCGCGCGGATGCCGCGCCCATGCCGGTCAGCGCCGGCGCATCAGGAACCAGAACGCCCCGTCGGCCTCGCCGTGCTCGACCAGCACGTTGCCGGTCTGACGTGCGAACGCCTCGAAATCGCGGACGCTCGCCGGATCCGTCGCGGTAATACGGATCACCTGGCCGGAGGCCATGTCGTTCAGGGCTTTTTTCGTGCGGAGAATCGGCAGCGGGCAGTTGAGGCCGCGGGCGTCGATTTCTCGATCGGCTTGGAGCATCGGGTCGCTTTGAGATCGGGAAGCAGGCGCGAATTATAGCAACGCCTGCCGGTGACCTTGGTCCCTAGCGTGCCTCAACCGCGGATGCGCGCGACGAGGTCGGTTGTCGAGCGGGGATAGCGGAAAGGAATTGCGACAAAGCGTCCCCCGTGAGCGATCACTTCGGCGGCTCCGACGGTAGTGGCGAGATCGTAGTCGCCGCCCTTGACGAGTATTTCCGGCATGCACGCGACTACCAGGTCGAGCGGCGTGTCCGTATCGAAGGGCACCACCAGGTCGACGCATTCGAGCCCCGCCAGCACCGCCATACGGTCGTCCAGCGCATTCAGCGGCCTAAGCGAGCCCTTGCCCAGGCGACGCACCGAGTCGTCGGTGTTCACCGCCACGACGAGCGACGCACCAAGGCCGCGTGCCTGTTCCAGATACGTCACGTGGCCGCGATGAAGGATGTCGAATACGCCGTTGGTGAACACGCGCGGTCGAGCCAGCGCGGCGATTCGTGCAACGGCGCTCGCGGCGTCGGCGGCCTTGGCCGCCGTGCGCGGCTCAGGCAGCAGCGGGTCGGAATCGGCAGTCACCATCCGCCATCTTCGGTTCGGCGTTCGCGACGCTTAGTTGGTGTACTCGAAAATCTTCACCACGCGCACGACGTCGGTCGTCGACGCCGCGATCTGCCCCGCTGCGTCGCCTTCCGCATGACTGACGATGCCCATCAGGTAGACGACGCCTCGCTCGGTCACGACCTTGACGTGCGTCGCCGAGAATTTGTTGGCCTCGACAAAGCGCGTCTTGACCTTCGAGGTGATGTACGAGTCGTTGGTCCGCTGCGACATCGAGGCGTTCGGCCCGACGGCGAGCTCGTTGTGGACCGCGCGCACGCGCTCGGTGTTCTTGGCGAGGTTGCCGATCGAGGCGAGCGTTCCGAAGTCCGGGACTTCGCCCGACAGCAGCACGATGCCGTTGTAGCTGGTCGAGATCGCGTGCACGCGCTCGCCATAGCGCGTATTGATTTGTTCGGCGATCTTGAGCTCGATCGCCTCGTCGTCGGCCTGCGCCCCGACCGAGCGGCGGTCGGTTGCGACGAGCGCCGTCCCGCCCACGCCTGCGACAACCAGTGCGGGCACGCAGCCGGTCAGGACGAATGGAATGGCGAGCGTCAGTGCGAGCAGCGTGACGAGAATGCGGGAAGGGCGGATCGGAATCATGACGAGGGCCCTCCGGGGGCGCTGGGAAAGGAAGCAGGCCCGTGCGACGAACCTCGCGTCCGCGCGCGTCCTGGAGACGCGCGGCGGTAGGCTCACTCGTCGTCGCCAAGCAGCGTTGCGTCGATCGCGTCGCAAAGGCAGTGGATCACCAGGAGGTGCACTTCCTGGATTCGCATCGTTCGCGCATGCGGAACGCATAGATGGACGTCCCCGGCCGCCATAAGTTCACCGAGGCGGCCGCCGCCCTTGCCGGTCAGCGCCACGACGTGCATCTCGCGCTCGTGGGCGGCATTGACGGCAGCCACGACGTTGCCCGAATTGCCCGAGGTCGAGATCGCGAGCAGCACGTCGCCCTTCGTGCCGAGCGCGCGCACCTGTCGCGCGAAGATTTCCTCGAACGAATAATCGTTGGCGACCGCCGTGAGCAGCGAGGTATCGGTCGCAAGCGAAATCGCCGGCAGCTCGGGACGCTCGCGTTCGAAGCGACCGATCAGCTCCGCCGCGAAATGCTGTGCGTCGGCAGCCGAGCCGCCATTGCCGCAGGCCAGGATCTTGCCGTCGGCGAACAGCGCTTCGGTCATCAGCGTAGCCGCGCGCGCGATGTCGGGGACCATCGCGTCCGCGGCATCGAGCTTCACCTTCGCGCTGTCCGCGAAGTGCTCATGTATTCGCTTGGCGTGATCGAGCATGGCGCGCGGATTCTAGCAGGGTCATTCGACGGCGATGACGTCCTGCCGCCAGTCGACGCGCCTGGGGTCGTCTCCATCGATCAGCACGACGTCGAATCGGCATGCGGGTTCGTGCGCCAGCGTTGCCAGGTAGGCCGCCGCCGCGGCGACGATGCGCGCGCGCTTGGCCTCCGTGATGCTGGCAGCGGCGCCGCCGTATGCGCTCGAGCGCCGCCGCCGCACCTCGACGAACACCAGCACCGCGCCATCGCGCGCGATCAGGTCGATCTCGCCGCGACGCGTGCGGAAATTGCGAGTGACGATCGCAAGTCCCTGGGCGGCAAGATAGGCGGCCGCGCGCGACTCGGCCGCCTGGCCGACGTCAGCGCGGGTCGAGCGGGAGGAGGCGTCCGTCACGATAAACGGCCAGCCGTCCCTCGCGCATGAACTGGCGGCTCGTCCCCAGCGTGATCGTGCCGGTGGCGCCTTCCAGCGAGAACTCGGCAGGCGGATCTGCGCCGAAAGCCTGCGACACGCGAAACGCATCGATCCCGAGCGCATAGAGGCGCTCCAGCGCGGCGCTGCCGAACTCGGGCCGGGGGAATTTCGCGAACTCGGGCGCATCAGGCGTGACGAGCCACGGGATCTCGACGATGCGAAGCTGGTTCAGGTCGCGGATGACCGCCGGATCGGGTCGCTCGAAGACGAGTCCGCTCGCGTACGCGGTGACCGTCCCCGTGTACGACTTGACGAGCGCGGCATTGCCCCCGTCGACCGCCAGCAGCACCCCGTCGGGCGCGGAGCGAGCGAGGTTCCGCCGCAATTGCGTGAGCGCATCCGGCGCTGGGTCGAAGCGGAAGCTCGACGGCAGCGAGCCACCGCCCGCGACCCACTCGGTCGCGAAGGTCGACGCGAAGCGTTGCATGAGCGGCGAGCCGCCCGCGATCACGTCGATCGAGCGCACGCCGTCCTCCTGCGCGCGCCGCGCCAGCACGCGTGCGTCGGCTTCGATCGCGAGGCCGAACGAATAGACGGTGGGCGGCAACTGCGCGGGATCCTCGATCTGATTGAGCGCGACGGTCCATGGAATTTCCGGATCGGCGAGCGCGAGCGTCTTCAGGTCGTCTCGCAACAGCGGGCCCACGATCACGCGGACGCCTTTCGCGCTCGCCTCTGCGAAGGCCGCGAGCACGCCGTCCTCCTTGTGGCCGATCACGATGCAGCGTGCGCGGGCGCCCGCGGCGTCCGCCGCCGCGAGGAATCCCGCGCGGACGGCATCGGCGGCACGCGAGTAGGCCGGCACATCGAGCGGCAGGATCAGCGCGACGAGACTGGTCGCCGCGGGGGGCGGACGTGTCGCCCGTCCGGGCGGCGGGAATGCAGGCGGTGCGCCCGGCGCAGCATCGCTCGGAAACGGGCTCCCGGGCGTGGGCTCGATGCTCGTTGGCGGCGGAAGCGGCGTGGTCAGCGCGCCGGAATCCGGCGGCGGGACAGGCGTTTCCCGTACGGCGGCTGCGCCCGTTGGCGCCGCAGGAGGAGCGGGCCGCGAGGTGGTGGCGCGATCCTGGATCGGCGCGGGGCGGCTTGTCGGCGCAAGCTGCGCGCAGGACAATGCGCCCGCCGCGACGAGCACCAGCAGGCTGATGCGCATTGCCATCTGCGCAGCGTGTCGGACGCGCGGGGAGCCGGGCATGAAGGCGAAGCGGATGTCGGAAGAAATCGGTACGTCGAATGAAACCGGTGTTGCCCAAGCGCCACCGGCCGCTCACGCCGAGCCGGGCTCATTATATGTGGTGGCGACGCCGCTCGGGAACGCTCGCGATCTAACGCTGCGCGCGCTCGACATTCTCCGCAGCGTCGACCTCGTGGCGGCGGAGGACACGCGCCTGTCGGCGCCGCTCCTTCGCCGCTACGGCATCGCGGTCCGTTTGCTCTCGCTCAACGCGCACAACGAGGATGCGCGTGCGCGCACGATCGCGGATGCGCTCGCCAAAGGGCAGAGCGTTGCAGTCATCACGGATGCCGGAACGCCGGGCATCAGCGATCCCGGTGCACGGCTGGTGCGCGCCGTTCGCGATGCCGGGCATGGCGTGGTTCCGATTCCGGGGCCGTCGGCGGTCGCCGCGGCGCTCTCCGTCGCCGGAATCGAGGCGGCGCGCTTCGCGTTCCTCGGATTTCTGCCGCCGCAGGCCAAGGCCCGTCGCGCGCTGCTCGACAGCGTGGCCGCGCTGCCGCTGGCACTCGTCCTCTATGAAGCGCCGCATCGCGTGCGCGCGACCGTCGACGCGCTCCTCGAGGTGCTGGATGGAACGCGCGCGCTGATCGTCGCCCGCGAGCTCACCAAGCTGCACGAGACCATTACGCGCGTACCGCTTGTCGATGCGCCGGCATGGTTCGCGGGCGACGCGAATCGCGAGCGCGGCGAATTCGTGCTGATCGTGGATGCGCCGGCAGGCAGGACTGCGCACGTCGAAAGTGTCACCCCCGAGGCCGAGTTGTGGCTGCGTGCGCTGCTTGCCGAATTGCCGCCGGCGCGCGCCGCGCGCGTGGTGGCGGCGGCCACCGGTGCGTCGCGGGACGTCCTCTACGCTCGGGCGCTCGCGCTCAAGCCAGACGCGGAACGGCCGTGAAATCCTTGTGCGAGAGATCGAACAGGCTGGTCGCCTCGAGGTCGAGGACGATCGCGGCGACCTGATTGCGCATGCGCCAGCGCCAGCGCACGACGCCGAGCGTCGGCCTGGACGTGGCGACCCGGCGCTCCAGAATGTCGAGGGTCAGGTAGAGCACGTCGCCGGGACGCACCGGGTTGTCCCACTTGAGATACGCGAGTCCCGGCGACCCGAATGATTCCGAATCGGCGAGCACCTGGGTCACCACCATGCGCATCGCGATTCCGCACGTCTGCCAGCCGCTTGCGATCAGCCCCCGCCACGGGCCGTCTGCCGCGCGCCCGGCATCGACGTGGAACCACTGCGGATCGTATTCGCGTGCGAAGGCGAGCACCTGCGCTTCGTCGAGGGTCTCGGGGCCGACGGTGATGGAGCGGCCCGGCGTCATTTCCGCGAATTTCATGCGCGTCCGTCAATAGGTTTCGAGATGGTAGCGTCCCGCATCGCGCAGCCGGGGCAACAAGGCTTCCCAATCCATTCCCTGGGCGCGGCAGGCTTCGCGGAACGCTTGGGCGACGCCTTCTTCCATGCCCTTCAGCCCGCAGACGTAGATGAACGTGTGCTCGTCGGCAAGGAGGCGCGCGACGTCCGTCCCTCGCGCGCGAATGAGATCCTGCACATAGCGCTTCGGCTCGCCGGGAACGCGCGAGAACGCCAGGTTGACGTCGATGAAATCGCGCGACAGCTTCATCAGCGGTCCGAAGTACGGCAATTCGTCGGCCGAGCGCGCGCCGAAGAACAGCATGAGCTCGCCACCATCGTTCTCGCCGACGCGGCGCCGTCGCTCCGTCATCGCGCGCATCGGCGCCGATCCTGTGCCGGTGCAGATCATGAGCAGGCTCGATCCCGGATGGTTCGGCATCAGGAAGCTTGTGCCGAACGGACCGACGACGTTGACGGCGTCCCCCTTGGCCAGATCGCACAGATAGTTGGACGCCACGCCGCGCGTTCCGCGGCCTTCGTGATCCTCGGTGACGCGCTTCACCGTGAGGGCGAGGTTGTTGTAGCGCGGACGCTCGCCGTCGCGCGGGCTCGCGACCGAATAGAGGCGCACGTGGTGCGGACGTCCCTCCGCGTCGATGCCGGGAGGAATCACGCCAATCGTCTGGCCCTCGAGGACGGGAAACGCAGTCGCGCCGAAATCGAGCACGATATGACGGATGTCCGCCGACGCGCCCTCGGCAGTGAGACGGAAATTGCCGCTCACCGTGGCGACTGCGGGTTTCGCCAGCGTGTGCAGGTGGACGACGGGCTTGGCGGCCGACCACGGCGCGGCTGCCACGCCGCCTTGCCCC
>Ga0207683_10006318_pt1 | contig 10149 bp, 10 predicted proteins | sample KBSM73metaG_FD_184333 | JGI IMG/M metagenome (GOLD analysis project Ga0207683, IMG submission 184333) | Miscanthus rhizosphere microbial communities from Kellogg Biological Station, Michigan, USA - KBS M7-3 metaG (SPAdes) (version 2) | ecosystem: Host-associated > Plants > Roots > Rhizosphere >...
GTGGTAAGAATGGTGGTAAGGGCAAGTTAGTGCTGAGGAATGTCGATTTGTAGCAGGGATAATTTCACGAGTTCGATTCTCGCCACCTCCACCAATCGAAGATTAGCGGCCCCGATCCGGGGCCGTTTTCTTTATGCCTCCCTTGCGCAGCGACATCTTGCTTTGCCCGGGCGAATCGCGGCGAAAATGGGGTTTATATCAAGATCTCGCTTGTTGCGAGAATTCGGCGATATCCAGCATGGCGAAGGCGAGAATTCGCGTACCGAAGATATGGATTCGACGAGGCTTCCCGAGGGCAGCGATGGCGATCAGCGAATCGCCTTCACTTCCCCTCATCTTCCTTGGGCCTTGCGGTTTGATCGCAAAGCCCGAGCGCCGCAGTCCGCTCCGCGCAGGCTTCTTGCCGACGCTGCCTTTCCGCATCCTGCGAATCCTGCCGGGCCGCTGGCTTGATCCCGAGTACGTCCACTCCCGGACTTGCCCGGACCGCGCCGCTGGTGGCAGCACGCGGCGTCGGCCGTCGCGTGGGCAGCGGGGTAACGACCTCGCGCGCTTTGGGCTCGGCGCTGACGGCGGGAGCGGTCGAGGCGCGTTCAACGGTCTCGTCGGAGGAAGGACTCTGCTGCGGCGTTGACGTTGAGGGGGGAACTGATGATGGGTCTGCTACGTTTGAACCTATGCGCGCTCCTGCCGCAGGCGTTTCGACGGCGCCCTGGGTCACGCTCGAAGCTGCACCTTCGTTCTCCGGCGGTGGCGTGCTCTTATCGCGTAAGACCGCGTCGTTCGATACCGGGTCGGGTGCAGCGCTCGCCGCACCGGGAACGGATTCCAATGGGCGAACGACGCCCTGCGTCGAGGTGCCTTCATTCATGGGATGCCGAAATCCAAAATAGGCCGATACGACCATGGCAAGACCGAAGACAATCGGCAGCGCTAGGCGACTCAATGGGCTGGAGGCCAGCACGACCTCCTTGAGTCGCTCGCCGTCGACGGTTTTTGCGCGATTCGAAGATGCCGGCGATGGATGCCTCGGCACAAATCCGGGCTCGCTGGCGAAGCGGTGGACCAGCTCGGCAACAAACCGGGGAAGCTCGCGATGGGCTTCAATCGTCACGGCATGCACTGGTGCTTGTGTCCCTGACTCCAACCGGGGTATTTCCTGGGAGACCGGGGTTGCATCGGAATACGGCTCGACCTCGGCCATCGCGACGAGCGGTTCCACCGAACGTCCCATCAGGGAGTCCTGGACGGCGAAGTCGGCTCCGCAGGTGTGGCAGTTCGGTGCGGAGCGATCGTTGATCGCGTCGCATTCATTGCAGGGCCTGAGATGCAACGGCGAAGCGCATTCGTTGCAATACTTGGCGCCCGGCGGATTGCCGTTGCCGCAGAAGACACAGTGGGGAGACATGGCGCAAGACCGAAATTCAGAAACAGCGATACGGGGAAAATACTCGGCGGGGATTTCTCGTCCGAGAGTATTGCAGATAGCTAGGGTACACCCTGCGTCAGGCGCATAACAAGTGTCGCAGCCCTTGGCTGGAACGTGTTGGCGTTGCGACCTTCAGTCCACGGGAGTGACCCGGCGCAGAAGTGACTGATCGCTTCGCACCCTGCCGCGACCGCCCCTTGATGCGGATTCCCGGAGCAAGTCGCCGCAACGCAAAACGAGCAAGCGTTCCACGTTACGGTTGAGTTTCAGCGGCGCCGTAAGCGCGTGGAAACAATATCCTGAACGTTGTCCCCTCACCGGGCTTCGATTCCATTTCCACGGTCGCATCCAGTAACTCGCACAGGCGCTTGACGATCGACAAGCCAATGCCTTCACCGCGCTCCTGGTGGAGCGTGCGAAGGTCAGGTGGGGCAGCGGATGACGCTTGAGCTTCGGGAGCGATCGTAGTTCCGTCGTTGCCGCGCGCCGTTTCGTCGACGTGACGCGCTTCCTCGGTGGCTTCCTCCAGTGCGCCGGCCAAGGGAGCGCCGGGTCCTGCGTGAAAGCCCGGTCCCGTATCCTGCACACTCAACATCCAGCGATTGGCGTCGTTGGTTCGGCTGTCGCCCCAGCTCAGCGTCACGCCACCGTGCGACGTGTATTTGATGGCGTTCAGCAACAGGTTCTGGGCGATACGCTGCACTTTGATCGCATCGCCTTCGACCGTGAACGTCGACGGGCCATCGGTGTTCAGGTACAGGCCACGCTCTTCGACCACGGGTAACGTTCGCGCACATAACTCCATCAACACCGCCGCGGCATCGAAGGGCCGCACACGACGCTGCTCGTGACCTGCCTGCAGCCGTGCCAGGCTCGTCACCTCTTCGAGCAGCGAATGCAACGATGAAACGCTCTTGTTGAGCAAGCGAACGAAGTTCTCGCGCAAGCCCTCGGGTACGCCTTCCCGGCTCAGACCCGCGGTGGCGTTGACAACTACCCCTAGATTGCCCCGCAGATCGTGTGCCGCTTCCCGCCACAGGTCCGCCCGTTGACGCTCGAGGCCATCCATCTGCTTCAAGGCGCGTTCCAGGTCACGAACGTTTCCGATGGCTTCCATCTGCTGCAGCTCGAAATACTTCGACGTGCTCTCGCTGACGCCCTCGGTGCAGATCTCCATCCAGGCGCGCCGTGCGATGGACATTACCGTTGCCGGCAGGTCGGGATGGGCAGACGCGTAGCCTTCCAGTTCATCGGCAACGCACAGCTGCAGGCGGCCCCACTCCCGCGTCACTTCGCGCAGGTCATAGCCTTGCTGCCAGCGCTGCAAACCATGCGCCGCGGCGTCATCCTTGTGGTCTTCCCTGTATTCGGCGCGATCGTCGCTACTGACGACCAGGAGCTTCTGGCCAAACGCTTCCAATAGATCAGGAATGTGATCGTTGAGCTGAGGACGTGGAAGCGAAGCGCCTGTCGTCATCGCCGGATCGCGGTCGACAGCCTTGCGCCAAGCCCGCATGATGGCTTCGCGGCGCACTGTCAAATGCGATGCCAGTGCGGCTAAATGTTCGCCGAGTTTTTGTGCGCGATCCATCGTTGTGCGTGCCGGGGACGCCTGGCCAAAATGCTGTCCAAATATCGACGACGTGAGTGTGGTGCCGGACGCTCTCCGCGCTCTCGACCCGTGGATCGGGGGGGGGGCCGGCGATCCGGTCTCTTGGAGGCAAGCGCGGATGGAATGCGATTCACCACGACCCATCGCCTGCCTTATCATAACCGAGCCCGCCATCGGTTCGATCTCATCGAGAGAATCAAACGGCAAGCGATAAAAAAACCCCGGCGGACTTTTGCCGGGGTTTTTTACTCCGCGTATCGACGACGTGCCGGCTCTTCGGACGTCCTAGTTTTGCTGGCCGGCCGGCGTGCTGCTCTCGGGGAATGGCCAGACATTGTTCGTGAACTTCAGCATCAGCACGCCGTTGTCCTGGCATGTCGTCCAGAGCGTCCCGGACGCCGTATCGAGATGCACCTGCGCCGAACACCAGTCCGGGCCGCCCGCGACCCAATTGTTGGGAACGAGCGGTCCGATGTGGTTCGATCCGGGACTTTGCGTCGTGGTGCCGGCAGGGTTGTAGTAGGCGATCTCCTTGATGCGTTCCGGATCGCGAATGTCGAACACCCGGATGCCCGAATTGAAGTATCCGCACGCCAGGGTGGTTGCGTTCTGCCGGTTGTCGACGCTGCAGTAGTGACTGCCATACGTGAATACCGACAGGCCGGTGATGTCGGGCAACACCTTGTCGCAGTTCTTCGGATCGTGCGTCTCGAGGCGCGCTCTCGAAACGATCTGAGGATGCAACTCGTCGCTGATGTCGATGATATGGGCCATCGGGAACGGCGACAACCCGGCGGCGCATGCCGTCCTCGCGTTCGCCGTATGGGTAGTCGGGTCGAGGCTGAGTCCGCCGGCGCCGCCTTCGTCGACGTGGATGATGTAGGGCTTGCCCTTGATCTTGACCGGGATCGTGTGCTGGGCGGTCGAGCCTTCCTTGATCGCCACCGCGGTGATCAGCTTCATCTGCGGGTTCGGCTTGCGCGCTTGCACCTCGCTGGTGTCGACGATCATGAATCCGTTGTTCGTCGTCGAGTTGGGGAGATCGCCGAGATTCGTCGGCGCGCCCGGGGAGACGAAGTACGCGCGGTTGCCGTCGTCGCTGATGGACAAGCCATGCGTACGCAGGCCGAATTGCGTGGGATCGAAGACCGAGATGATGCTGGGCTTGGTCAGATCGCTCGTATCGACCGCATAGTATTTCACCAGCCGGGTGTCCCCGATGTAGTACGTCAGGCCGTCGGGAGCCCAGGCGCCTTCATGCCCGACCTGTCCCGGCAACGGGGCGTTGTTGCTGCCCGGCCCGACCACCAGCGTCGACAGCAGCTGAGGGCTGCGGCAATCCGCCGACACGTCGTAGATGTCGAGCTCCGGACCACCGCCGCCGTTGTGGCCATTGTCCGCCGCGAGGATCTGTCTCCGCTCGTTGACCTTGAGCGACTCCCACGGATCGAGCATGGAGGTCGTCTGCAGGTAAGTCGTTGGCGTCGGGCTCGCCGGGTTCGTGATGTCGAGGACCGGCACGCCGAGCTTGGATCGGTTCGCGGTGGCAAACGAGGTGCCGTGATAGGCGCAACGGTGCCCGGCCTTGTCCTTGAACTGGGTGGTCTGCCAGTTGGCGCCATCGCCCCGGCCTTGGCCGATCAGCTGAAGGTTGCAGCTGAAGCCCTGGAACCCTGCTGCGCGCATCGACGCAGGCACTTGACCCTGCAGGGCGGTCTCGGGGCGGTCGTTGGGGCCGCAGGTGGCCTTCTCCACGGTGAACGGGGCGGGCGACTCGTTATCGTCACCGTTGCATCCCCATAGTCCTCCGCACAGGGCAGCGAGCACGGCCGCCTGCAGGCAGGCTCGACTTACACGGATCGACGTGATTTTCATGGCTTCCTCCTCTGCGTTCTGACGATACGGGCTGCCTAAAGTCGACGCGTCCGAGACAACGATAGCATCGCGATCCTGCAGCATCAATCCTACGAAGGTCGAACCCGGCAGAGTGTCCGCTGCCGAGCGCGTCCGGCGCATCTCATGGAATCATTCCGCACTCGAACATCTTGTTGACGATAGGTCCGGCGACCTGGTTGATGAAGGTTGTGCGGGCTTGCGGGTCATTGCGGAGAAACTGCACGACCCGTTGCTCCTCCTCCGATTTCGGCGCGCCTTTCTGCTGCCACAGTTGCTCGCAGCTCGCGTTCTGGTATTTTCCGATCACCTTCTGCACGGCCATTTCCATGATTCGTCCTTGGGCCGCGACCCCTCCGGCGATCGCGCACGCTGCAAGAACGGCGAAACCAACGACACGTCTGCTCATTTGAGACTCCCTTGGTGCGATGGTTTGAAAATATCAATGTTGCAGATGCGAGCGCCGTGCGGCCTGCGAAGTTTTTTGGCGCCAACGCCCCACTCTCTAAGATACCTCCATTTCGCCGCGTCTTGCACTAGGGGGGGCCGTGGAATCTGCGTGTGTCGCGACCATCCCGGCGACTGCCTTCGACCACTCCACAGGGGCCCGGAGTCAACGCGCTGCGTGCGGCAGCCCGCGGAAAGTGCGTGCCTTGAAGCAAAAAGGCAGAATGTAGCCCTCGGGCCCGCCGACGCTTGCAGTCCAGGCCAATCGCCATGCCATCGGATTCCCGCAACATCTCCACCGATTCGTCTGCGGGAGGAGCGGCTGCCCCCGAACCGTCGTTCTGCGTCGTCGGCGTTGGCGCATCGGCAGGCGGTCTCGAAGCCTTTCGCCATTTGCTCGCCGCGTTGCCGACCAATACCGGGTTGGCTTTTGTCTTGGTGCCGCACCTGGCCCCCGGACACGCCTCGAGCAGTCGTTCCGCAACGTGCCTCAACAACGCGTCGAAATTCAGTGCGACGGAGGTGAAGATCAGCGTGAGCGCCGAGCGTCCCCCGGCCGCGGGCTTGCAGGACCAATTGGTCGGAGCGCTAATTGAGGCGACCCGGAAGACGATGAGACATTTGCCCGGGTTTGTCTCGGCCAATATCCACAGGAGTCTCGACGGCACGAAAGTCGTGAACTATGCGCAATGGAAGGACGCGGCCGCGTTCGAGGCCATGCGCAAGAATCCGGACGCCATCCCACATATGCAGGCGGCGGCGGCACTGGCGCAATTCGAGCCGATTCTTTGCGAAGTGGCCGACGTGACCAGCATCGACTAGTTGTGGGCTGTAAGGGCCCGACGTGTCGAGTTCATGCTCTATCTGCGCATCAGCAACACGAAGGCGGACACGATCGCGAAAAGCAGCACGAAGAGCCGCAGCGGGCGGCCGTCGATTCGGTCGTGGACCAGGCGGCTCAACGCTGCGCCGACCACCAGCGCGGGCAACAGCATGATCGCCGCGCCGAGTTGCGCCGCGGCGACACGCCCGGCCACTGCCAGGACGGCGATCGACATGAGCTGCCCCACCAGAAAACAGACGGCAATGGTCGAGCGAAGGACCGGCGCAGGCTGGTGCTGGTAGACGAGTGCGAGCGGCGGACCTCCGATGCCGGTGGCGGTCTCGGTCACGCCCGTGATGACTCCCGCCGCGACGAACGCGCGGCGACCCGGCGAAAACCTGGGCGCGACGAGCGTTATGATCGCGGCTAGCAGCGTTGCTGCGCCGACCAGCACGTTGAGCGCGCCCGAGGTCAGCGCGGTGAGCACCCACAGGCCACCGAACGTACCCAGGAATCTCCCGGCCGTGATCCAGGTCGCTCCCGACCGATCCAGCGCTGCCCGTTCGCGCCAGGCGACGTACACGTTGAGCGGGATCATCAACACCAGCACGCATATCGGCAGGAGCTGGGGTTCGAGCAGCGCCAGCACCGGAGCGACGATGAGCGCGAATCCGACGCCCGTCGAACCCTGCACGAAGCTTGCAATCGCCACGGTCGCGGCAATCAATGCGAATACGGCAAGGCTCACGAACGTTCTCCGCCGCAAGATCGACAACCGGTTGCACTGCTGTGAATGAGCCGACGCCGCGCGCCCCTGAGCTCCGCACTTCCGCGTGGCGGAGCACCGCGCAGGCGCGCCGAATGTGCCGAAAGAAGGATGGTCGCATCTCGCATTTGAAGTTGGCGGCCACGCTGCTTGCAGCGGCTGCCTGCATTCCGTCGATCGATCTCCGGGGTGCGGAGAGTGCGGCGCTCGATAACGATCTCGCCGACGCCTGGCGCCTGTTGAGGGCGGTCGACTGTGCGCGTTGTCATGGCAGGAATTACACCGGCTCGGCCGCGCCTTCGATCGTCGACTACGCGGCCACGCAAAGCCGCGACACTTTCGCTCGCATGGTGCTCGACGGCGATCCCGCGCGCGGAATGCCCGGATATCGCGACAATCCCAAGGTGGCCGACAATATCGACGCCATTTACCGCTATTTTCGGGCGCGCGCCGAGGGGCGCGTGGGCCCGGACGAGCGACCCTCCCCACCGGAGAAAAAATCCCCGTGAGTGCGCCTGCAGAGACCGAGGTACCGTGCACGATCATCAAGGCCGCACGCACGGACCAGCAAGGACAATCCCTGCCCGCGGAAGCCAGCGAGGAGCACTGCCTCGTCCTGAAGCTGCCCGGCGAAGACATCGACGTGTCGGCGAAGGTCGGCAGCTCGCCCGAGCGTCCGGCGGTGCTCGCCCGGCGCGAGGACGCCGTGCTCCTGCTTCGAATCGTCACGAAGGCCGATGTCGACGACATCATCGAGGTGGCGGGAATAAGGCTCAAAGCCGTCGCGATCTCGCCCTCCTACGATCGCATCGGAAAACTGGCTTGTCACGTGGTCCAGGCGGTGGGCTGCGACTGAGGTTTGCAGTGACGGAGGCCCGGGATGCCCGCCCTTATGCCGGAGTCATTGCCTCCGAACGCGATTAGCGCTAGCCTCGACCACCTTCCATTCCCCATAGGCCTGCGCCATGAGCTTCTGGAAAGACAATACCGCAGCGTCGCGGCAGACCCCCGCGTCCGCCCACAAGTCGAATGAGCTCGCCACGGTCGAGGGGTCGCCAAAACCCGCGCTGACGCCCACGGTCACCGGCGCCTCGGTGTTCCGCGTGGAAGCGCTGGCGGCCCCCAAAGAGTCGATGATCGCCGCGGACATCACGGTCGAAGGCAAGATCGAGGGCGCGGGCAGCGTGCGCATCGCAGGAAATTTCAAGGGCGAGGTCAATGTCGAGGGTGACGTCACCATCGAGGCCGGCGCCCGGCTGACCGGCGGAGTTCGGGCCGACAAGGTCACGATCGCCGGCGAGCTCGAGGGCAATGTCGTCCAGGCCTCGCACGTCAATCTGCTGCAGACCGGCGTGATGATCGGCGACCTCAAGGTTGGCACGCTCACGGTCGCGACCGGCGCCAGTATGCGCGGCAAAGTCGAGTTCGGCTGGGCCGAAGGCGACGCCTCGAAATCCGCCCGTCACGGAAATGGACTCAGTGTGGAGAGCGGCACCCGTTCATGAGCAGCGTGCGTCCGGCCACCCCCGGGGCAACCCGCGAGTGCCCGCACTGCCGGGAGACGATCCTCGAAAGCGCAGCGGTCTGTCCCTCGTGCCGTCACTACCTGCGCTTCGATGCCGGTGCCGAGGCTCCGCAGGTTCCCGCGGTGGCGCCGTTTTGCATCGAAGGAAGTATCCGCCATCCCGCCGACGGTGACCCTTGGGAATACACCGTCGTGGTGTCCATCCGCAACGATCGCGGCCAGGAGATCGCGCGAAAGCTCGTGGGCGTCGGTGCAATGAATCCCAACGAGCAGCGCACGTTTACCTTGTCCATAGAGGCGGTGACATCGAGGGTCAAGAGCCTCACCAAGGACGGCACGCGGCACTGAGAACAGCGGGATAGTCGGATCAGTCTCCGCGGCGGGCGCTGGCGGCAGGGCAAGCGCGAAGATCGAGCCGACGCCCAATTCGCGGTCGACCCGGATCGTTCCGCCGCGGGCTCGACGAATTTGCGCGGGACGTCGCGGCATGCCCACGTCATATCCCGTCGTGCTTTCCCCGCCGATTCGCTAGTCGCACCAACGCCGACACGCCGCTTCGAGTGCCGTGCAGAGGACGCCGTCCGTTCGCCCTTCTAACTTGTGACGCAGGAAGTGTTACCTCACAATCGCAGGCTGGACCTGTGCCCGTGCCTGCGATGTATCCCGAGTTGATCGATCCGATCGGAAGCGCCATTCGCGTCGTCCGTGCGGTGCTGTTCGTGGATGTCGTCGAATCGGTCCGCCTCATGGAGGAGCACGAGGAGGAAGCCGTCCGCCGCTGGCGGTCGCTCGCCGAGCGTATCGAGAAGGACGTGGTATCGACCTTCGAGGGTCGGGTCGTGAAAAGCCTGGGCGACGGACTCATGCTCGAGTTCGCGCGCGTTTCGGACGCGATCAAGGCGGCCTTCTCGATCCAGTCGACCTGCCAGGCAGCGAACAAGGGCATCGACGCCGCGCGGCAGATGCTGGTGCGCATGGGCGCGCATGTCGGCAGCATGATCGCCGATGCCAACGACGTGTATGGGCATGGGGTCAATATCGCGGCGCGTCTCACGACGCTGGCGGGTCCGGGAGAAATCGTCGTTTCGGCCGACGTTCGCGATCAGATGACGGCCATGCTGGACGCCGACATCGAGGACCTCGGCGAATGCTATCTGAAGCACGTGCTCAAGCCCGTTCGGGCGTACCGCATCGGCCCGCCCGGCATCCGACCCCTGATCCTGCCCGGCGGCACCGCGACGCCCGATATTCATCCCACCGTGGCCGTCATTCCATTCAGCGCGCGCAGCCACGAGCCGCAGCACGCGCTCCTGGGCGAGGTGCTGGCCGACGAGATCATCGGCGCACTGTCGCGGACCACCGAGATGCACGTCATCTCGCGCCTTTCCACCACGGCATTCCGCGGTCGCCACGCGACGCTTGCCGAGGTGAGCGGGCATCTGAACGCCAACTATGTCCTGTCGGGCGGCTTCCGCGTGACCGGCAATGCCATTGCGCTCGTCGCCGAGCTTGCCGATGTCCGGAGCAGCCGCATCGTATGGTCGCGTAACCTCAAGGGTCACGTGACCGGTGTCCTCGAAGGCAAGGACGAGCTGATCGACCGGGTCGTGGGCGAAGTGAGCGCGGCGGTACTGGTGCACGAGTTGCAACGCGC
>Ga0207683_10006321_pt1 | contig 10147 bp, 8 predicted proteins | sample KBSM73metaG_FD_184333 | JGI IMG/M metagenome (GOLD analysis project Ga0207683, IMG submission 184333) | Miscanthus rhizosphere microbial communities from Kellogg Biological Station, Michigan, USA - KBS M7-3 metaG (SPAdes) (version 2) | ecosystem: Host-associated > Plants > Roots > Rhizosphere >...
AGAGGACATCGCGGGTGGAGAGCATGCGCGCGGTCATGTCCGCACGCTCCAGCGACCGGCCCAGGACCAGGAACTGCCAGCTCTCGTCGTGGCTGACGGTGGTGTCGGCGAGGCCGCTGACCATGGCGGTGCGCTCCAGGACCCAGTTGCAGAACCGGTAGGTGCCGACCACGTCCTTGCGGTGCTGGTTGAGCCCGTAGTAGGTCGTGTTGAGGCTTTCCCAGAGCCCGGAGGAGACGGTCTCGCGGGCGCGGCGGGCGTTTTCCCGGGCGGCTCCGAGGGAACCGGCAATGGAGGTGGCACTCTGCTTGTCGTAGGCGAGGGCGTTGAGCAGTTCGGGCAGGCCGAAATCGTCACTTTGTGCGCGGGCACCCATGACGGCGAGGAGTTCCTGCGCCACGCTGCGCTGTTCCTCCATGGGCAGATGGTTGAGCCGTTCGAGGTGGACGTCGAGGATCCGGGCGGTGCCGTCGGCCCGTTCCACGTAGCGGCCGATCCAAAACAGTGACTCGGCAATACGGCTAAGCATTCGCGGTTACCTCCTGCGCGTCAGAAATCTGCTGCTGCTGTTGCTGCTCTTTCTGGCTGTCGCGCCAGTTGCTCTCCACCGGCCAGACCGAAACCCGCTCGCGGACTGCGATGGTGGGCCGCGGGATCACTTCGACGGGGACCTGCGGGGAGTCGGCCAGGACCCAGGTGTCCTTGGAACCGCCGCCCTGGCTGGAATTGACGATCAGCGAGCCCTCCTTGAGCGCCACACGGGTCAGTCCGCCGGGGAGAACCCAGACGTCCTCGCCATCATTGACGGCGAAGGGGCGCAGGTCCACGTGCCGGGGGCCGAACTTGTCGCCGCTGAGCGTCGGCACAGTGGACAGCTGCAGGACCGGCTGGGCGATCCATCCGCGGGGGTCGGCGATGATCCGCTTGCGCAGGGCGTCGAGTTCATCCCTGGACGCGTCCGGGCCGATCACGAGGCCCTTGCCGCCCGAGCCGTCCACCGGTTTGACCACGAGCTCATCCAGGCGGTCCAGGACGTGTTCCCGGGCCTCCTTCTCTTCGAGCCGGAACGTGTCCACGTTGGCGATCACGGGCTCCTCGTTCAGGTAGTACCGGATGAGGTCGGGCACGTAGCTGTAGACCAGCTTGTCATCGGCGACGCCGTTGCCCACGGCGTTGGCGATCGTGACGCCGCCGGCGCGGGCGGCGTTGACCAGGCCGGGGCAGCCGAGCATGGAGTCGGCACGGAACTGCAGCGGGTCCAGGAATTCGTCGTCGATGCGTTTGTAGATGACGTCCACACGCTGCTCGCCGGCCGTGGTGCGCATGTAGACCCGGTTGCCGCGGCAGATGAGGTCGCGGCCCTCGACGAGTTCGACACCCATGAGTCCGGCGAGCAGGGTGTGCTCGAAGTAGGCGCTGTTGAACACGCCGGGGGTCAGGACCACCACGGTGGGATCGTCGACGCCGGAGGGCGCCGTCTTCCGCAGGGCGGACAGGAGCCGGCGGGGGTACTCCTCGACCGGACGGATGAGCTGCTGGCCGAAAGCCTCCGGCAGGCCCTTGGCCATGGCCCGGCGGTTCTCGAGGACGTAGCTGACGCCCGAGGGCACGCGCACGTTGTCCTCCAGGACCCGGAACGTGCCCTCGGCGTCGCGGACGACGTCGATTCCGGAAATGTGGACCCGGACGCCGCCGGCCGGCTCAAAGCCGTGCACCTGGCGGTGGAAGTGCGCGCTCGTCGTGACGAGCTGGCGCGGGATGACGCCGTCGGAGACCACGGTCATCTTGTCGTAGACGTCATTGAGGAAGGCTTCAAGGGCGCGGACGCGCTGGGCCACACCGCGTTCCAGGACGCTCCACTCATCGGCGGGGATCACGCGGGGGACGATGTCCAGGGGGAAGGGCCGTTCCTCACCCGCGAAGTCGAAGGTCACGCCGCGGTCCAGGAAGGTCCGGGCCATGGAATCGGCGCGGGCGCTGACGTCAGCCAACGAGAGTTCGCGCAGGGCCAGGGCCACCTGCCCGTAGGATCTCCGGGCCTGCTGGCCGGGGGCAAACATCTCGTCGTAGGCGCCGGTGCGGCCGGCGGCCTCGGAGTATTCCTGGAATAGGTCAGACATGGTCACTAGCCAACCACTTTTTTGTTCCGAAATCATTTCGGCGGCCCGCGGCGCGGCGCTCAGCGCTGGCCTCGCAGTCCGGGCCGCCTGCCGGGACGGCCGCGGTTACGGCTTTTCCGGCCGGGTACGGCAATGTAGGGGCGTGCCCCCCAAGAGATCCGCCACCGCCTCCGCCCTGAGAGAGGCCGCGCCAGGCCTGGCCGGCGCCGCGGCTGCCGTCGCCGTCGCCGTCGCCGCCCACCTGCTCCTTCCCGCGCTGCCGGCGATGACAATGGCCGTGCTCCTCGGGCTGCTGGCGGCCAACCTGCCGGGCGTGTCTGGCTGGACCGCCGGGCCGGCGCGGCCCGGGCTGGACTTCGCCGGCAAGCACCTCATGCGGGCCGGGATCGTGCTGCTGGGCCTGAAAGTCAGCCTCGGCGATGTGCTGGGCCTGGGCTGGGCCGCGCTGCTGCTCGTGACCGCCGTGGTGCTGGCCGCTTTCGCCGGGACGTACGGGATCAGCAGGCTCTTCCGGCTGCCGCCCCGCGTGGCGCTGCTGGTGGCCACGGGATTCGCCATCTGCGGGGCGTCCGCGATCGGGGCGATGGCCGCCGTGCGCAGAATCCGGCAGGAGGAAACCGTGCTGCCGGTGGCGCTCGTGACCCTGTGCGGCACGCTGGCGATCGGTGTGCTGCCGTTGCTCGCGCGGCCGCTGGGCCTGGGTCCGGAGATCTTCGGGGCGTGGACCGGCGCCTCCGTGCACGACGTCGGGCAGGTGGTCGCCACCGCCCAGACCGCCGGTACCGCGGCGCTGGCCGTCGCCGTCGTCGTCAAACTCACCCGGGTGATCCTGCTGGCGCCGATGGTCGCCGCCGCGGGCTTCCATCACCGGCTGGGCACCGCAGCCGACGGCGCCAAGCGCCCCCCGGTGGTCCCGCTGTTCGTCATCGGATTCGTGGCCCTGGCGGGCCTGCGCACCACCGGGTGGCTCTCCCCCGCGGCCCTGGACGCGGCCGCCACCGTCCAGGACCTGCTGCTCGGCATGGCGCTCTTCGGGCTGGGCTCCGCCGTCCGGGTGGGCCAGCTGCTGCACACCGGCGCACGCGCGCTGCTGGCCGCGCTGGCGTCCTGGCTGCTGATCGCCCTGCTCGGGCTGGCGGCCGCCTTCCTGATGTTCCCGCCGGCGTGACCGGGCACACACGCTCCCGTGATTAGATAGCGGGGTGTCAAACCAGAATCTGAGCCGCGACGAGGCCGCGGACCGCGCCGCCCTCATCACCACTCACAGCTACGATGTCTCCCTTGACGTCCGGCAGGCGGCCGACCCGAACGTCGCCGGCTACACGAGCCGCAGCATCATCTCCTTCTCGGCCAGCGAACCCGGGGCGACGACCTTCGTGGATTTCATCGCCGGCAGCGTGCACAGCGTCTTCCTCAACGGCAAGGGACTCGCCGTCGCCGACGTCGTGGACGGTTCCCGGATCCGGCTCGAGAACCTGCAGCCGGAGAACCAGGTCACCATCACGGGGACGGCCCTGTACAGCACCTCCGGTGAAGGCATGCACCGCTTCGTCGATCCCGCCGACGGCCAGTGCTACCTCTACACGCAGTATGAACCCGCCGACGCCCGCCGGGTGTTCGCGAACTTCGAACAGCCCGACCTGAAGGCCGAGTTCACCTTCCACGTCATGGCCCCCTCCGCCTGGCAGGTGTCCTCCAACGGCGCCGAGGTGCTGCGCACCCAACTGACGAGTGATCCCGCCACGAGCCGCTGGGACTTCGCGCCGACCAAGGCGATGTCCACCTACATCACCACCGTCCTCGCCGGACCGTACTTCAAGGCCGAGGACGCCTGGCGCGGCACGCTCGCCGACGGCACCGTTCTGGACATACCGCTGGCGCTCTACTGCCGCGCCTCCATGGCCGCATCCTTCGACACCGACGCCCTGTTCCGCCTCACCAGGAACGGGCTGTCCTTCTTCAACGAACTCTTTGATTTCCCTTACCCGTGGGGCAAATACGAGCAGGCGTTCGTCCCCGAGTACAACCTCGGCGCCATGGAAAACCCGGGCCTGGTGACCTTCACCGAAAGCTACGTCTTCACCTCCCGGGCCGCCGATTCGCAGTACCAGGCCCGCGCCAACACGCTCCTGCACGAGATGGCGCACATGTGGTTCGGGGACCTCGTCACCATGAAGTGGTGGGATGATCTGTGGCTCAAGGAATCCTTCGCGGATTACATGGGCACCCTCGGCGTGGACCGGACCACGGACTGGGACACGGCCTGGGTGAACTTCGCCAACAACCGCAAGGCGTGGGCCTACGTCCAGGACCAGCTGCCCACCACCCACCCGATCGTCGCCGACATCCCGGACCTGGAAGCCGCGAAGCAGAACTTTGACGGCATCACCTACGCCAAGGGCGCTTCGGTGCTTAAGCAGCTGGTGGCCTACGTCGGGTTCGAGGCCTTCATCGCCGGGTCCCGCCAGTACTTCCGGGACCACGCCTACGGCAACACCACCCTCGCCGAACTGCTGGCCGCCCTGAGCGCGGCGTCCGGCCGCGACCTCAGCGAATGGGCCCGCCAATGGCTCCAGACCTCCGGCATCTCCACCCTGTCCAGCGAGATCACCGAATCCACCGAAGACAGCAGCGCGCTCAGCTCCGTCGCCGTCCTGCAGGACGCCGTGGATCCCACCACCGGCCGGCAGGAGCCCCGTCCCCACCGGCTGCGGATCGGCCTCTACGATTTCGACGACGCCGGCGCCCTGGTCCGCACGGACAGCGTCGAGACCGATGTCCGCGGCGCCCGGACCGACGTGACCGCGCTGGCCGGCAAACCGCGGCCTGCGCTGCTGCTGGTCAATGACGAGGACCTCAGCTACGCCAAGGTCCGGCTGGACCCGCATTCCGAGGCCACTGTCCGCGGCTCCCTGGACAAGCTGGAGGACCCCATGGCGCGGGCGCTGTGCTGGACGGCGCTGTGGGACTCGGCCCGGGATGCCGTCACACCGGCCGCACTCTATGTCGACGCCGTCGAGCGCTTCGGACCCGCGGAGCCGGGCATCGGCGTCCTCCTCAACGTGCTGGGCAATGCCTCGACGGCGGTGGAACGCTACGTGCCCCGGGGCCCGCGCGATGCCGTGCGCCACGGCTTCCTCACCACGGCCGCCGAACAGCTGCAGGCGGCAGCCCCGGGTTCCGACCAGCAATTGGCCTGGGCCCGGACCCTTGCCGCAACCAGCCGCTACGACGCCGGCCGGCTGGGCCTGCTCCGGGGCATCCTGGACGGCAGCACGGTAATCGAAGGCCTCGCCGTGGACGCCGAACTGCGCTGGAATCTCTGGCATGCCCTGGCGGCCAACGGCCAGGCCTCGCAGGAGCAGCTCGACCAGGAACTCGCCCGGGACAACACGGCGGCAGGCAAGTCCGGGCACGCCACGGCTCTCGCCGCGCGCCCCGAGGCAGCCGTCAAGGCGGCCGCCTGGGAGGCCGCCGTCCACGGCACCGGCCTGTCCAACCAGCTCCTCGGCGCCACGATTGCCGGGTTCAACACCGGCGCGGCCTCCCTGCTGGCCGGGTTCATCGACCCGTACTTCGAATCCCTCGAGGACGTCTGGGCGGACCGGAGCATCGAGATCGCCAGCCGGATTGTCCGCGGCTTCTACCCCGCGGCACAGGACCTGGACGGCGGAACGCCCGAAACCCACGCCGTGATCGTCCGCACCGACCAGTGGCTGGCCGCCCACCCTGATGCGCCGCGTGCCCTGCGCCGGATCATCATCGAACAGCGCAGCCAGCTGCACCGTTCCCTCAGGGCGCAGGCTCTGACGGCACCGGCCCAGGCGACGAACCCACGTCGCTAGGGGACCCGGTGCAGCCACTCCGCGGTGCCAAACTTGGTCTCCACGCGGCGGCGGGCGGCCTCCAGCTCGGCGTCGGTGAGGACGGACGGTGTCGCGCCGTAGCGTTCGGCGAAGACGTCCATCATCGCTGCAACGATTTCGGCGCGGGCCAGGCCGGTCTGGCGGCGGAGCGGATCCACGCGCTTCTTGGCGCTCCTGGTGCCCTTGTCGGACAGTTTCTCCTTGCCGATCCGCAGGACCTCCACCATCTTCTCGGCGTCGATGTCGTAGCTCATGGTGACGTGGTGCAGCATGCCGCCGTTGGCGAGCCGCTTCTGCGCGGCGCCGCCGATCTTGCCGTGCTCGGTGGCGATGTCATTGAGCGGCACGTAGAAGGCGCTGATGCCGACCTTTTCCAGGGCCGCCATCACCCAGGCGTCGAGGAAGCGGTAGGAGTCCGCAAAGCTGATGCCGTCCACGAGGGTCTGCGGGAGGTACAGCGAGTAGGTGATGCAGTTCCCGGCCTCCATGAACATCGCTCCCCCGCCGCTGATCCGCCGGACCACGCTGATGCCGTGCCGGGCCACGCCCTCGGGATGGAGTTCGTTGCGGACGGACTGGAAGCTGCCGATCACCACGGAGGGCTCCTCCCAGTCCCAGAACCGCAGGGTGGGATTGCGCCGCCCGGCGCCGACTTCCTCGGTGAGGACCTCATCCAGGGCGACGTTGACGTGGGTGGGGAGGACGGACGGGGCGATGATGTTCCAGTGGTGGTCCGCCCAGCCGGTGGCCTTCGCCAGGGCGCGGCGGACGGTGACGGCGACGGCGTCGGCGGAAAAACCGAACAGCACGGTGCCTTCGGGCAGCGCCGCCGTCACGGCGTCCGCGATGTCCGCGGCGCTCGTCTCGACGGGCAACCCGGTGAGCGCCCGGTTGATCTCCGGCAGCGCCTCGTCGGGTTCGAGGAAGAAGTCCCCGCTCAGCGAGACGTGGGCCAGGACGCCGTCGACGACGTCGAAGTCGGCGACCACGAGCTTGCCGCCCGGGACCTTGTACTCGCCGTGGTGACGGCCGCCGCCGTCGTCGTCGGTGCTGGGAGCGGTGGCCGCGGGATGGGATGTCATGACCTCCATCCTGCCGCATGCGTCCGGAAACCCGGGAACCGGGTCACCCGGTTAGCCGGAACGGCAGCAGAGACGCAGAAAGCCCGCACCGTTGCCGGTGCGGGCTTTCCATAAGACCTTGGGGAAGAAAGTTACTTCTTGCCGCCGAAGCCCTTGAAGCGAGCGTTGAAGCGCTCGACGCGGCCTGCGGAGTCCATGATGCGCTGCTTGCCCGTGTAGAACGGGTGGGACTCAGAGGAGATTTCGACGTCGATGACCGGGTAGGTGTTGCCGTCTTCCCACTCGATGGTCTTCGAAGAAGACACGGTGGACTTGGTCAGGAACTTGACGCCGGAAGCCAGGTCGTTGAAAACAACAGCTTCGTACTTCGGGTGAGTATTAGACTTCATAATTGGACCTTTGTTCGCACAACTGGATTTTGCCAGTTGCCAGGTATGAATGGGATGGCCGGCGGAAAGCACCGGACGGCCAGCTATCAATGATAGCCGATCCCCGGACCGCTGACGAACAGCATTGGCGCACGTCAGCGCGGCGCGGCCGCCGCACGATGCAGGGCGCCTCAGTCCTTCGGGCGGAGCTCCCAGAACGCCACCGCCGACGCCGCGGCGACGTTGAGCGAATCGACGCCCGGGCGCATCGGGATTTTCACGGTGAGGTCGACGGCGGCCAGGGTTCCTTCGCTCATGCCCGCGCCTTCCGTCCCCAGCACCAGGGCCAGCCGCTCCGGGCGGCGCGCCGCGAGCACGTCGAGGTCCACCGCGTCCTCCGTGAGCTCCATGGCCGCCACGGTGAAGCCTTGCTCCTGCAGCGCGGCCAGGCCTTCCGCCCAGTCCTCCAGCCGGGCCCACGGCACCTGGAACACGGTGCCCATGCTGACCCGCACGCTGCGGCGGTAGAGCGGATCCCCGCAGCGCGGCGAGACCAGGACGGCGTCCACGCCCAGGGCCGCAGCCGAGCGGAAAATGGCCCCGACGTTCGTGTGGTCCACGATGTCCTCCAGCACCGCAACCCGGCGGGCTCCGGCGAGCAGGTCCGCCAGCGGCACCGGGGCGGGCCGGTGCATGGCGGCCATGGCGCCGCGGTGCAGGTGGAAGCCGGTGATTTGCTCCAGCAGAGCCGCGGGGCCGATGTAGGCCGGGACCTCCGGGTACTGCTCGAAGACATCGGCGAGGTCCCCGGCCCACTTCTCGGCCAGGAAGAAGGACCGCGGCCGGTGCCCTGCGGCCAGGGCCCGGCGCAGGACGCGGGAGGACTCGGCGATGTACAGGCCCTCCGCGGGTTCCCTGATTTTGCGCAGGTGCACGTCCGTGAGCTGGGTGTAGTCCGCAACCCGGGGGTCGTCGGCGGATTCAAGAAAATGAAAGGTCACGGGCAGGTCATTCCTGGGAGGCTGTTGGAAGGGCTATTTGAACAGGTTGGCGATCATGAATCCCAGCGCCACCAGGCCCAGGGTGAAGATGACCCCGCGCAGGACCGCCGGGGAGAGCCGGCGCCCCACCCTGGAGCCAATCACGCCGCCGATCAGGGAGCTCACGGCGATCAGCCCGACCACACCCCAGTCGATCCGGTCGAAGGCGAACAGGAGGTAGGAGGCGGCGGCCACCACGTTCACGCCCAGGACCAGGAAGTTCTTCATCGCGTTGGCGTTCTGGATGGTCCCGGTCATGAACACGCCCAGGATGCCGACTAACAGGATGCCCTGGGCCGCGACGAAGTAGCCGCCGTAGACGCCGGCGAGGTACACCAGCACCACGAGCAGGACACCGTGGCGGCGGTCCCGGATCGCGTGCTCGGGGTTCTCCTCGCGGTTCCTCACCCACCGCTGCAGCCGCGGCTGGAAGACCACCATCAGCAGGGCCAGCACGATCAGGACGGGGGCGGCGTAGTAGAAGACTTTCTCGGGCAGGTGCAACAGCAGATAGGCGCCGGTGACGGCGCCCAGCAGCGAGGCCGGCAGGAGCCGGAGCAGCTGCTTGCCGCGGCCTTCGAGCTCCTTCCGGTAGCCCCAGGCGCCGGTGGCGTTGCCGGCCACGAGCCCCATGGCGTTGCTGATGGAGGCCGTGACGGGGGCGTAGCCCAGGGCGATCAGCACCGGGAACGTGACCAGGGTGCCGGATCCGACGACGCTGTTGATGGTGCCCGCCCACAGCCCGGCGAAGAATATGAGGGCGCTATTGAAGAGCTCCACGCGCGGTCAGCGGCCCCGTCAGCGGCTGGCGGTCGCGGTGTACCGGCCCGCGTTGACGCTGACGTCCAGCGGCAGGCCGAACGTTTCGCTGAGGTTTTCCGCCGTGAGGACCTCCGGCAGCGGGCCGGAAGCCACGACGCCGCCGTCGCGCATGAGCATCGCGTGCGTGAAGCCCGGCGGCACTTCTTCGAGGTGGTGGGTGACCAGGACGATCGCCGGGGCGGCGTCGTCGCGGGCGAGTTCGCTCAGGCGCTGGACCAGGTCCTCGCGGCCGCCGAGGTCGAGCCCCGCGGCCGGCTCGTCCAGGAGCAGGAGCTCGGGATCGGTCATGAGGGCTCGGGCAATCTGGACGCGCTTGCGCTCCCCCTCGGAAAGCGAGGCGAAGGGGCGGTTGAGCAGCGGGCCCATCCCCCACTCGTTCAGCAGCCCGAAGGCGCGCCGCTCGTCGTCCTTCTCGTAGCCCTCGCGCCAGCGGCCGGTCACGCCGTACGCGGCGGTGACCACCACGTTGAGGACCTTCTCGTGCTCGGGGATCTGGCTGGCCAGCGCAGCGGAGGACAGCCCGATCCGGGGGCGGAGCTCGAAGACGTCGACGGCGCCGAGGACTTCCTCGAGGATGCCGGCCATTCCGGAGGTCGGGTGGATGCGGGCCGCGGCCAGCTGGAGGAGTGTGGTCTTGCCGGCGCCGTTGGGGCCCAGGATCACCCAGCGTTCGCCCTCTTTGACCTGCCAGTCGACCTTGTCCAGGAGCGTCTTCGCCCCACGTACAACACTGACCCCGGCCATTTCAAGAACATCACTCATAGGAGTAGACACTAGGACAAAAAAGCGGGCGACTGATAACCGGCGCCGCGCCCTGCCGTGGAGCGTCACGCGGAGCCTGCCCGGGCG
>Ga0207683_10006324_pt1 | contig 10144 bp, 8 predicted proteins | sample KBSM73metaG_FD_184333 | JGI IMG/M metagenome (GOLD analysis project Ga0207683, IMG submission 184333) | Miscanthus rhizosphere microbial communities from Kellogg Biological Station, Michigan, USA - KBS M7-3 metaG (SPAdes) (version 2) | ecosystem: Host-associated > Plants > Roots > Rhizosphere >...
AACAGATGATTCGCTGCATCAATTGGTAGGTACTATACGGGAGATCACCTCGGTGCAATTAGTGACAGAGCTGACCAATGAAAAGATAAAACATAAGGAACATCTCGTTTTCTGATATGCTGATAGCTTATTTGCTGATGTGCCAATAGGCCCGGCTGTTGAAATTTCTCATTTAAAATTTTATTTATGGCGCAGGATTGGAAAGAAGAAAATAACAAGCTGTATAAAAAATTGCAGTTTAAAAATTTCAGTGAAGCTTTTGCCTTTATGACAAGAGTTGCACTTGAAGCAGAGAAAATGGATCATCATCCTTTATGGACGAATGTGTATAATACAGTAGAAATATGGCTGTCTACACATGATGCGGGAGATGTTGTAACAGATAAGGATAAAAAGCTCGCAAAAAAAATAGACGCCCTGGTATAGGAATTGCTATTTTTTCTTTCTCTTAAACAGTACCGCCACATTCTTCTGCAAATCCGCGCTGAATCGTACCTGGTAACTGTCTTCTCCATCCCGCACGATGATCAAACCGGTATTCGGGGGATATAGACCGAGATTTTCAGCATATAAAACGAGGGTAAATGAATCCTGTATGGCGGGTGTAATGTAAACTGTCTTCTTTATCGCAGACGCCTTTAATCCCTGTTTTGGCATGATCACTTCTCCGTTTATCAATACACTTACTGTATCGCCATCTATTTCACCGTTATCATACAGAGCCAGTATAAGACTGTCTGATTTGAATTCGATGAATTGGATAGTTTCCGATTTCCGCTTCTCCACATTTACTGCAGCAATAAGTTTTGGCGCTTCATCCGTTTTTTCTTTGGGTTTATTCGCAGTCGCATCCGGTGGTGTTACCGTTACCACTTCTTTTTTTACTATGTCTTCCTTTTTCTTTTCAGGTTCTGTTGTTGTCTTTGCTATGTTCTTTTGATCAACAGTAGTCGTATCCGCTTTCGGTTTGTTTGTTGTTGCTGCAGGTGCAACAGTTACCGGTTCCTTTTTCTGTACAACTACCTCTTCTTTCTTTTTTTCCGGTTCCGGTTTTGATTTTGTTACATCTTTTTGTGTATCAGTTGGAGTAATCGATTTGACTGTTGCCGGAGTTGTTGTTTGTTCTTTTGGCTTCTCTTTATCTGCCGTCTTTGCAACGTCTTTCGCAGATGCTTCCTGCCGTGCTTTTAGCTGTGCCGCAGCTTTTTCTTCTTGTTTTTTCTGCTCCGCTTTGGCCATTGCTATGCGTTTATCTTCAAGTTCCTTTCTTGCGGCGGCAATTTTTCTTTGTTCTTCTTCTACTTTTAATTCATGTTTGTAGCTTGCATAAAAGGGAACATCTTCATCCAGTTTCAATTCGGCCAGGTGTGGAAATAGTTTGGATTTACTCAAATCTTTTTCCATATTCATCCCTACGTTTCCGGTTAAAGCGTAATATTCATACTTGCGTTTTACTACCCTGTTTGTTTTCCATTTGCCATCCAACGACCAGGTGCTGTCATTTTTATTAAAATGAAAAGTATACGTGATTTTTACGCCTTTATCAATGGTTGGCAGGTTGTGCGAGATAAATTCATCTTCCGTTACTTCACAAACATCTCCATCTATTTTTCCTTTTACCCTTTTTAAAACAAAGTATAACGTATCATTTTTAATAAACTCGCGGCGGGAATACCCATATACCTTTCCTCTGTATTCGGTTAATGCAATTTCAAATGGCTGATCTTTTCGCAGCGTCGTGCTGTCGTTGGAAAATGTGCCATTCCACAAGCCGGTCAACGACTGGGAGAACCCATAATGAGTAATGAAAAAAACGGCTATAAAGACGCAGAGCTTTTTCATGATATCGAATTATAAAAGCCGGTACAAAAAGGCCGGCTGTTATAATAACGAATTAAAACTCTTTCGATTGTGTAAGAGAAAAGCTACCAGCGACAAGCTGTTATCCGTTAGCCCGAGCGTTGAAAACCCTTGCAGTTTGGAAACTACTTTTATCCAGGGAGGATTTGAAAAATTCCCTTTAACAGATTTGACTCAAATCATTAACGAAACGTCAATTGAAAATCCTGAAGCTTGTAGCGTATGGCATACAGCTACTTACCCGTTCATACTGGCCAGGAACTCCTCGTTGCTCTTGGTACCTCTCATTCTCTTGAGCAGCTCATTCATTGCTTCTTCCACATTCATATCGGTAAGATAAACGCGAAGCAGGTTCATACGTTGCAGTACGTCTCTTTCGAGCAACAGGTCGTCGCGCCGGGTTGACGATGCAACAAGATCAATAGCCGGGAATATGCGTTTATTGGATAATCGTCTTTCCAGTTGCAACTCCATGTTACCGGTTCCTTTAAATTCTTCAAAGATCACCTCATCCATTTTACTACCCGTATCGACTAGGGCGGTTGCAATGATGGTCAATGATCCGCCAAATTCAATTTTACGCGCAGCACCAAAAAACTGTTTGGGCTTTTGCATCGCATTCGCTTCCACACCACCTGATAACACCTTACCTGATGCCGGAGCAACAGTATTGTGTGCGCGTGCAAGACGTGTGATTGAGTCCAGCAGGATCACGACATCATGACCGCATTCCACAAGACGTTTTGCTTTCTGCAATGCAATCGTCGAAACTTTTACGTGCTTTTCAGCTGGTTCGTCGAATGTAGAAGCAATTACTTCTGCTTTTACGCTGCGTTCCATATCGGTAACTTCCTCAGGACGTTCGTCAACCAGCACAACCATCAGGTAGCACTCGGGGTGATTGGATGCAATGGCATTCGCCACCGCCTTCAACAACATGGTTTTACCCGTTTTTGGCTGGGCAACAATCAATCCACGCTGACCTTTACCGATCGGCGTAAAAAGATCCATTATTCGTGTTGAGTAATCCTTTGGCTCGGTAAACAAGTTTAGTTTCTCAAAAGGAAACAAGGGTGTCAGGTAATCAAACGGCACACGATCCCGAACCTCTTCAGGACTCTTACCGTTGATCTGATCAACCTTCAATAACGCAAAATATTTTTCACCTTCTTTTGGCGGTCTTACGGCTCCATGAACCGTATCGCCTGTTTTCAGGCCGAATAATTTTATCTGTGAGGGAGATACATAAATATCGTCGGGAGAAGAAAGATAATTGTAATCGGAGGAACGAAGGAACCCGTAGCCATCAGGCATCATTTCCAGCACGCCTTCCGCCAGGATCACACCATCAAATTCAATATTGAATACCTGTTCTCTCCGCTGCGGATAAAACTTGCCTGGAGCCATTGAAGGAACACCAGAGAGATTTTCAGTTCCATTGGAAGTTATTTCCGGCACTTGTATGTCTTCTTCCGGATCAGGAACAGCCTCAAGTTCCTCAACAGGAGGTAAACTGTCTTCGGTTTCTTCCTTTATATTTTCTTCTTCTTCATGTTTTTTACGTCCTTTCTTTGCCATAGGTCTTTCCTCTTTTTTAGCGGGCGCCGCAGTTTTTTTAGGATGTTTTTTATCATCGAAACTGCTGTCTTCTACCTCAGCTTCTTCGGTTGTTATGCCGGTAGAAGCCTTTATAATACGTTTACGCTTAGGCCTTTCGTCGACTGCGTGTGGTTTTTTTTCACTGGCTGATACTGCCTGTTTGTCGAGAATCTTATAAACAAGTTCCTGCTTATCAAGCTTCTTAGCGTTTGGGATTTTTAACTGTTCAGCAATGTCTAACAGTTCGGGAACGAGCATGTCGTTCAATTGGAGAATATCGTACATACAAAATCTTGAAGTTTAACACTGAAACCGTGTCGCTACAATCTTAACTAATGAAATTCTTTGAGTTTATGTGAAATGGATTTGACTAAAACTGATGAGCTTTTTTGCGAGATATGAATAGAACTTATCAGCCTTTTCCGTTGCAATAATACGCCGATTTTCGCAAAACCAAAAACTTTTTATTGATATTATTGTCCATAACATTCATAGATTCAAGTGATTTTATCAAATTTCACAATTCATTTTCTTTGATAAATCACCTTTTAATATATACCGGAAATATGATCCCTTGTGATAAATTAGCAATTAGAATTTTTAGCGTCCGGTCACTTACATATATTTGGTTTCCCGCTTAAACACCGCCTCATGTCGTCTCAATTAACAACAAAACAGGTTCTGCAGGCACTTGCAGATGTTCATGCTGAAAAAGTAAAAGTCGCCATTACAGATGTTGATGGTGTGCTGCGTGGTAAAGTGATCAGTATTGAAAAATTTTTGTCAATCGCCGAAAAAGGATTTGGTTTTTGTGATGTAGTATTTGGGTGGGATGCCGGTGATGTGGCGTATGACAATGCAAAAATAACCGGCTGGCATACAGGCTATCCGGATACGACAGCCTCAGTTGATGTACAAACATTCCGGCAGGTGCCGTGGGAAAACGGAATCCCCTTCTTTCTTGCTGATTTCAGTAACGCCGCCAATGTAAAAAACATTTGTCCGCGCACTTTATTGAAAAAAATAAAGAAGCAGGCAGAAGATGCAGGTTATGTTCCCTATTTCTCGCAGGAATTTGAATGGTTTAATTTTATTGACAACAGGGATGAACTGTATAAAAATGATTTCCGCAACCCTCAACCGATGACGCCGGGCATGTTTGGCTATTCGGTGCTCCGGGCTTCTCAACAGGGAAGTTATTTTCACGACTTATTTGATTCATTGAAAAAATTTGATGTACCACTGGAGGGAATTCATACAGAAACCGGACCCGGCGTATACGAAGCAGCGATACTGTATGCAGAAATACTGGAAGCTGCAGACCGTGCCGTACTTTTTAAAACAGGTGCAAAAGAAATAGCGCATCATCATGGATTGATCGCATCATTTATGGCGAAGTGGAATGAAAATCTTCCGGGATGCAGCGGCCATGTGCATCAAAGTTTATGGACTGCGGATAAAAAAACCAATTTGTTTTATGACAAAAAAAGCAAAACGGCGATGAGTGCGTTGATGGAAAGTTATATCGCAGGTCAATTACATTGTTTACCACATATACTGCCGATGTATGCACCAACAATCAATAGTTACAAACGACTTGTTGAAGGTGCATGGGCACCGACAACATTGACATGGGCGGTTGATAACCGCACAACGGCACTAAGAGTATTGTCCGGAAGCTCAACCTCAACCCGGTTGGAAACGCGAGTGGTTGGTTCTGATTCCAACCCTTATCTTGCAATGGCTGGTTGTCTTGCGTCCGGTTTGTATGGAATAAAAAACAAACTAAAATTAAAGACAGCAGCAACGATAGGAAACGGGTATGCGGATAAAAAGAACGGCGTATTGCCACGTAACTTATGGGAAGCTTCGCAAACAATGAAAGAGTCGCCTGTTGCAAAAGAATTGTTCGGCGAACAATTCGTGGCTCATTTTACCGGTACCAGGGAATGGGAATGGAAGCAGTTTGCAAAAGTGGTTACTGACTGGGAACTGAAAAGATATTTTGAAATAATATAGTGAATGGTGACCCGATGGCTATCGGGTAGTGAATAGTGATTAATTGTCCATTTATTCTACTTTGACCATTCGTGATTTATAAACCAACAAACAATGATCTTCGAACAGGTAAGACAATTTAATTTTCCGACGATAATACGTTTTGGCGCAGACGCAGTAAAGGAACTGCCGGCCTACTTAAAACAAAATAATCTCAAAGCGCCGCTTGTTGTTACGGATCCAGTTATTGCGCAATTATCTTTCTTCAAAACAATTATTACAGATTTAAAGAATAACGGGATCGCCGCCGAGGTATTCAGCGATATACACAAGAATCCCGTAAAATCGGATGTATATAAAGGAACAGATGCATGGGACAATACAAATCGCGATTGTATTGTGGGCATCGGTGGCGGTGCCGCATTGGATGTTGCAAGATCAATTGTGCTTCGCATCAATCACCGCGAAGATTTATTCAAATACGATGATTTGATAGGAGGTGACGTATATGTTACCAATGATGTTCCGCATTTTGTTACTGTACCGACAACGTCAGGAACGGGTAGTGAAGTAGGCAGAAGCGCTGTTATATCAGACGATATTACACACCAGAAGAAAATTCTTTTTTCGCCAAAACTGATGGCAAAAATTGTATTTGCCGATCCGCTGCTGACAATGGATCTTCCGCCCGCTGTTACAGCAGCAACAGGCATGGATGCACTGACGCACAATATGGAGGCGTTCCTCGCAAAAAACTATCACCCGATTTGCGATGGCATTGCGCTGGAAGGAATTCACCTTATCAATGAATCGCTGGAAAAAGCAACCAATAAACCAGATCTTGAAAGCCGCAGTAAAATGTTGCTGGCTTCGATGATGGGTGCTGTTGCTTTTCAAAAAGGGTTGGGTGTTGTACATTCATTGGCACATCCTTTATCTGCGTTGCTGGATACACATCATGGATTGGCAAACGCCGTTAATATTCCATATGGCATGCAATTCAATATTGCCGGTTTTGAAGACAAGTTTCGCCGTATAGCAAGAACGCTGGAATTAAAGCAGGAAAATGGGGACGCAGTTGTAAAATATTTATTTGACTTAAATTCAAAAATAAATATACCGCATAAACTAAGAAATATACAGGTAAAAGAAGAACACCTGGAGACACTGGCTGATCTTGCTTTTGCAGATTTTGCCCATCCAAATAATCCGAAGCCGGTAACAAGAAGCGATTTCAGGAAATTGTATCAGGAAGCTTTTTAACTTCATCCCCTTCGATAACGATCGTCGTGCCTGGTGAATGCAGTCCTAATACAATCCTTACCTATCGGAAATGCCAATAGCGATTGTAGATATCAATAACAACTCAATTTGGCTTATCAGTAAATGATATAATGAAAATCGGTTTAACATATACAGGTTTTGAACATAAGCATAAAAACTATGTTAACTGGCTGAAGTGTTCCGATAACCATCGCGACAATGATATTGAAGTGATCCGTCTTTCCGTAGAAGAGAACAATGCCGATCTGTTGAATGATTGTGATGGACTACTGTTATCAGGTGGCGTTGACAGCGATCCCATATTTTATAATGGCAGCAAAGAATATCCGAACAAACCGGAAGAAGGATGGAACACGAAAAGAGACCTATTTGAAATGTCTCTATATAAATCCGCAATAGAAAAGAACATTCCTGTTCTTGCGGTTTGCAGGGGAATGCAATTGGTAAATGTTTTACAGGGAGGAACATTAACCCAGGACCTGGGGCATCTGAATACAAGACATAAAGCAGTGGAAGAAACGGATAAAGAACATGGAATAACTATTGAAAAAAATAGTTTGCTTGAAGATATTGTAAAGGTGCAAACGGGAAAAATAAACAGTGCACATCATCAATGCATTGAAGAATTGGGAGATGGTTTAATGATTAATTGCATAGCAGAAGATGGAACTATAGAAGGTACTGAATGGAAGGAGAAGAGCGGCAAACCTTTTTTGCTTTGCGTGCAATGGCATCCTGAACGAATGTATAAATTTCATTTACAGGATACGCCATTATCAAAAAATATAAGAAACCGATTTATAGAAGAAATAAAAAAATCAATGTTTGCGAAATGAAAGTTATAAATCCAGCTACGGAAGAATTGATTCGTGAGATACCGGAAGATGACGCTAAAAGTGTACAGGAAAAATTTGAGTTGTTAAAAAAAGGACACCCCGGCTGGGCTAAATTACCGGTTCAAAAAAGGGTAGATTGTATTCAACGGTTTTATGATCTGCTGTTAGCGGAAAAAGATGATCTCGCAAAAACATTAACAGCGGAGGTGGGCAAGCCATTAAAGGAATCGTATAATGAACTGAATGGTGCAAGAGCCAGGATGAAATACTTCATCGATAATTCTGTAAAATGGTTAAGCGAAGAATGGATCGTGACTGAAGGCACAACGAAAGAGAAAATAGTGTATGAACCATTCGGCGTTATTGCAAACATTTCTGCATGGAATTATCCTTATCTCGTCGGTGTAAATGTATTCATCCCCGCATTGATCGGGGGCAATGCCATTTTATATAAACCATCGGAATATTCAACATTGACGGGACTAGCCATACAAAACTTGCTATATAAGGCCGGTGTTCCTGAAAATGTTTTTCAATCTGTAATCGGTAAAGGAAATGTTGGTGAAATTTTATTGAATCTTCCATTAGACGGATATTTCTTTACCGGTAGTTATCGTACGGGTAAATACATTGCTGAAAAAGTGGCGCCGAAATTAGTACCGATAGGATTAGAACTTGGTGGCAAAGATCCGTTGTATGTAATGGATGATATAGCCGACATTGACAAAGTAGCCGGTGCTGCATTGGAAGGAGTGGTTTATAATAATGGTCAAAGTTGTTGCGCTGTGGAAAGGATTTACGTACATGAAAAAATCTACGATCAGTTTGTGAAATCATATACGGAACAGGCGAAGAAATTAGTTGTCGGCAACCCGATGAATGAAAAGACGGATATCGGGCCATTAAGCCGCAAAGAACAACAACAATTTTTACTGGAGCAGGTTAAAGACGCCAAAGAGAAGGGGGCAACAGTGTTATATGGCGGCAATGCAATAAACAGCAAAGGTTATTTTATTGAACCAACTGTATTGGTAAATGTGAGTCATGATATGAAAGTGATGAAAGAAGAATCGTTTGGCCCCGTGACAGGCATTCAAAAAGTAAGAGATGACAGTGAAGCGCTGCAATTAATGCAGGACACCGAATATGGACTCACAGCAGCTATATATTCCAAAAGTTATGAACGTGCTGAAGCATTGATGAAGCAAATGAATACAGGCACCGTATACTGGAATTGTTGTGATCGTGTGAGTGGTGCGTTACCCTGGTCGGGGCGCAAGCATTCAGGATTGGGATCTACGTTGTCTTATCAGGGTATAAGGGCTTTTGTGCAGCCGAAAGCTTATCATATCAGAGAGGCATGATGAAATTCTAAGGTTTATCGTTTAAAGGTGTCCCAACAGTCTCACTCCTGCTGATTTTTTATATTTTCTTTCCATAAAAAGTTTAGGAACTTTATATCTTATTGCGACAATTGTTATTGAAAAAAAATAAACAGCCCATATGGAAATTAAAGTAATAAAGTTTTTTTACGGCGATATTCCCGAAGACACAACCGGAAACAATGAACTAAACGAATCTCCTGAAACTTCTTTTTTGAAGGGAAGCTCTCAGGGCGCAGACTGGCCACTATGGGAAGTCTTCATCCGCAGTAAGCAAGGCCTCGATCATAAACATGCAGGCAGCCTTCATGCCGCCGATGCACAAATGGCAATTGAAAACGCAAGAGATGTTTATACAAGGAGAATGGAAGGGATAAGTATTTGGGTGGTTGAAAGTAAATACATCCATGCCAGCAGCCCCGAAGAAGCGGGAGAGCTATACGAACCTGCAAATGATAAGGTATATCGTCATCCTACATTTTATAATTTGCCAGATGAAGTGAAGCATATGTAACCTTTTATGAAAAATCATCTCGTCGATTATATACTTCATTTGGCAGACAATGCACTTATCCTTGGTCAGCGCAATGCAGAATGGTGCGGACATGGACCGGTATTGGAACAGGATATCGCCATCACAAACATTTCGCTTGACTTAATCGGGCAGTCAAGAAATTTTTACCAATACGCTGCACAAATAATCGGTAATGAAAGTGATGAGGACAAACTCGCTTTTTTGAGAAATGAACGGGAATTCAGGAATTGTTTGCTTGTTGAATTACCCAAAGGTGATTGGGCACAAACCATTTTACGGCAATTTTTTTTCAGTGCATACCAGCAGTTGCTTTTTACTGAATTACAAAAGTGCAACGATAAACAAATCGCTGCTATCGCCACAAAATCATTAAAAGAAGTTGCCTATCACCTGCGCTGGAGCAGCGAATGGGTCATCCGCCTGGGAGATGGTACCGAAGAAAGCCATCAACGGATAGTGGATGCAATTGAAGCACTGTGGAGGTATACAGGTGAACTTTTTATTTCTGCGGATTATGAAATACAAAATGCAAATGCGGGAATTGGTACAGATGCCGGCTTATTAAAACCGCAATGGGAAGAAAAAGTAAAGGAAATATTTGCAGAAGCCACATTGCCCTATCCGTCAAAATCATATTTTCAAACAGGCGG
>Ga0207683_10006326_pt1 | contig 10143 bp, 10 predicted proteins | sample KBSM73metaG_FD_184333 | JGI IMG/M metagenome (GOLD analysis project Ga0207683, IMG submission 184333) | Miscanthus rhizosphere microbial communities from Kellogg Biological Station, Michigan, USA - KBS M7-3 metaG (SPAdes) (version 2) | ecosystem: Host-associated > Plants > Roots > Rhizosphere >...
TCAATATTTTTTACAGCGTCAGGTAGTAAACGCCTCCTTGTGGAACTACCTTGGTACTCATGAAAACGGAGTAAGGCAGGTAGAAAAACCCTTTGTTACCCCATGAAGTTCCCCATGAATTTTGAACAAGGAATGCTTTTCTGTTGTCGTCATATCCAATAAGCGGCACCGCATGCCCTCCCAACAAAGTTACTCCACTTGCTAAAGCACCAGTGCTGGTCAGCGGATTGTAAGTATAGCTTGTGGTATTTAAACCTTCAAAATATTGATAAGTGCTGGTTTTATCATACACATTAAAGCCCATCATTACCGGCACATTATTTCTCAATAAGTTTTTCACTGCAGCTGTATCACCGGAGTTAACCATAGTATAGCTGGTTACCTTGTAGCCTAATGCATTGGAAATAGCAGCAGACGAAGGCGGGGTTTTATAAGCTGTTGACCTGTTACTGCTCGGATACGCATACAGAGATTCAAAACAATCGCCATATTTCTGCAAAGCCTGACCAATATTTACCATATTGGCACCGTTATCTGCAGATATTCTTTGATGAAGGATGTTTACCCTTTCTTCATAATAAATGAATGCAGGGCTCAATAAAGTCGGGTATGTCCCATTTTTATAATAATAACCAATCTCATAGGCCTCGGCACCGCAGAATGAAGTACAAGAGCCTATCTGACCCTGATCCCTCACTGCCGGGTTACTAAGTGTAACTACAGCTGGCGCTCCGGTAGCAAACGAGCCGAACTGCTTTTTGAAAAGATCTGGCGAGTATACAGGCAAAGTTGAGTACTCTTCGGGGCTGGTTGGCAGCAAACCATACACGTGCCTGCCATCTTTTGTTGATGGTAGCGTCGATTGTTCCTGATTGTTTGCTACGGGGCTTACTTTTTCCGACTTAGAGCAGCTGTAAAGCATTAAAACTGCGATAGCCGATGACAAAAGGATAGAGGTTTTGTAAGTGATCTTCATACGCTTGGGGTTTACGTTTATGAGTTATCTGGTCAGTTAGTTAATTGGTAATAAATCAATTATACTCAAAATAGTTCATTAAAAAAACAAAAATCAGACCATAAAAATATCGGGCGGGTGTTGGTAACCGAATTTAAAACAGGCAAATAAAGGTTTAAATGCAAACAGAGCAGAAATGTCTGTTGATAATTCTTTAATAAATAAGAAAATTAATATTCCAGATAGCGGGCGATTTTTATTTTCACCTTGTTACCTTCTATAAATTTACCAGGGTGCCCGTTAAGTATCCGCAGGGTAACTCCGTCATGTTCCAACAATAACTCTTCATAAAAGCCCTTGAACAGTACTTGCTTTACTACCCATTTGCTACCCGCCCAACTATCACGTGCTTCTACCCATTCCGGGTAAAGCATTACCCACTCTTTTTTTACTTTTATGCCGCAAGTATCAGCTTGATAGGAATTTAGCACATTACAATTATTGAGGAGCCTTGCCGTATATAAATATTGAGGGTCATTATATACTTTCTTTGGATGCCCGGATTCGATGATTTCGCCGTCCTTTAAAACGATCAATGTGTCGGCCATCGATAGCACCTCAGCCGGATCGTGGGAAACCATGATCACTGTCAGTCCGGTATCTTTTACAATCTGCCGGATATCGTCCTGCAAACCATCACGGAAGGAAGTATCTACCTGGTTAAAGGGTTCATCTAGCAATAAAACTTCTGGCTGAGTTACCAATGCACGGGCTATGGCCACACGTTGCTTCTCGCCACCACTCAAGTCTGCAACCCGTTTATCACCCAGGTGCATCATATTCAGCTGTTTCAGTACCTGTTCGGTTTTCTCGACCTTAGCCTGAATATCGGTATTAGGCAACAGAACAGATACATTGTCGCGTACTTTGGCAAACAGGTTCAGGTCATCCTCGGCTTGGGTTACCATTTTCATCGCGTCGTGACCGGGTATCAGTTTTTCTTCTGGTCCCCAAACACGCTCATCCTTAAAATGTACTTCGCCCGTATCCGGAGATTGCAAACCATACAGCAAACTGAGTAACGTAGTCTTACCGCTACCACTTGCTCCAATAATTGCAGTTATTTCTCCGCGGTTTATTTCCAGGCTGGTTAGTTTGAGCCCACTGCCGGTAGTACCGGGATATAGTTTACTGATCGAGATCGCGTGTAAGAAAGAAGTAGCCATTGACACGATTAAGTGATTAAAAAGATTGCCAGGATTAAAAGACAAATTTAAACACGATTGTGGGATAAAAAGGATTTCAACGATTATAAATCATCCTAAATCCTTAAATCGTGTCTTATTTTATGACGAGAAAGTACTTGCAGCATTGATTTAGCAATATGTAAATTTATTTATACCTAAAATCATCTGCTATGAAAAAGCTTTATATACTACTGCTTGCTATGATCCCGGCTACGCTATTTGCCCAGGATTTTAGACCTTATTTCCAAAAGTCGTTCAGCAATGTGTCTATCCAAAAACTTGTGGTGACAACAGAAGGCGGTTCAATAACGGTAAATGGATCTGATTCAAAAGATGTAGATGTGCAGGTGAGTATAAAATGCAACGGGTCGATAATGACCGATGCGCAAATTGAAAAGGATTTGAAAGACAATTACACATTTACTGTAAGTATTGACAATGGGAAGCTCAACGCACAACTGATACGCAAGTCAGATGGTGTGCCGTCAGACAAAAGGCTTTACGCATCGTTCGTGGTGTTACTACCACGAAACATTAATACTGATTTGAGTACCGCCGGGGCCGGTATATTATTGACAGGAATGAATGGCGATCAGCAATTAGCGACCAGCGGAGGGGATATTACCGTTACTTCAACGACAGGAAATGTAAAATGCGCCAATTCAGGGGGAACTATCCTGCTACGCGATGTAAAGCAAAAAATGAATTTGTCTGACGCCGGAGGCAATATCGTTGTTAACCATTGCAGTGGCGATATCGATATTGCTAACTCAGGGGGACGAATAATACTATCAAACATAGACGGTAAAATTAAAGCAGGTAATAGCGGAGCGGATATCCTGGCCTCCAACATTCATGGTAATCTCGACGCGTCTAACGCAGGCGGCGATTTAAGTCTGTTCGACCTCTCGTGCAAAGTCTCAGCAGTTACAACCAATGGCAAAATTTATGCAAAAATCCGTGACCTTGAAGACACCAAACTAATAGCTACTAAAGGCAAACTTATGATCGTTATACCTAAACAATTGAATGGCGACCTGTCGCTGAACGCTGATAAAATAAACGCTGAAAGATTAGATAACTTTAAAGGCACAAATGAAAACGGGCGACTGTCTGGCCAGGTCAACAATGGCGGGGCAAAAATAGTTGGCTCTTCTATGGGTGGTGAAATTGATATTCAAAGTCTGTAATAACTATAAAATAAAAGCATGCAATGAATCTGCATGCTTTTATTTCTAAATAGGAATTAATCAGAAGCCGAACGTTAACCCAAATGAAAGGTTCCTCAACCCTGCCTGTTCCGGACTATTCTCGAACATATCGTTGACGTAGTATTTGGCAAACAAACCCCACCCGGCATATCCCATCCGCACAAAGCCCCCATAACGTACTTTGGCAAAATGGTAATCGTTGTCGATCTTCTGCTTTCCGTTTTCTTCGCTGATCTGTTTTACGCGGCCATTAAGGAGTATTCCGGCAATCGGCCCGAAAACAAAATGTGCCCTGTTGCCGCGTGCATCCTCATGTGTACGGATATCAAAAGACAAAGGAATCCGCAAATAACTCGATCCAAAGCGGTTTTTGCTGTAATCGATACTGTCCCTACGATAAGTTAATACAGGCTGATTAGGTAGAATAGTAATATTCTCGCGCAGGCGGATCAACGTCCAATCAAACCCTCCTGATACATACACTTTAAACACATCACTAACCCGATAACCAAACTGGAACACATCAAAACCTACATTGCTTGACTTCCATGAGCGATAGCGAAGGAAATCATTCTTTGGTGACAGGGTAAAGCTGCCATTATCTACCAGTGTAGTTAAGCCCAGATCGAATCTTGAGAAGGTCAGACCGATGGAAAACCCGCTATTATTATGGTGATGATAATGATGACGGTAATGAGTAGTATCTCCAGCGTCGCCATCTTCGTGATTGCTCCAGCTCCAGTTATGATTGCTTGAGGTATCTTTTTTAACCGTGTCGGTTTTGGTATCCTGACCATAAGCGCTGCCCGCCACTGCACATACAAGGGCAACTATAAATAGTAAACGTTTCATAATATTTTTATCTGTTTAGATTGAATTTGATTAATTATCTCTTTTTATTTTGAGTGCACCCAGGTGCACTGCTGATACCATGGACTCATCGTCGTCCGAGTCCGAAAACTGTATTAGTTTATCCTTACGTTTGTCCACTTTGGCAACCACCAGGTTCACAATATCGCCAAAGCTACGTATCCCGCGTTTTTTTACTACCTGCTTTGTTGTTTTAGCAGGTTGATTTGAAGCCAATAGAGGTTGGGCCGGTAAATTGACGGAGCTGTTTTCCGCTACGGGTTTAATTTCCACTGTTGGAGTCTCGGTTATTTCTATTGGATCCTGTTTTACTACTTCGATCTGTTTTGGCGTTCCTGCAGATGCTATCAAAGGCTGATCTTCATGTTTAACAATTTCTGTTTTTGCAATCGATGGATTTGTCTGCTCCCTCTGCTCAACAGCATTCGATTTTACTTTAGGTTGATCGGCTTTCGTTGTATGCTTAACCGGTGTTACAACTGTGGCCAATTGTTCCTTCCGTGTTTCAGATGGGTTTACACGTTTAGTATTCTCAGGTTTTACTACTGATGGGCCCGCTTTTGCAACAGCAATGGTATCCGGCTTACTGCGTTTCACAACACTTTTTTTAGGTATAAATAATATCCCTGCCGTTAGCAGTATAAGCACACTAGCAGCAATGCTCAGCATCGGAAAGATGCTTTTCTTCCTTCTTCCACTAAGTTCAGCATCGATATTCTGCCATACCTGCGCTGAAGGTTGCGCCTCAAAATCTCCCAACTTTGAGCCGAACAGGTCATCAAATTCTTTATCCTGCATATTCATACCTTTTTCCATCTGATTGTACAATTTGTTCTTTTAATATAGCCCGGGCCCTCGATAGCTGAGATTTGGAGGCGCCTTCTGATATCCCCATGATCTCGCCGATCTCCTTGTGCGAATAACCTTCTATCGCATAAAGGTTAAACACCATCCGGTATCCCGGCGAGAGCTGTTGTATCAGCGCCATCAGGTCCTTAGCATCCAATCGCGCCACTGCAACCGCATCGACAGATGGTTCTTTACCCGTTTCCTCCAGGTCAGCCACCGAAAGCATTTTATGATGTTTGCGATAATATTCAATAGAGCTGTGCACCATGATCCGTCTTACCCAGCCTTCAAAAGAACCGTCTCCGCGGTAGTCGGCAATCTTTTGAAAAACCCGGATAAAACCGTTTTGCAGCATATCCTCGGCCTCCATCCTGTCGTTCGCGTAACGCAGGCATACCCCCATCATTTTCGAAGCAAACTGCTTATAAAGCAACTCCTGCGCCTTGCGTTCGTTTGCCTTACAGCGTTTTACCAGATCTTCAATTGTGTACTTGTGCTCCAAAAACATCATTTAAAGGTAAGATGAAAACTAAAGGCAATTGGTTGCACGGAGGATAAATTATTTTTTTGCCTGTTTACTCTGCCATCTACTCACCCGGTCGTTGCTTCGCTTGACCACCCTCTCTTCCGCAAGCGGTAAAGAGGGTGAATTCTTTGTTTTTCTTTTTTACCCTCTTTCCACAAAGTGGAGAGAGGGTCGAACAGCGTAGCGTATTCGGGGTTTCCCGCAAAGTTTTTAGTTCCTACCCCCCCAGACCCCCCATTTTAACAATACCAATATTTAATAGATTTATCTTCCTTTAACCAAAGGTGAGTCCACACGCCAATGCCTATTTGATTGCATTACTATTTTTAATAATTTGCTTACACCATGAAAAAGCTGCAACTCACCTTATTGCTGATCCTCGCATCAGTTTGCATTGTTTTCGCACAAACAACGGAAAGATACACCCTCTTAAAGCCCGATCGTGTTTTTGATGGCGAGCAAATGCATAGCGGCTGGGTAGTACTGGTAAAAGGTAATTACATCGAGGCAGTGGGTGATGCGAGTAACGTAAAAGTCCCGGCTTCAGCAAAAGTGAACGAACTGAAAGGGACAACGTTAATGCCGGGTTTGATTGAGGGGCATTCTCATTTATTCCTGCATCCTTATAATGAAACCCTATGGGACGACCAGGTGCTGAAAGAAAGTCGAGCCGAGCGTACAGCCCGTGCGGTAGTACATGCGCGCGAGACTCTGATGGCAGGCTTTACTTCCGAACGCGACTTAGGAACCGAAGGTTCAGGTTATGATGATGTGGGTTTAAAGACCGCCATTGATAAAGGTATTATACCGGGTCCGCGGATGATGGTGGCGACCCGGGCTATTGTAGCAACAGGCAGCTATGGGCCAAAGAATGTAGTGGATCAGAATACAATCATTGAAGGTGGTGAGGAGGCTGATGGTGAGGAAGGCATCACCCACGTAGTCCGTTCACAAATTGGGCACGGTGCTGATGTAGTAAAGATCTACGCAGATTATGGCTGGGGACTTGATAAAAAAGCAGAGCCAACTTTCACAGTAGAAGAATTAAAAAAAGCAGTAGAAGTAGCCAAAAGCAGCGGACGAACAGTGGCCGTGCATTCTACTACATCAGCAGGCCTGCGCAGGGCGATAGAAGCCGGAGTAACTACTATTGAACATGGGGACGGCGGCACTCCGGAGCTCTTTAAGTTGATGAAGGAGAAAAATATAGCCCTATGCCCTACCCTGGCGGCCACCGAAGCGTACGCTATTTATTTTGATGGATGGAAGAAAGGCGAACCTGACAATGCTGATATCAAACATAAAAAGTATATTTTCAGTGAAGCTATGAAGGCTGGCGTTACCATCTGCATGGGCGGTGATGTAGGCGTATTTACACATGGCGACAATGCCCGCGAGATGATACTGATGGCTGAATATGGCATGAAACCTATTGATATTTTACGGTCAGCCACTTCTGTGAATGCCTCAGTTTTTCAATTAAAGGGCGTCGGAAACATTAAAGCGGGTTACTTTGCTGATCTGATTGTTGTTCAGGGTAATCCTGCCGAAAACATCAAAGCGGTGACACAGGTAAAACTCGTGATGAAAGATGGCCTAATTTATAGGCAGGAATAAACATTATTTTTTTAGATTTGGATACCAATAAATTATAAACCATCATCATAATGAGAATTTTTGTACCAAAATTTACAATTGTATGTTTGACAGTTGTAACTGCCACTCTAAACACAAAAGCACAAACCATTCCTGTTGAAACGAAAGACCATTCACTCGTACTGCAGGTTACAAATGACAAACACCTGGATATGGTTTATTTCGGCGGTAAACTGGCCAATAAAAATGAATATAACACTATTGCCAAAACTTATCGGCTGGATGATAAAACTGATGAATACAATTCGGCCTATACACCCGCAGGATCACGCAACCTGCTTGAGCCAGCCATAGCGGTAACTCATGCTGATGGCAATAAATCGCTCGACTTGCAATATGTGGATCATAAAGTGACACAGATCAATGATGATGTTAGCCTGCTGACCATCAACCTGAAGGATCCCGTTTATGACTTTGAGGTCACTTTAAATTATCAGACTTACTTTAATGAGAACGTGACCGAGCAATGGAGCGTGATCAAACACAATGAGAAAAAAGATGTGGTACTGAACAAATATGCGTCAGCAAACCTATACCTGCAGGCAAGCAGCTACTGGCTCAGGAATTATCATGGAGACTGGGCCAAAGAAATGCGTCCGGAAGAAGAACAACTGATGCATGGTATCAAAACGTTGGACTCTAAATTGGGTTCACGTGCCGATCTGTTCCAGCCGCCGGTGTTTATGGTATCGCTTAATAAACCTGCTTCTGAAGATGAAGGCGAAGTGTTGTATGGCAATGTAGAATGGAGCGGCAATTACCGCATCGACCTGGAGGTTGACCCGGCAAATAATTTAAGGTTGATTGCAGGCATTAACAATTATGCCGGCGATTATACCCTAAAACCCGGAGTAGAATTCATGACACCTAAGGTTGTTTATACGCTCTCGAACAAAGGCAAAGGGGAGGCAAGCCGCAACCTGCAAAGCTGGGCACGCAAATATAAAATTGTTGATGGACAAGGTTCGCGATTAACATTACTGAACAACTGGGAGTCGACTTATTTTGGTTTCAACGAACAGAAGCTTGCTGATATTCTGAAAGATACCAAAACACTTGGTGTCGATTTATTCTTATTGGATGATGGCTGGTTCGGCAATAAATACCCACGAAATGATGATCATGCAGGTTTGGGTGACTGGGAAGTAAACAAAGCAAAGCTGCCCAACGGTATTGCCTTCCTGACCAAAACAGCAAAAGAAGATGGTGTAAAATTTGGTATTTGGGTAGAACCTGAAATGGTGAACCCAAAGAGTGAATTGTATGAAAAACACCCGGACTGGATCGTAAAACAGCCCCAGCGTCCGGAATATTATATGCGCAACCAATTGGTGCTCGATCTGAGTAATCCAAAGGTGCAGGAATACGTGTTCAGCATAGTTGATAATTTATTTACACAAAACCCTGAACTGGCCTATATTAAATGGGATTGCAATTCGCTCATGTATAATGCCCATTCTGCTTATGAGAAAAATCAGGGCAATTTTTATACAGACTATGTACGGGGCTTATACCATGTATTGGATCGCCTGCGTGCGAAATATCCTAAAGTGCCGATGATGCTGTGCTCCGGTGGTGGCGGCCGTGTTGATTATGGCGCGCTGCAATACTTTACCGAATACTGGCCAAGTGATAATACGGAACCTATCGAGCGCATATTTATTCAATGGGAATACTCTTACTTCTACCCTGCCCTGGCAAGTTCAAACCATGTAACCGACTGGGGCAAACAGCCTATCAAATTCCGCACCGATGTTGCTATGATGGGCAAACTGGGCTTTGACGTTGTTGTAGGGAAACTGAAACCGCAGGAACTGGCCTTTTGCCAGGGTGCAGTGAAAACCTACAACCAGTATTCAGAGGCCATTTGGCACGGCGACCAATATCGTTTACAAAGTCCATGGGATAATGATGTAGCTTCTGTAATGTATGTTGATCAGGCTAAAGGCAGCGCCATTATGTTCAACTATTTGGTGAATAACCGTTACGCTGCGGGTACGCACTTACCTATTCTTTTAAAAGGCCTTGATCCGGATAAGAAATATAGCGTGAGCGAAGTGAATTTACTTCCGGGCGCAAAATCAACCGTCCCTGAAGCAATTTACAGCGGCAAGTATTTAATGACCGTAGGTATTAATCCTGACGTGAGGGAGTGGAGAACGAGTGTGCTATTGGGGGTGAATGAGGTAAAATAAATTTTGCATCTTGAATAAAAATGTGTATATTTATTCAAATTTATACACATGAGAACAAATATTGATATCGATGATACATTGATGGCAAAGGCTCAGAAACTAAGCAGCGTTAAAACCAAAAAAGCCATTGTAGAAGAAGCTTTACGGTTGTATATAACTATAGAAAATCAAAAAAAGCTGCTCGATTTATGGGGAAAAGTAGAAATTGACGATAAAGCCTATGAATAATGGATATCGTTTTAGTTGATACTTCTGTTTGGATTAATTTTTTCAAGGGGCATGAAACTCATTCCAGCTTATACTTAAAGAATAACCTAAGCAATATTGTAATAGCTACTTGCCCTGTAATAGTTCAAGAAGTTTTGCAAGGCATGATATCAGATAAGGATTTTAGATATTTTAGTTCCTACTTTGATACTTTAACCAAGCTGATAGAAAATAATTATGAATTGGCTTATGAAGCAGCCAAACTTTATCGTGAACTGAGGGAAAAAGGCATTACTGTTCGAAAACCTAATGACTGCTCAATAGCTGTTTATGCTATTCGAAATAATATCTCACTTCTTCAGGATGATCGCGATTTTAAATTGATTGCTCAGCACTCGAAATTGCAACTAATATAGTTGAATTTGCG
>Ga0207683_10006329_pt1 | contig 10139 bp, 10 predicted proteins | sample KBSM73metaG_FD_184333 | JGI IMG/M metagenome (GOLD analysis project Ga0207683, IMG submission 184333) | Miscanthus rhizosphere microbial communities from Kellogg Biological Station, Michigan, USA - KBS M7-3 metaG (SPAdes) (version 2) | ecosystem: Host-associated > Plants > Roots > Rhizosphere >...
GGCATGGATCGCCCAGGAAGTGCTGCGCTATCTCGGCAACTGGCCGCAGTGGGGACTGCAGACCGTGATCGCCGTGCTCGCGCTATTCTTCTCGCAGGTCGTATCCAATGTCGGCGCGACCGTCATGATGGTGCCGATGGCGATCAACATCGCGCTCGCATCGAACGGCAGTCCGGCCGTGTACGCTCTGATCGTCGCGATCTCGACATCGAACAGCTACATCATCGCCAGCGCGAATCCCGTGCTGACGATCGTCGCCGGCCCGGGTGGCTATCGCGCGCGCGACTTCCTGCGCGTCGGCCTGCCGCTGACCGTGCTGATGCTGGCCGCGACGCTGATCGTCGTGAACCTGGTGTTCCACAACTAGTCGATCTGCTCGAGGCGGCGGCGCACCAGGCGTAACAGCCTGTCGGTCTCCGTCATTCCGGGGCTGCGCGCAGCGCAGAACCCGGACCGCGAAGGCAGGATGCCGAAGCGAACATTCGCGTAGCGAATGGCCCGAAGGGCGAGCCGCGGACGCGGCGAGTAATCCAGCTTTTATCGCGTACGAAACAAAAACAAAACTGGCTTACTCGCACCATCCTTGGCGCTCGCCCTTCGGGCCATCGGCTTCGCCGATGCTCCCTTCGGCTTCCAGCCTCCGCAGTCCGGATCGCGGCTGCGCCGCGTCCGGAATGAGAAGCATGAATTTCCCGTATCGCAACTAGCCTGTGCCGAACATCTTCCAGGCGGCGCCGAGAACTGCGGCAGCGATCAGCGTCGGCAGCATTCCGATGCGCAGGCGCAGCATCGCGACGAGCGCTGCGGCAGCGAGAATGACGGAGGCAATGTCGACGCTCGACCAGACCGGCACGTCGACGTGCACGAGCCCCGCCTGCCAGGTCTGCACGTCGCGGAACATCGTGTGCACGGCGAACCAGACCGACAGATTCAGGATCACGCCGACGACGGCCGCGGTGATGGCCGACAGGGCCGCGTGCAGTTCGCGGTTGTTGCGCAGCTTCTCGATGTACGGCGCACCGGCGAGAATCCACAGGAAGCACGGCACGAATGTCACCCACGTCGTCAACAGCGCGCCGAGCGTTGCGGCTGCGTACGGCGGCAGCCCCCCCGGATGGCGAAACGCGCCGACGAAAGCGACGAACTGGACGACCATGATCAACGGTCCCGGCGTCGTCTCGGCCAGGGCGAGGCCATCGAGCATCTCGCCGGGCGCGAGCCAGCCGAACGTTTCGACCGCGCGCTGGGCGATATAGGCCAGCACTGCGTAGGCTCCGCCGAACGTGACCACCGCCGCCTCGCTGAAGAAGATGCCCTGCTGCGCGAATACGCTGGCGCGGCCGAACAGCGCGGCGACGGCCACGACCGGCAACAGCCATAGCGCGAGGCACGTTGCGATCGTCAGCAGCGTGCGCCGCAGCGTCCGCGCCGTCGGCGTCAGCGATCCATCGGCGATCCGCCGGTCGACGAGATAGTCGCCCTCGGCCAGCGCGGCGGCCGTCGACGGTGCGGGAAAACTGCCGGGCAGGATGCGCCGGCCGACGATGCCGACGCATGCGGCACCGAGCACGACCAGCGGAAACGGCATGCGCAGGAAACAGATCGCTCCGAACGCGACCGAAGCGATCACGACCATAGTCCGGTTCTTCAGCGCGCGACGGCTGATGCGCACGACCGCCTCGATCACGACGGCCAACACCGCGGCCTTGAGTCCGAAGAATATTGCCGACACGATGCCGACCTGGTGCAGGGCGACGTACAGCCAGCTCAATCCGAAGATCACGATGACGCCGGGCAGGACGAACAGCACGCCGGCTATCACACCGCCGATCGCACCGTGCATCAGCCAGCCGATATAGATGGCCAACTGCGCGGCCTCCGGCCCCGGCAGCAGCATGCAATAGTTCAACGCGTGCAGGAATCGTTCGTCGCTGATCCAGCGCCGCTGCTCGACGAGCTGGCGATGCATCAGTGCGATCTGCCCGGCCGGCCCGCCGAAGCCGAGCCAGCCGATCATCGCCCAGACGCGCGTCGACTCGCCCAGGGAAACGGAATCCGGGCTGGCGTGCCGGTCGCCGTCCGCGGCGAGCGTCGTGCCGCCCGGCGTCGCTGGCGGCATCATCGTGGGGGACGGCACGGGCCCGGCGCGACGCTTTCGCACTGCAAGGCGTCTGCACTCATGGGCGGCCCGATATTGCGAGGCATTTGCACGGCCACACGATAACGCAGCGCCTGGCCAAGTGCGCACCTTTTTGCAACCGCCTTTGGCCTATGATGATTTCCGCAGGATGATGATTCGGAGATCCCTGCACGGATGCGTCCTCGTGCCGCCAACGGAGGTATGCCATGTACCGTTTTGCTCTGGCTCTGATTCTGTCCACTCAAGCCGCTGCCGCACTGGCGGCCGGCGCCTGCACCATCACCGGTACCGCATTCGATGCGGGCGGGCGGCCGATGCGCGACGCCGTCGTACGCCTGACCGACCTGCACACCGGCCATGCGGCCTTCATCGCCGCGGACGCGAACGCGTCCTTCGTGTTTGCCGACCTTCCGTCGAACAGCTTCCGGCTCGACGTGCTGAGTCCGCCGACCATCGTGACCGGCACGAAGATCCCGACGCGCTCGATCCTCGGCATGAGCGACAACTTCGCCTGCTCCGGCCAGGCAACGCGCCAGGACGTGCGCGCGCAGATCTATTGAGCCACTTCCACTGAGCGGCGGCGCGCCGGCAATTCCCGCGGCGCGGCGCGCCACGTCAGAGCGTGCGTACCTCGCCGTCGACGATCTCGATCGCGACGGGCGTCAACGCGTCGCCGCGAGCGGGGCCGTCGATGCAGCGCCCCGTTTCGACCAGGAAACACGCCCCGTGCGCGGCGCAGATCAGCTGGCCGTTCTCGATCAGGAATCGGCCCGGTGCCCAGTCGAGGCGGCGTCCGGCATGCGGGCACTCGTTGCGGTAGGCGAAGACCTGACCGCTGCGGCGCAGCAGGATCAGCGAGTGCGGGTCGTCGGCATTTTCCACCTCGCGAACGGTCGCGCCGCCGTCCGGGATGTCGCCGAGCTTGCATAACGTTTTTCTAACACCCATCGGAGTATCTAACGCCTCCCGCCCTTGTGCGGGATCGACCCGTCCCAAGCTTCAATCATTCTGCCATACGGAGTAGCGACGCCATGTTCTACTGGCGCTGGTTCAATCGTCCGCGACACCCACTGCTGCGCGTTGCGCTGGCGGCCGTCGGTGCGGTGCTGCTGATCGGCGTTCTGGTGTTCGGGTTCTTCGCGTTGCTCGCATTCGCGTTCATCGGCAGCATTGTCGCGATCACGCGCGCCGTCGCGCGCGTCGGCAGCGTTCCGCACGCCGGCGCACAGCCCGCGCGAGCCGGGGACGCGCGCGTCCTCGAGGGCGAATTCGTCGTACTGCGCAACGACGCGGCGCCGCTGAATCGCTGAGCGTTGGTGCGCGGATTGGTCCGCGCAACGCTGTAATCGAATCGGCGCAATCGAGCGGCTCCGCGCGGCACGCGGCGAGTGGCGCTGTCGCGCCACGGGGAGTTTGGATACATTGCGATCCTGATGGCGACACTGCATCGCCGATGCACGTGTCCACGCCTTATCGCCTGGAACAAGCTGCTTCAAATCAGGAGCCTCCCATGACGCTCGTATCCCGTTGTCTGGCAGCCGCAATCGTAGCGCTCGCCGCTACCTGTATTGCTCACGCCGCCGCGAACGACGACAAGGCCGCCGTCGCCGCGCTCGACACGCAGTATCAGGCTGCCGTCAAGGCAAACGATGCGGTCACGATGGATCGCATCCTCGCCGACGATTTCATCCTCGTGACCGGCAAGGGCAAGACGTACACGAAGGCCGATCTGCTCAAGTCCGCTCGCGACAAGAGCGAAACCTACGAGCACCAGGAAGACACGCAGCAGACCGTGCGCGTCTGGGGCGACACGGCTGTCGTCACCGCACTGCTGTGGATCAAGGGTTCGAACAAGGATTCGTCCTATGACTACAAGCTGTGGTTCAGCGACACGTACGTGCGCATGAAGGGCGGCTGGCGTTATGTGTTCGGCCAGGCATCCACGCATCTTGAGCAATGATCGGGAACTGACCGGGAGCGCAACGGACGTCGCAGCGGCTGCGGCTCCGCCCGCGCTGGTTTCGCCGCGCATGCTCGTCGCGCTGGCGCTGCTCGTCGTCTATCTGATCTGGGGTTCGACGTATCTCGCGATCCGCATCGCGCTCGAGGACTATCCGCCGTTTCTGATGGGCGCGATCCGCTTCCTCATCGCCGGCGGGCTGATGTTCGGCGCGGCCGCGTGGCGCGGCATTCCGCTGCCGACCGCGAAGCAATGGTTCAACTGCGCCGTGACCGGCACGCTGCTGCTCGGGTTCGGCAACGGGCTCGTCTGCTTCGCCGAACAGACCGTGGCGTCCGGCATCGCGGCCGTCGCGATTGCGAGCATGCCGCTGTTCGCCGCGATCGCGGCGGGTTTTTACCGGCAGTGGCCGAGCCGGCTCGAGTCGCTCGGGCTGCTGGTCGGATTCGCCGGCGTCGTCGTGCTGAATTTCGGCGGCAACCTGCGCGGCTCTCCGCTCGGCGCGCTCGCGCTCGTCGTCGCGGCGGCAACCTGGGCATTCGGCTCGGTCTGGAGCCGGCGTCGCGACATGCCGCATCCGGCAATGAGCACGGCGGCGCAGATGCTGTGCGGCAGCGCCGCGCTCGGCATCGTCGCGCTGGTGCGCCATGAACGCGTCGTAGCGATGCATGCGGACGCGACGATCGCGCTGGCCTATCTGACCGTCGCCGGATCGATCCTCGGCTTCAGCGCATACATCTACCTGTTGCATCATGTGCGGCCGGCGCTCGCGACGAGCTACGCCTACGTCAATCCGCCCGTCGCCGTGCTGGTCGGTGTCGCGCTCGGCGGCGAGAGCGTGCGCGCTCTCGACATCCTCGGCATGGTCATCATCATCACCGGCGTCGCCGCAATCACGCTGGCCAAGGCGAAGCGCTGATCCCTCGTCGCACCCTGAGCGCGACACGGAAGCGCCCGCCGATGCGCGATCCCGCGGAACAACTGGTTCCCTGAAATTAGTTGTTTCTGGAACCTCGCTATACCAATAGCGGGCGTAGTCTCGAGTCGAAAGCGGCTACGAGGACGCCCCATGATCGACCTGTATTTCTCGCCGACGCCGAACGGCCTCAAGGTGCGCCTGTTCCTCGAAGAGGCGAAACTGCCGTATCGCATCGTCCCTGTACGGCTGAGCAAGGGCGAACAGCATCGTCCGGACTACGTCGCAATCGCGCCGAACTCGCGCATTCCCGCCATCGTCGACGACGACGGGGACACGCCGCTCGCCATGTTCGAATCAGGCGCGATCATGCTGTACCTCGCGGAAAAGAGCGGCCGCCTGATTCCCGCGGACATGCACGGTCGTGCCGAAGTCCTGCAGTGGCTGTTCTGGCAGATGTCGGCGCTCGGGCCGATCGCCGGACAGATCGGCCACTTCAACGTCTTCGCGCCGGAGCGCGTTCCGTACGCGATCGATCGCTTTTCGCGCGAGTTGCGCCGTCTGTATGGCGTCCTCGACATGCGGCTGCGCGATCGCGAGTTCATCGCCGGCAGTTACTCGATTGCCGACATCGCGTGCTATCCGTGGATCGTCCCGCACCGCGGCCACGGCCAGCGCCTCGAGGAATTCCCACACTTGCGCCGCTGGTTCGACGCGATGAGCGCGCGGCCGGCGACCGTCCGCGTCTATGAAGACGTCGAGGACGTGTACGCGCCGGCGCAGCCGATGAGCGCCGAGGAACGCCGCATCCTGTTTGGCAGAACCGCTGCAGCCGGCTGAGCGGCCAGGTCGAAGTCAGAACACAACGACAACACTAAGGACCTGCTGCGCCTCGCGCGGCGCCATTATCGGCTCGTCATTCCGGGGCTGCGCGCTAGCGCAGAACCCGGAATCCAGTTCTTCATATTGAGCGAAAATCGAAAACAAAACTGGATTCCGGATCGCGGCTGCGCCGCGTCCGGAATGACGGAGTTTATGTGACTGAGCGCGTAGGTGACGCTGCGGCTCACTAGCCAGCGCTGGCGACCTCGCCTTACAACTCGCGCAACGCCGTCGTCACCGGCATGCGCGCGGCACGCAGCGCCGGCAGGAAACCTCCGATCATGCCGATCACGACCGCGATAATCAGGCCGCGGATGACCAGAGCCGGCGTCACGCTGAATGCAAACACGACCTGGGTGAAATTCTGCCCGAGCGTCGACACCGAGAATCCGTTGAACAGCAGGTACGCGATGACGGCGCCGAGCGCGCCGCCGATCAGCGCGAGCACGAGCGCCTCGATCATGACCGACAGGACGACCGGAGTGCCGCCGAAACCGATCGCGCGAAGCGTGGCGATCTCGCGCGAGCGCGCCGCGACGGCCGCGTACATGCTGTTGAGCGCCGCGAAGATCGCGCCGAGCGCCATGATGAACGTCACGACACTGGCGAGAAAACCGATCTGCTGGCGGAACTGGCGGGTCTGGCCGCTGTAGTAATCCTGCTCGGTCGTCACGTCGACGGCCAGGCGCGGATCGGCGCTCAGCGCATCCTTCAACGTCTGCAGGCCGTTCGGACCATCGAGCGCCGCGCGCACGGAACTGTAGCCGCCGCGATTGAACGTCGTCGCGGCGACTTCGACGTCGCACCACAGCTCGCTGTCGTTCGCATCGCCCGATGCGAACACGCCGACGACGGTCCATTCCGAACCGCGGAAGCGCAGCGTCTGGCCGACGCGCGCGCCTTCGAACTGGCGTGTCACGCCGCTGCCGACGATCAATTCGCGCTTGCCGGTCTCGAACATGCGGCCGTCGACGATCTTGACCTGCGGACGCATCTTCATGCCCTTCGGCTCGATGCCGCGGACCGTGACATTCGAGCCGGTGCGGTCACCCTTCTTCGCGAGCTCGGCGATGAACATCATCTCGGCGGTCGCGAGCGGCTGACCGTCGTCGTCCTTGCGGATTCCCGGCGCCTGCTTGATCAGCGTGCCCTGGTCGCGGCCGAGGCCGGAGTTGAGCTCGGCATCCGATCCGCCGCGCAGGATCAGCGCGACGTCGGTGCGTCCGGTCGACTTCAGCGTCGTTTCGAAACCGACGGCCATCGCGAGCAGCGCCGTGAACACGGCAACGACGCCGGCAAGGCCGATCACGATGACGAGCGACGGGCCCCAGCGATCCGGAATGCTCTTGAGGTTCAGCGCGGTAATTGCCGTGGTCTGGGTCAGCATTTGAATTCCTCTACACCGTTTCGCCAAAAATCGAAAAAGATTGAACCACGAAGAACACGAATAACACGAAGGAAGCAATGGAGAAAAGATTGATTCACGGAGAACACGGAGAAAGAAAATGATGTGCTCAGTGCTCTCGTTCCGCCAATCTTCCGCTGCAATTCTGTCCTTTTGCGTCCACTCCATGTTCTCCCGCTCTTCTCCGTGTTTTCCGTGTTCTCCGCGTCAAAGTCTTTTCCCTTGATCGCGCTTTACAACGCAATCGCGCTCTCTCTTCGTGTTCTTCGCTCTACTTCGTGTTCTTCGTGTCGACGTCTTTGGATTTTATTGATGCGCCTCAACGACCGGCCAGCGCGTCGACGATCTTCAACCGCTGCGCACGCAGCGCCGGCAGCAGGCCGACCGCGATGCTCATCAACACGATCGCGAGCAGTCCGATCATCCACACGTAGCCGCCGACGCTGAGCTGGAACTGGCCGCCGCTGCCTTTTTCGATCAAGGCGCCGAGCAGCGTCGCGATGCCGAGGCCGAGCAATCCGCCGAGCGCGCACATCGCCGCGGCCTCGGCCAGGACGAAGCCGAGCACGCTGCCATCGGAAAAGCCCAGCGTCTTGAGCACGGCCAGTTCCGGCACGCGTTCGCGCACGCTCTGTGCCATCGTGTTGCCGACGACGAGCAGCAGCGTGAAGAACACCGCGAACAGGATCCAGCGCACGATCAGGCCGATGTCGCCGATCTGCTTGACGAAACTCAGGTTGAAATCCTTCTCGGTCTGGGTCTTCGTCTCGTCGGGGGAATTCTCGAACATCGTGTCGATCGTCTGCGCGATCTGCTCCGCGTTCGCGCCGTCGGCCAGCTTCAGGATGAAGAAGTTCGTGCGGCCTTTCATGCCGAACTGGTTCGCTTCGTCGAAGTACTCGTGCTGGAGATACACGTTCAGCGTGCGCTTGCGCCACTCCTCGTCCTTGCCGTCGTAGATGCCGACGAGATCGAACGCCCAGGCCTTGCTGCCATCCTTCTGCGGAAAGATGTTCGACGAGATCGGGATCTTCTGGCCGATCTTCCAGCCGTATTTGTCCGCGATCAGCTTGCCCGCGATGATGCCGGTGCGCGTGTTCTCGAACGCCTTCCACTGTTCCTCCGGCATCACCCACTCCGGATAGGCATCGTGGTAGCGCTGCGGGTCGATCGAGAACATGAACAGCTGCGTGTTCGTCTGCCACACGCCACCGAACCACTGCGAATAGGCGACGCGCGACACGCCCGGGATCGCCTCGAGCTTGGGCACCATCGACAGCGGCAGCGGCGACGTGAACGACACGCGCGCCTGGGTCATGAGTCGCGCCGCGCCGAGGAAATTCGGCCCGGCATCGAAGATGTGGTTCAGCGACTGCAACAGGCCGAACAGCAGAAACGCCATGATCACCGACAGCAGCGTCAGCGTCGTGCGCGTCTTCTTGCGGAACAGGTTGGCTATGACGAAACCGGTTTTGGTCATGGGATTAGTTCGAGGTTCGAGAATGGAGATTCGGGGTTCGGGATTCGGCGTCGGATTCGGATTGCGCGGCTCTGAAACCCCGAATCTCGAATCTCCAATCTCGAACCCCGCTCTTGATCACGCCGCCTGCTCCACCAGTGTTCCCTTCTCCAGATGCAACGTCCGCCGCGCGAAGTCGGCCGCCTTCGGATCGTGCGTCACCATGACGATCGTCTTGCCGTGTTCGCGATTGAGCACCTGCAGCAGGCCGAGGATCTCGTCCGCGGTCTTGCGGTCCAGGTCGCCGGTCGGCTCGTCGCAGACGAGCAGGACCGGGTCGGACACGAGCGCGCGCGCGATTGCGACGCGCTGTTCCTGCCCGCCCGACAGTTCCTTCGGCTTGTGCTTGCCTCGATCGGCGAGGCCGACGATCTCCAGCGCGACGGCGACGTTCTTCTTGCGTTGCGCCGACGACAGTTTGGTCAGTAGCAGTGGCAACTCGACGTTGCCTTCGGCCGTCAGCACCGGCATCAGGTTGTAGAACTGGAACACGAAGCCGACGTTGTTCGCGCGCCACTTCGCCAGCTGGCCGCTGCCGAGCTTGTCGATGCGGCTGCCGCCGACGAGAATTTCGCCCGACGTCGGCTGATCGAGACCCCCGATCAGGTTCAGCAAGGTCGTCTTGCCGGAGCCGGAAGGACCCATCAGCGCGACGAAGTCGCCCTTCGGAATGTCGAGCGTCAGACCGTGCAGCACCTCGACCTTCTGCTTGCCGCGTTCGTAGACCTTGGTGACGTTGCGCACCTGGACCATGGATTCGGACATGGAAAAAACCTCGCTTTTGCGGATTCTTGACTGAAACGACGAACGAACGCCCCGGAATTCGACAGCGCTATCCTGCCAGGCTCGTACTACTTCTTGACCTCGACTGTCGCGCCATCCTTGACCTCGGGCGGCGCATCGACGATGACCGTGTCGCCGGCCGCGACGCCGGCGAGCACCTGGCGCGAATCGCCGACCGTGCCGCCGAGCGACACGGCGCTGCGTTGCGCCTTGTGATCCTTCAGGACGAACACGATGTCCTTGTCGCCGTCCTTGCGCACGGCGGCGCCCGGCACGAGCACGCCGCGCGGCTGCTGTTGCGCCTGCGCCGGAGTCTTGTTCTGCTCGAGAAACGCGACGCGCACGCCCATGTCCGGCACGATGCGATCGTCCTTCTTGTCGATCGCGATGCGCACCTTGACGGTCGCCTTGGAACGGTCGGCGGTCGGGATGATTGCGATGACGTGCGACGGAATCTTCCAGTCCGGATACGCGTTGAGCACCGCCTCGACCGGATTGCCCGCGACGACCCGGCCGATGTAGGCCTCGTTGACG
>Ga0207683_10006330_pt1 | contig 10138 bp, 7 predicted proteins | sample KBSM73metaG_FD_184333 | JGI IMG/M metagenome (GOLD analysis project Ga0207683, IMG submission 184333) | Miscanthus rhizosphere microbial communities from Kellogg Biological Station, Michigan, USA - KBS M7-3 metaG (SPAdes) (version 2) | ecosystem: Host-associated > Plants > Roots > Rhizosphere >...
CGCTGCCGGGCCTGAGCCCGGCGGGGGCGGTCCGCTTGATGCGGACTGCCGCGGTGCCATCACCGACACCGCTTCAGAACTTCAGGGTGAAGTTTGCGAAGATCACGCGACCCAAGAGGTCGTAAGTCGGAAACGAGTTCGGCTGTCCGGTACCCGTCACGACATTGCTGACAATGGGCGGATCCTTGTCCAGCAGGTTGTTGACACCGGCACGCAGAGTCAGCGCACGCCCGACGTCCCAGATGCCGGACAGGTCGATGTAGCTCACCGAGGGCATGTGCGCATCGAAGGCGTCATAGGCCCCATTGTTGAGCGCCGGATTCGGATCGTTGGTGTCGAGCGCGACCTGGCCGAGGTAGCGCCACTGAACGGACGCCAGCCAGCCCCAGGGACTGACCCACGATACCCGCAGAGTATGACGCCATTTCGGGCTCACGGTCTGGCACGTGAGTCCATAGAGCCCCGCGCAGTCATAGGTCGTCGCGCCCGGGAAGGAGGTGGTGGTGGACTCCTTAAGGTAGGTGCCATTGAACGTCAGCTGCCAGGTGCCCTTGTTGCCTCCGAGCGCCAAGCGGTAGTTCGAGATCACGTCGACCCCTGAAACCACCGCCCCGGCAATATTCTGGTTCGTGCCGATCACGTAACCGCCGCCGGCCACCGTCGCGCCGAACAGTTCGCCGGAGGGCGTGCGCACGATCGTGCTGCAGTAGACCGGCTGGCCGGTCGTCAGACAGCTGTTGAGGTAAGTCACGGGCGGCGGCTGCCCCACCTCCTGCTTCAGGTTGATATGGTAGTAATCGATGCTGGCGGACCATCCGGGCGTGCGCTCCGGCTGCAGCGTGACACCGAAGGAGGTGGTGTCGGCCTGTTCGGGCTGCAGGTTCGGGTTGCCGCCCAGCAGCGCACCGCATTGTCCGGCGGGGCATTGCACGATGTGACCATATTCGGCCGCGGTCACGCCGCTGTGCATGCACTGCGCCAGGGTTGCCGTGGGCGCCGCCCCCGCGCACGGATCCACCGCCAGCGTTGGGGATTGGGTCACGGCTGCAGGCGTGTACAGCTCGATGATGCTCGGAGCGCGAATCGCCCGCGCATAGGAACCGCGCAACCGGAACCCTGGCGTCGGCGCCCACTGCAGCCCCACATTGAAAGTGTCGACTCCTCCTGCAGTGCTGTAGTTCGAGTAGCGGTACGCCCCGGTCAGCGACAGATCGTCGGCCCAGGCCACATGCTGCACCAGCGGCGCGCGCACCTCGGCGTAGAACTCCTTGACGTTAACCGAGTTGTCGATCGCGACCGCCGCTCCGGCGCCCCCGGCCAGGAGGCCCGCCGCCGAGACGGCATCCGGGGTCCACACGAGCGCATCGGAGCGGTACTCGGCGCCGAGCGACACCGACAGGCCCTCCTCGGCCGTGGGCAGCTTCAGTCCGTACTGGCCGAGCGAACCGACCACATTGGCCGAGGCGATCTTCTCCTCGACCGTACCGTAGGCGGTTCCGATCGTATCCAGAAACGTGAGCTGCTGCGGCGTGACGCCGCCTTCAGTCCAGATGTTCCAGGGCACGCACCCGGCGCTGAATCCGGCGATGGTGGCGGTGCACGTCGGCACGCCGTTCTGATTCACCACCTGCAGCGCCTGCGCGGCATTCAGCTGGTTCACGTAGCCGGAGTTCGCGTTGTATAGCGAGGTGTAGTAGTACTGCCCGTACACGTCATAGGTCCAGACCGGATCAATGTCCCCCTTGACGCCAAACACGCCCCTGAAGTTCATGTGCTCGAACTCTCCGGTCCGCGGACCCCCTTCAATATTGCGGCGCCCGATGAAGAGCGGCACGAGGTTGGTCCCCGGCGTCATATTGGCGGGGGTGCACAGCACCGAGACCTCCTGCGCGCTCAGCAGCGGGTTGTCGCAGTTGACGCTGAACTGGCCGTTGGAGCCGGGCGCGACGTTGCCGCCTTCGAAGAGGCCGGACGGACCGATGTTCACGTGGGTGCGGTCGTTCATGAAGTTAAAGTCGGAATAGACCTTGGCGTGCGGGTTGAAATCGTAGTGCGCGAAGTAACCGGCCGAGTAGCGCGTATCCTGCCGCGACAGGTACTGGTAGGGACTGGAATTGAAGATCGGTGGCGGCGACGAGCCGGCCTGGGGGTAGGGCAGCAGCTGGTTGCCGACGATGCTGTAGGTGCCGCCGTCGTTGGTAATGTACTGGTTTGAGTTTGGCGAGCCGTTGCACACCGGGACGTTGCCCGGCGCGAGCAGGCGGCAGGCAGAAAAGTCCCGTGATCCCTGACTGACCGGAGCGGCGTCGCGGTAGTTGGCAAACACCGTGATGTTGCCGCGGCCATCGGCGATGTTCGTCCCGAGAATCAGCGAGATCGTCTTGTTGGTTCCGTCGTGGACGTTGTCGTCCGGCACTGCGAAGCCTTGCGCGGTCAGCAGCGGGTCCATCCAGTCCTCTTTGTTGTGGTGCTGATTGAAGCCGTACTGGTAGTCCAGCTGCACGCCTTCGAAGTTATGCTTCATGACAAAGTTGACCACGCCTGCGATCGCGTCCGACCCGTAGATCGCCGACTCGCCGCCGGTCACTACGTCGATTCGATCGATCAGCTGCACGGGTATTTGATCCAGGTCCGGAGCCGGATTGGTGTTGCCGGTATTGGCATCGCCGACTCCGAGGCGTCGGCCATCCACGAGCACCAGGGTTCGCTGCGGCCCCAGGCCGCGCAGATCCGCAGTGGTTATGCCACCCGGTCCCGAAAGGGGATTGCTGGTGTTGGAGAAATCCGACACCCCGTTCTGGAAGTTCTGCGGCAGATTGTTGAGAAGATTGATGACGTCGTTCGTGCCCTCGAGCTGCAGTTCCTCCTTGGTGACCACCGCGATCGGACTCGTGCTCGTCATATTCGGCGTGGCGATGCGCGAGCCGGTGACCACGACCTCCTCCACCACCGGCGCGGATGCGTCCGCTGCGGGCGTGGTCTGTGCGACGGCGCTGCCGGCACCCAACAAGCTCGCACTGATGAGCATCGCGACCCGCAGTCGCGCCGTGGCCGCACCCGGCGCGCTGAGCCACGCGCCCCATCGCCACAAGGCTGCTTTCATTGCTCTGATCTCCCCTAGTTTGAATTGGTCTTAACAACGGCAGGTGCGTTGCGCATCCGAAAAAGTTAGCGAGCCCGCGCTCGTGTCCGCAACCCAACAGGCGCAAGCGGAGCGCACTGCGTCCCGAGCGGGGCGCAGGCGAGCACCGAACGCGTGCTTCACGAGTGACAGACGCACGCGTGGGATCCACGCAACTCCTGCGCACAGTTCTCGGTACACAGGTTGGCGGTCCGCTGGTGCGTGCAGGGCGCCGCTGAGGCCGCCGGGCGCGCCGCTCAGGCCGCACGCGTTGCGCAGCGCCGGTGCCCCTTCCTACGCTCGCGCCACGGAAGTCAGCCAGGCGAGGAGTGCTTTTGCGGCTGTTAGATCACGTGGCGCAGTGTCGTGAGCCGTTCGTGGTTCTGCAGGACAGCGGCACCCGCTGGCGCCTGACCGGCGCTAGCGATTTTGCCCGCCCTGTGACCAGTTGCCCGCTGCGCTACGTGCTCGCGGATGAGCTGGTACGCACCTGTGTTGCGCTCGCCTACTCTGACGGCGACGAGCTCGCCGGCTGCCTCGATCTGCTGCACCTGCCCGCCGAGCAGGTGTGGATTGAGTGGGATGAGACGGCCCGCCGCGCGGAACTCTCGCGTTGCCTGCCGGAGTGCGCGATGCATGACATGCCGGACGTGCTCCGTGCCGGGGTGCTGATCTCGGCGCAGCCGAACGGCCGCCGGGGCAGCCTGCGAACCTTCTGGCTGCCGCGCGCAGTCCCCCAGGAACCGCAGCTGGCGGCGGTCGAGACCCTGCTTGACCTGGAAGGCGGCACGCTCAGTGGCCCGGCGTCGGCGCTGCTTGACGGCGCCAGCGTCGCGGTCAATGACCCGAGCAACCCGCAGGTCGACAGCCTGCTGCAGTGCGCGCGCTTCCGCCTGGATCCGCAATGGCAGCGTTACTATCGCGCCGCGGCGGCGACGCCAGCCACGCAGACGCAGGTGCTTCATCACTCGCTTGCGGCGGTCGCCTTCGACGTGCCGCTGCTGCTGGCGCTGTTTCTGCTGATGTCAATACGCGATGATCTGGTACGCCTGCCGGTGAACCCGCAGCGGCTGAACGCCAAGCGGCTGCGGCTCGGGAAACGACCGCTGCTCGAGCACCTGGAGATCTCAGCCCCGGTATTCACGCCCCCGCCCAGCGCCCTGATGGAGTCGGGCACCGCGCCGCGCCGCGCGCCGCGCTTCCATCACGTGCGCGGGCACCTCGTCAGGCGGGACGACACGGTCTACTGGCGTAGCCCGCACTGGCGCGGGCACGTGCGCCTGGGTTGCGTGCGCAGCCGCACGGTGGCACTGCGACTGCCGGGGTAGCTCTATTCGAGGAGAAACGGCGCCAAGCGGTCGCGGTAACGGCGGCTGAGTGTCAGCCGCGTGCCCCGCCGCAGCACGAGTTCGTAGTCGCCATGAAACAGGGGGTGCATTTCCGCGATGTGCTCCACGTTGACGAGCGTCGAGCGATGCACCCGCACGAAGCTTGCAGGATCCAGGCGCTCCTCGAGCTGCCCGAGCGGCTGGCGGAAGGAGAAGCAGCGCCCGCCCGCATAGATCTTCACGTGCTTCGCCGCGGCCTGCACGAACTCGATGTCGCGCATCGCCAGCACGACCACCTTGCCGCGTTCCGACAGCAGCAGGCGCGTGCGCCCCGCGGCGAGCGAGGCGCGCGTCGCGGCGGCCGCCCCCTGTTCATGGGCGGCGGCGATGAGCGACTTGGCACGGGCCACCGCGCGCGCGAAGCGCTCATCATCGAAGGGCTTCAGCAGGTAGTCGATCGCGCCCACGCCAAAGGCGTCCATCGAGCGATCCGAGTACGCGGTCACGAAGATCACGTACGGGTTCACTCCGCTCTCGGAGAGCGCAGCCATCAGCTCGAAGCCATCCAGCTCCGGCATGCGTATGTCGAGCAGCATCAGCTGCGGCGCGTGCTCGCGGGCGTGTTCGGCCGCCTCGGTGGCGGAACTGAAGGTGCCGACGACATTGATGTCCGGGTCCCCGCGCAGCAGCTTCAGCACGCGCTTGAGTGCCAGTGGCTCATCATCCACGACCAGGGTGGAAATGGCGCCATTCATGGGCGCACTTCCGGCGCTCGCCGCGCCGCGGCAAACTCGCGCAACGGCAGATCGAGGAAGGCTGTCGTACCGCCCTGCGGGTCCGGCCCGATCGTCAGGTGCGCGTCGGCGCCGTAGGCGGCGCGCAGGCGCAGGTTCACGTTCGACAATCCGTGCCCGAAGTCCGCCGGCGACAGGTCGGTGGGCAACTGCGGCATGCTGTTGGTCACCGCGATGCACAGCCGCTCGGCGATGACCGACACCGCCACGCGCACGTGCAGCACCGAGCCGCTGTCATCGCGCCCGTGTTCGATCGCGTTCTCGGCCAGGGGCTGCAGCAGCAGCGCCGGCACGCAGGCGCCCAGCGCCTCAGGACTCGCATCGATGGCGATGCTCAGGCCATCGGAAAAGCGCGTCTGCTGGACCGCAAGGTACGCCTCAAGGCCGGCAAGCTCGGTGGCGACGTCCACCCAGGGCCAGTGACTGCTCTCGAGCGCATGCCGCAGGAAGTCCCCGAGCCGCGCGACCATCGCGGAGGCCTGGCGCGGGCTCTCATCGATGAGCACGCTGATGGCGTGCAGCGCGTTGAACAGGAAATGCGGCTGCAGCTGCGCGGACAGCGTCGCCATGCGCGCCGCGGCGCAGGCGCTGGCGAGCTCGGCGGCGCGCAGCGCCTCGCGATGGTGGCGCCGCGTCACGACCGCGAGCGCAATCGCGCACAGGCCGAGCACGTACGGCGGCAGGAAGAAGCGCAGCGGCACCACCAGATATTCCCAAGTGGGGGAATTGGTCCACATCTCGAGCGATTCGCGCATCTCCGGAACGCGCCCGTCGATGAAGCCTCCGGCGATGATGAGGGCGGCGGGCGCGAGCGCAATGACGCACAGCGCCAGCACCGAATTGACCACCACGACGCGTGCGCGCGCCCACGGCCCCTGCGGCCAGCCGAGCGCGATCGCCACACGGTACGCGGCGGCCGCCGCAAGGAACACGACCAGGTGCTGCACGGCACGCGCGGTATTGGAGACCACGTACACCCCGCCGGACTGCGTGCCGCTGGCCGGCATCATCCACAGCAGCGCCGTGCAGGCGACGATCAGCCAGCACGCCCCGCCGACGCTCCAGATGATGCTCCAGGGGCTGCCGTCATCGGCGCTCTCCGGCGTCTCGGCTTCCAGGTCCGGGTCGAGCGCCGGGACGGTCCGCGCCGGAGCACCGTGCAGGGGCCGGTAGGAGAAGAGTGATTCAGGGAAGGCCATGGCCGGGAGTCTAGGGCGAACGGCGCCCCAGAGGTCGGCAGGCCGGCGTGAGCGGGACTCGTCACGGCGCAAGCGGCAGGCGCAGGCCGTGCCTAGCTCGCGCGCACCTGGTCCTCGCGGATCGTCACGCCGCTGCGCCACAGATGCCACGCCGCCCACAGACCCGTGGGGGCCAGCAGCAGCAGCGCCCAGCGCAGCGATTCGGTCCCCGCGCCAAAGGAGACCCGGAACCAGTCGCTCAGCCAGCCGATGACCTGCGGGGCGATCACGAGGTTGCCCAGGTTCGCGAGAAAAAGCAGCAGTGCGCAGGCGGTCGCGCGCATGTTGGCGGGCACGACGTTCTGCAGCAGGCCCAGGATGGGCCCGATGTAGAAGTACACCGCGGGCACGAAGATCCACAACAGCGCCGTCGCGGCGCCCTGTGAGCTCACCCAGTAGAGGAGCACGGACGGCACCGTCGCGAGCGCCACGACCCACGCCAGCAGACGTGCCACATAGCGCGGGTCGGCGGCTGCGCGCCGGCCGACCAGCCATCCGGCGAGCAGCGTGCTCGCGGTACCGGCAACGAGATGCATGAAGCCGAGCAGCGCCCCCGCCTCCCCGACGGTGAGCTGATGCGAGCGCTGCAGGAACGCCGGCGTCCACCACATGAGCCCCCAGCTCCACAACGTCGCGACCGCGCCGCCGAGCAGCAGGTGTACCGCCGAGCGCTGCGCGGCGATGAACTTCAGCGTCTCGGCAAAGGACGCAGGCCCCGAGGTGCGGGCGGCGCGATCGAGCGCGCCACGGCGCGGCTCACGCACCGTCAGCCACACGAGCAGTGCGAACACGATCCCGGGGATTCCCAGAACCAGAAAGGCGGCGCGCCAGCCGCTGCGCTGTGCCACGCCTCCGGCAACCGAGGAACCGAGCCATGCGCCCAGACAGGCCCCGAGGGCGAAGATCGTCAACGCCATCGGCCGACGCGCCGCCGGGAACTTGTCGGCAAGAATGGAGGTGGAGGGCGGCGTGCCGCCCGCTTCGCCGATGCCGACCCCAAACCGCGCCAGCAGCAGCTGCAGCGAGTTCGCTGCCAGCCCGCACGCCGCGGTCATGGCAGACCACAGGCCCAGCGAGACGGCGAGAATGTTGCGGCGGTTGGCACGGTCGGCGAAGGCCGCCACCGGGATACCGATGGTGACGTAGAACACCCCGAGCGCGACGCCGGTGAGCGCCGCGACGCCGCCATCGGAGAGTTTCAGTTCCTGGCGGATCGGCTCGATCAGGGTCGAGATCGAGAAGCGGTCCGCGATGTTAAGCGCATAGACCGCCGTGAGCACCCCCAGCACGTACCAGCGGTCGCCGGGAGCTGCCGCGGGCGGCGCCGCTTCGCTGCCCGCGGTCACCGGCCGCGTGGCGGCGCGCGCATCGGAGCGCGGCTCACGGACTCCAGGTCCAGTCCTGCGCGCTCTTGCGGCAGCCTCCCCCGGGAGCGCCGCTCCAGGCGCGGCCGCGCACGGCGCGCCCGCTGGCGGCGCCTGTGGCCTCCTGGTTGCGCAGGGCGCGCACGCCGTTGACCCAGACGTTCTCGACGCCGGTCGCCAGCTGCTGCGGCCGCTCGTAGGTGGCGTGATCCTGAACGGTCTTGGGATCGAACACGACGATGTCGGCGTAGTTTCCGGCCTTGAGGAGCCCCCGATCGGTCAGCGACAGCGTCGCGGCGGGGAATGCCGTAAGCCGGCGGATCGCCTCCTGCAGGGTCAGCACGTGATCCTCACGCACGTACTTGGCCAGCACCCGCACGAAGTTGCCGTAGGTACGCGGATGGCGGCTCGACTTCAGGAACACCCCCTCGGGGGCCGGTGCGTCCGCGTCGGAATCGAAACTGACCCACGGCAGCGCCACTTCGCGCGCGACGTTCTCCTCGGACATCAGAAAATAGGCCACCCCGACGCGCGAGCCATCCTCGATCACCAGGTCAATGGCCGCATCCTCGGGGCTTACCCCGCGCAGCTGTGCAACCTCGGCCAGGGTCTTGCCGGTCAGCGGTTTCAACGCCGGGTTCTTGAACTCCAGCAGGAGCATTCCCTTGGGCCCGGCCGCCGCGAAGAGATTCTCCCAGGACGGCGCCGGGTCGCGCATCTCCCGGATGACGCGGGCACGCGTCTTCGCATCCTTCAGCCGCGCGATCCAGGCTTCCAGCCCCCCATCCTGCACCCATGGCGGCATGGCGGCATCGAAGCCCGTCGCACCGGCGGTATACACATACATGTCAGCCGTGATGCGTGTACCGGAAGTGCGCGCGGCCTCGATGGTACGGATGAGTTCGCTGGTCTTACCCCAGTTGCTCTTGCCGGCGACCTTCAGGTGATAGATCTCCGCCGGTGCACCGGAAGCCCGCGAGATATCGATAGTCTCCTGCACCGCCTCGATAAGGTGATTGCCCTCGCTGCGCATGTGGGCGCTGTAGATCCCGCCACAGCGGGCCGCCTCGCTTGCCAGCGCCACCAGTTCCGGGGTCTTGGCGTACGTGTTCGGCGCGTAGATGAGGGCGGTGGTCACCCCCATCGCACCCTCTTCCATCGCCTGGTGCACCAGGGCCTGCATCTGCCTGAGCTGGTCCGCGGTGGGCGTCACGTCGCGCTCCCCTAGCACGTTGACGCGCACCGTGCCCGCCCCCACGTAGGAAGCGAGATTGGGGGAGATCCCGCGCCGCTCGAGTTTCTGCAGGTAGTCCCCGAGCGTGGTCCAGTCCACCGCGTACTTGATGTCCCCCTGGCGTTGCAGGTCGAGGCGCTTCATTTCGGCATTTAATGGACCCATCGAGTCCTCACCGATCACCTCCAGCGTCACCCCCTGACGCAGGTCGCTCAGCGCGCGACCGTCCGCGATCAGCGACACTTCCGGATGCGCCAGCATATTGATGAAGCCGGGCGTCACGGCCTTGCCGCGTGCATCCAGGCGCTCGCGCGCACCGTGCGGCGCGTGCGGCCCGACATAGGCAATTCGGTCCTTCTGGAGTGCAACGTCACCGGTGTAGGGGGGTGCGCCTGAGCCATCGTAGATGGTGCCGCCGCTGATGAGGACGTCGTACAGCGCGGGCTCTGCGCCCCCTGCGCCGCCTGTGGCGAACGTGCCGAGCAAACAGACCACGAAGGCAGGGCCCCGGATTTGGCAGGTCGTCATCGCAGGCAATTCCTTATGAGCGGCGCAGCCGCGTGAATCTGGCATGGCGCCGTTCCGCGACGCGGTCGGGAACAGCGAAAACTGAACCTTAGCTTAAGTTTCGGCCCTCGGCGACTGGCGCTCCTACACGGGCTCCTACATCCTTCATGGCGGTCGGCCTACTCACACGATGCCGCCTTCGCTTGAGGATAGAGCCGCTGATTCGGACCGTCACGGAAGAGGATGAGCATGAGAATCGCACGCGCTGGAGCGCAGGAATTTCAGGGCGAGACCAGGCGGCGCAAGGATAGCGCTGTCGATCAGGTCGCGCACAGTCAGGAAGACGAGGCGGACGAGATCCTCTTTTCAGTCGCAGGAGTGGGCGGGCTTCCGGCGCACGGCGACGCCTCCGCGTACCAGGATGGGTATATGGAGTCTGAGGCCGAGGCCGAGCCCTACTGGGCGACCTGGAGTCTGGTCTGAAGTGAAGCGCGACGCGTGCCAAGGATGGCACGCGTCGCCGGCGGCGCACATCGTGGCGCTGCCCGTCCT
>Ga0207683_10006332_pt1 | contig 10137 bp, 3 predicted proteins | sample KBSM73metaG_FD_184333 | JGI IMG/M metagenome (GOLD analysis project Ga0207683, IMG submission 184333) | Miscanthus rhizosphere microbial communities from Kellogg Biological Station, Michigan, USA - KBS M7-3 metaG (SPAdes) (version 2) | ecosystem: Host-associated > Plants > Roots > Rhizosphere >...
GTCGGGTTCAACGGCACGGCTGCCACGGCCTTCACGGTCAACTCGAGCATCCAGATCACGGCCACGGTGCCGTCCGGCGCGACCACGGGCAAGATCACCGTCGCCGCGCCGGGAGGGACGGCGACCAGCGCGACGGACTTCACGGTGACGTCGACGGCGACGACGATCTCGGGATTCACGCCGGCGTCGGGCCCGGTCGGAACCAGCGTCACGATCAACGGGACCAACTTCACGGGCGCGACCGGCGTCGGGTTCAACGGCACGGCCGCCACGACCTTCACCGTCAACTCGAGCATCCAGATCACGGCGACCGTGCCGACCGGCGCGACGACCGGGAAGATCACCGTCTCGACACCGGGAGGCACGGCCACGAGCGCGACGGACTTCACCGTCACCACCACCGGCGGCGGACCCACGATCACGAGCTTCACGCCGACGGCCGGGCCGATCAGCGCCCACGTCACGATCACCGGCACGGGATTCAGCGGTACGACCTCGGTGAAGTTCAACGGCAAGGCCGCGTCGTTCACCGTCGTCTCCTCCACCCAGGTCACGGCGACGGTCTCCGCAGGCACGACGACCGGAAAGATCACCGTCACGGCGCCGGGAGGCACGGCCACGAGCGCCACCGACTTCGTCATCGCCTCTCCGCCGACCGTCACGGGGTTCACTCCCGGCAGCGGGGTGCCCGGGACCTCGGTCGTCGTCACCGGCACCAACTTCGACACGGCCAGCGCCGTCGCCTTCAACGCCGCGGGCGCGACGTTCACCGTCAACTCGCCGACGCAGATCACCGCGACCGTGCCCTCCACGGCCACCACCGGCAAGATCAAGGTCACCAACGCCGCCGGCGCCGCCTCCAGCGCCGCCTCGTTCCTGGTGCCCCCGCAGATCACCAGCTTCTCGCCGGCGTCCGGCCGCGTGGGGACGAGCGTGGTCATCAACGGCAAGACGTTCAACAGCGCCTCCGCGGTGACGTTCAACGGCGTCACGGCCGTTTTCTCGGTCAACTCGTCCACGAAGATCACGGCCACCGTCCCCTCGGGCGCCACGACCGGGAAGATCTCGGTCACCACGCCCGGCGGCACGGCCGGCAGCGCCACGGACTTCGCCGTGACGCCCTGAGCGAACGGCCTCGCTCCGCCGCCACCCTTCCCGGGGTGCGGCGGAAGCGGGGCGACGCGTGGAGCCGCGATCCCGGCGGAGACTTTTCCGCGTGGTCACGGATTTGACAGAATCCTCGTGCTCGTGTCGATTCCCGCCGGTACGCGACTCGGTCCGTACGAGGTCCTCTCGCCCATCGGCGCCGGCGGGATGGGCGAGGTCTACCGCGCCCGCGACGACCGGCTGGGACGGGACGTCGCGATCAAGGTCCTTCCCGCGGACCTCGCGGCGAACGAAGAGCGGCTGAAGCGTTTCGAGAAGGAGGCCCGCGCGGCCTCGGCGCTCAGCCATCCCAACATCGTCACCGTCTTCGACATCGGGACGACCGACGGCATCTCCTGGATCGCGATGGAGCGCGTGGACGGCGACACGCTTCGCAAGCTTCTCGCCCCCGGGCCGCTGCCGCTCAAGAAGCTGCTCGGGATCGCCACGCAGATCGCCGAGGGCCTCGCCAAGGCGCACGCGACGGGCATCGTCCATCGGGACCTGAAGCCCGAGAACGTGATGATCACGCGCGAGAGCGTCGTCAAGATCCTGGACTTCGGGCTCGCCAAGCTCACCGCGCCCAGCGGAGAGACCGGCGAGGTGACGCAGTCTCCGACGGTCTCCGCGGGCACGGAGGCCGGCGTCGTGCTCGGAACGGTCGGGTACATGTCGCCGGAACAGGCGCTCGGCGAGGTTCTCGACTTCCGGTCCGACCAGTTCTCCTTCGGCGCGATCCTCTACGAGATGATCGCCGGGAAACGCGCCTTCGCGCGGCCCAGCGCACCCGAGACGATGACGGCCATCATCCGGGAAGAGCCCGAGCCGCTGGCCAGGGCGGCGCCGAATTCCGCCGTCGCCCTCCGGTGGATCGTCGAGCGCTGTCTCGCGAAGGAGCGCGAGGAGCGGTACGGCTCCACCCGGGATCTCGTCTACGACCTCGCGCGCCTGCGCGACGGCGTCGCGGACGGGAGCCTGTCTGGAACCGCCGCCGCGCTCCCCGCCGCGAAACGCTCCTCGCGGCTCGGCCTGGCGCTCGCGCTCGCCGGTCTCGCCGTCGGAGCTGCCGCCGCCGCGATCGCGCTGCGGAGAACGCACGAGGGCCCGCCGACGTATCGTCCCGTGAGCTTCCACCGCGGCGCGATCGGCAACGCCCGGATCGCCCCGGACGGGAAGACGATCCTCTACTCGGCGGCCTGGGAGGGGAAGTCCCCACAGATCTATTCGACGCGTGTGGATTCGTCCGAGTCGACGGCCCTTCCCCTGCCGAGCGCCGACCTGCTCTCGATTTCGGCGACGGGCAAGCTCGCGATCCTGGTCCTCCACGGCTCGGAGCCCGCGGCGATCGCCGAGGTCGCGCTCGCGGGCGGCGCGCCGCGGGAGCTCGTCGCGGCGGATCCGCCCGAGGCGCTCCAGTTTTCCGGGCAGATCGCGGACTACGCCCCCGGCGAGGATCGCCTCGCGGTCGTGCGCAACGGGCAGCTCGAGTTCCCCGTCGGAAAAGTGCTCGTCCCTTCGGGCGGCGACGGGCAGGTCACCGCGTTCCGGTTCTTGCCGGACGGCGGACGGATCGCCTACGCCGTCGCCAAGAGCGCCGACGACCAGGCGCTGGGGATCGTGGACCTCGCCGGCAACCGGAAGATTCTGACCTCCGGGTGGGAAATCATCTCGTCGATCGCCTGGAACCCCGTATCGAAGGAGATCTGGTTCTCCGGCCGCAAGAAGACGAACCACATCGGCGTCGTCGAGCTCCACGCGATCTCGCTGTCCGCCAGGGAGCGGCTCGTCGCCCAGAACCCCCAGCTGATCATCGTCCAGGACATCGCGCCGGACGGGCGCGTTCTGGCACGCAGCGACGACTGGCCGGAGACGATGGTCTGCCTCGCGCCAGGCGCCCAGCGCGAGCAGGACCTGACCTGGCTCGACTTCTCCGAGAGCGTGGCGCTGTCCGACGACGGCCGGGACCTGCTCTTCGTCGAGGGCGGCGCGGGCGCCGGCGCGACGGGCGGAACGTACATGCGCAAGACGGACGGATCGAACGCCGCGGTGCGTCTGGCGGACGGATGGATCCGAAGCCAGGCTCTGTCGCCGGACCGCAAGCTGGTCGCTCAGGCGGTCGACGGAGCGGTCAGCCTGGTTCCGGTCGGAGCGGGAGAGCCGAGGACGATCCACGACAAGGACCTCCAGTACATCCGCCTGGCGTGGTTTCCCGACGGGAAGCGGCTGCTCCTGACGGGCGCGAATCCCGGCCGTGGCCGGCGGATGTGGGTGCGGGACCTCGAGGCCGGTCCGCCGAAGCCGATCACGCCCGAAGGCGTCGCGTCGGGGAGGATGTCTCCCGACGGAAAGTTCGTCGCGGCGGCGAACATGAAGACGGGCGACTGGGCGCTCTATCCCGCCGACGGGGGAGGGGATCCCCGGCCCGTTCCCGGCACGCGGCCGGGCGAGGAGGTCATCGGGTTCGACGAGAAGGGCCAGAACCTGAACGTCTACTCCGGCGACCTGAAAATGCGCATCGAACGGCTCGACCTATCGACGGGGAAGCGCACGTTCGTACGGGAGGTCACGCCGGCCGACGCCACCGGCGTCACGCGCATCTCGACGCTGCAGATGACCCCCGACGGCCGCGCCTACTGCTACAGTTTCATGCGGTCGCTTTCCCGGCTCTACATGGTGGACGGGCTTCGATAGGCGCAACGCACCGGCAGATCGAAAGGGACCGAATGGCGCACGGCCGCCCCTGGATGCCCTGGTTGGTCTCGGTGCTGGGAATGGTTGCGCTTCCGATCGGAGCCCAGACTCTTCCCGCGACCGGCAGCATCTTCGGAACGGTCGTCGACCCCCAGGGCGCTCCCCTGCCCGGCGCGGCGGCGCAGCTGCTCGGAGGCGGAGACCGCCAGCCGGCCGTCACCGACTCGCTCGGGACGTTTCGCTTCCTCTATCTCTCGCCCGGAACCTATTCGCTGAAGCTGTCTCTCGACGGCTTCGCGAGCGTGGACGTCCAGCAGGTCGTCGTCGAGGTCGCCCGCAGCACGCCGGTGCGCATCACGATGCAGCTCGCTCCGGTGGCCGAGACGATCACCGTCACCGACACGACGCCGGCGATCGACCCGAGGCGGACCGTGACCGGAGCGACGTTCGGCGCGAAGGAGCTCCAGCAGATTCCGAGCGCGCGGAACATCTGGGCGACGCTGTGGGAGGTGCCCGGCATCGTCAACAACCAGGTCAACGTCGGCGGCAACACGGCCATCCAGGCGAATCCGGTCTCGAAGGGCAAGGAGGGATCGACCTACAACCTCGAGGGCGCCGACATCACGCTCGCTGGTATCTCGCCGACCTTCTACAACTTCGACTCGTTCCAGGAGATCCAGGTCGTGACCGGCGGCTCGGACGTGACGCTCCTGAACGGCGGCGCGACGTTCAACATGGTCGTCAAGCGCGGCAACAACGCCGTCCACGGATCCGCCCGGTACTTCTACGCTCCCGAGCGCTGGGAGGCCGACAACACGCCGCCGGAGGTCAACGTCGAGGACCTCGCGACCAACCGCACCAACGTCCTGCGCGACTACGGCGTCGAGGCGGGAGGGCCGATCGTGACCGACCGCCTGTGGCTCTGGGGCGCCTGGGGGAAGAACCAGATCGATCTCCAACAACTCGGACAGCTCACCACCGAGGGCGTTCCCGCGACCAGCAACTCGACGCTCGAGAACTTCGACGGCCGGCTCGACGCCCAGATCGTCCCGTCCAACTCTCTCGAGCTCTACTACCACCACGGCGACCGGGTCCAGCTCGGGAGGGGAGCCAGCATCGACGTCGCGCCCGAGGCGGCCTTCGACCTGAGCCAGCCGGTTCCCGTCTACAAGGTCGAAGACGCGCAGGTGTTTTCGTCGGACCTGACGGGATCGGCGTTCTATTCGTACATGGACTTCACGCAGACAGCGACGCCGGTCGGAGGCCTCGACACGGCGGCGTATCTGGACCCGGATCTGGTGCAGCGCGGAAGCACGACGTTCAGCCGGATCCACGCCATCGTCCAGCAGGGTGGAGCGTCGGCCTCCAGGTTCTTCACGACCGGAACCCTTTCGCACGAGCTCAAGGTCGGATTCGGATATCGCTCCACGGCGAGCGATTCCACATCGATGGCGCCGGGCAACCAGATCCTCGGCAACGAGGCGTCCAGTTTCGCCTTCATCACGCGCGGCGAGGCGGTCTCGACCCGGAGGCAGCAGTTCGACGGATTCGTCAGCGATACGCTGACGGCGGACAGGCTGACGGTCACCGCCGGCATACGCTACGACTATGGAAGGGCTCGCAACGGAGCCACGACCGCGCCGGGAAACCCGCAGTACCCGGACGTTCTCCCGACCGTTCAGTATCCGGGGGACCAGGGGTATCCGATCTCGGCGGGAAGCTGGGAGCCCCGCGTCGGAGCCACGTACGCGCTCGGCGCCGGCCGCAAGACACTGCTGCGCGCCTCGTATGCCCGCTTCTCCGACCTGTTCCTCGACGGGATCAACCTCGCGAGCCCGTTCCCGGCGCTTCAGTACATCTACTACACGTGGGACGACGTCAATCACAACCACCGGGTGGACCTCGGCGAGGTGGACTTCAGCCAGATCCAGGGCTCCCTCAACGTCGACCCCTCGAATCCGGGCTCGGCCGTCGCGCCCAATCGGATCGATCCGGATCTGCGGCCCACGACCATCGACGAGGGCGTGATCGGCGTCGACCGCGAGCTCTTCGACGGCCTCATCGGCTCGGTGCGTTACACCTACCGCTCCATCCGCGGGATCGTCTTCTCGCCCGACATCGGTGTCACCGCCGGTGGCGGCGGCTACGCGTACTCGGGCAACGCCGCGGGGTCGGTGACGGACCCCAACGGCTTCACCGTGGCGTTCGACGTGCCCTACTTCGGTCTGACGCTCGACCCTCCGCCGACGGGCGTGGTGGCGCAGAACCGCCCCGACTACAGCCAGACCTACCAGGGGCTGAGCCTCCAGCTCGTCAAGGCGCTGTCCGACCGCTGGCTCTTCCGCGGAATGTTCTCGTGGAACCACTGGACGCAGTCGGTCGGCGCGCAGAGCGTCTTCGACCCGAACGAAGGGATCGGCGGCCCGAACCAGGACGGCGGGACGGTCACGGGCACGGGATCGGTGGGATCCGCGTGGACCTTCAGCGCAAGCGGCCTCTACCGCCTTCCGTTCGGCCTCGCCGCTTCCGGCATCCTGTCGGGACGACAGGGCTTTCCGCTCCAATACTTCGTCGTGGTCAACCCGCACGACACGAAGGGCAACCAGATCATGGTCCTGACGGCGCCCGTCGGAACTTACCGGCTGGCGGACGTCTACCAGCTCGATCTGCGCCTGCAGGACACGTTCGCCATCGGGCCGGTGAGCCTGACGCCGTCCTTCAACGTCTTCAACGCGGCGAACTCGAACACCGTGCTCGCCCGGCGTGTCCGGACCGGCGTCTACGACGTGCAGAGGGAGCCGAGCGGGGGCTGTCCGAACCCGCCGTTCTGCCCCGACTCGCGGTTCAACGAGATCCAGAATTTCCAGAGCCCGCGGATCTTCCAGGTCGCGATCCAGGTCTCGTTCTAGCTTCTCTCCGAACCGGCGCGCGGCGGGGATCCATTAGCCGGAGCTAATACGTCCCGCGTCGTCATCCCGGCACCTCGGCCACGAAGTGCCGGCCGCGATGCTCCGACCCCATCAGCACCAGCGCGCCGAGCACGAGGATCGTCGCCGCCTCGAACACGGCGAGCGCGGCGCCGTAGCCGATCCGGTCGCGCAGCGCGTACTCGATGGTGTTCACGGGCGACGCGAACAGGATGCCGAGCTGGTAGGCGAGCCCGGGCACGAGCCCCCGCGCCTGGTCCGGCGCGAGCTCGTTCAGGTGCGCCGGGATGATTCCCCACGCGCCCTGGACTCCCATCTGCATGAGGAACGCGGCGGGGACGAGCACCGCGAGCGCCGCGCCGAACGCCCAGAGCGGCAGGACGCAGAGCGAGAGCGCGAGCGCGCACGCCATGCTGTAGCGGCGGCCGATCCGCTCCGACAGGTGGCCGAACATCACCGCGCCGAGGACGGCGCCGACGTTGTAGAGGATCGCGATCTCCGCGACGCGCGGCGGGGCGATGCCGTGCTCGATCTTGAGGAAGTCCGGGTAGAGGTCCTGCGTGCCGTGGGAGAGGAACATCATCATCGTCATGAGCGCCACGAGGTAGCCGAGACGCGGGAGGAAGCGGCGCACCGTGCCGCGGAACGCCGCCCACGTCGGAGCGCGGTGCTGCTTCCACGCCTCGGACTCGGGGACGTGCCAGCGGACGTACAGCGCGAGCAGCGCCGGCAGCCCTCCGACCCAGAACATGGCCCGCCACCCCCACGCCGGAAGGACGACGCGGGCCGCGACGGCGGCGAGCAGGTAACCGATCGAGTAGCCGCTCTGGAGCACGCCCGACAGGAGCCCGCGCCATTTCCGCGGCGCGCTCTCCATCGCCAGGGACGCGCCGACTCCCCACTCCCCTCCCATCCCGATCCCGAACAGCGCGCGCAGCACCAGGAACGTCGCGTAGTTCGGCGCGAAGCCGCAGGCGACCTCGATCGTCGAGAAGAAGACGAGGTTGATCATGAGCGGCACTCGGCGGCCGTAGCGGTCGGCGAGGAGCCCGAAGAGGACGGCGCCGATCGGCCGCATCGCGAGCGTGGCGGTCAGGCTCCAGACGATCTCCTTCTTCGGCACGCCGAAGCGCTGGGCGAGCGTGTCGACGAGGAACACGACGACGAAGAAGTCGAACGCGTCCATCGTCCAGCCGAGGAAGCCGGCGGCGACCGCGTGGAAGCGGCGATCGGGTGCTGGCGACGAGACGGGCGAGCTCAGCCGCTGGTCTCGCGGCGGCGGTACTCCTCGAGCCGCTTGCGGTCGGTCACGTCGCGGCAGACCGCGAGCGCGGCGATGGTCCGGCCGAAGTCGTCCGCGAGCGGCACGATCACGGTGTCGCAGATCCCGCGCACCCCGTCCGCGCGCTCGAAGCGGATCTCGCCCGCCCAGCGGCCCTCCCGCCGCATCTCCGCGAGGAGCTCGCGCGAGGTGCGCTCCGTGCCGGGAGGCCGGAGCCGGTCGGGAGTGTGGCCGAGCATCTGCTCCTTCGTATAGCCGAACATCTTCTCGGCGCCCGGATTCCACTCGACGATCTGCGCCTGCAGGTCGAGGGTGATCACCGCGTCCGAGATGTGGTCGAAAGCGCGCGCATGCCGGCGCACGGTGTCCTCCATGAGACGGAGCCGCGTCACGTCGTGGAAGCTCCACACGCGCCCGACGGTCTTTCCGCCGATCGTCTGCGGGTGGGAGTAGCGCTCGAACATCCGGCCATCCTTGAACTCCAGCCAGTCGTAGCTCTGAGCGTCGGGCTGGTCGTACAGCTCGCGGATCTTCTTGACGAACCGCTCCGGGTCGCGCAGCTGGCCCAGGACGAAGGCGATCGCCTGGCTGTCGTCTCGCGACGATACGATCGACTCCGGCAGTCCCCACATCTCGACGAACTTGCGGTTGTAGCTGACGATCTTGCCCTCGCGGTCGACGACGAGAACGCCGTCCGCGGTCGCCTCGAGCGTCGCGCGCAGCAGCGAGAGCGACTCCTCCCGCTCGCGTTCGGCGCGCTCCCTCTCCGTGACGTCGCGGAAGCTCCAGACGCGGCCGACCGTGCGCCCGTCGACGACCTGCGGGCGCGAGTCGCGCTCGATGCGCCTTCCGTCCAGCAGCTCGAGGACGTCGTGGCTCACGGCGGACGGCTGAGCGTAGACGGTCATCACCTTCTTCACGAACGCCGCCGGATCCTTGAGCTTCTCGAGAACGAAGGCGATGGCGCGGCTCTCGTCCTGGCTGTCGGCGATCTCGTCGGGGATGTCCCAGAGGTCCACGAAGCGGCTGTTGACGTGCACCATGCGCCCCGCCGAGTCGACGACGAGGATCCCGTCGGCGGTCGCGTCGATCGTGGCCTCGAGCAGGGACACGGATCGTTCGAGCTCCCGCTCCGCGTCCTTTCTCGGCGTCACGTCGAAGGCGATGCCGATGACGCCGTGGATCGATTCGTCGGCGTCCCGGAGCGGCTCGACGTGCGACTGGAAGGTGCGTCCCTCCCAGACCACCTCGTAGGTCACGGACTCTCCGGCGAGCGCCCGCCGGTGCGCGGCGATGGGCCCGAACTCCGGATCGGTCGTCTTGAAGTAGGCGAAGAGGCTCAGTCCCCGCACGTCCTGGTCCGCGTCGGCGAGGACCTCGCGGCCCGCACCGGCCGCGCCCGTGAACCGCAGCTCGTCGTCGGTCGTCCACAGGATCGTGGGCAGCTGGGACAGGGCGACGGAGAGAGTGCGCTCCTGCTTCCGGATCACCTCGTCCGCCACGGAGAGGGTGCGCTCCTGCTCCCGGATGACCTCGTCGGCGCGCTCGCGCTCGTCCGTCATGCGCCGCTTCAGCTCCATCTGCGCGACGACGAGGCGGGAGAGCGCGCGCAGGGCGTCGGCCTGCTCGGGGGTCAGCTCCCGCGGCGTGCGATCGAGCACGCAGAGGCTGCCCACCGAGGAGCCGTCGGCCGTGACGAGCGGGGCGCCGGCGTAGAAGCGGATTCCCGCCTCTCCGGTCACGAAGGGGTTGTCCGCGAAGCGGCCGTCCTCGCGCGCGTCGGGAACGACGAGCAGGTCGCGACCCATCACCGTGTGCGCGCAGAACGCGACGTCGCGCGGAGTCTCCCTTGCCTCGACCGCGACGCGCGCCTTGAACCACTGCCGCTCCGAGTCGACGAGCGTGACGAGAGCCATCGGCGTGCCGCAGACCTCGGACGCGAGCCGCGCGAGATCGTCGAAGGCGGGCTCGGGCGGCGTGTCGAGGATCCGATAGCGCCGCAGCGCCGCGAGCCTCGTGGGCTCGTCGGCAGGCCGAGGCGCCGGGGAGGGCATCACCGGATCATATGAGGTGACAGGTCGCAGGTCGCAG
>Ga0207683_10006333_pt1 | contig 10137 bp, 10 predicted proteins | sample KBSM73metaG_FD_184333 | JGI IMG/M metagenome (GOLD analysis project Ga0207683, IMG submission 184333) | Miscanthus rhizosphere microbial communities from Kellogg Biological Station, Michigan, USA - KBS M7-3 metaG (SPAdes) (version 2) | ecosystem: Host-associated > Plants > Roots > Rhizosphere >...
CGCTCCTGATGCTGGCGCTGCCGGTAGAGGCGCACTTCTTCCGGAAGGCCCAGTGCGCGCCTGACGATGCGCAGCAGCACGTAGCCTGCGATGAACCCGCCCGCGACAAGGAGGAGCAACAGGTTGAGCGAGAGCTCCACGCGATACGGCGGCGCGACGAAGAGCGCATAACCCGTCGTGAGGCGTGCCGCCAGCGCGATGGCCACCGCGGCGCAGGCAAGGAGGAGAAACCAGAAGAGGACGCGCATTCGCTAGCGCGTCGCCGGCGCCGCGGCGGTTCCTTTTGCCGGAGCGCGATCCTGCCCGAGCCGCAGCACGCGCAAGGCTTCGAGGCTCCGCGTCAGGTCGGGCGTCTCGCCGGGCATGGGCGACGCGGCCAGCTGCTTGAGCGTCGCCTGCAGCGACTGCACCGGTTTCGCCCGCGTGTCGAAGTATTGCTTGACCCACGCCTCGACTGCCGCGAGATCGGCATTGAAGCTCGCGTCGTTCCGCGCGAGGAGCGCTATCCGCGCGGTGAGGAGGCGCAGCTTCAGGTTCTCGCGCAGAAAATACTGCTGTGCGACGGGCACGAGCGGTGCCGCCGGACGATCGGCGACTTCGATGCGGATCAGTTGCTTCAGCTCGCCCCAGATCTCGCGCAGGATCCGTTTCCACTGCGGAACATCGGCGGGCGGAGCCGTCTTGTCCGGCGGCGGAGGCGGCACCCGCTCGTCCATCGCGAGCGGCAATGTGTCGACTGCGGAGATCGCCTGATCGAGCTTCAGGCTCATGCCGACGATGTCGACGTAGGGCACCGCCTTGAGGCGATCCATGTCGCGCGCAAGCGCGCGCCGCAGCGGAACGAATTGCGGACGGTCGAGGCGCTGCAGCTTCGTGTCGGCGAGCTGCAGCGCGGTGAGTGCCGACGACACGTTGCCCGCGAGCAGCAACTGCTGGCTCGCCACCAGCAGCACCTGCTCGATCTCGGAGATCGCGATTTCGTCGCGCGACGGCGCGAGATCGCGATAGAGCGCCTCCAGCGCTGCCTGCTGCGCCTGCGATTCCGCGAGCCGCGCCTCGAGCAGCGTGACCTTCGCCTGCGCCTCGCGCAACTCCGCCGCGAGCTGCGTCTGCGCCTTGCCGCTGGCCTGCGTCGACGATTCGATGGCGGACAGGCGCTGCGCGGCCTCGACGCGCAGCGCGTTCTGCGCGCGTCTTCCGTCGAGCCAGACGGCGACGGCAGCGGCGATGGCGAGAGCGACGACGCCTATCAGCATCCCGATCGAAACCGGGCGCTTTTGGCGAGGGGCGTCGACTTCGGCCGCGACCCGTTGGGGTTCCGCTTGTGCCGCGCCTCCGGCAGCTCCGGACGCGTCCCGCTCCCCGCTGGTTGGGGACATAGGACGGTCGACGGGATCGGACATGGGCGACGGGGAAATATGCACGTTCGATTCTAGCAGGCGGGGTGGCGGGCCTACGGCGCTTTCGCGTTTGCGCGATAATGCACCGCGCCCGAGTATGCAATCGCGCGCAACTTCTCGCCTCATCGCTCGCTCAACTCACCGACACTGCCTACCGACAACCCGTGTCGACTCTCGCCGTACTTGTTGCCATTGCATTAGCGCTCGCGGTCGGCTTTGCCGTGGGCTATCGGCAGCGCAAGGCAGTCTCGTCGCCCGCCGCGACACCGCGCGATCCGGATCCGCCGCCAATGCTCCCCGCGATGCCATCGGAGCCTGCCGCGATCGTGGCGCCGGAGGCACCTGTGCCTTTGCCGGCCGACAGCGTCGATCGTGGCACCGCCGAGCGTGCCCGGATCATCCGCAGCCTCGAAAGCGAAACTGCGATGCTGCGCCAGGAAAAGGTGTCCCGCGAAGCGGCGGTCGTTCAACTCTCCGATCTTGCCGCGGACCGGCGCCGCCTGTACGTGGAGCTCGCCAATGCGCGCGGCGACGCAGCGCGCTACCGGCAGCTCGTCGTCGATCTCGAGAACAATGCGCCGCCGCCTTTCTTCGGATCCGGCGCGCCGGACGATCTCAAGCTCATCGTCGGCATCGGGCCGATGCTGGAACGCATGCTGCAACAGCTCGGCATCACCACCTACCGCCAGATCGCGCGCTGGAGCGAACGCGACATCGACGACTTCGACGCGAAGCTGCCTGAATTCCCCGGACGCATCCGACGCGACGCTTGGGTCACGCAGGCGCGCGCGCTGCACGCCAGCAAGTACGGCGCGCCGCCGTCCGCGAGGGACAGGTGAGCGCCGGCGACAGAGCCACGGCGGGAGCGCCGGCCCACGCCGCAGGTTCGCAGCACATCACCGCCGGCGCGCTCCTCCCGATCGCCATCGTCACGCTGCTCTGGGGCTGCAACTGGCCCGTGCTGAAAATGGGCGTTCCCGAGGTACCGCCGCTCACGTTTCGCACGCTCACGCTGCCTTTCGGCGCGATCGGTCTCCTGCTCATCGCCCGGTTGGCGGGCGATTCGATCCGGATTCCGCGCGCGATGTGGGGCAAGGTCGCGGCGCTCGCCTTCTTCAACATCACGCTCTGGAACGGGCTTCTCCTGTTCGGAGTACAGCAGCTGCCGGCCGGGCGCAGCGTGATCCTCGCCTTCACGATGCCGGTCTGGAGCGCCCTGTTTTCGCTCTTGCTGCTGAACGAGCCGCTGTCGCGCCGGAAGGTCGTCGGGCTGGCGCTCGGCATGCTGGGCATGGGCCTCCTCCTGCTCGACGACATCCGCAACCTGGGACGCGCGCCCGTCGCTGCGCTGCTCATCCTCGGCGCGTCGATATCGTGGGCGTTCGGCATCGTCCTCGTCCGCAAGTGGAAGCTCCCGCTGTCGCAGACGGTCGTGTCCGGGTGGATGATCCTGGCAGGATGTCTGCCGCTCGCGATCCTGGCGCCATTCATGGGGCCGGTGCTGCTGCACGATGTTTCGGGACCGGCGTGGTTCTCGATGCTCTACAACATCTTTCTCGCCGGCACGCTTGCGCACTGGGCGTTCTACCGGCTCGCCCGCACGCTGCCGGTTGCGGTGTCGTCGATGTCCTCGCTGCCCGTGCCGATCGTCGGCGTGCTGTCCGGAATGCTGCTCCTGGGCGAGCGTCCGGGAACCCAGGAATGGGTCGCTCTGGCCCTGGTCGTCGCGGCAATGGTTGCCGTGCTCCGGGCGCCGAAAGCGGCGCCGTCGCCACCGGCGCCGGACAGCTAGCGAGGTTCCAAAGCGCGCGGCTCGTAGCCGCGCCTCTCGGTGCTCCGAAATGCCCTTTCGTCGGCGGCGGCCGCCGTCCTGCAGCTTGAACACTACAGCGTGACCATCGCGGCCTGCTTCGGGCCCGGATCTTGCTCGTTACATTCCCTGCAGTTCTCGCGGGCATTTGGCCGGGAACGCTTTTGCATGGAGAAAAAAGCAATGAGAACGGAAAAACTCTATCTTGCCTGCCTCGCGTCGTCGATCCTGGCTCTCGGCATGGTGCTCTCTGCCGACGTGCTGGGGCAAAGCGGGACCGCGCGCATCACTGTCGCCAACGGCGAGGACATGCGGCTGTGGTCGTTCGGCGATTGCGATCGAAAGTTTCCGTATGTCGACACCGACTCGCACAGGGAGTGCGCGAAGATTGTCGGTTCGGCGGAGGCGAAGGACGCAAGAGCGCTCAAGGTCTGCGAGGTCAGCCTTCAGCCGAATCTCGAGGAGATCGAGCGCTGCAAGGGCGCCTACTACGCGAACAAGGAAAAGGCGGCAAGGGACATCGCCGCTACCCATGCGCTCGCGACGGCTCAAGCCGCCGCGTCGCCCGAGACGATCCGAATGGTCAAGGCCATCACGTCGGCGGCCGTCGAGAACAAGGAAGGCGCCTCGGTGGTCCCGCCTCCGCCCGAAGCCAAGCGGGATTCCACAACGCCCCTGACTGCTGAAGCGACTGAATCGTCGTCGCCGATGCCGACGATCGGCCTAGCCCTGCTGGGCGTCGTCGCCGTCGGATTCGGCGCAAAGAGCGTCATCCGCAAGAAGCAGGACGAATCGGCGCAGAGCTAGAAGCATCGCGGGCGGGCTCGATCTCGCGGGGAAGGCGCGCGTGCCGTAACATTCGGGCTGCCGGGGAGTCATCGCCCGGCCGCGTCGTTGCTCGCTACCGAACCCCCCGCGCAGACCGCCTTGCCTCCTTTCCCGGATTTCTTCGTCGTCGGCGCACCGCGCTGCGGCACGACGGCGTTCTGCCGCTATCTCGCTCGAAACCCGCAGATCTGCTTCTCGCAGCCGAAGGAGCCACACTACTTCACGCAGCTCGCGCATGATCCTTCCGCGGCCGAGCTTGCCCGGGACTATCTCGAGCGCTGCTTCAGCCACTGCCGCGACACGCACCGCGCGGTCGGCGAGGGCTCCGTGTCGTACCTCTACCTGCCGCAGACGATCGAGCGCATCCGGCGCATCAATCCCGAGGCGCGGTTCATCGCGCTCGTGCGCAATCCGCTGACGATGCTGCCGTCGTACCACCTGCGGATGCTGTTCCTGCTGCAGGAGGACGAGCCGGATTTCGCGCGGGCCTGGTCGCTCGAGCCCACGCGAGCGCGAGGGCAGCGGGTTCCTCGGCATTGCCTCGACCCTCGTCTCCTGCTTTACAGCAAGGTCGCGCAGCTGGGTTCGCAGGTCGAGCAGCTCTTCGCCATCGCGGGACGGGAGCGCTCGCGTGTCATCGTGTTCGACGACCTCAAGGCCGATCCCTTGCGCGTCTACCGCGACGCCCTCGAATTCCTGGGCGTCGACTACGACGGCCAGACGAGCTTCGAGACGAGGTACGAAAGCCGCATGTACCGGTATCGCTGGCTGCAGCGGATGCTGTTCGTGCCCGCTGTCCGCGGCGGCAGGATGCTGGCGACCCTCCAGCAGCGTTCCCGCAAGTACAACCCGGATGGATCGAAGCGCCCGAGCCTGATCAAGCGAGTGACCCGTTGGAACAAGGTCCCCGCGTCGCCGGTCGCGCTGACGCCGCCGGTGGCGGATGCCGTGCGCGAGACGCTGCGACCGGACGTCGCGCTCCTCTCCCGCCTCCTCGGCCGCGACCTGGGCGGCTGGCTGGAAGGCTGACCGGTCCGCCTCGCCCGAGGCGTTTTCGGGGCCGTCCTGTTAAAATTGTCGTCCCGCTCCCGGAGATGCCCCATGTCGGACCCCGTTGAGGCCAATCGGACGGAGTCTTCCGTCAGGCTTTTCCAGAACGACCTTCTGGAAGCGCTGACGCACGTGCATCCCCTCGTGCCCCTCCTGTTCTGGGGGCCGATCGCCGGCTTCCTGCTGTGGCGCAGCGTCGCCGTCCACGAGCTGCCGGCGTCCGGGCTGTTCGCGATCGGCGCGCTCGCGCTTTTCCTCTGGACGCTCACCGAATACTGCCTGCATCGCTTCGTGTTCCACTTCCCGGCGCAAAGCCGCGCCGGCAGGTATCTCGTGTTCCTGTTCCACGGCGTGCACCATGCGACCCCGCGCGACAAGACGCGCCTCGTCATGCCGCCGGCGGGCGGCATCCTCCTGCTGATCGTCCTGTACCAGGTCTTCCGGCTTCTGGTGCCGGTGCCGTGGATCGAGCCTTTCCTCGCGTTCTTCCTCGTCGGCTACCTGGCCTACGACTACATCCACTACGCGACGCATCACTTCCCGATGCGATCGAAGGTGCTGCACTTCCTCAAGGTCTATCACCTGCAACATCACTACGGCGCCAAGGGACTGCGCTTCGGCGTGAGCTCCCCGATCTGGGACCGGGTGTTCGGCACCTATCCCGCCAACCCGCGGTCCCGTGACGGCTGATTTCGGGCGCGCCTCGCGCGTCTTCCGTTTCGGCACGTTCGCGATCCTGCTCGCCGGGCTTGGGCCTTTCGCGCACGCTGCGGCACCGGAACGCAGCCCGGACGATATCCGCGGCCTGTGGGTCGACAACCGCGAGAGCGACAAGCACAAGGTGGGCGTGATGATCGAGGACTGCGACGGCGCGCTGTGCGGCCGAATCATCTGGCTGAAGAAGCCCATGGCGGGCGGCGAGGTAAAGCGCGACCTGCACAATCCGGACGCGGCTCTCCGCGAGCGCCCGCTGTGCGGCCTCAAGATCCTCACCGGCTTCCGGCCCGGCAAGGCGCCGAGCTGGTTCAGCGGGTACATCTACAATCCCAACGACGGCCGGACGTTCAACAGCACGATCCACGTGCAGGACGACGGCTCGATCAAGGTTCGCGGTTTCGTCGGCGTGTCGCTCTTCGGCAAGACCGTGGAGTGGGTGCGGCCGCAGGAACGTCTGGACCGCTGCAGCTGATCCCCCGCGCGCGGGGCGAATCCACTCGCGCGACCTGAACCCGCCGACTCGGCAACTCCCGACTTAATTGCGCGGCATCGCCGCAAGCGGCGGCGCGGCCGGCCGCGCGCGCGTCTCGTCGGCCACGAGCGTGGCCGTACCGTCCCCCATCCGGTACACGCGGTCCGCGACTTCGACGAGCGGCGACTGGTGCGATATCGCCACGATGGTCAGCTCGCCGCGCAGCCCTTCGAGCGTGCGGCAAATGGCCGCTTCCGTTTCCGGATCGAGGGCGCTCGTCGCTTCGTCGAGGATGAGCACGCGCGGCCTGTGGGCGAGCGCGCGCGCGAGCGCCACGCGTTGCCGCTGGCCGCCGGAGAGCTTTCCACCGCGCTCGCCGACGATCGTGTCGAGCCCTTCGGGCATGTCGGACACGACGCTCCAGATCCCGGCCGCGCGCAGCGCCGCCACGGCATCGGCTTCGGTCAGCTCCGGATCGCCGAGCGTCACGTTGTTGCGAATGGAATCGTGCAGGAGGACGGTGTCCTGCGGAACGTAGCCGATCATCCGCCGCCAGGCGCGCCAGTCGACGCGCTGCAACGGCAGCTCGTCGATGAACACTTCGCCTTCCTGCGGCCGCAGGAGCGCCGTGACGAGGTCGATCACCGTCGTCTTCCCGGCGCCGGACGGGCCGACGATTGCGGTGATCCCGCCGGCAGGCAGCGTCATCGCCACGTTGCGCAGGATCCATTGCTCGCGATAGCGAAACCCCACGTTGTCGAGGCGGATCGCCTGCGCCAGCGCGGGCGCCACTCCGTCGGGCGGGTTCTCGCTCTCGCTCCTCGCCCCGTCGATCGCCGCCTGCATCGACCAGTACGCGCTCTCGCACGTGACCATCCTCTGGTATTCGCGCTGCATGCGGCTCATGTAGAGAAGAACGCGCACGAGCAGGAACGCGAGCAGCATCACCGAGGCGAGCGACATGTCGAACCGCACCAGCGCCACGTAGAGACCCGCGGCGATCAGCACCGCCAGCATCGGCTCCTGCAGCGCGCGCAGCGCCTCCTTGCTGAAGACGTCCTTTTGCAGCGCGCGGTTCAACTGCGTCGTGTCGCCTTCGAGCAGCACGTTGGCGAGGTTCTCGCGGGCCATCGCCTTGAGCGGCTTCACCGATTGCAGGTTGTCGGCAAGGCGCGCGAGCAGAGAGCGCAGGAGCCTCGTCTGCTTTGCGCCGGCGCGGCGCGACACGTGCACCAGGCGATTCAAGAGGAAGATGAACACGACACCGGCGGCGAGCGCCACGAGGGTCGCGCGCCACGACACCACCAGCGCGACGATCGAGTAGACCATCGCCTGAATGCACAGCGCGAGGACCGTCGCGCCGTAGAGGTACGATTCGGCGCCGCGCGTCGCCTCGGTGGCGAGGCTGTTGCTCAACGCCCCGACGGGCTGCCGCAGGTAGTATTCCCAGCGCGCGCCCAGGAGCGATCGAATGAAGTTGAGGCGCAGGTCCGTCGCCACGCGCGCGACCGTGTAGCCGACCCGCTTGTTCGCCGCCAGCACGAGCACGCTCTTCAGGATCATGCCTGCGACGACGATCACGAGGAGCACGCCGACCGTCGGCGTGAGCCCGAACGCGGCGAGGACGCGCGTCACGGTCGCGCCCAGCCCCGACGCGGCGCCCGCGTCGCCCCCGCGCGCGCTCAGGAGCGGAAACAGCGTCGTGAGGCCGACGCCTTCGAGGAGACTCGCAAGCACCAGTGCGCCCAGCACCAGCGCGCTTTGCGCGGGATACGCGCGGCTGAAAGCGAGAAAGAGCTTCATCGGGGCGCGCGACGCGCATGACCCCGTCCAGGATGGGGGGTCATCTCGTCCGAAACGCGGCGCACGACGGGCTCGGCCTCAGGCTGCTAGCCGGTGCCGAGCTCCGCGGCGACGATTCCTGCTGCCGACCGCAAGTCGGAGAACGCCCTGCAGACGGCGTCGATCTGCTCGCTCGAGTGCGCGGCGCTGACGCTGCAGCGGATGAGCGATACGCCGTTCGGAGTTGCGGGCGGCAGCATCAGGTTGACGTAGACGCCGTGCTCGACCAGCCGTTTCCAGAACTGCAGCGCCTCGTTGCGCTCGCCCAGGACCACGGCGATCACCGGGCTCGGAGGCGCGCCCAGCGTGTAACCCATCGCCTCGAGCGCGGAGTGCAGGCGCTCGTAGTTCACGCGGAGGCGGGCTCGGAGATCGCGTCCCGCCTCGAGCTTCACCAGCGCCTGCCGCGTCGATGCGATCGTCGCGGGCGACGGCGAGGCGGTGAAGATGTAAGGGCGGCTCGAATAGCGGACGAGGTCGAGCGCGGGAAGATTGCTGACGCAAAAGCCGCCGGCGCCGCCCAGGCTCTTGCTGAACGTGCCCACGATGAAATCGGCATCGGCGAGCACGTCCATCTCCTCGACGAGCCCGCGGCCGCGATCGCCCAGCACGCCGACCGAATGAGCCTCGTCGACCAGGAGGTAGCCGCCGAGCTCGCGCTTGACTTCCACGATCTCGCGCAGCGGGGCGCGATCCCCGAGCATGCTGTAGATGCCTTCGATCACGATCAGCGTGTCGGCGGCGCGCGGCCCGAGCCGACGCATCCGCTTCGCGAGATCCTCGACGTTGTTGTGGCGAAAGCGGATGACCTCGGCGCCCGCCAGGCGGCAGCCGTCGTAGATGCTGGCATGGCAGTCGGCATCGAGCAGCACCACGTCGTCGGGGCCCATCAACCCGGACAGGAGGCCGAGGTTCGCCTGGTAGCCCGTCGAGAACACGATCGCGTCGCGCATTTCGTAGAACGCCGCGAGCTCCCGTTCGAGCTTGCGGTGATTCGCGTAGCTGCCGTTCGCCATCCGCGAGCCGGTCGTGCCCGTGCCTTCGGTGTCGAGCGCCCGCTTCGCTGCCGCGATGCAGTCGGGATCGAACGTGAGGCCGAGGTAGTTGTTCGTGCCGGCGAGCACGGTGCGCCGCCCGTGGATGATCCCCTCGGTCGGCGAGAGGATGCGCTCGATCTCGACGCCGAAAGGATCGACGCCGAGCTTCTCGAGCTCGCCCCGCGCCGCCGCGAGGCCCTGGAACTTGTCGAAGAGTCCCATCGAAGCTAGCGCGCGCGCAGCAGGTTGTCGATCTGCATCGCGAGATCCCGGACGGTCTTCACGTCGGGGAGGATGTTGACCGGAATGGAGATGTCGAACCGGTCCTCGATCTGCAGCATGAGGTTCATCACCTGAAGCGAATCGAGCCCGAGGTCGCCCAGGAGGTCCGTGTCTTCGCCGACCTCGACCCGCCCCTGCGTCAGCGTCGCGAGCTCGGCGCAAATCTCCGCCAGGATCTGCGGATAGTCCAACGTAATGTCACCTGTCATGGCGTCCATGTTCCTGCGTGCCGTACGCTCGCGCGAGCCCGGCTTCGAGCCCGACGGCCGCGCGCCAGCCCGTCGCCAACGCGAAATCGTGACTATCGCACAACCAGTCCCTATGCGTGATCTCGCGCACCTTGCCCGGCGTAAGCATCGGCGCGTAACCCAGGAGCCGGGCGGCCGCGAGATTCGCCGTGGCTGCCATGCGAAGCGCGCCGACGGGAACGGACAGACGGCGCATGGACCCGCCTGCTCGCAGCACGCGCGCCGCCGCGCCGAGCACCGTGTCCCAATCGTAGCCGCCGGGATGGCCGTCATCGAGCTCGAAGGTGCGCCCGTGTCCCGCATCGGCGGCCAGCCAACGCATGACCGCGCTCGCGAGGTCGTCGACGTAAATGAGCGAGAAGCGCCCTCCGCCGTCGGCAGGCAGCGGCGCGATGCCGCGCGCGACCCAGCGGAAGAGCGGCAGGAGCTCGCGGTCGCCGGGGCCGTACAC
>Ga0207683_10006338_pt1 | contig 10133 bp, 9 predicted proteins | sample KBSM73metaG_FD_184333 | JGI IMG/M metagenome (GOLD analysis project Ga0207683, IMG submission 184333) | Miscanthus rhizosphere microbial communities from Kellogg Biological Station, Michigan, USA - KBS M7-3 metaG (SPAdes) (version 2) | ecosystem: Host-associated > Plants > Roots > Rhizosphere >...
CTGCTGGGGATCGGCTTCGCCGGCGTGTCGCTCGCCTTCGGTCTCACCGTACTGACGATGGCCTACACGATCGGCCACGTCTCGGGCTGCCATCTGAACCCGGCGGTCTCGCTCGGACTCGTCGTCGGCGGGCGCTTTCGCGCCGGCGACCTGCTGCCGTACGTCATCGCCCAGGTGGCCGGCGCGATCGTCGGCGCCGGCGTGCTGTACCTGATCGCCAGCGGCAAGGCCGGTTTCGACCTCGCCGGCGGCTTCGCCTCGAACGGCTACGGCGAGCACTCGCCGGGCGGCTACTCGCTCACGGCGGCGCTGGTCTGCGAGTTCGTGATGACCTTCATGTTCCTGGTCGTGATCCTCGGCGCGACCGACGAGCGTGCGCCGAGCGGCTTCGCACCGATCGCGATCGGCCTGTGCCTGACGCTGATTCACCTCATCAGCATCCCGGTCACGAATACGTCGGTCAACCCGGCGCGCAGCACCGGCCCGGCGCTGTTCGTCGGCGGCTGGGCGATCAGCCAGCTCTGGGCCTTCTGGATCGCGCCGCTCGCCGGCGCGGCGTGCGCGGGTGTCGCCTATCGCTGGATCAGCGGCGAGCGCAGCAAGGCGTCGGGCATCGAGGGGCCGGCGGACGCGAGCGTGCTCCCCAAGTCGCGCTAGCGGGTCAGCGTCGCCACGGCGGCGTGGCTGCTGACCGCGACCACCTCGAGCATGTGCAGATCGGGCATGCCGCCGAGCAGGCTCAACGCGTGCTTGGCAAGCTCGCGCGGCACATGCCCGGTGAGGTGCGCGAAGCGGGCGCCGCTGTCGGCAAAGACGTCGAAGATGCCGAACTGCTCGGCGTCGAGCTGAAAGGCGAACCACGCGCGGGTGTCGTCTTCCTCGTCGACGAAGCGGCGGGCGTCGCGCAGGAACGCCGCGACCTCGCCCGCGTGGCCCGCCTTGGCCTTGAACGTGAGCAGCAGCCCCTTGGCGACGTCGACCAGCGGCTCGGCCGGCAGCTTGTGGGCGAGGACGTCGAGCTTGTCGATCGCCGGCGCTCCCGCGAGCAGGGTGTCCCGCTCGCCGACGAGCGTCCTGGCGACGGCGCCGTTCAGGTGCGCGTCGCGGCCGGCTTCATCGGCGAACGCGTCGAAGATGCCGTAGTCGCCGCGTCCGAACCGCAGGCCGAACCAGGCGAGCGTGCCCGGCTCCTGGGCGACGAGCGGTCCGGCATCGGCGAGCAGTCGCCTGACGTCGTCGTCGTGGCCGCTGCGGGACTCGAACCGGGCGAGCAAGGCCTTGCTGATCATGACGGCTCCTCTGTGATCATCGATAAAGGCGCGTCGGCGCCGATCGAAATCTCGGCAACCCGCGTGCCTCTGCCGGCCCTCGGGCCGAGCCCAGCCCCTATGATTTAGCGTCACTTCATGGAACAGCGATGAACGACTCCCCCGTGGCCGGCCGAACCGTCGGCGTGATCGGCCTCGGCGCGATGGGCGCCGGCATGGCCGGGTCGCTGCGCCGCGCCGGCTGCGACGTCCATGTCTGCGACGTCCGCGACGGCGTCGCGGCGACGTTCGCGCGGGGCGGAGGCACGGCATGCGCGACGCCGGCCGACTTGGCCGCTCGCTGCGACGTCGTCGTCTCGGTCGTCGTCAACGCTGCCCAGACCGAGTCGGTGCTGTTCGGCGCCGACGGCGCGGCAGCGGCGCTGCGGCCGGGCGCGGTGTTCGTGATGTGCTCGACCGTCGACCCCAACGTCTCGATCTCGTTCGAGCGCCGGCTCGAGGCGATCGGCCGCGGCTACGTCGACGCGCCGATCTCGGGCGGCGCAGCCAAGGCGGCGTCGGGCGAGATGACGGTCATGGGCGCCGCCAAGGATGGCCCTTGGGCCACGGCCGAGCCATTCCTGCAAGCGATGGCGGCCAAGGTCTATCGCCTCGGGGCGACCGCCGGCAACGGCAGCAAGGTCAAGATCATCAACCAGCTGCTCGCCGGCGTTCACATCGCCGCCGCCGCCGAGGCGATGGCGCTCGGCCTGCGCGAAGGCGTCGATGCGGCGGCGCTCTACGACGTCATCACGCACAGCGCCGGCAACAGCTGGATGTTCGAGAACCGCATGGCGCACGTGCTGGCGAACGACTACACGCCGCTGTCGGCCGTCGACATCTTCGTCAAGGACCTCGGCCTCGTCCTCGACACCGCCCGCGCGACCAAGTTTCCGCTGCCGCTGGCGAGCACGGCGCACCAGATGTTCATGCAGGCGTCGACCGCGGGCTATGCCAAGGAAGACGATGCCGCGGTGATCAAGATCTTTCCCGGCATCGAGCTCCCGGGCCGCAAGCCGTGACGATCCGCCTCGGCTGCATCGCCGACGACTTCACCGGCGCCACCGACCTCGCCAACAACCTGGTGCGCGCGGGCATGCGGGCGGTGCAGACGATCGGCGTTCCGGGCGCGGATGCGGCGGCGACGATCGACGCCGATGCGGTCGTGGTCGCGCTCAAGTCGCGAACGACCTCGCCGCAAGTCGCCGTCGAGCAGTCGCTGGCGGCATGCCGATGGCTGCGCCGAGCCGGTGCGACGCAGATCTACTTCAAGGTCTGCTCGACTTTCGATTCGACGCCGCGCGGCAACATCGGGCCGGTGCTCGAGGCGCTGATGGACGAGCTGGGCTGCGAGTTCACGGTCGCGACGCCGGCGTTCCCCGACAACGCGCGCACGGTCTTCAAGGGCCATCTCTTCGTCGGCGACGTGCTGCTCTCCGAGAGCGGCATGCGCGACCATCCGCTGACGCCGATGACCGACGCCAACCTGGTGCGCGTCCTGCAGGCGCAGCTCGCGCCGGCGCGAGAGGGCGGTCACGCGGCCCGCCGCGTCGGGCTCGTCGATCACCGCGCGACCGGTGCGTCGGCGGGGGCGATCCGGACGCGCTTCGACGCCTTGCGCAGCGAAGGCGTCGCGATCGCGATCGCCGACGCGATCGACAACGACGACCTGCATCGCCTGGGCGAGGCGGTTCGCGACCTGCCGCTGGTCTGCGCCGGCTCGGGCCTGGCGATCGGCCTGCCGCGCAACCTCGCCATTGCCGGCTCGGGCGAGGCCGCGTCGCTGCCGGCGGTCAAGGGCTTCAACGCCATCGTCTCCGGCAGTTGCTCGCAGGCGACCAACGCGCAGGTCGCCGAGTTCCTGCGCGGCGGCGGTGCGGCGCGTCGGGTCGACCCGCTCGAGCTCGCCGACGCCGATGAAAAACGGCTCACCGACGACATCGCGGCCTGGGCCGAGCGCGAGTGGTCCTCGGCGCCGGAACGCCCGGTTCTCGTCTACAGCACCGCGTCGCCGCAGGCGGTCGCCGCGGCGCAGGCGCGCTCGGGTGCCCACGATGTCGGCGCGCGACTCGAGCGTTTGCTCGCCGGCATCGCCAAGTTGCTCGTCGTCCGAGGCGCCCGCCGCTTAGTCGTCGCCGGCGGCGAGACTTCGGGCGCGTGCGTGCAGGCGCTCGGCGTCGAGCGATTGCGCATCGGCTCGCAGATCGACCCCGGCGTGCCCTGGTGCCACGCCGCGCCGACCTTGGCGCCCGACGGGCTGCAGCTCGCGCTCAAGTCGGGCAACTTCGGCGGCGTCGACTTCTTCGCCCGCGCGTTCGCGGTGGCGACATGACCGACCGCGCAGGGCCGCCTCGAAAGGGACGCTCCGGCGCGCTCAGCGCGGCCGCGCGGAGCGCGAGGATGCACGGATGAGCGAGGCGCGCCTTCGCGACGAGCTCAGCCGCATCGGCCGCTCGCTCCATGCGCGCGGCTACGTGCACGGAACGACCGGCAACCTGAGCGCGCGCCTGCACGACGGCTTCCTCATCACGGCGACCGACGCCTGCCTCGGCGACCTCGATCCGGCGGCGCTCGTCAAGATCGACGCCGCCGGCCATGCGGCAGCGGGCGCGGGCCCGCCGAGCAAGACGCTCGCGCTGCACCGTCGCATCTACGCGGCGGCGGTCGAAGCAGGGTGCATCGTCCATACGCATTCGCGCGCACTCGTCGCACTCAGTCTCGCCTTGCCGCCCGACGAGGATCGCGACGATCTGGTGCCGCCGATCACGCCTTACTTCGTGATGAAGGTCGGCCACGTTCCGCTGCTCGCGTATGCGCGCCCGGGCGATCCGGCCGTCGCCGATCGCGTCGCCGCCGCAATCGAGCACGCCGAGCGCCTCGGCGTGCCGATCCGCGCTGTCATGCTGTCGCGTCTCGGCCCGAACGTCTGGGCCGGAACGCCGGCCGCGGCGATGGCCCGGCTCGAGGAGCTGGAGGAAACGGCGCGCTTGTGGCTCGAGGTGGATCCGAAACCGACGCCGCTGTCGCCCGAGCAGATCGACGAGCTGCGCCGCCATTTCGGCGCACGCTGGTGAATTGACGAGGAGGAACGCGATGCCGCGCTTCGCTGCCAACCTGAGCATGATGTACCCGGAACACGCCTTCCTCGACCGCTTCGCGGCGGCGGCGCGCGACGGCTTTCGCGCCGTCGAGTTTCTTTTTCCGTACGACTTCCCTGCCGCGACCATCGCGCAGGCGCTGCATGACAACGGCCTGCAGCAGGTTCTCTTCAACGCGCCGCCGGGCGACTTCGCCGGCGGCGAGCGCGGCATCGCCAGCCTCGCGGGCCGCGAGGAGGAATTCAAGAGCGGCTTCGCGCGCGCCCTCGACTACGCGGCGGCGCTGGCCTGCCCGCGCGTGCACGTGATGGCCGGCCTCGTTCCGGCAGGTGCAGACCGCGCGGCGATGCGCCGGCTCTATGTCGGCCATCTGGCGTGGGCGGCAGAGCGCGCGGCAAGCGTCGGCGTGGACGTCCTGATCGAGCCCATCAACACGCGTGACATCCCCGGGTACTTCCTCAACCGGCAGGACGAGGCGCATGCCGTCGTCAGCGAGGTGAACGCTGCCAACCTCAAAGTGCAGATGGACCTTTATCACTGCCAGATCGTCGAAGGCGATGTCGCGATGAAGCTGCGCGCCTACCTGCCGGCCGGCAAGGTCGGCCACCTGCAGATCGCCGGCGTCCCGGACCGGCACGAGCCGGACGCAGGCGAGCTGAACTACGCGTACCTGTTCGGTGTCATCGATTCGCTCGGCTACGACGGCTGGGTCGGTTGCGAATACCGGCCGGCCGGCGCGACGTCGAGCGGCCTCGGCTGGCTGCGGCGCCCGGAGGCCGCGGGGCGCAGCTAGTCGTTGTCGAGGCCGGGCTGCGGCAGCGCCGACACGCGGTCCGCCCCGGCCGCGCTCAGGAGGTCGACGACCTCTTGCGACGAGTCGCTCGACTCCAGCACGACGGTGACGAGCCGCGCTTCCTTGCGCACCAGGTCGTCGTAGTCGACGGCGTGCCGATCGTCGGGCCGGTAACCGAGCAGGTCGTCGAGCAGCCGGGCGGCATTGCCGAAGAAGCCGCCCGTGGCCATCTCGTCGACCTCGATCGTGGCGGCGTTCAGGACGTCGGGGGCGCTGTCGACGCGGACCTCGCGCGTCGGCGGGCCCGACCTGCGCAGGTGCTCGACGGCGGCGTCGGCGGCGACGCGGTCCTTGAAAGCGGCGACGACGAATGGCGTCATGGGAACTCCGACCGGAACGTTCAGACGTCCGATGACCGGCATGACGCGTGCCCGACCATCGCCCCCGCGGCGGTCGCCGGTCGCCACCCAGCGCGTACGGATCGGCGGCTCGAGCGCTGGCACGACACGCGGCTGGCGAGCCGCTCGGTCGCGCTGCCTATACTGGTGGCGATGCCGCTGCGCACCTTCCGCTTCGGACGCACGAGAACGATTGCCGCGGTGCTCGTCGGCCTCGCCTTCGCGGCGGCCGCCGCCGGACAGGGCGTGCGGCTGCAGCGCGTGGCGGCCACCGGCGAAGCCGCTCCGGGCGGCGGCGTGTTCGACCGCTTCGGCGCCGAGTCCGCGCCGATCGTCGCACCCGTGAATGCGCGTGGCGACGTGGCCTTCTTCGCCACCCTCGGCCGTGGCAGCAGCGGCGAAGGTCTGTTCAGGTGGTCGCGTGGGCGCCTGGTTGCCGTCGCACGCGAAGGCGACCGCGTGGGCTCGGTCGGCACCCTCGCGGGTTTCGGCCGGCACCCGGTGCCGGCGCTGGGCGACGACGGCACGGTGGTGTTTGCCGCCGCGATCGCCGGTGGCCGCGCGATCGAGGGCCTGTTCATCGCGCGCAACGGCACCGTCCGGCCCGTTGCGCTCACCGGCGCACAGGCGCCCGGCAGCGCCGGCGTGCTCGCGGCGCTCGATGCGCCGGCCATCAATGCGCGCGGAGACATCGTCTTCCTCGCGGGCTTGCGGCGAGGCCGGGAAACCGTCGAGGCCGTATTGATTGCGTCGGGCGGCCGCCTTCGCAAGATCGTCGCCCAAGGCGATGCGGCGCCCTCGGGCGGCAGCTTCGCGGCGTTCGGTCCGCCGACCATCGATCGCGACGGCGCCGTGGCGTTCGGCGCCGCCATCGAAGGACGCTCGGTACCCGGCGGCATCTTCATCTGGCAGGCCGATCAGCTTCGCATGGTGCTTGGCGCCGGTGACGAATCGCCGATCGGTGGCATCTTCGCGAAGTTCTCGGAGCGCGTCGGCTTCGGTGACCACGGCACGGTCGTATTCCACGGCCAGCTCAAGGGCGCGCCGGCCGCCGCTGGCATCTTCGCCATCCGCGACGGTCGCACCCGGGCGGTCGCGCGCCTGGGCGACGCCGCGCCGGGCGGTGGGCAGTATTCGAACTTCGGACTGTGGCCTGTGATCAGCGAACGCGGCGCCATCGCCTTCACCGCTGCCGTGGACGGCGGGCCGAGCCCCGTCATTGCGGTGCGCGTGGCCGCCAACGGACCGCGTCGCGTGGTCGGCGTCGGCGACAGCGTGCCTGGCGGCGCGCGCATCGAATCGTTCAGCCTGCTCCCGGTCGTCAGCATCGGCGCGGCCGGTGCGGTCAGCTTCGCGGTCGCGCCGACGACGGCCGGTGCAGGTCCCGAGGGCCTGTTCGTGGCGACCGCCGAGCCTTGACGGCGGCAGTCAGTTCATGTCGTAGGGAGGGTACTCGGCGAACACGTTCGCCGGCGTGATCAGCTTGTGCGGTGTGGCGGTGCGGGCCGGGACCGCCTCCCCCCGCAGCATGCGCAGCGCAAGCGGCAGGACCTGATAGCCCATGCGATCGAGGTAGAACGCCACCGACCCGAGAACGATGCCGGCCCGATTGGTCGGATCCAGCTCCTTGCGATCGTTGGCGCCGCCGTGGATGCTGCGGTCGACGCCATGGCCGACGATGGCTGTGTCGCGTGCGCGGCCGGCCGCCTCGACGGCGGCCTTGACGGCCAACGCGGTGGCGTCGTCGGTCGCGGCGATCAGCAGCTTGCTGGTGGGATGCGCGGCCAGCAGCGGTCCGAGCAGCGGCGCCGCTTGCGCCGGATTGCCCTGGGTTTCAAGCATCGACACACGGACGTTCGGCAGACGCTTTCGCAGCGCCTCGGCGACGCCTTGCACACGCTCGCTGTTGGTCGACACCCGACCGATGACGGCCGCGACCGTCGGCTGGCCGGCCCAGGTGCGGACAGCGAACTGGGCGAGCGCATCGCCGGCGATGCGCCCGGCCGCCGCATTGTCGAGGCCATAGAGCGGGGCACCGGGGACCGCTTCGTTGACCGCGAGCACCGGGATGCCGGCAGCCTTCAGCTTTTGCGCCGCACCGGCATTGCCCGCGGCACCGCGGTGGTACTGCACGTAGAGATCGACCTTGCGCGCGATCGCGGCCTCCGCGTTCGCGATGGCGCGCGCATCGTCGCCGCGGTTGTCGTAGAAGACGAGGTCGATCGGCAGCGTGCGCGCCGCGAGGATGAAGCTCTCGCGGATGTCAGCGCCGGTGAAGCCGGTGCCTTCGACGCTCACTCCCGGCTCCTCGGTCGCATTGGCGAAGGCGACGACGTAGCGGCGTTCGGGCGCTGCCGCACCAACCGCCACGGCGAACGATGCGACAGCGGCCGCGATGGCTCCCCTCACGAGCCGAGACCGCGACAACGACGCGATGCTGCGCATCGCGTGGATCATTGAATCGCGTCGATGGCGACGAAGTTGCCGGTCATGCCGACCGCCTTCGGCACCGTCATGTTGACGAAGAAGGTCGCTCGCCTGGTCGATGCGGCCTCGGCGGCGATGAGGTCGGTGCGCACGTTCTCCATGATGTGGATGCCGTTGTCGGTGAGCAGGAGCGCGTGCACCGGAAACGCCTCCTTGGGGTTCTCGCTGGGGATCACCTCGACTGCCCAGGTGTCGTTGCCCACCCCGACGACCTTCTGGCTCGCCAGCCAGCTTGCCGCTTCCTTGCCGAGACCGGGCTCGCCGCTGTTGTAGAGCGCGTTCTGCGCCGGGAACTGCTCGAACAGGTCGCCCCAGCCGGTGTGGATGAACACCATGTCGCCTTCGCGCAAGGTCACGTTGTACATCTTGAGGCCGGCCTGCAGGTCGGCCGCCGTGATGACCGTGCCCTTGTCCAGGCAGGGCTTCTTGCACGCGGCGTTGCTCTTGAGCTTGCCCGCGTCCTGGAAGACCTTGACCATGTCGATGATCACGCCGCGCGTCGCGAACGACTTCAGGTGCTCGAGACCGAGCTTGGTCATGTTGTTCTGGTTGATGAACTTGCCCATCGCGGTCTGGTTGTAGTAGCAGTCCTTGATGCCGATGTGGCCCATGCCGTCGAGGTGCGTTCCCACGTGGCTCTGGCTCAGCCAGGTGTCTTCCATGTAGGTGAGCTGGTTCTCGCCGAACGAAGCGCCGGGGGCGAGGCTTGTCGCCGTGAGGATCGTCTTGGTGAAGCGCGAGCCGAACAGCGGCACGCCATCGACGAGCGGATACGACATGTTGGTGACCTTGCCGGTCTGGATCTCGGCGGCGGCGGCCTTGGTCACGGCAGCAGTGACGCGGTTGGTGGCGCCGGTCTGGTCATTCGGGCCGAACGGCGAGGCCTTGACGACCGACTTGCAATCGCTTTGCGCGAATGCGGTGGGACTCGACGACAAGGCGATCAGTGCAAAAAGGGATAGCAGCGCGACGCGAAACATGTGGAGACTCCTCCGTTGTGACTCGGTTCGAAGCCGAGAGCCGAGGGCACGCGCCGGGCGCACGTGCCCGATGCGAGATTACACCTTGGAAGGATGATCCGGTGCGGGCAAGCGCGATACGGGATCGCTCATGACGAGCCCCTTCAAGCGGCCGAGGGTTCCCCGCGCAGCGAACGCTTCATCACCTTGCCGTTCGCATTGCGCGGCAGCGGCGCGGCGCGCCAGACGAAGGTCTCGGGTACCTCGTAGTCGGCGAGGCGGTCGGCGCAATATCGGCGCAGCGCCGACGCTTGCGTGTCGTCCAGGCTTGGAGCGTAGACCACCGCCTGCACGCGCTCCCCCAGGACCGGGCAGGGCACGCCGATGACGGCCGCCTCGACGACGCCGGGCCAGGCCATCAGCACGTTCTCGACCTTCACCGAGTACACCTTGAAGCCGCCGCGATTGAGCATGTCCTTCTTGCGGTCGACGATGCGGACGAAGCCGTCGGCGTCGACCGAGCCGAGGTCGCCCGAGTGCCAGAAGCCGGCGCTGAACGATGCCGCGGTCGCCTCCGGGTTCGCCCAGTAGCCGCGAACGACCATCGGCCCGCCGATCCAGAGCTCGCCGGTTTCGCCCGCCGGCAGCTCACGGCCGTCGTCGTCCATGACCCGGATCTCGGCGGCCGGCAAGGCGACGCCGACGGAGTCGGCGTGGTCGCGCGTCAGGCCGGCGGGAATCATCGTCGCGGGCGACGTGGTCTCGGTGGCGCCGTAGCAGTTCTGCAGGGTCAGCGCCGGCAAGCGCGCGGCGATCTCGTCGATCGTCGCCACCGGCATCGGCGCGCCGCCGTAGCCGCCGACGCGCCACGCCGAGAGGTCGGCGCGAGCGAGCGCGTCGCTCATCAGGCAGAGCCGGTACATCGCCGGCACCATCAGCGTGTGCGTGACGCGCTCGCGCGCGAGCAACTCGATGAAGGCGTCGGCCTTGAACTCGGGGACGACGATCACCGTGCCGCCGACGCGCCACATCGCCGCGATGTTCGCGATCAGCCCGGTGACGTGGCTCGCCGGCACCGCCAGCGCCGAGCG
>Ga0207683_10006339_pt1 | contig 10133 bp, 9 predicted proteins | sample KBSM73metaG_FD_184333 | JGI IMG/M metagenome (GOLD analysis project Ga0207683, IMG submission 184333) | Miscanthus rhizosphere microbial communities from Kellogg Biological Station, Michigan, USA - KBS M7-3 metaG (SPAdes) (version 2) | ecosystem: Host-associated > Plants > Roots > Rhizosphere >...
AGAGGAGGAAATAATCTGCAAAGCGGACGCGCTTGAAATAGCTGAAGGAAAGTGACTTAGAAAAATGTCTTCCTCGATGGGGTTGACAAGCCAGGAGGGGCGGTTGGCAAGTTGTCGAGTCCCGATTGACGGGATTACGGTGGATGCAGCTTGCATGCGGAGATCTGGACACTCGCTTTCCCACCCATTTCGCAAAATTACGCGAAATGGATGGGGCACCCGGCGGTTGAGGTTGTTGCTATCCCAGGTCCCCAAAACAGGGATCTGGGGCACCCACGTGTTTGGGTAGATTCCGTATCCCGGGGTCTGGGCGCCCGCCCATGAAGTCCTTTTTCGCTAGTTCGTTTTCGGGTGCTTCCATCTGTCTGAATCACGCAGGTTGTTCAGACCCGATAACGCACTTCTCAGCGTCGGTCGGTAAAGCCGCAACGCCTGAGGAGATCAGCGAATCGGCCTTCGGCTCGCAAAGGGTCCCATTTGGGATCCACCGGAGGAAAGACCAAATGCACGTCGTGCGCATCGTAGGCCCGCTCCAGCCATTGTAAGGCGGAATCGTGTTGACCCAGCCCGAGGTACACCAGCGCTGTCGCGTACGGTGGAACATATCGTTCGCGCGACACTGCGTCCAACGTGTCCAGAACCTCGTGGGCTTCTTTTGTTTTTCCGAGTTTCGCGCAGATGTAGCCGCGAATTGCCATCGCCTTGCTGTTTCCCCCACTGAAGCGTCCCGCATTGTTCAGCGCGTCGAGGGCTAGATCTGAGTTGCCCATCTGCTCCGAAGCCTGGGCGAGCTGTATGTAGCCAATCCAGAATTCGGGATCGATAGAGATCGCCTGCTGCGCGAATTGGACCGCAACGGAATAGTCCCGCGCGGCAAACGCAACTTGCGCCGAGAGGGCATGATTTGTGGCACTAAGTGGATCGAGATCGCGTGCATTGCGAAGCGCCAATGACGCCTCGTCGTGTCTTAACATATGCGAGAGGACGATACCCAGAAAACGATGTGCCAGGGAATAGCTCGGATCCAGCGCGATGGATTTGCGGAAAGCTGCCTCGGCGGCGACCCAATCCCAGTCGAGCCAGAATTTGAGTAACCCCAACGAAGTGTAAACCTCAGGCATGCTGGGCCCGGAGGCGATAGCATGAACAACGGCATCGCGGGCGCGTGGCCAAACCTGGAGCGGGGACCTGTCGGCGTTGACTGGGCTCGCCGAGTAAGCGTCGGCCATTCCGGACCACGCCAGCGCGTATTCCGGATCCAGTTCGACTGCGCGTCCGTAGTACTCCATCGCCCTCTTCGTCGTCGCCGCCGAGAGCTGGTTCCAGAAGTAGCGACCACGCAGATAGACGTCGAGGGCTTCCATGTTTGCCGTCTGCCGTCCTGCGAGCGCGCTAAGGCGTTCCGGTAATAGGTGCAACCCAACGTGTCGCGCGATGGCGGCGCTCAATTTGCGCTGTATGTCAAACACGCTTGTAACATCGCGATCATAATTGGAGGTCCAGATGTGCGTCTGGTCTTCGACGCGAATCAGTTGTGAGGTGATCCGGACCCGATTGTCTTCTCGACGAACGCTGCTTTCCAGGATGTAATCGACGCCGAGTTCGACCCCAATCTCGCGGACGCTCTTGCTGGTGCGTTTGTACGCCATGCTCGAGGTTCGGGCGATCACACCCATCCGCTCGGGATTCATGCCTCCCAGGTGACTGATCGTCTCCTCGGTCAGCCCATCGCTGAAGTATTCCTGGTCGGGATCCCTCGAATAGTTCTCAAAAGGCAAAACGGCCAGCATCATCCGAGCTTCGGATGGAGTCGAACTTTGCTGTGCTGAAGCTGCCTTAGGAGTTGTAACAGGAGCAATGAAACGGTAGCCCTTGCCTGAAACTGTCTCAATGAATGAAGGCGACTCTTTCGAGTCCCGCAGGGCGTGCCGCAACTTACGGATAGCCGTGTTGACTCCCATTTCAACGTCAACGAAGACACCCGGATCCCACAAACGCTTGACGATGTCAGCCCGCCAGACGAGCTGACGATGGCGTTCTACCAAAAGGATGAGCAGGTCCATCGGCTGGCGCTCAAGGTGGACCGGATGCCCGCTGCGGCGTAGCTGATATGCCGATACATCGAGCTCGAACTCACCAAATTGAAACGTCGAGCTTGAAGAAGGCTGCGACATAGGCTTGATGCTGTCTCCGTCCGACCATAACAGCCGCTTCAGGAAAACTCCAGATTAACTTCAGACGCTCTCTATGGTCATCCACGCTGGTCAGTGTGACTATCCCATCAGTGATCGTCGCAGTGGCGGAAAACATCTCAGCGTTATTCAAAGCAAGAAGGAGAAACCCTATGTCATCGAAAATGTCGAAGTGCTTTTCAGTTTCACGTGGGACAGCGGCCCTGGTTCTAGCCGGCATGCTTGTTCTGGGATTCGGATCAACAGCCATGGCCCAGTCGGTGGACAATGGGGCTAACGGCCTCGAAGGGACATGGCGCGCGCAGGTCACGGTCCGCGATTGTCAGACCTGGGAGGCGCTGCGGAGTTTCCCCGCGATGTTTGCGTTCGCCAAGGGGGGTACGGTCACCTTCACAACCGCAGGCCAACTGCCCTCGCTAGCCACCCCCGGCCTGGGTGTCTGGCACCACATGGACGGTCACAGATACAGTGCGGTGTCTGAGGTCTTCATTTTTAGTCCCGCTGGAGCCTGGATACAGACACACAGGCTGACACGAGTCATAGAGATCCGTAACGACGCGAACGAGTTCACGGATACAATTGCGCTGGAAATCTTCAACCCCACCGGTAACCTGATTGCAACGGGCTGCGGCACGACCGTCGCGAATCGCCTCGAATGAGCGGAGGAAGCAGTCGCTGAAGTCCTAAAACTCAATTCCGCATGGAAAAGGTGAGAAACTGAGCTCGATTCGCCCCATTCGAGCCCCATACCAACGGCTGTGCAATACCTGCAAAGTCCGACGTCGGTAAATGTGCGACGGGTAGTCGTCCGAACTGCCCTTCTTTATTGGCGGTGGTCGGTAACCAGCTAACCAGAAATAATCAGTCGATCAGCACATGTGGCGGAGTATCTCCGCGTTATGCTTCTGCGCCGTGGCACTTTTTATATTTCTTGCCGGAGCCACAGGGGCAGGGATCGTTGCGGCCTACCTTTTCGCCGCTTCGACGCTGCGCCGTCTGGTTTCCATCGCTCGATCCTGCCATCGTTGCAGCTTCGAGTTCGCGCTGCTTCTTGCGGTGGAATTCCTTTTCCAACGCATCGATGGTGGTGGAAGGCGCGCGTGTGGGGATGGCAATCTCGCGCGGCGCAGCATCAAGCGTTGGCGGGTGTGCAGCACTGGAGACGGGTGGGGCTGGAGGCACGGCTCTGCGCGGCTCGGGCGCCGCCTGGACCGGCTGCCCATCTGGCCCCAGAATCTGCATCCGGAAGAGGAAGCGGACGGTATCTTCCTGGAACTTGGCCATCATCGCTTCGAACATGTCGAAGGACTCTCGCTTGTAGGCGACGAGAGGATCCTGCTGCGCGTAGCCGCGAAGGCCAATGCCTTCCTTGAGGTGATCCATCGAGAGCAGATGATCTTTCCAAAGCCCGTCGATGACGCTGAGCATGACCATGCGCTCGTGATAACGCATCGTGTCGAGGCTCAGGATCTTTTCTTTGGACTCGTAATCTTCCTTCAGCTTTTCGAAGATCGCATCGCCCAACTCATGACGCGCGAGCTCGAGGGGATTGATGCCCATCGAGGCAAAGCTTTGTCCAAACTGGCCGATCAGCTTCTCGTCAAGTCCCTTGATATTCCATTGATCGGGGTGAAGATTCTCAGGTGCAAATTCGTCGAGCATGGCGCTGAGAATGCCGCCCACGTAGTCCTCGAGAATCAGCTCACGCTGCTCGACTCCCTCGAGTAACTGGCGACGCAAGCCGTAGACGGCTTCGCGCTGCTTGTTCATGACGTCGTCGTATTCAAGCAGATGTTTGCGCGATTCAAAGTTCTGCGCTTCGACCGCCTTCTGCGCGGCTTCGATGCGGTTTGAAATCATGCGCGATTCGATAGGCACGCCTTCTTCCATGCCCAGGCGCTCAAGCAGCGTGCTTACCCACTGCTTTGCGAAGATGCGCATCAGGTCATCTTCGAGCGAGAGATAGAAGCGTGATTCGCCGGGATCGCCCTGGCGTCCAGCGCGTCCACGAAGCTGATTGTCAATGCGCCGCGACTCGTGTCGTTCGGTGCCCAGGATGAAGAGGCCACCGGATGCGATGACCTGCTCGTGCTCCTGAAGAACAGCCTCGTTGTGAACTGCGAACGTTTCTGCCCACTCGGGCTCTGCGATCTCAAACTCCTGGCCCTGGTAGTAGAAGCGCAGGAAGCCGGCGGGGGCCATCGGATTGATGGCTCCCTCGGCGACGCTGAGGGCACGCGCGCGGCCTTTCTTTACGAGTTCCTGCCGGGTCATGAAGTCTGCGTTGCCGCCTAGGAGAATGTCCGTTCCGCGACCGGCCATGTTGGTGGCGATGGTGACCATTCCCAGCCGACCGGCCTGGGCTACGATTTCTGCTTCTTTCTCGTGGAACTTGGCATTCAGCACGACGTGGCGAATGCCTTTGCGCGCGAGAATGCCGGAGAGCCGTTCGGATTTTTCGATGGAAACCGTGCCCACCAGGACTGGCTGCTTTTTTTCGTGGAGCTGCGCAATGTCTTCGGCAGCGGCGTTGAATTTTTCCTTCTCGGTTCGGTAGACGACGTCGGGGTTTTCAACGCGCAGCAGGGGCTTATTGGTGGGGATGACGACAATTTCAAGCTTGTAAATCTTCTCGAATTCAGCGGCTTCAGTTTCGGCTGTGCCGGTCATGCCGCTCAATTTCTTGTACAGGCGGAAGTAGTTCTGGAAAGTGATGGTGGCGAGGGTCTGGTCCTCTTTGCGGATTGCGACGCCTTCCTTGGCCTCGACGGACTGGTGGAGACCGTCGGACCAGCGGCGGCCCGGCATCAGGCGGCCGGTAAAGGTGTCGACGATGATGACCTCGCCGTCCTTCACGACATAATCCACGTCGCGCTTATAGAGAGCGTGGGCCTTGATGCCCGTCTCAACGTAATGCTTGAGTTCCCAATTCTCGGCGCTGGCGATGTTGTCGATGCCGAGAGCTTTTTCGATGGTGACCCAGCCTTCGTCGGTGACGCCGATGGTGCGGTGTTTCTCATCGACCACGTAGTCGCCAGAGAAGGTCTTGCCCTCGAGGCTCTCGATCTCCTCACCCAACTCAAGCTGAGGAATGATCTTGCGGACGCGGGCGTACTTGTCGGTGGTCTGGTCGGTCGGGCCTGAAATGATGAGCGGGGTGCGCGCTTCATCGATGAGGATCGAGTCTACTTCGTCGACGATGGCGTAATAGTGGCCGCGCTGAACACAGTCCTTGATCTCAAACTTCATGTTGTCGCGCAGATAGTCGAAGCCGAATTCGTTGTTGGTTCCGTAGGTGATGTCGGCGGCGTAGGCGGCGCGGCGTTCGTTGTCGTCGAGATCGTGAACGATTACTCCGACGGTCAGGCCCAGGAACTCGTAGATCTTGCCCATCCACTCCGCGTCGCGCTTGGCCAGATAGTCGTTGACGGTGACTACATGGACGCCGTGACCGGCGAGGGCATTGAGATAGCAGGCAAGAGTGGCGACGAGGGTTTTGCCTTCGCCCGTCTTCATTTCGCTGATCTTGCCCTGGTGCAGAACCATTCCGCCGATGAGCTGAACATCGAAATGGCGCATCTTGACGGCGCGCCAGCCGGCTTCGCGGACCACCGCAAAGGCTTCCGGAAGAATCTCATCAAGCGCTTCGCGTTCGGCGGCTCGGATGGCGTCAGGGTCTGTGATGCCTTCAATTTTGGCGGCGATGCGGGCCCGGAATTCGGCCGTTTTGGCTCGCAGCTCTTCGTCTGAGAGCTTTTCCGTCTCCGGTTCCAATACGCTGATTGTGGACACGATAGGGAAAAGCTTCTTGAGAGCGCGGTCGTTCGCGGTGCCAAATACTTTAGTGAGAGCTTTATCGAAAAACACAGGAATCTCCGTTTACTAGTGTAAATGGCGAGGGTTAGAACGGGCTTGAGGATGCTCGCTCGGTGCTGACAGGAGAATGGCAAAGGCGTTCGGTTCTAGAGTCGCAAAATGAGCCTGTCAATGGGCTCACCTCGTCGAATTCGCTTGAGTTGTCGGTGGAAGAGACGCGCGGGGGTTTCCGGCTCTCCATCGTCGTCCTCGTCAACGTCTTCTTCCAGTTTTGCCTCGATGACGTGAGCGATAGTTGGACGGTAGAAGGTTTCGATGATCTGGAACGCCGAGCCGAAGGCGGAAGACGATGGACAGAATCCGACGGGCTTGCGGCCGGCGCGTAGGGCGCGTTTCCAGGCGGCTCTCCGAAGGTGGTAATGGAGGACGATTACGATAATCGCCAGGAATGGCGCGCTCGCGGCCAGTGTTCCGGCGGCATAGTAAAGAGCGTTCATGTGGAACCCTTTCAAAGGAGGGCAGAATTCCGCTGTGACTGGCTCGAGACGCAATGCAGCGGGGCTGCAAACGTTCAGAGCATATGTAGGGAATCAGGCTTTTGTGAAAGGCGGAGGGCGTTGAAACGAGACAGAGAGTGCGGGAGCGTCGGGGGTACGGCCAAGGTAGAAGAAGGCGAGTGGAGACAGCAAACTCAGCGGAGAGATGATGCCGACGAAGAGAATCGGCAGGATCGCGGGGAAGGCGCCGTTGTCGCCGCTATGAACCGGCTGGGCGAGCAAAAGCAGCAGGGCTACTCCGATTGCGATGAGCGCAATCAGGAACCAACTTCGCCGATGCTGGGCTTGAATCATTTGCATGCGGTGGCAAACTGCTCGACCACTCCTATTTTCTCATAGACGCAGTTGGGAGGCATTCGATTCAGGACGTGGGACGCCTAGATAGATTTTCACTTCAGGGTGCCTGGTTCCGGTCGCCACTTCGGTTTCGCTGGCGCAGGGGTGTTGGTTCGAGTGATACAGAGGTACGCGTTCGGGAACCACTAATGGGGAAGGTGAGATTGGTGATGGCGAACGGTGCGGTGACGGCGATGTCGATCACGGGAACAAATCGTGCGAGGCGGGGATGGTGATGCTGAACGAGCAGCTTTACGACGAAGTATTGGGTTAGCCACGCGGAGCCTTCGAACGCGTAGAGTGCCGTCACGTTATGAGATACCGAATGGGGCAGGTATTTTTCATAATTGCAGGTGGACAGGCCCGGTGTTTGCGGCTGAAGACCGCATTCGTTCTTCAACATGCGATGGGTGGAGTAGGCGTCCAGAGTGCGCGAGACGGCGTCGGCGCCGAGAAGTGTCCAGGTAAAAGCATCTATCCGCGGCTTCGAGACGGCCGTGGTCAAGGGCTGCCGCTGTGTAAATGCGCCTTCCATTTCGGAGAGGGCTTCGTCGGAAGGCTCCGCTGCCATGAGAGGAACAGATACAAGAATGAACAGAAGGCAAGCCAGCCGCATCGCGAAGACCTTTCAAATTGGTATCCAGGATCTTTATCGGCAGGGGAACTCGCTCAAATAGGGCGAAGGACGACTCGTTGATATAGGAGAAGCGCCGGTTCGACTAAGAGCATCAGAAAGTGGCGGAGAGAAAAACATGGCGAACAAGAGTGATGCTGTCTTGCGGGAACACCTGGTGAAGCTATTGAGCGGGAGCGAAGCGCACGCGGATTTTGAGACTGCGATCAAAGATCTTCCCGCGGAATTGAGGGGTAAAACACCCAAGGGTGCGGAACACTCGCCGTGGGAACTGCTCGAACACTTGCGGATCGCTCAGTGGGACATTCTGGAGTTTTCGCGGAATCCAAAGCATGTTTCGCCAAAATTTCCCGATGGATATTGGCCTGACAAAAAGGCTCCCACGGATGAGAAGGCGTGGGACAAGAGCGTTCAGGCCTTTCGCAGGGACTTAAAAGCTTTCTGCGAAATGGTCAGCGATGAGTCGACAGATTTGTTCGCTGTCATTCCACACGGCGATGGGCAAACCATCCTGCGAGAAGCTTTGCTGACGGCAGACCACAACGCCTACCATCTCGGGCAGTTCATTCTTCTGCGCCGTCTTCTTGGTGATTGGAAATAACGCTCAAACGGAATGCTCGGTGGTTACGAGGCGCTCGGACACGGCTTCGATGATTTGCTCGTGAACCTCGTCGATGGTGAGGTTGCCTTCGATGAGGATGACGCGCTGCGGTTCCCGTCGTGCGATTTCGCGATACTTATTCCAGACGCGACTATAAAACGCCTCCTGCTCCTGCTCGAAACGGTTTTCATCCTGTCCGGTCTTTGCGACGGATCGTTCATTGCGACGCCGAGCGCGGGCCAGGCTCGATTCGAGGGAGGGAAGCAGCAGCAGGGTCATGTCCGGCTGCAGGTTGCCGCAGACAATGCGGTGAAACTCGAGCACGCTGGCTGATCCCAACTCCCGGCCGCCACCCTGGTATGCCTCGGTGGAGTCGGTGAACCGGTCGCAGAGGACGATTTGTCCGGAGGCGAGGGCTGGTTCGATGACTTCCGCGATCGCCTGCGCGCGATCCGCGAACATGAGCGCCATTTCAGTCATGGGAGCGATGCAGGTTGACGCGGAGTCAAGTAAAAGAGCGCGAATCCGGTCGCCGGTGGGCGTTCCTCCGGGCTGACGGGTTACTACCGGCTCGAGGTTGTGCTTCTGAAACCACGCAGCCAAACGCTTGATTTGGGTGGTCTTGCCGGAGCCGTCGAGGCCCTCAAGCGTGATGAATAGTCCGCGCGGCATGGGGTGAGTCTACCACCTGTGTCGTGTGACGACGACGATGGCGCATTCGCTGTGGTAGAAACATTTTCGTTCTAACAATTCGGAGTGATCATTGCGGGGACGCGAGTGCGACCCGTGGGTTTTTAGATCGGCTATCGCGGTTTATAGCTGTCGGTTTATATCCCGGATTTTCCCGAAAGGGACCGGACGACGGAAATCCATTGGGCCACGATCCTGTCATGCTCCTTTCGATTTGACCGGGAACATCCTGGTGCAGGTGACTGCGCTCTTAGTGGAGTTATTCGTCATGAACTTGTCTATCACTTCTATCACTCAACGATTTCTGTCGTGCATCTGCCTATTGGCGGTGCTTTTTGCGGTCAACCGGCTCAGCGCCCAAAACCTCACGCTGGAAGGACAAACCGGCGGGTTCATCACACCGACAGCGTATGTGGTTTATTCCGCCGAGGGAAAGAAGTTATCTCACCCGGCGGTCGGGTACCACTTTGTAAATACAGCGGCAGTCATCGGCAATGTGCAGACGTTCAGCATCACGGAGGGTTTTGCAAACCGGGCGGAGGTCGGCTACACGCGCAACGTTCATACGCTTGGCAACAGCGCGGCATTCAGCAGCCTGTGGGATTACAGCGGGATGAATGTCTTCCACGGCAAAGTCGTGGCGCTCAAAGAAGGTAAGTGGAACGAACTGATGCCCGGCATCGGAGTAGGCTTCGTGGTGCGCACCGACGATCACTTTGTTTCGGGGGCGCTGGATAAAAAAATCTACGGGGTCGATCAGGCATATAGGAACTACGACGTATACATCTCGGGAACGAAGACGTGGCTCAAACCTCCGATTCCCCTGCTACTGAATTTCGGCTTCAAGGTGACAAATGCCTCGATCTTCGGCCTAGGCGGGCAATCGACTCGCAACAGCGGGCGTTTGTTTGGCGGTGTAGGGATTCCGCTGCCGCTGGGTCACGGCTGGGCGGCCGTTCCGTCTGCGGGGTTTGCGCAACAGCCGCCGCAGGTCGTAAACCTGAGCCGGATCTTGTTTCCTCCGGGAAGCGGGGCGCATATTCCCACCACCCTGGATTATGCGGTGCGCGTGACGCAGAGGGAGAATCCGCACTTTACGTTCGATGTGGGGATTGGACAGGTAGCAGGACAGATAGGCTACACCGCGGTGAAGACCGGGGTAGCTAACCCGCCGTATGTGGTGGTGCCTGTGAACCTGGAGGCAAGGCACGTACTGGGAATTGGTGCGAGCTACCGCTATTAATGAACTAAAATCAGTGCAATCGGAGCCGCTCTAAGCAAGGGCGGGCGCGATCGAGAAGACGCTG
>Ga0207683_10006343_pt1 | contig 10132 bp, 10 predicted proteins | sample KBSM73metaG_FD_184333 | JGI IMG/M metagenome (GOLD analysis project Ga0207683, IMG submission 184333) | Miscanthus rhizosphere microbial communities from Kellogg Biological Station, Michigan, USA - KBS M7-3 metaG (SPAdes) (version 2) | ecosystem: Host-associated > Plants > Roots > Rhizosphere >...
CACGCTCTGCTCGCGGTCCGTTCCGGCGAGAAGACGTTCATCGCCGAAGAAGACGCCGCGGCGATCGTGCGGCGCTGGAAGGCCCTGGAGGCCGGCGGCGCCGCATTCGCGATGGGCGATGCGAAGCCGCTCGACGCTCTGCTCGCCGGCGCCGGCGAAGAAGTGCGGGCCGACGTCTTCGACGTGTGCCTGGCGCAATACGTCCTGGCCCCGGGTGTCGCCACCGCCGAGCTCGAGCCGATGGCGTTCCAGCGCCTCGGCCAGCGGCTGGTGCCCGACAAGGAAGCCGGGGTATCCGCCTGCGCCCTGCCCGGGTCCTACGAGATCGCGCATGCCGACCGGTGGCTGGCAGAACGCGCCTCCGCCGCCGCCGCGCTGGCGCCGGTTCTCTCGGCCGAGCTCGCCGCGCGGCCGGAGCTCGACCGTCTCTACCGCGACATCGAACGGCCGCTCACTCCGGTGCTCGCGCGGATGGAGCGGGCCGGGGTGGCGATCGACAGCCCGCTTCTCGCCGAAATCTCCAGGCGCATGGAGGGCGAGCTGCGGTCTCTCGAGCAGAAGATCTGGGCCGAAGCCGGCGAGGAATTCAACGTGAATTCCCCCGTCAAGCTCGGCCAGATCCTGTTCGAAAAGCTCAAGTACCCCGTCCTCAAGAAGACGGCCAAGACACGATCCTCCTCGACCGGGTTTGAGGTCCTCACCGAGCTCGCGGAAAAGGGTCTGAGCCTCCCGAAGCTCGTCCTGGAGTTTCGAGAGATCTCGAAGCTCAAGGGGACCTACGTGGACGCGCTTCCTCTGCTGGCCGACGCGGCCGGGCGGATCCATTCCTCGTTCCGGCAGAACGTGGCGGCCACGGGGCGGCTCTCGTCGTCGGATCCGAACCTCCAGAACATCCCGATTCGAACCACGACGGGTCGTGAGATTCGCAAGGCCTTCGTCGCGCCGCGCGGATTCCGGCTCGTCGTCGCGGACTATTCCCAGATCGAGCTGCGCATCCTGGCGCATCTGTCCGGGGACGCGGCCCTCATCCAGGCCTTCGAGGAAAAGCAGGACATCCACCGCGCCACGGCGGCGCGCATCTTCGGCGTCGCGCCCGATCTGGTCAGCCACGAGATGCGGGTGGCCGCGAAGCGGATCAACTTCGCCCTGCTCTACGGGATGGCCGCTTTCACGCTAGGCAAGGAGCTCGGGGTCTCGACGTCGGAGGCGAAGAGCTACGTCGACTCCTACTTCAACCAGTTCCCGAGCGTGCGCGCCTGCCTCGACGGCATCCTCGCCGAAGCGCGGCGGACGAAAGAGGTCCGGACGCTCTTCGGCCGGGTGCGCCCGATCCCCGACATCGCGGCGTCCAACGGCGCCGTCCGGGCGAACGCCGAGCGCATGGCCCTGAACGCTCCATTCCAGGGCACGGCGGCCGACATCATCAAGATCGCCATGATCCGTCTGGATGCGGCCCTGGCGCGGGAAGCCCTGGCCGCTCGTCTCGTGCTCCAGGTCCACGACGAGCTGATTCTCGAAGCGCCCGAGAGCGAGGTTCCGGCCGTCGAGCGGATGGTGCGGGAAGTCATGGAACGCGCCGCGGAGCTCAAGGTTCACCTCGCGGTCGACGTCGGTTCAGGCCAGAACTGGCTCGAGGCAAAGTGACCGGCGACGCGCGGCTTCGCCGCGCCTTCGCCGGTCATCCCGAGGAGCGCAGCGACGAGGGATCCCGTCATAAGCAAGCCGGCGCCGCCGGTCATCCCGAGGAGCGCAGCGCCGAGGGATCCCGGACTCGACAAGCCGCACGGCTCGTAAGCCTGCCGATCGCGGGATCCCTCGCTATCGCTCGGGATGACGGCTTGAGCGGCCGCCCTTCGTGCGCCGCCGGTCATCCCGAGGAGCGCAGCGACGAGGGATCCCGTCATAAGCAAGCCGGCGCCGCCGGTCATCCCGAGGACCGCAGCGACGAGGGATCCCGGACTCGGCAAGCCGCCGCCTTCGCGGGTCGTCCCGGTTCCCATATACTTTCCGAAAAACCGATGCGTTTCGTCGTTCGCGCTTTTTCGATTGCGGTCCTTCTCGGCGCCGCGGCCAGCCGCTCCCTGCGCGCGCAGGAGCCGGCCCCCGCGCCGACGCCGCCGCCCGCGAATGCTCCTGCCGAAGCGCCTCCTCCGGTCGCCGAGACGGCGCCGGTTCCCGCGGACGCGTCGGTGGCGGCCGCAGCGGCTCTGGCGCCCCCGCCCCCTCCGCCGATCCCGGCCGCCCGCATTCACGATGCGCCGTCCATTGCGATCTCGAAGCTTCCGACCGAAAACCCTTACGGGAGCGTGTTCGACACTCCGGCCGCGCTCCCGGCCAAGCTTCCGTTCACGGACGCGGTGCTTTCGAGCGGGTTCTTCGTTTCGGTGCGCGTCGATCCGACCGGCAAGGCCATATCGGTGCGCCGGGACCGCGATCCGATCCCGTCCCTCGCCGCCGAAAGCATGCGGTCGATCCAGCGCTGGACGATCACTCCCGCCCGCCGCTCGGGCCAGGCCGTCGAGACGTGGGGCGCATATCGCCTCGAGCTGTCCGTCGAGATCGACTCGCCGAAGGTGACGCAGGCGACGCTGACGCCCGTGGCGCCAACGACTCCGATTCCCGCGCCGTTTTCGTGGCCGCCCGACGCCCAGTGGCTGGAGAGCCGGAAGCCGGGCCCGACGCCGGAAGGGACGGTCTCTCTCCTCGAGGTCGACACGGCGCCGGTGCCGACGAAGACCCCGTGGTCCGCGGACTCCTTCAAGGGGCCCTTCTCCGGCCGGTGGTGGATCAAGGTCGACAAGAACGGCCGCATCGAGCGCGCGATCCCGCTCGAGATCACCGATCCCGTCTTTCTCCCATACTTCCGGCGCGCGATGAGCAGCTGGGCGCTTCGGCCCGCGCAGCTCAAAGGAGCGCCGGTCGAGTCCTGGAACGAGCTCGCGATGTCCGGCACCATCTCCTTCGACGACGAGCTCAAGCAGATCTCGGCGCTCCGCCGCGCGATCGGCCCCTGACGCCGGGGCTTCCCGGAGGCCGGAACCGGTCTACACGATCTCGCGCCGGTCGCCGACCCGCCGCGTGACCTTGGCGCCGTCCAGGTATTCGAGCAGCGGAATGGCCAGGCGGCGCGTCAGGCCGAACATCTCCTTGAACTCGGCGACGTCGAGCGATTTCTTCGCGCGGCCGCGCACGCGCTCGACGACCGAGTCCACCGCGTCTCGGGCGATGATCCAGCCGCCGGGCAGCCGCACGAGGGCTCCCGTCTTCACGAGATGCCCGATCAGGCCTTCCACGACCTTCTGGCGATGTCGGACGGCTTCTGCAGTCTCGGAAGGAGACGGCGGGTCGAGACCGCGCCGTCGGAAGAACGCCGTGATGCGCTCGGACAGCTCGCGGTCCGAGCCCCCGAGATCGGTTCGTCCCGGAGGCCGCGCTTCGTCGCCAACGATGGCGAGCGCGCCGCGGGCGGCAAGGGCCGCTTCGATCCCTTCGGCCCAGCGAGGGTCGGCGCGCGGAAGGATTCGTTTCAGGAGAGTCTGGCGGGGCACGCCGACCGCTCCCGAGCCCTCGGCCGCGAGCCTCTCGAGCTCCGATGTCGCGAGCCCGGCCAGACGGGCGAGCGCCGACTCCGAGGCGTAACGATCGGGCGAGCGTCGGAGCGCGTAGACCCGGCGCTCCGCGAGTGACAGGGCGAGGGCGGCGCGCACCGCCCCCACCGCGGTGCCGGCTCGGCGAGCGAGCTCCTCCTCGTCGACGCCGTGCTCTCGCGATTCCTCGATCCAGAGAACGAGCCGGTCGGCGAGCGCGCCGCTCTCCAGCCGGTCGAGCATCCGACGCCGCCCCTCCTCGTCGCGTGCGGGGAAGGCCGTCGGACGGGGGTCCAGGACGACTCCGCCGCCGATCGTCGTGACCGGCGAAAGCCGGCGCAGCACGAAGCGATCCCCGGGCGCGGCCGCGACCGGCTTCGCGAACCGGAGCTCGACGCGCGCCGAGCCCCCGGGGGGCATCTCCCGGGCCTCGAGGATCCGCACGGAGGCGGTGCTTTCCGAGGCGAAGTGGTGGAACGACAGCCGATTCCCGCTCCGGACGCGCGGAGAGCCCGGCAGGAGCTCGACGCGGGCGACGACGCGAGTGGACGTCGCGAACGCGGACGGCGTCGCGAGGACGAGCCCCCGCCGCAGATCCGAGAGCTCGGCCCCCACGAGGTTCGCGCTCACCCTTTCCCCCGCGCGCGCTTCGTCCACCTCGCGTCCGTGGACCTCCAGGCGGCGAACGCGCACGGGCCGCCGATCCGGGAGGATTTCGAGCCGGTCGTCCTTTCGGATGCCGCCGGAGACGAGGCTCCCGGTCACCACCGGTCCGAAGCCGGCGACGAGAAAGGCCCGGTCGACGGGCAGCCGCGCGATCGCATCGTCCCGCGCGGAATCCGCTTCGAACGCCGCGCGGCGTGTCGCCAGATCGACGAGGGCCGCCTTCAACGCCTCGAGACCCTCGCCCGTCTTCGACGAGACGGGCACGATCGGGGCGTTCTCGAGGAAGGAGCCGCGCGTGAGCTCGCGCAGGTCCGAAGACGTGACCTCGACGAGCTCCGCCGGGACGCGATCGCACTTGGTCACCGCGATGACGCCGGCCGACAGGCCAAGGAGACGCACGATCTCGAAGTGCTCCCGCGTCTGGGGCATCACGGACTCGTCGGCGGCGACCACGAGGAGCACCGCCTGGATGCCGCCGGCGCCGGCGAGCATGTTGCGCACGAAGCGCTCGTGGCCCGGAACGTCCACGAAGGACATCCGGACCTCGTTCCACTCGGCGTGGGCGAACCCGAGATCGATGGTGATGCCGCGGCGCTTCTCCTCGGGAAGGCGGTCCGCGTCGATCCCCGTGAGCGCCTTCACGAGCGCGGTCTTGCCGTGGTCGATGTGGCCGGCCGTCCCGACGAGAAACCGCTTCACGGACGGAAGGGTAACCCTTCGCGCGTGCTCACGGGTGATAGCCTCAAGACCCCATGCAGGAGAGGATCGAGGCGGACTTGAAGTCGGCGATGAAGGCCGGCGACAAGACCCGGGTCTTGACACTCCGACTGCTCCTCGCGGCGCTCAAAAACGAGAAGATCCAGGCGCAGCGCGCGTTGACCGCGGACGAGTTCGAGGCGGTCCTCCGCCGCGCCGTCAAGCAGCGTCGCGACTCGATCGAGCAGTACGCCCGCGGAGGGCGTCAGGACCTGGTCGACGCCGAAAGCCGCGAGCTCGTGATCATCGAGGAGTACCTGCCGAAGGGGATCTCGGACGCCGAGATCGAGGTCGCCCTTCGCAACATCATCCGGGACAAGGGCTTCTCGGCCTCCAAAGACGTCGGCCTGGCGATGAAGGAGCTCATGTCGGCCCACAAAGGCCGCGTGGACGGAAAGAAAGCTCAGGAAATCGCCCGCCGCCTGCTCCCGTGACGGCGAGGGCCGCGGGCGGCAACCGCCAGGAGATCGAGGTCAAGATCCCCGTCCGCGAGCTCTCGGCCGTCCGAGAAAAACTTCGCTCCGCGGGCGCGTCGCTCCACGCGGGGGTCCACGAGGAATCGAACATCCTTTTCGACGACCCCGAACGCCGTCTCTCCGGCAGCGGACGCACGGTCCGGCTGCGGCGCGCGGCCGGACGCGCGATCCTGACCTACAAAGGGGCGGCGCGGTTTCAGGCCGGCGCCAAAGTGCGCGAAGAGCGCGAGACCGAGGTGTCCAACCCGGAGGAAGCCGAGGCGATTCTTTCGGGCATCGGGCTCCAGCCGCGCTTCCGTTATGACAAGCGGCGGGAAGAATGGGACTGCGACGGAAGCGTGGTCGCCCTCGACGAGACGCCGATCGGCTTCTTCGTCGAGGTGGAAGGCGATCCGGCGAGCATCCGGCGGGTCGTGGCGGCGCTCGGCCTCGACGCCGCCGAATCCATCCCCTACTCGTACGCGGAGCTCTACGCGCGCCGACGCAAGGAGGATCCCGCGCTGCCGCCGGACATGGTTTTCCCCGAGGACGCCTCGCGCTCCTGACGGTCTGCCCCTCCCGGTGACACCACCTCCGGAGACTTCACGAACCCGGCGGCTGCGAAGTAGCGGTTGATTTCGATCACCTGGGCGATCAGGTCCAACGCCACCTGAGCCATGAGAGAGCGCACGCGTCGAAGCTCGGCGTCGGCGCGTCCCGGACACGAAGCGTCGGGGGTTTCCTCGGAAACGCGGCCGAGATCTTCGGGCAGGAGGATCTCCTCGGCGCCATCCGTGGGCCTCTCCGGCGTTTCTCTGCGGAAGACAGGCACTCGAAGGACGATCCGCCTCTTGAGGCCGAACGGCACGGCGTCCCGCTCCACGGCGTCGGCCACCCAGGGCCCGAGCTCGCTCGGCGCCGGAGTCGCCACGAGCTCGGCTTCCTGTTCGACCATCTTTCGCACGTGGATCTCGGCCGCCCGCGCAATCTCTTCGGCCCGCCGCTCGAAGCACGCGCGCGGGGAGCCAGGATCGCCTCCGACGATCGCGAACCCTTTCTCGGTTCGCGGGCGATCCGATCCGGGGGCCGCCTTCTCTTCCTCGTCTTTCACGGGCTCGATCGGAATGATCATGGGGTCCAGCCTCTCGCCCCCCGCCGGTAGTAGAGCGTCCGGATCTTCGCCGTCGCGCCGAACACCCGCACGACGGCCATCCGATCGTGCGCGTTCCAGAGGTAGACGGAGCCCGGGGTCGCGTCGCCCACCGGAGAAAAGGAGCAGATGTCGGAATTGTTGAATCGGATGGGATCGTCGATCCGATCCAGGTAACGGCCCGGGCTGCTCGGATCGGGCACGCGGATCCCGGTCATGATGGCGGGCCGCACGTCGTTGCGGGACCAGGGATAGGCAATCCCGAGGAAACGGTCGACGCCACTCGCGATCTCCGCCGTGCGGACGCCATTCCCGTTGCCATCGCCGTAAAGCGCCCATTCGTAGCGGTCGCCGTTCTTGCGGAACTTCAGCCCGACGTTGCGGTCCCGGGAGACCGCGTACGAGCGCGCGAGATAGAACGCCACGGTCGTCTCGTGGACCGCATTGCGAATCGACACCGACTCTCGCAGCGAAAAAGTTCCGGGAGCGGCGAGCAAGACCAGGAACGCCATGACCATCAGGCTCACGATCAGCTCGTAAGCGGTCAGTCCGGAGCTCGGCGAGGTGGGCCCGGGGCCCTGAGGGCCCCGGGCGGGCGCGGAGTTCACCGTCCTTTGCCCACAGGGACGGCGTTGGCGGGTTTCTCCTTCGCGGCCGGCGCCGGGGAGGAAGCGCGGCCCGCCGAAGGAGACGACGAGAGCCGAATCTTGGAGTCGAGGGTGGTGGGTCCCGTGACGGAGAGGTAGGGCTTGAGACTCAGGAAGAGCTTTTCGCCGATCCCTTTGACCTCCATGAGCTCCTCGGGGCGGGCGAAGGGTTTCTCCTTGCGGCGCTCGACGATGCGCTCGGCAACCCGAGCGCCGATGCGCGGCAGATAGGCGAGCTCCACCGGCGAGGCGGTGTTGATGTTGACCTTCTTCGACGGCCCGGACGCGTCGGCTCCCTCGCCGAACGCCAGAGCCGCCGCGCCGAGCGTCACGAGCGCGGCGATCGTGGACACACGAATCCTGGATGCGAGCATCGAGACTCCTTTCGGATCAGCGAGCCTTGGGACTGGGCTGCGAAACACGAAGAAACGGATGGGTTGAGCGGTACGGGTTTTGTCCTCATCGAGCCGTCACGATCAGGCGTTCTCCATCGGCACCTCCTTTCGGGAGGGTCGGGAAGGCGAGATCCGTGCCGAAGCCCGGGCGGAGAGAGAAGTCGAACGCGCCCCGCGGTTTATCGCCGGCGGCACGAACATGGAGCCCGACCGCCCCCGACAAAAACTCGGTCGCCGCTTCGCGGCGGCTCAACCTCAGGTCGCTGAATCTAAAGGGCGCCGTGCGGATGCCAGAGCCGTAGGACACCTGTCCAATTTCTTGTCGGACCCGCGTGTAGACTGCCCGCCGTGATCTCCAGGAAGGTCGCCGCGGGACGAAACGCGGGACGGGAAATCATCGTCGGCGTGTCGGGCGGCTCCGGCGCGCAGCTCGCCCGCCGCTTCGTGGAGGTGGCGCTCGCCTCCGGCGGCCTCGCGAAGCTCCACCTCGTCCTCTCGGATCCCGCTCTCGACGTCGCGCGCCGCGAGATGCGCGCGAGCATCGCGAGCCCGCAGGATTGGATCGCAACCCTCGGCGTTCCGAACCCGCAGCTCGCGCGCATCGTCCTCCACGACAACGGAAACGTGGGCGCGTCGATCGCCTCGGGTTCGTATCCGGCGGCCGGAATGATCGTGATTCCCTGCAGCGGCGGGACCCTCGGCTCGATCGCCCACGGAATCGGACGCGACCTGCTGCAGCGCGCCGCCGACGTCTGCCTGAAGGAACGGCGACCGCTCGTGCTCGCGTTCCGCGAGTCGCCGTACTCGCTCGTCCACGTCGAGAACATGCGCGCGGCGACCCTGGCCGGCGCCATCGTCGCGCCGCCTACGCCCGCGTTCTACGTCGCTTCCCCGACGGTCGAGAGGATGCTCGACGCCTATTGCATCCGCGCGGCGCGTCTTCTCGGCCTGGAGCCCCACGGCGAGGACTTCCGCTGGGAAGGCGGGGACTCCGAAGCGGGTCGGCCGACGAAGGCGGAGGCGCAGGCACGGCCACGTCGCCGGCTGAAGCGGTGAGCGCTCCGGCATCCGGCGCGGGAACGGGCGCTCTCCGGTCCGTCCGGACGACTCTCGAGATGATCAAGTTCTCGCACACGCTCTTCGCGCTGCCCTTCGCCCTGCTCGCCGCGGTCCTCGCGGCGGGCGGCTGGCCGCGGGGATCGACGCTCCTCAAGATCCTCCTGGCCATGGTCGGTGCCCGGAGCGCGGCCATGGCCCACAACCGGCTCGCCGACCGCCGGTTCGACGCGGAGAACCCGCGCACGGCGGCTCGCGCGCTGCCGTCGGGCGTCCTCTCGCCCGCCTTCGTCCGAATTTTCCTCGCCGCCTCGATCGCCGTCTTCCTCGCGGCGGCGGCGAGCCTCAACCGACTGACGCTGCTGCTCTCGCCGGTGGCGCTCGGGCTCCTGCTTCTCTACGCTTACACCAAGCGCTTCACGGCGCTTTCCCACCTCGTTCTCGGTCTCTGCCTCGGGATCGCGCCGGTGGGCGCCTGGATCGCCGTGCGAGGGGAATTCGCGCTCCTGCCGGTCCTCCTCGGGCTCGCGGTCCTCTTCTGGACGGCCGGGTTCGACGTCATCTACTCCCTCCAGGACGAAGCGCACGACCGCCGGGTCGGCCTCCGCTCCATCCCGGCGCGCGTCGGGGCGCGGCGCGCACTCTGGATCTCGGGGCTGTTTCACGCCGCCATGGCGGTCCTGCTCGTGGCGGTCTGGCGTCTTGCGGGAGGCGGGTGGCTCTTCTTCGCCGGCATCGTCGCGACCCTCGCGGCGCTCGTCTACCAGCACGCGATCGTCCGTCCCGGGGACCTCTCCCGCGTGGACGCCGCGTTCTTCACGGCAAACGGCTTCGTCTCGGTGGTCCTCGCCGCCTGCGGCATCGCGGACGTGCTCGCGCGTTCGCATTAGAATCCGCCCGATGATTCCGACCGAAGGGGACGTTCCGCTGCGCCACCTGGCGATCGAGGGACCCATCGGCGTCGGCAAGACTTCGCTCGTCGAGCTGCTCGCGAGGCGGTTCCGCGGCACCAAGATCCTCGAGGACGTCGACAACCCGTTCCTCGGCGACTTCTACAAGAAGAAGAAGGGGGCGGCGTTCCAGACGCAACTCTTCTTCCTCCTGTCCCGCTACCAGCAACAGCAGGAGATCGCCCAGATCGACCTGTTTACGAACCTCGTCGTCGCCGACTACCACTTCCCGAAGGACAAGATATTCGCCTGCATCAATCTGGACGACTCGGAGCTGCTGATCTACGACCGGCTCTACACGCTCCTGTCGGAGTCCGTGCGCAAGCCCGATCTCGTGATCTTTCTGCAGGGGTCGATCGAGACGTGCCTGAAGCGGATCAAGAAGAAGCCGCGGACGCTCGAGAAGGCCGTGACGCCCGATTACCTGGCCCAGCTCATCGAGGCCTACAACTACTACTTCTACCATTACG
>Ga0207683_10006344_pt1 | contig 10130 bp, 11 predicted proteins | sample KBSM73metaG_FD_184333 | JGI IMG/M metagenome (GOLD analysis project Ga0207683, IMG submission 184333) | Miscanthus rhizosphere microbial communities from Kellogg Biological Station, Michigan, USA - KBS M7-3 metaG (SPAdes) (version 2) | ecosystem: Host-associated > Plants > Roots > Rhizosphere >...
GCGAGTTTGGTGATTTTGGAATCCGCGAACAGGCTGACATAGAAGTTGACGGCCTCTTCGGCGTTACTGTCGAACCACAGATGGGGGATGATGGTGTGCTTGATTTTCATGACGGGCTCCTCGGATGGTTTTGTTCAAATGGTTTTTGCCAAGGCTTCCAGCTGTTCGGCGCACAGCCCCCAGCCGGGATGAAAACCCATTGCTTCATGCTTGGCGCGGTCGGCTTCGCTCCAATGGCGGACCGTAGCGGTGTAACGGGTCTGGTTGCCTTCCGGTTCAAAGGTGATGGTCGCCACCATGAAAGGCGCGCCGTCCTTGGGAACCCATCCGCCGACGAAGGCGTCGGTGAACACCAGCTTCCGGTTGGGGATCACTTCCAGATATTGGCCGGGGCAGGGGATTTCCTGGCCGTCCGGGCTTTTCATCACCACCTTGCTGGCGCCGCCGGGGCGCAGGTCCGTCTCCACCACCGGAGTGGTGTAGGGCTTGGGGGCGAACCACTGTTTCATCAGTTCGGGCGTGGTCCAGCAGCGAAACAGCTTGTCGGCGGGGACGTCCATCAGGCGGGTCAGTGACATTTCATAAGCGGTCATTTTGGTCTCCAAATTGGGGGTCAATGGACAATGTTCGGCCCAAGGACGGCGGGGAAAGGCGGGGGCCGACAAAATCGCTTCAATTTATTTTTTCCGTGAAATGTAGGACCGGGGCATAGTGCCCCGTCCTCGGAATAATTGAAGGTGCCCCATGCTTTACACCCTGCTTTGCTACAACAAAGAAGACGTCGTCTGGTCCTGGACCAAGGAAGAAGACGCTGCCGTGATGGGCCGGCTTTCGGTGGTCCATGAAAAACTGGTGCGGGACGGCAAATTGGGCCCGTCCTTGCGGCTTTTGCCCACCACCGCCGCCACCACCTTGCGCGGCGGCGATCTGGTGATCGACGGTCCTTTTGCCGAAACCAAGGAACAGCTGCTGGGCTTTTATGTGATCGACGTGGAAAATCTGGAGGCCGCTCTGGACGTGGCCAAACAGCTTTCCGCCGCCAATCCCACCAGCGTCTATGAAATCCGGCCCATCGCCCTCTATGTGCCGGAAAGCCGTCCCAACGCACCCAAGGAAATGGTCAAGGCTTACTGATGACCGATTTGACTTGGATCCATGGCGCGTTGACGGCGGCCCGCCCGCAGGCGGTGGGCGCGTTGTTGCGTTATTTCCGCGACATGGACCGGGCCGAGGAAGCGTTTCAGGATGCCTGCCTGCGCGCCTTGAAAAGCTGGCCGGACAAAGGCCCGCCGCGCGATCCGACAGCCTGGCTGATCCTGGTGGGCCGCAATGCGGCGCTGGACGGGGTGCGCAAGCAAAGCCGCACCACCGAACTGCCGCCCGACGATCAAATCTCGGACCTGGGTGATGCGGAAAGCGAATTGGCCGAGCGGCTGGACGGCTCGCATTATCGCGACGATGTGCTGAGGCTGTTGTTCATCTGCTGTCATCCCGAACTGCCGCCCACCCAGCAAATCCCGCTGGCTCTGCGCATCGTGTCCGGCCTGACCGTGCCGCAGATCGCCCGCGCCTTCCTGGTCAGCGAGGCGGCGATGGAGCAGCGCATTACCCGCGCCAAGGCGCGCATCGCCAAAGCCGATGTGCCGTTCGAGGCACCTGGCCCGGCCGAACGCGCCGAGCGATTGGCGGCGGTGGCGGCGATGATCTATCTGCTGTTCAACGAAGGCTATTCCGCCGGCAATGATCCCGAGCGGGCGCCCTTGTGCGACGAAGCCATCCGCCTGGCGCGGCTCTTGTTGCGCCTGTTTCAGACCGAACCGGAAATCATGGCGCTCACCGCACTGATGCTGTTGCAGCAGTCGCGCTTGCGCGCCCGCTTTGATGATCAGGGCGAAGTGATTTTGCTGGACGACCAGGATCGCTCGCACTGGGACGCCAAGCTGATCGGCGAAGGCTTGGCCTTAGTCGACAAGGCGCTACGCCACAACCGCCCCGGGCCCTATCAGGTACAGGCGGCTATCGCCGCCACCCATTCCCGTGCCGCCACCGCCGCCGAGACCGATTGGACCAATATCGATCATCTCTACCGGGCCCTGGAACAGATGCAGCCTTCACCGGTGGTGACCTTGAACCGCGCCGTGGCGGTGTCAAAGCTGGAAGGCCCAGCGGCAGCGCTTGCCTTGATCGAGCCATTGGAAAAGCCGCTATCGGGGTATTTCCATTTTTTCGGCGCGCGCGGCCTCTTTTTGTTGCAATTGGGGCGTAACCAGGAGGCGCGGACGGCGTTCGACCGGGCTATTTCCCTGGCCAACACCGCCGCTGAAGCGGCTCATATCCGCCGCCACCTGGACCGGCTGATGCTAGAGGCAAAAGAAAAAGCCAAAGAAAAAATCTGAACCGGTGTCGGACGGCGGAACGCGCCGCCGTCCTTTGCCCATAACTAAGGAGATTATTCATGGCCGACGCACAAGGAACTCCGCCCGTCAAAGGCGGCGCTGTTGCCTATCTGAGCCTCGACGGCGCCATCAAGGCCGGCGAACTCTACAAAAAGGCTTTTGCCGCCGAGCAGGTGCATCTGCATCCCGCCGACGACAAGGGCCGCACCATGCATCTTCACCTTCTTATCAACGGCAGCTCGGTGATGTTGAGCGATCCGTTTCCCGAACACGGCCATCCTTTCGTTCCGCTCGCCGGCTTTTCCCTGATGCTGCCGGTAAAGGATGTGGACAGCTGGTGGCAGCGCGCGGTCGATGCCGGTTTGACCCCCGTCATGAAGCCGGAAGACATGTTCTGGGGCGACCGTTACGCCCAGGCCAAGGACCCGTTTGGAGTTCTTTGGGCTTTCGTAGGACCGAAAAAATCTTGATGACTATGAGTGCTCATGCGCAGGATAGCGCATGAGCATTTTCATTGGCATCGGCGGCTGGGGTTCGTTGCGACGGGCGCAAGCCCGGCAAATCGGTCCGGGGGACCGATTTGAGCAACGAACGCGCCGAGCACAAGCGAGGCGCCGGGTGTTTCCGTCATGATCCATGTTGGCGTCGGCGGCTGGGTTTATGAACCTTGGCGCAATAACTTCTATCCCAAAGGTCTTTCCCAGAAAAAGGAACTGGAATATGCCAGCTCCAAACTGACCGGCATCGAGGTCAACGGCACCTATTACGGCTCGCAAAAGCCAGAGAGCTTCCGCAAATGGCATGACGAAACGCCGAAGGATTTCGTCTTCGCCCTGAAAGGCCCGCGTTTCGCCACCAACCGGCGGGTGTTGGCGGAAGCGGGCGACTCGATCGAGAGATTTTTCGACAGCGGCGTCACCGAGCTGAAAGACAAGCTTGGGCCGGTGAACTGGCAGTTCATGGCGACCAAGAAATTCGATCCCAAGGACTTCGAGGCGTTCCTCAAATTGCTGCCGAAAAAAGTCGACGGCCGCGCCATCCGCCATGCCGTGGAAGTGCGCCATGACAGTTTCAAGGACAAGGGCTTTATCGAGCTGTGCCGCAAGCATGAGGTGGGCATCGTCTTTGCCGCCGACAGCGAATTTCCCTTGATCGCCGACGTGACCACCGATTTCATCTATGCCCGGCTGATGGGCACCAGCGCCAAAGAGAAACTGGGCTATCCCTCCGCCACCCTCAAGACCTGGGCCGAGCGGGCGCGGGATTGGGAGAAAGGCGCGTCGCCCAAAGCCTCCATGCTGGTAGCCCCGGCTGCCCCCAAAACCAAACGCGACGTCTTTCTGTTTGTGATCAGCGGCGCCAAGGAGCGCAATCCGGCCGCCGCCCAGGCGATCATCGCCGCGCTTTAGGCGCAACCGCCCCATGCGCCTCTGCGCGTGGACAAAATCCCCGATTGGCCCAACCATCGCGCCGGTCTGTGGGGACACGCGTCATGCAGCTGATCGGAATGCTGGACTCACCCTATGTGCGGCGGGTGGCGGTGTCGCTCAAGGTGCTGGGCCTTCCTTTTGTGCATGACCAGGTTTCGGTCTTCCGCCATTTCGACAAGTTTTCCGCCATCAATCCGGTGGTGAAGGCGCCGACCTTTGTCACCGATGACGGCGTGGTGCTGATGGATTCCGGCCTGATCCTGGAACATATCGTCCATTTGGCGCTCAGAAGCCTGATGCCGGCGGATCGCGCTGCTCACGAGATCGCGCTGCGCCAGCTTGGTCTGGCGCTGGCGGCTTGCGATAAGGCCGTCTCCATTCTTTATGAACACACGCAGCGTCCGCCGGAGAAGCTTCACCAGCCCTGGATGGACCGGGCGTTGGGCCAGCTTCTCAACGCCTTGCGGGCGCTGGACAAGGAAGCGTCGCCGGATTGGTTCACCGGCGAGGATTTGATGCAGCCCCAGATCACCACCGCGGTGGTTTGGCATTTCATTCAGCACAATTTCCGCGAGCGGATCCCGGCCGGTGATTTTCCCAAACTCTCCCTGCTGTCGGCACGGGCGGAGACGCTGCCCGCTTTCCGCGAAACGCACTTCGCGTAACCAGCAGAAACTTCTGCAGCACACGTCAACATAGTTTTCGTGGGCCACATTACATCTGTGCCATCACGTCTCGCCCTGTAGTCACGGCGTAACAAGCGAAAATTCGCGACAGTCACGCGAAACCGCTTCTGGTGCAAACCGGCTAGCCCTTGCACGGGGATTAGCCGGAGAGATTTTTTGACATTTGTTATGCCCGCTGCGGCAAGCGGTTTTTCGTTTCCAGATTCCAAATGCATCAATCGCGCTTTGTTCGGCGCCTGGTATGAAGAGGATATTTACGACAGGTTTTGTACCGCCGCCCCGGCGCTGGCGCGGCTGTTGTGGTGGCGCATTCCGCCCGCCATGCGGGCGCGCAATCTGATCTTCGTGCATGTGCCGCGCGTGGCCGGCACCTCCATCATGCACGCGCTGTACGGCCCGGGCTGCATCCATCATTACAGCATGCGCTATTACCATGCGGTCGACCCCGCCTTCGCGCGCCAAGCCGCTTCCTTTGCGGTGTTGCGCGATCCCATCGAGCGCTTTGTCAGCGCCTATGCTTTTGTGCGGGCCGGAGGCACGCAAACAAGCCGCCTCAGCGATGCCTTTGTGCGCCAAACCACGCATATTGCCAGCGTGGACGATTACCTTTGCTTTCTGGAAGAACGGCGGCCGTTGGACCTGGATTTTGTGATGCGGCCGCAAAGCTGGTTTGTCTGCGATCCCGCCACGGGCGCGCCCCTGGTCAAGGATCTGTTCCTGCTCAGTGAGCATGGCGCGGCATTGGCGGCGTATCTGGCGCGCCACAAGGCGGGCGCGCTACCCTGGCTCAACCGTGGTCCGCGCAAGGCGATACGGCTTTCCGCCGCCCAGCGCCGCCGCGTCGAGCGTCTTTATGCCTGCGACTTCGCGTTGATCGACTCACTGCGTACCGAACGGCGCAAACGGGCGGAACACTTGCTGTCTGGCGTGGCGATTGCCGCGGAATAATTGGGTTTTTGCGGACGCCCCCTACAAGAGCTAGTGTGTCGAACCGATTGCTCGTGCGCCCGGCAACGCGCCTGTGAGTCGATAGCCGATGGCCTTGCTTGCCACACCAGCAATCGCTTGATTGCTCGCCCCTGGGGGGCGCTTGGCGCGGTGCCAAGCGATGGCGTGGACGCAAGAAGAAGAATGGAACAGGAAGCTTACCGCCATCTCCCGTACGACATTGATGTCGAACAGGCCTTGCTGGGCGCAATCCTGACCGACAACCGGGCGATGGAGCGCGCCAGTGCGCTGATCCGGTCCGAGCATTTTTACGATCCCTTGCATGGTCGCATTTTCGAGACCATGTCGCAGATGATCGAGCGGGGCGGGGTGGTGGTAACGCCGCTCACCTTGCACGCCACCATGAAGGCCGATCCCGGGGTGATCGAAACCGGCGGTCAGGCCTATTTCGACGCCCTGCGCGCCGCTGCGCCGGCCATTCCCAATATCAAAGACTACGCCAATATCCTCGCCGATCTGGCGGTGCGTCGGGGCTTGATCCGCATTGGCGAGGACATCGTCAATACCGCCTATGACGCGCCCACGGAAAAGACCTCCAAGGACCAGATCGCTGAGGCGGAAAAAGCCCTCTATGCCATCGCGGAAACCAGCAAATACGGCGAAGGCGCCATGGATTTCCATGAAGCGCTGCGCCGCACGGTGGAGATCGCCGAGCGCGCCATCGCCCGCGGCGGGCGCATTTCCGGTGTCACGTCCGGCTTTACCGACATCGACAATCTTCTGGGGGGGTTGCAGCCGTCCGATTTGCTGATTCTCGCGGGCCGCCCGGGCATGGGCAAGACCGCTTTGGGCACCAACATGGCCTTTCATTGCGCCAAGGCCTATCTCCAGGACCTGGAGAGCGGCGCCGAATATCCGCGCGGCGCGCCGGTGCTGTTCTTTTCCCTGGAAATGGCGGCGCAGCAGCTCTCGGGCCGTATCCTGTCGGAACAGTCCGAGCTCGAGGTCTGGAAAATCCGCAACGGCAAGTTCACCGAAACCGAATGGGAGAAATTCGTCCTCAGCATGCAGGACCTGTCCAACCTGCCGCTCTATATCGACGATACCGGCGGCATTTCCATCGCCCAGATCGCGGCGCGGGCGCGGCGCCTGAAGCGCGAAAAGAATATCGGGCTGATCATCATCGACTATCTGCAGCTGGTGGAGCCGTCGCGCCGCCATGACAACCGGGTGCAGGAAATCACCGAAGTGACCAAGGGGCTCAAGACCCTGGCCAAGGAATTGAATATTCCCGTCCTGGCTTTGTCGCAGCTGTCGCGCGGCGTCGATGCCCGCGACGACAAGCGCCCGGTGCTGTCGGACTTGCGCGAATCCGGCTCCATCGAGCAGGACGCCGACGTGGTGATGTTCGTCTATCGCGAGGAATATTACTTGAAGTCGCGCGAGCCCGATGCCGGCACGCCCGAGCATGCCAAATGGATGGACAAGCTGGACCGCGCCACCAACCGCGCCGAAGTGCTGGTGGAAAAACACCGTCATGGCGCCACGCGCGCCATCGATCTGGTGTTTGAAGGCAATTACACCAGATTCAGCAATATGGCGCCGGACGATACGGCCCCGCGTTAGCGCGCCGTTTTGACGGTCACAAACTTGGCCCCGCCCAATAACGCGGCGACCTGCCGGGGCACCAGCTTGAGGTCATAGGCAAGACGCACCAGCTCCCGCTTGGCGTAGGTCAAGCTGAAGCTGCGCAACTTTACCCGCGTGCCTTCGATATCGGATTTCTCGCCGACAAACTCCTGCTGCCGCGCAATGGCCGGCAGCAACTGCCAGGGCTTGAGCTGGGTGAACAGGCGCGAATTGTTGGGATTGAACAACAGATGGTCGACCGGCAGATCGAAACGTGTCTGGCGCAACAAAAGCTCAGCTGCCGGCCGCGACAGGATGTAAGCGGCGGCGCCGGTATGACGCGACAGCATGCGGCCCAGCTGAAAGTCAGGCGGACCAGCACGCATGTCCGTCAACAACACGCGCTGGCCGGGCGGGCCGTAATGCTCCAATTTCACCACAGCCGCATCGGACGGTATCCAATCACTGGCGGCGAGCAGGGCGGGCGCGCTTGCGCTTAAGCGCACATCATCTTCCAAAAACACGGCATGGGAGTCCCTGCCGGCTATAAACAGTTCCCAGGCGCGGCGATGGGACAACAGGCAGGCCTTGTCGCCTCTGGGAATCTCACCCAAGGGACCGCCATCTTCAAACCAGCGGTTCAAGGTTTCTGGTTCCACTTGTGCCGCGTCCAGGGCCTCGACCCGCTCCAGATGCGCGGCCTGGCCCAGCATGGCCGCCAGCCGGTCCGGGCGCCGCGCCAGGTTGATCAGGTAGAGCCGCATCGGTGACACCATGGGGCGCGTTAGCATTTTTGGCGGATTTCCGCCATTGCGCACCGGTTTTCCACCCCCTAAGGCCTGTTTTGCGCAGCAGAGCGCTTCTATATGGTGGGGCAGCGGGGAAGCGTTTGTAGTGGATTACCAGGTTTGGCCAGCGAAATAGCCCTGACGCACCCGTTCTTGCGTCCCGGAACCAGCCCTCTGGGGGCGGACGAGTACCGTCGCAAGAATCTGTCGCGCACCACCTCCTGGGTTTTGGTGGCGCTGCTGCATGTGCTGTTTTTTTTCGCCTTTGTGATCGGTATCCGCCCCTTCGACATGAAAAACCGCACCGTGGCCGAGACCATCCTCGTCTTGTCGACCGCGGGCAACAATCAGCGCGACCGGGAAACCGTCAATCCCATCCCCATGGTCAACAATGCGCCGCGCATGCTGGCGCCGCCCATCACCATTCCCAAGCCGCCGCCCATCAAAGAAGAAGAAAAAAATCCACCGACCACAGGTCAAGGACCGGTGGATGTGCTGGGCGCGGTGGGGCGCGAGCTGGCCTGCAGCGCCGGCAGTTGGGAGCATCTCACCATGGTCGAACGCGAGCGCTGCGGCTTTATTAATCGGTACCCCTGGCGTGGCGGGAAATTGCCCAATGGCTCGCTGGTGATGGTGCCCACAAATATCTTGCCGCGCTTGAAGGAAGCGCCCCAGAGCGAATTCAGCATCAACACCGGCGCCGAGGGGCTGCGGGCGCAAACCCAGGCCGGCATCACGCCCGGCCAGGGCGGCTGCCCCATCCTGCAACAGACCCCATGCCTGCATGCGACACCCGGCATGCGAGATGCGCTTGGTGATCGATGAATTTGGGTGACCGATGAAAAGCGGCAATCGCTGATGGTCCAACTTCCGATATAAGAGAGACCATGAGCGAGGGGACAAAAAAGGATTTCGAAGCCGCGCGGCTGACGGTGCGCCTTAAGGCGATCACCGCCAATTATCGCACCTATTGCCGGCTCACCGCGCCCACCGCTGTTGCCGCGGTGGTGAAGGCCGACGCCTATGGCATGGGCGTGGCCAAGGTGGCGCCGGCTTTGGCGGATGCCGGCTGCGAGTCCTTTTTTGTCGCGCGGCTGGAAGAGGGTGTGACCCTGCGCAAACTGGTGCCCAAGGCGCGCATCTTTGTGCTGGATGGCGCGCATCCGGATTCCGTGCCCGCCTTGATCCGCTATCGCCTGACGCCGGTGCTCAACAACCTGGCCCAGATTGCCGCCTGGTCGGCGGCGTCCGAGGTCAGCCGCGCCGCTTTGGATGCAGTGCTGCATGTCGATACCGGGATGAACCGTTTGGGGCTGCCGAACGACGAACTCACCATCCTGTCGGCGGAGCATGGCAAACGGCTTGCCGGTCTCAATCTGGTCCTGGTGATGAGCCATCTGGCTTGCGCCGATCAGCCCGACAACAAGATGAATGCCGAGCAGCTGTCGCGTTTCCGCCAGGCGCTGGCCATGCTGCCGCAGGCGCCCGCCAGCCTGGCCGCCAGCCATGGCGCCATGCTGGGCCTGGACTATCATTTCGACCTGGTGCGGCCCGGCGTGGCGCTCTATGGCGCCAATCCGCAGGTCCGCGAGGGCAAGGCCTCGGCTTCACCCAATCTGATGCAGACCGCAGCGGTCTTGACCGCCAAGGTGCTGCAGGTCCGCCGAATTGACTCAGGCGAAAGCGTTGGCTACGCAGCCACGTTCCACGCCAAAAGGCCCAGCATGATCGCCACCATCGCGCTCGGATATGCCGACGGCATCCCGCGCGCCCTTTCCAACAAAGGCGTGGCGGTGCTCAAGGGCGGGCGTGTGCCCATCGCAGGCCGGATTTCGATGGATTTGATCACACTGGATGTGAGCGGCTTGGACGCAGCCCCGGAGATCGGCACGGACGTTGAGATATTGGGTGATACCATCACCTTGGGTGAGGTGGCGGAGCTGGCCGGCACCAATGAGTATGAAATCCTCACCCGCTTGCGCCGGGTGCCGAAAGTTTACGAGGCCTGATGAATCCCTTCGCCAACATCGGCCGCGCCACCTTGACGGTGCTGGCTCATATCGGCCGGCTGGCGCTGTTCGCCGGCCAGGCGCTGGCGGGTATGGTGTCGCCGCCCATCTATACCAGGCTGATTTTGGCCCAGATGGTGCGCATCGGTTATTTCTCTCTGCCGGTGGTAGGACTGACGGCGTTCTTCACCGGCGGCGTGCTGGCGCTGCAGATCTATCTGGGCGGCAACCGCTTCGGCGCCGA
>Ga0207683_10006345_pt1 | contig 10129 bp, 9 predicted proteins | sample KBSM73metaG_FD_184333 | JGI IMG/M metagenome (GOLD analysis project Ga0207683, IMG submission 184333) | Miscanthus rhizosphere microbial communities from Kellogg Biological Station, Michigan, USA - KBS M7-3 metaG (SPAdes) (version 2) | ecosystem: Host-associated > Plants > Roots > Rhizosphere >...
CCGCTGGCGAGCTCGTTCATCCGCAAGTTCGCCGGCGAACTGAAGAAGAAGATCGAGGGCCTCGACCCGGACGCGCAGAAACTCCTGATGCGTTACAACTGGCCTGGGAACATCCGTGAGCTCGAGAACACGATCGAGCGCGCGATGCTGCTGTCGGATGGCCGGGCCATCGTTGCCGACGATCTGCGACTGGGCGAGACGCCCACGCCCGGCAGTTCGCGCGAGCATGCCCCGGTGGTCAGGATTCCGCCGACCGGGATTCCCCTGGACGACGTCGAGCGGTTCGCACTGATCGAAGCCCTGAAGATGTCGAACTGGGTGCAGAAGGATGCAGCCGAACTGCTGTCCATCAGCCCGCGCGTCATCAACTACAAGATCAAGACGCTCGGCATCGAGTTTCCGCGCGGCCGTCGCGCGGCGCCGATGAACCCGATGGAGCCGATGGAGCCGCCGATCGCCGCAGCGTCCTGAGCAGCCAGGTTCGTCGTAGCGTCGGACCTTTCGACTCGAGGCCGGGCCCCCAGGCCATCCGGCAAACCGAGCTCAGTCGGGCTGCGGATCTTGTTTCTTCCCGGCAGCCCCGGCTCGCGGATGCGCCTTCTTGTAGACGCTCAGCAACTGCGCTGCGTTGACGTGCGTGTAGCGCTGTGTGGTGCTGAGCCGCGAGTGACCGAGCAGTTCCTGGATGGCCCGCAGGTCCGCCCCTCGCTGGAGCAGGTGCGTCGCAAACGAGTGGCGCAGCGCGTGAGGGCTGACGCCGTCGCGCTCGGTGACTGACGCGTACTTGCGCACGAGCCTGTCGATGCTGCGCGAGGTCAGCCGCCCGCCGCGATAGTTCACGAAGAGGGGTTCGCGCCGAGCGCGCGAACGGCTTTCCCGACGCTCGTCGCGGGCACGCGAGCCTGGCACCCGCGTGTCGGTGGCGGCGTTCCGGACGAAGCGCTCGCGATCCTGCAGCCACGCGCGAATGGCCTTTGCAGTGGCTCCATTGAACGGGACCAGCCGCTGCTTGCCGCCTTTCCCGAGCACCCGCACCATCCGGCCACTGAGGTTCACATCGTCCAGGTCGACGCCGGCCAGTTCGCTCAGCCGCAGCCCTGACGCGTAGAACAATTCCAGGATGGCAAGGTCGCGGCGCCCAAGCGGCTCCTCGTCATCTGGAGCATCGAGCATCTTCGACATTTCGGCCTCGGACAGGTGCGAGGGCATGCGCACTTCCCGCTTGGGAGTGGCCACCAGCGCCCCCGCATCGGACTCAATCAGGCCTTCGCGGCGAAGATAGCGGAGAAACGTGCGTATCGCGGCGAGCTTGCGTGCGGCAGTGGATCGGGACAGACCTTCCGCATGCAGATACGCGAGGAAGGAACGAATAGCCGTTCGGTCGAGGGCGTCGGGGGTGATATCGCGGCGTTTGATGTCGGCTTCGGCAGCGACGTGCCCGATGAACTGGCTGATGTCGCTGTCGTACGCGCGAACGGTGTGCGGCGACACGTTTCGATTGAGGGCGAGAAACCTGAGGAATGCCTTCAGGTGCTCGATCATGCGGCCCGATCCCGCATCCATTCCGCGAGCGCATCGAGGGCGCGGTTCGCCATGGCGAGCTTGCGATCCATCTTGCCGCGCGGCGGCTTCACGAGCGGCTCCATGATTCCGAACGTGATGTTGGACGGCTCGTAGTGCGCCGGATCCGCATGCGACGCATAGTACGCCAGGGCGCCGATGGCCGTCGTGCGCGGCGGTGCCGATGTGGGACGGCCGGTGGCGAGCGCCGCAGCATTGAGCCCCGCGATCAAACCGGAAGCCGCGGACTCCACGTAGCCTTCCACGCCGGACATCTGGCCGGCAAACAGGATCGAAGGATGATTCCGGAGCTGCCAGGTTTCGGAGAGGACGGTCGGCCCGTTCACGTAGGTGTTGCGGTGCACCATGCCGTATCGAACGAATTCGGCGTTCTCCAGGCCGGGAATCATGCGCAGTACACGGGCCTGTTCACCCCATTTGAGCTGCGTCTGGAACCCGACGAGACTGAAATGGTCGGCCGCCAGGTTGTCCTGCCGCAGCTGCACCACGGCGTACGGGGCGCGGCCAATCGCCGGATCGACGAGGCCTACCGGCTTCATGGGCCCGAACCGCAAGGTATCGACGCCCCGATGCGCCATCACTTCGATCGGCAGGCACCCCTCGAAGAAACGCTCCTTGTCGAAATCGTGGACAGTCGCCGACTCGGCGTGCGTCAGCGCGTCGTAAAAGCGCTCGTACTCTTCGCGGTTGAACGGGCAGTTCAGGTAGTCGCCCTGCCCATCGTCGATGCCGCATCCGATTTCCGTTACGACTGCCTGCGCGGGATCGGCCGTGCCGGCGTCGCCGTGCCCGCCGGCGCCGGAACCGCTTCCCCTGATGCTTCGATCCCACCGCGACTGGCGGAACACCTTCGTGCGATCGATTGACTCGGCCAGCACGATCGGGCTGATCGCATCATAGAAATAGAGGTGATTGCTGCCGACGACGCGGGCGATGTCAGCCGAGAGCGCTTCGCTCGTGAGCGGTCCCGTGGCCACGATCACCGGGCTCGTGGCCGAGGCCTCAGGGATGGACGTCACCTCGTCGCGGACGACCGTGATCAGCGGGTGCGCGCTGATGGCCGTGGTGATGGCTTCCGAGAAGCGCTCGCGATCGACGGCAAGCGCGGCACCCGCGGGGACGCGGCTCTGCTCCGCGGCGCGAAGCACCAGCGAGCCGAGCCGGCGCATTTCCTCCTTCAGGAGACCGACCGCGTTGTCGATCTTGTCGCCACGAAACGAATTGCTGCAGACCAGTTCCGCGAGCCGATCGGTCTTGTGCACCGCGGTGCCGCGCGCGGGACGCATCTCGTAAAGCGTGACCGGCAGGCCCGCGGAGGCGGCCTGCCATGCGGCCTCGCATCCCGCGAGCCCGCCACCGATGACCCGGATCATGACGGCACGGCGACCTTTCGCGTCCGCTTCGGCTTGGACGCGGAAGCTGTCTTGACCTTTTTCGCAGTCGGCGCAGCGGCCTTCTTTCGACGCACGCCGGCTGCCCTGCCGCGTCCCGGACGCGGGGCGGCCGAACGGCGCGCCTCGAGAAGGTCGTTCGCCGCCTCGAGGGTCAACGTGCCGGGGTCCGTCCCCTTCGGTACCGACGCGTTCGTTTCCCCGTCAGTCACATACGGACCATACCGCCCCTCGAGAACCTGGAGCGGGGCGCCCTCTGGCCGGACGATCGACGCGATCACCTTCTTCGCTGCCTGCCGGCGCCGCGAACGCTTCGGCTCGCTGAACAACCGCAGCGCGTGATCCAGATCGACCGTGAAGAGCTCTTCATCGTTTTCGAGCGAGCGGAAGTCGTCACCGTGCTTCACGTACGGCCCGAACCGCCCGAGACCCGCCACCACTGCGTCGCCGCTCTCGGGATGCATCCCGAGTTCTCGCGGAAGCTGCAGCAGTTTCATCGCCTCGTCCAGCGTGACAGACGACTCGGTCATGCCTCCAACGAGCGAGGACCGCTTGGGCTTCTCCTTCGAACCCTTCTCTGGCGATTCTCCCAGCTGCACGTAGGCGCCAAAGCGGCCGTGAATGGCGTAGACGTTCTGTCCCGTCCCGGTGTCGGTTCCAAGCAGACGCGGTCCCTCGGCCTTGGCACGAATGAGCGCCATTGCCTTTTCGACGGTGAGATCCGCCGGCGGAATGCTTGGCGGCAGCGACGCCGTTTTGCCCGGGCCGCCCTCGCCCATCTGAAGGAACGCACCAAAGCGTCCGATGCGCACGCGAATCGGCTCGCCCGACTCGGGGTCGGCGCCGACGTCGATGAGCGGATAGTCGGCCCGCTCTTCGGCCTGTTTTGCGGCGTCTTCGAGACCGCGATGATGGGCGTCGCCGCGGTAGAACTGCTCGATGAAGTGGAGCCACTCGCGCTCGCCGTTGGAGATCTCGTCGAGATCCTTCTCCATCTCCGCGGTGAACTCGAGATCCACGAGGTCCGAAAAGTGACCGGTCAGCAGCCGCGTCACGGCAAACGCCGTGAAGCTGGGGACCAGCGCCTTGCCTTGCCGGAAGACGTAGCCGCGTCTTTCGATCGTGCCGATGGTTGCCGCGTAGGTCGACGGCCGCCCGATCCCTTCCTCCTCGAGCTTCTTGATGAGGGAGGCCTCCGTGTAGCGTGCCGGCGGGGTTGTCTCGTGCCGTTTCGACTCGAGGTTGAGCAGCAAGACGTCCGCGCCGGAGATCGATCCGGCCGCGACGATTCGCGTGCCCCTGGTGAGCTTCGGCAGGACCGTCTCCTGATCCTCGAGTTCGGCCGCAGGGTCGTCGCTCCCTTCGACATAGGCGCGACGGAATCCGGCGAACTCGATCGCCTTGCCCGATGCGGTGAAGATGGCCGCCTCGCCGTTGGTTCCGGTGCCGGTGATTTCGACCGAGGTCCGGAGCACGCGGGCATCAACCATCTGCGACGCCATGGTGCGCTTCCAAATCAGTTCGTAGACGCGGAAGTCGTCGCCGGTAAGACCAGCGTTGGCAGGAGTCGCGGCGAAGTCCGACGGGCGGATAGCCTCGTGCGCTTCCTGCGCGTTCTTCACCTTGGTAGCGTAGCGGCGAGGACCGGCGTAATAGCTGTCGCCGAACATCTCGCGAATGGCCGCGGCGGACTCGCCCAGGGCCTTCTCGCTCAGCGTCGTCGAGTCGGTGCGGTGATACGAGATGTGGCCTTCCTGGAAGAGACGCTGCGCGGCCTGCATCGTACGTTCGGTGGAGAATCCGAGTTTCCGGCTCGACTCCTGCGTGAGCGTCGAGGTAGTAAATGGCGGGGCGGGCCGCTCGGTGCCGGGCTTCTCCTCGACCGATGTCACCGTCCACGGGAGGTTCGCTCGCAGCGCCTGCACGAGCCCGTCGGCCGCTTCGCCGGAAATGACGCGGGCATTCCGGCCGATGAAGGCTCCCTGCGGATCGAAATCCTTGCCGGTGGCCACCCGCTGGTCGCCGATGCGGGCCAGCGTGGCGCCGAACTCCCGGCCCTCGCCGGACAGCTTGGCCTCGAGATCCCAGTAGGTCGCCGACCTGAACGCGATGCGTTCCTCTTCGCGCTCGACAATCAGGCGCACCGCCACGCTCTGAACCCTGCCGGCGCTCAGTCCGGTCTGGACCTTCTTCCACAGGACGGGCGACAGCGTGTAGCCGTACAGCCGATCGAGAATCCGGCGGCTTTCCTGCGCCCGCACGAGGTTCTCGTTGACGTCGTGGGCATCTTTAACGGCTTCCCGAATTGCCGATTCAGTGATTTCGTGGAACACGATCCGCTTGACCGGAACTTTCGGCTTCAACACCTCTTTCAGGTGCCAGCTGATCGACTCGCCTTCGCGATCGGGGTCGGTCGCCAGAAAGACTTCACTCGCGCCTTTGAGCGCCGCCTTGAGCGCCTGCACATACTTGCGCTTGTCGTTCGGAATGACGTAGTACGGCTTGAAGTCGTTGTCGGTATCGACGCCAAGCCGGCCCCACTTCTTTTTCCGGATTTCATCGGGAATCTCATCCGCCGACTCCGGCAGATCCCGGATATGCCCGAAGCTCGCCTGGATATCGAAGTCGTTGCTGTCGAGAAACCGCTGAATCGTCCGCGCCTTCGCCGGCGACTCTACGATCACGAGTGTTTTTGCCATCTGCTTTGTCACCCTAGCACGTTCTATCGACACGGACGAAACGTCCGCCCGGCTCCCGCCTGAGCGCGCCGGCCAGTTCGAGTTCCAGTAACCGCGGCAGCAACTCAGCCACAGAAAGGCCGGATCTGCCCGAAATCTGCTCCAAATCGACCGACTCCCCGAGCAGCAGTGCCGCCAGCACGCGGTCGGCCGGCTCGACCGGCGCCCCCGTTGACGCGCACCTTGCGCCTGCTGACGACAGGCCGAGTTCCTCCAGGACGTCGTCCACGGTCTCGACAAGGCGCGCACCATCCCTGAGGAGCCCGTGCCCGCCGCGGTTACGGCCGCTCAGCACGTTTCCGGGCACCGCGAGGACGTCGCGGCCCTGCTCGAGCGCGCATCGAGCCGTGATGAGCGAGCCGCTCTTTTCACCGGCCTCGATCACGACGACGGCGCGTGCCAGTCCGCTGATGATCCGGTTCCGCCTGGGGAAGAACACCGGCCTCGGGACGGTTCCCGGAACGAATTCACTGATCACGGCGCCACGTATCGCCATCTCCGCCGCCAGGTTCGCGTGCTCTGGCGGATAGACGACGTCGGCGCCGGATCCGAGGACTCCAACGGTCACTCCTCCGGCAGCCAGCGCACCTCTGTGAGCCGCCGAGTCCACGCCTCGCGCAAGGCCGCTCGCGATCGTGATCCCACGAGCCGCGAGGTCGCCAGCCAGGCGTTCAGAAACGTTGAGGGCATACGGCGAACCGGCCCGCGACCCGACGATTGAGACGATCGGATCAGCGAGGGCGCCAGGCTGGCCCGACACCCACAGCACCGGAGGAGGGTCTGCAATTTCCCGCAGCCGTGCTGGATAGCTGTCGGCGTCGATGCTGACTGTTCGCAGACCGGCGGTGCGTCCGCGTTCGGCTGCCTCGAGAGCGCGGGCCATCACCCACGCCGGATCGGTCCACGCCGGGGCTTCGCCCCCGCCGCGGGAGCCACTGAGACACTGCGCATGGAGAATGGCGTCTGGCGTCTGGCCGTTGCGCAACTGCTCGGCCACAGTTCGCCACCGCCAGATGGGCAGGAGCGAGAGCGCGATCAGGTCGACCGCCGTGGGCATGTTGGGCTCCCCGGCGGATGAACCCAACCTGCAGGTACATCCGCCGCAATTTCGCGCGGAGCCCGACCGTGCTCAGTATACCGTCCCGCCGGTCGACGACCGGTGACATCAGGAACAACGTTTCGTAAGTCGCCGGCGTCTTAATCGTGCAAAGCTGCAGGAATTTCACGAGGGTGGCGTGGCATATCGCTTGCTCGGCCGTGTCTCTACCGCGCTGTAACTCTTGTTCGCGGAGATTCGAGTCGCTATAGTGAGCTCACACCGGTTCAATATGCACATGCGTTCGGTTGGCTGTGCGCTCGCGCTTTCGCTGCTCGTCGTCGCTCCCGCGTTTGCCGACGCGAGGAGCGAGGCAAAGTCGCAGGTGGCGTTCGGCATCGATGTCGCGCAGAAAGGGCTGTGGCGCGAAGCGATCTATCGTTGGGAACGAGCCGTCGAAATCGACCCGACATATGGCGCAGCGCTGAACAATCTGGCCGTGGCTTACGAACACGAAGGCCAGTTGGACAAAGCCCGCCAGGCGTATGAAAAAGCGCTCGTCGTAGAGCCCAACAACACGCAGATTCGGCAGAACTACGAGTTGTTCAAGGAAATCAATGACCGGACCGGTGCCGAGAAGGAAAAGCCGTAGCCGCATCGTCGCGATGTCGGCCGCAGCGGTCGCCGCCACCATGATGGCGTGCGGTCCCGTGTCGTACGAGATTCCAATCGAAACGCCGATTCAACCAAAACTGGATGTCACCGCATTCCAGCGCGTGCTGATCGCGGGCTTCGTCGCCGGGGGCACCGACGACGTGGATACCAACCAGGAAACCGTTCGCCTCCTCCGCAGCCAGCTCCGCTCGAAGTCGTCCCTGCGCGTCATCGACGCCGATGCCATGCCGCTCCTCGAGATCGCCCAGGAGCAGAGCCGCTCCGCGCCGCCGGATCCCCAGGACGGCCCGTCGCCAGCGCGGGAGAGCGGCGCGGCACAGAACACTGACAGAACGACGGCGGCAGTTGCCCTTCCGCCGCGGATCAAGGAAGAAAAAGATCTCGAACCGTACGAACGCCTCTTTGCCAACACCTCGTACTGGAAGCGGATCGGCGAGGAGTATCAGAACCCGTTGATCGTCACTGGCACGGTGCTGTTCATGCCGCAGTCGCGCTCGGGATTCGTCTCCCGCGACGTCGAGCAGTACGACTCGTTCGGCCGGCGTCGCGTCATCCCGACCCGCACCTACATGGAGCGCAAGGGGTTCATGCTTCGTCCGAAGTTCGTGTTCATCGACGGCCGGTCCGGCGCGACGATGTACTCGGAGAGCTACCGGGAAGAGGTGCTCTATAACGCCCAGCAGAGCACTCCAGCCTTGTCGTCCTACTTCGAACTGATGGACCGCCTCGTGCCGAACTTCCTGAGCACGTTGAGCAGCCAGAAGATTCGTGGCACGCGCGTCCTCCTGAAGTAAGTCCGTCAGTTCAATTCATTCAGCCAACCTGAGCAAATTCGACACTCGTGTGTGTGCGAACGTGACACATGCGATCCCGCCTCATATACAATCGCGCGACCTAAACCCTTGTCGCTACGGGATCTAGCCGGGCGCGCCGAAACGGATCAGTCGTTGCCGAACCCGGATGCACAGCGGATTGCTGATGAGTCTCACAACGCCAGATGCCCGTTACTGCTGAGCGGAATCGCCGGAGCCGCGTGGCTGCCGTTGCCGGCGTCCTTCTGTTCACAGCCGCATGCGCTGCCGCTCCAACAGCCCCGACGGCGGCCGGAACCACGAGTTCCACGGGTATCGCCAATCTCGATTCGAACGTTTCGTTCTGCATCGACGAGATCAACCGGTACCGGGTGAAGGCCGGCCTCGCTCCGCTCGAACGCTCTCCCGCTCTCGACGAGTTCGCCGCGCTGGCCGCCGAACACGACGGAAAGAGCCGCGTGCCTCACCAGTACTTCAAGATGACCAACGGCGGGGGCGTTGCCATGGCGGAGAATCAACTGCTGCTCTGGAAGGGTTACTCCGCTGCGGAAGTGATTCGGCAAGGGCTGGCGCAGATGTGGGCTGAAGGCCCGAGCGGCTCCCACTATCAGATCATGACCGGCAAGTATGGTCAGGTGGGCTGCGGTATCTACTCGAGCGGCAAAGAGGTCAACGTCAGTCAGGATTTCCGCTAGATTCCGCTGCCACGACGGCTTCGAGCCAACTCAATCGGCACTAACCCCTTCCCAACCGTACGTTTAGGTAGTACACTACCCCCTTTGCACAGGTGCCGATTATGTACGCAATCGTTCAGACCAGCGGTCGACAGGTCAAAGTGACTCCCGGAGCCGTCTTCCTCGTGGACGGCACGGCGGGAGAGCCTGGCGCGGAGTTGACGCTGGAGCAGGTGCTGCTCGTCGAAAAAGACGGCGGCGAAGTGGTCGCGGGCGCGCCGTTCGTGGCCAACGCGAAGATTCTGGCTGTAGTGGAAGGTGAAGCGCGCGGCCCCAAGATCCGCGTGTTCAAGAAGAAGCGCCGCAAGGGCATGCGCAGGACCAAGGGTCACCGCGCCACCTACACGCGTCTTCGCATCAAGGACATCGTTCTCTAGGTTCAGTCATGGCTCACAAGAAAGGTCAGGGAAGCTCCCGCAACGGCCGGGACTCCAACTCGCAGCGCCTCGGTGTGAAGGCGCACGACGGCAATTTCGTCACTGGCGGCACGATCATCGTGCGCCAGCGCGGCCGCCGCTTCAATCCCGGGCTCAACGCCGGCCGCGGCAAGGACGACACCATCTTCGCCAAGATCGACGGCAAGGTGCGTTTCGAGGATCACGGTGCCAAAGGGCGCCTGATCAGCATTCTCCCAGTCGAACAGAACTGACCGGATCTGGTCATCGTCTCGTCAGGGTCGTTTGCCATTGACCTGCAACGCACTGCGGCCTCATTCTCGCAGGCGTTGCGGGATTCAAGCGGCCTGACGCGCACTGGCCGGATGACCAGATGATTTGATGTTTGTCGACGAAGTAGATATTCACGTCACGGCAGGCCACGGCGGCCGTGGGTGCCTCGCATTCAGGCGCGAAAAGTACGTCCCCCGCGGCGGTCCAAGCGGCGGTGACGGCGGCCATGGCGGCTCGGTCTGGGTCGTCGCCAGCCCCCACATCAACACGCTGATCAGTTTCCGGTTCCACCCCGAGTTCGACGCGCAAAAGGGTGGCAACGGCGAAGGCTCCAACCGAACCGGTCGAAATGGCGAAGACCTCACACTCGAGGTCCCGGTCGGTACCTTTGTCTACGACCGCACTGGGGCTCCCGAGATCGCTCCACGACTGATCGCGGACCTCGTGCATGCCGGCGACCGCGTGCTGGTCGCGAAGGGGGGACGAGGCGGCCT
>Ga0207683_10006346_pt1 | contig 10128 bp, 9 predicted proteins | sample KBSM73metaG_FD_184333 | JGI IMG/M metagenome (GOLD analysis project Ga0207683, IMG submission 184333) | Miscanthus rhizosphere microbial communities from Kellogg Biological Station, Michigan, USA - KBS M7-3 metaG (SPAdes) (version 2) | ecosystem: Host-associated > Plants > Roots > Rhizosphere >...
TAAAATCAATTGCCAAAAACATCAGGGCAAACGAAGAAAAAATAAATCATCATGGCAAACGTGCCGACGCAATTGTTAAAGGAATGTTGCAACATTCCAGGGCAAGCAGTGGACAAAAGGAACCAACGGATATTAATGCGCTTGCTGCCGAATACGTAAGATTAGCTTATCATGGTTTAAGGGCGAAAGACAAAACCTTTAATGCAAAGATTGAAACCGATTTTGATAATAATATTGGTAAAATAAATATTATTCGACAGGATATCGGCAGGGTTATTCTCAATATGGTTAACAATGCTTTCTATGCAGCCCCCCTGCCCCCCGAAGGGGGATTCAAGGATACTCACCCTAACCACGAGCCGACTGTTTGGGTAAGCACAAGAAAAGTTGGCGATAAAGTTCTGGTATCTGTTCGTGATAATGGGCCGGGTATTCCACAGAGAATTTTGGAAAAGATATTTCAGCCATTTTTTACCACGAAGCCAGCAGGACAGGGAACAGGATTAGGCCTATCTTTAAGTTATGACATTGTCAAGGCACATGGAGGCGAGATAAAAGTAGAAACAACACAAGGCAAGGGAAGTGAGTTTATTATTCAATTGCCTGTTGTCTGAATCACTGGTTATTGGGATTAGAAGATTACACCGATTTTATGATGATACACCTGGCTGGCTATTGTTTGTGCGTTTTTATTGGCTTTTCATTGGGTCTTATTGGTGGTGGCGGATCTATCCTTGCTATTCCAATGCTGGTTTTTTTCTTCGGTATTGATCCCGTTCTCGCCACTACTTATTCCCTCTTTATTGTGGGCCTTACAGCTGTATCCGGGAGCATTGATCACTATAGAATGCATAACATAGATTATAAAACAGTTTTATTGTTTGGCATTCCTTCCGTGATCGTATTGTTTATTATGCGCAGGTGGTTGCTTGGATTGATACCGCCAACAATATTGAATACCGGCACATGGGTGTTGTCAAAATCTCTTTTTATTATGATCGTATTTTCAATTACGATGCTGGCCGCCGGTTGGTCGATGGTCAAAAAAAACAGTTATACTCATTCACCGGCAAAACTTAGCTACTACCGGCTCATCTTGCAGGGATGTATCACTGGTGCCATAACAGGATTTATTGGTATTGGCGGGGGATTTATTATTGTTCCTTCACTGGTTTTGTTTGCAGGACTTCCCATGAAAAGAGCCATCGGGACCAGTCTTGTCATCATAACCATCAATTGCCTGGTAGGTATATTGGGTAATCTTGAAGTTGTCGAGTCATTGAACTTTATTTTTCTGTCAGTCCTTGCGGCGTTGGCTATAGTTGGTATATTGATCGGGACCTGGTCGATACGGTTTATTCCTGATAAGCAACTTAAACCTGTTTTTGGCTGGATCATTTTAGTTTTGAGTGCCGTGATATTTGTCAGGATATTCCTGGAACATTTATACAAATAAACAGTCGACCGATTACCTTGACGAACCAGGGGATGAAGAGTTTTATAATTCCATTATCTTTAAAATTCGGGAATTGACTGAGTTTATTCATAAAACCAAAACCAGAACTGTGGCCATCGTTCCTAAAACCCCGGGTATTCATCACATTGGTCTGCGATCAATGGATTTTAATGTAACTAAAAATTTTTACCGGGACATCATCGGCTTCCCTCTTGTTGTAGATAGACCCGACCTTATCATTTTTGCGACTGGCCATGTTTTCATCGCATTTAAAAAAGCAAACCCAAGGGATCAAAAATATTCCTCCTTCAGTCCATTTGAAGTGGGGCTTGATCATATTGCAATGACCTGTGAAAGTGAAGAAGAGCTACAAAGGGTTGCTAAAGGACTTGCTGACGCAGGTGTTGAAAACACAGGAGTGAAAATGGACGAGAACTTACGAAAACTTTATGTTGCATTTAAAGATCCTGACCGTATTCAATGGGAATTTTATATGGCCTGACTTTCACAGACCGTTTCTAACGGGACTGGGTTTGTCGTTAGCTTATGATATTATCAAGGCACATGGCGGCGAGGTCAGAGTAGAAACTACAGAAGGCAAAGGCACATAATTTTTAAATAGTTAATTTCAGAAATGATGCGAGCTAGACTGAATATTCATTTTCCCGCTGCCTTTTATTTGATACTGTCACTCTCATTACATTCTCATGCGCAACTTAATTCAGGGAATCTAACACAGTTCACAGAAAAAGATGGATTACCGGGAGCAGAAGTTCATGCCATTCTAGCGGACCGACACGGTTATTTTTGGATAGGAACCATAAATGGGTTGACACGGTATGACGGCTACGAATTTAAAAGGTTTTATTACAACCCCAATGACACGGTCTCCATTCATGGCCTGAATGTATGGTCCCTTTTCCAGGATAGAAAGGGAAAAATATGGATAGGCAGTGCCCCTTCGTTTTTAAACGAATATGATCCTGTTTTAAAAACGTTCAGGCAATATGGTTTTACTCATCTTATCAGTCACCCCGCTAATGTTGAACCGGAAGTAACTGCAATGTGCCAGGATAATAAGGGAAGAATTTATTATGGAATAAATACAAACTTTGGCGAATCAATTTCACCCGGCCTTTTATACAAAGATGAGACGGATGATAAAATAAGACAATTCCCCTCCCCGGATAGTTTGCGAATTCAAAACGTTGGTAAAATCACAAAGGACAAAGGAGGCAATATCTGGCTCCTGAGTTATTCTGGGTTGTTTAAAATTGATACAAATGGCTTATTGAGTAGGATACATGACCTGGATAACAGACTGAAGCAAGACGGGGATTCTCCAACAGATATTAAGTTTGATAAGCAGGATCACGCGTGGCTTATTACTGTCAAAAACAGGTTGTATAATTTTATCCCACAGGCTGGTACCTATAAATCTTGGATATTAAAAGGGATCACTGTTTCAGCCAGTAATTTTCCGAATACAATTAGCCTGGACAAAAACGACAATATATGGATAGGCACTAATAGCGGCCCGCAATTTTTCGATAGAAAGACCGGCACGTTTTCCATGTTTAATAATGGTATTAAAAAGGAGCTGGAACAAACGCCGGTCAGCGATCTTTGCCTGGATAGTTTCGGAACGTTATGGATCGGCTCTTTTGCCCATGGATTACTGAAGTATGAAGACAAGCCACAGCTAAAATCATATATTCATAATGAAGTCGATAAAAAATCGATAACAGCGGCCTGGGCAAATTTTATTTACGAGGCCACCGATGGTAAAATATGGATATGTACGAGCGGAGCTGGAAATATTTCTGGTTTAAATATCCTGGATACCCGCACAGGACTTCTTCAGGCCATTCCTTATTCAAATTTCTGGAGTGAATCAAACGGTATATATTCCATTTGGGAAAGTACTCCCGGAGAATTTTATCTCAGTTCCTTTAAAACGCTTTATTCTTATTCTGAAAAAACCCATAGTTTGAAACATGCGGGAATTGCCGGTGCACCCGATACAGTTTCTATTTTTTATTATCTTAAAGACAGCAGGGAAAATGAATGGCTTTGCACTTACTCGGGTTTATATAAAAAGGACAAAGGAGCACAACAGTTCAGAAGATATGATCTGAGCACGATAAAAGGAAGTGATGCAAGCAGCAATGAAATTTCAAGAGCGTATGAGAGCAAAAAACATGGATTATGGCTGACGACAAACAATGGGTTGTTTTTATATGATTATTCCTTAGATAAAATTGTAAGGCTTGGATTTGACAAAAAAGAAGGAGATGTTTTTGTTACGCAAGACATCAATTCATTTTATGAAGGCAAAGATGGCATTGCCTGGGTGGGCACCTGGCAAGGAGGCTTTAGCCGGTATGATGTGGAAACAAAGAAAATAAAAACATTTACGCGCGATGACGGTCTGCCGTCGATGAGCATACAGTCCATCCTTGCCGATGAAAAAAACAATTCTTTATGGCTCAGTACATTTGATGGTTTGAGCCGGTTTAATTTAAGTACCGGTCAATTCAACAACTTCTCCATTGCCGACGGCATACAGGGGCAATTATTTGCGGATGGTTCGTTTTTAAAAACATCTAATGGTTTATTTCTCTTTGGCGGTTCAAACGGCATAACAATATTTAATCCGGATGAGGTAAACAAAAATTCAATCCCTCCAAAAGTATTTTTGACCGATCTGAAATTGTTCGATAGATCAGTTATTCCTGGCGAAAGATCCATTTTAAAAAAACCAATTGATGAAACCGATCAAATAACGCTTGCCCACAACCAAAATAATTTGTCCATTGAGTTTATTGCCATCCACTATTCAAATCCATCAGCAAACAAATACGCTTATAAGCTGGAAAATTATGATAACGAATGGCGCGATGTAGGCAATCAACATGTTGCATTTTATCCTAACCTCCCACCAGGTGAATATACTTTCAAAGTGAAGGCTGCTAATGATAAAGGGGTGTGGAGTGAGACCGGTTCTACGCTTAAGATTATTGTCAACGCTCCATGGTGGAAAACGATATGGGCTTATATTATTTACGGGTTATTAGTAATCGCTGCGGCAGTGGCCGTAGACCGCTATTTACGCCGCAGGCTTGTGCAGCGGGAGAGAGAAAGAAACCGTGCCCGCGAACTGGAACAGGCAAAAGAAATAGAAAAGGCGTATCACAAACTGGAAGAAACACATGAGACATTAAAGGCAACCCAGTCACAACTCATCCAATCGGAAAAAATGGCTTCACTGGGAGAATTGACTGCAGGCATCGCACATGAGATACAGAACCCTTTAAACTTCGTCAATAATTTTTCAGAAGTGAATAAGGAATTAATTACAGAAATGAAAAATGAAATTCAAGCCGGAAACGTGAATGAGGCGAAGAAAATTGCAGAAAATATTGCGGACAATGAAGAGAAAATAATTCATCACGGCAAACGGGCGGATGAGATAGTAAAAAGTATGCTCCAGCATTCAAGAACTGCTTCGGGTAAGAAAGAACCAACCGATATCAATGCACTTGCTGAAGAGTACTTGCGTCTTTCCTATCATGGTTTCCGGGCAAAAGACAAATCATTCGATGCAAAATTTGAAACAGAATTTGACAAAAGCATAGGTAATATCAATATCATTCCTCAGGATATTGGCCGGGTTATTCTGAACCTGGTCAACAATGCGTTTTATGCTGTGTCAGTCAAGGCAGCGCAACGAGGTAAGTTTTTGCCAGATAAACTGGCAACAGCGGGCAGTGCGTATGAGCCAACTGTTGCTGTAAGTACAAAAAAAATAGGTGATCGATCCGATAGCCGCCAGGTTGAAATAAGAGTACAAGACAACGGCAATGGCATTCCGCAGAACACACTGGATAAAATATTCCAGCCTTTCTTTACAACCAAGCCAACAGGACAGGGAACAGGATTGGGTTTATCGTTAGCTTACGACATCATCAAGGCCAATGGTGGAGAAATAAAAGTTGAAACGAGGGAAGGTGAAGGATCTATATTTATCATCGCATTACCATTTTCGAGTTAGCATGGGAAAAAAATTATTCATTTACCTGGTGGGGTGTGGCCTGCCGGCTTATCTGTTAGGACAGGTTCCAAGAGAAGAAGTTGTTGCAATAAGGAACAAACTGCAAGCCGCAACATCAGATTCTGTAAGATTTACTATCAGTATGGACCTTTCCCAGGCATATCGTTTTTCCAATATTGATTCGGCACTCTATTATACAGACCAGGCAATACAATTAGGCCATATTATGAATAATCCGGCCAGGGAAGCCGACGGTCTTTCTCAAAAAGGATTTATCGTTCTTGAAACGGGTGATATCCCCCAGTCTTTGCAACTTCAGTTAGCGGCGTTACAGCTCTCAGAAAAATTTTCCGACCCCGTAACTATAGGTTTTATAATAAACAGGATCGGCAATGTTTATACCGAAATAGGAGATTATAAGAGGGCGATCGACTATTACAGGCGGTCAATTGAGCAGTTTACGAAAGCCGGTCAACAAGGTTATGTTCACAATGAACTTTCTAATATTGGGTATGTGTATGAGTTAATGGGCGTTTTAGATTCTTCAAAGATCTATCAGCAAAAAGTTTATGAGTTCAGCCTCACTAATACTGATCGCTATGCTATCACTTATGGTGAAATGAGGGAGCGAATTGGCAAGGTTGAAGCAAGATTGGGAAATTATGATGCCGCGCTAAATCATTTCAGGGCCGGTATTGTGGAATCATTAAAAGATGTGGACATGAATAATCTTGCCCTGATCTATTTACAAATGGCTAAATTATTCTGCAAGCTTGGTTTGTATGACTCGAGTTTCATGTATGCAAAAAAAGCGATCGCTACGGCAGACAGCATATCGTTGAAAAGAGCCACTTATGAAGCTTCTGCGTTGCTGGGCAGTTTGTTCAAGTTAAAACATCAACCTGACAGCGCACTGGTTTATTCAGAATTATCATCAGCCATTAAGGATAGTTTATTTGGACAAAAAAAAATACAGGAACTACAAAGAATATTACTCAATGATCAGCAACGCCAGCAGGAATTGCAGGAAGAAAGAGACCAGATACGTGAGAACTTCCGACTTACGGCATTACTGGCTCTTTTGGGAGTCTTTTTGGTTATCGGGATCATTCTTTACCGGAACAATCGTCAGAAACAAAAAGCCAATAAGGTTTTAGAAGAGACGCTTGCAAATCTTAAGTCTACCCAGGCTCAACTTATTCAATCCGAAAAGATGGCGTCATTGGGTGAACTGACAGCGGGTATTGCACATGAAATTCAAAACCCGTTGAACTTTGTTAATAATTTTTCAGATGTCAATACAGAATTGATCGATGAATTGAAAAATGAATTGGCAATAGGCGATACGCAATCGGCAAATGAAATAGCCGAGGACATAAAAGATAATGAGCAAAAGATAAATCACCATGGCAAGCGGGCCGATGCAATTGTAAAAGGGATGTTGCAGCATTCAAGGACAAACAGCGGACAAAAAGAATCAACTGATATTAATGCTTTAACAGATGAATACCTAAGACTTGCTTATCATGGCTTGCGGGCAAAAGACAAATCATTCAATGCAACATTGAAAACAGATTTTGATGACGGCATTGGAAACATCAATATAGTTTCGCAGGATATTGGGAGAGCTATTCTTAATTTAATTACCAATGCGTTTTATGCAGTAACAGAAAAGAAAAAACAAACCGGCGATGGATATGAACCGACCGTTTCAGTAAGTACAAAAAAGAGGAATAGCAAAGTTGAAATAATAGTAAAAGACAACGGCAATGGTATTCCGCAAAAAATATTGGATAAAATTTTTCAGCCTTTTTTTACAACAAAGCCGACAGGACAGGGAACGGGATTGGGGCTATCGTTGGCTTATGACATCATCAAAGCACATGGAGGAGAAATAAAAGTGGAGACAAAGGGCGGTGACGGGAGTGAGTTTATAATTCAATTGCCAACAAAGTCCAATATTCCATAAATCAAATAATCTTATAATCGTGGTTCTGACTTAATCACCTGATAAAAATAAAAGAATGAAATACCTCACCTTCCTTTCTGCATTTATTTTTTATGTAAGCGTACAATCAGCCCTCTCCCAGTCGTTGCGTTTCAGTTTGAATAAGTACATCGACAAAGGGGATACACTGAACTACCGTCAACTATATCCCGATTCAGATACGATGCGAAAATATCCGCTCGTGATCTTTTTACACGGATCGGGTGAACGTGGCAGTGACAATGAGGCACAACTAAAATGGGGTGTGATGAATTTTGCAACGGATCAAAACATGATGTTGCATCCTGCACTGGTGATCGCTCCACAATGTCCTGAGAAAATGAGCTGGTCAAATTTTTCCCGCGAAAAAAACAGTACTGAAATGCATTTGCAATCTACGCCGACCAAACCGATGGAATTATTGATCGGGCTCATTCACCAGTTGATAAAAACGATGCCGGTCGACAGTAACAGGATTTATATCACCGGTCTCTCTATGGGAGGTTATGGTACTTATGACGCCATTGAACGTTATCCAAATCTATTTGCAGCCGCTGTTCCTGTTTGCGGTGGCGGGGACGTATCAAAAGCAACTTCTATTGCGCAGATACCGATCTGGATCGTTCATGGTGCTGAGGATCCTGCAGTGAATCCTCTTTACTCACTTGACATGTTACATGCATTGACAAAGGCAGGCGCACATCCCGGTTTTACACAATATCCGGAAGTGGGACATTTTTCATGGCTGGGCGCATACAGTGATCCGTTAATAATGGAATGGTTGTTCAGACAGAACAAGGGAATTCGCAGTAAATGATAAATTAGAATCTGTGGTACCGCAGGACGTGGCGAGAGTCATCCTTAATTTGATCAACAATGCTTTTTATGCAGTGAAAGAAAGGCAAAAGGCGGAAGGTGCAGGGTATGAGCCAAGAGTTACAGTAAGTACAAAAAAGATCGGGGTTGGAATTTCTATTAAGGTAACAGGCAATGGCAATGGCATGCCGGAAAATCTTGTTGACAAGATCTTTCAGCCTTTTTTTACAACAAAACCGACAGGGCAGGGGACAGGGTTGGGATTATCGCTGAGTTATGACATCGTAAAAGCACATGGTGGAGCAATCAAAGTCAAAACACAGGAGAATGAGGGAACAGAATTTACGATCATATTGCCTGCTTAGGGAGGGTGGTGTCCGGTACATATACAAATTCAAAACAAATAAATAGTGCCTACATTAGCGTTTTCGAAATCCACCAACTGCAAACTCTAAAATAACCTTATGCACCAGGCACGACATGACATATCACGGGTCCAATTTCAACTGGAAAGATTTATTTTTTTCAGTGATGGCGTTTTTGCCATTTGCATCACATTGCTGGTAATCGAGATAAGAGTCCCTAACCCCGACGAAATGCATATTTTTTCCGACGCTGCCCTGTGGAGATATCTTACTAAAAACTCACTTACTTTCCTCGGATTTATAATAAGCTTCGGCATAATAGGCCACTACTGGACAGTACACCATCGGATATTCGGCTATGCGAAGAGTTATACGTCCGGCTTGCTTTGGTTAAACCTTGGTTTTCTTTTTTCGGTGGTGCTCCTTCCTTTCCATTCGGGCCTGCTTGCAGAATACGGATCAGATACGCATATGTTTCTTCCCTATGGAGTATATGTGGCAAACATGTGTTTAGTTGGCTTCATGAATTGCTGGCTATGGCTCTATGTAAGTAATCCTTCCCGTAATTTACTCACACATAAAATATCTTCGGCAAGGATAAGGCTTGGACTATACAGAAGCCTCATCGTTCCGATAGTATTTATTCTTGCGTTCCTGATTTCATTTGTTCTTCCGTTAGTTTCGCGTCTTCTTCCCATATGTATTCCTATTGTTTTGCACTGGGGCATGAAAGGCCTGGAGAGGAAAGCTGATCAAAAAGACAAGGATGAAAGGGCAAAGCATGAACATCATGGGAATCATGAACATCATGAGAACCATGAACACCATGAAAACCATGAGCATCATGAAGGTCACGAAAATCATGAACACCATTAACATCAGGATGACGTTGGTTAATGCCAAATGAAATCTGTGCAATCCATGAATCCGTGCGATCTGTGATCCGGGCAATTAAAAGAATGACCGCGAACAGCTATACAACCCTGTAGTTTAAAAGCATCGTATATTTAGATAGTTGCAGTAACTGTACTAATGATAAATACATCACTTTCCAAAACTTTTCTGTGCTTTAACTTACTGCTTTTTTCTTATGCGGCATACACACGGGTATCAGGGATTGATTCAGTAAAAAAAGTTTTGCAAACGCAGAAAGAAGATACCAATAAGTTAAAAACACTGTTCTCATTAGTCGATTACTCTCTCGAATCTCACGCTGATACAGGCGTAACTTATTCGCAACAGGCCTTAGACCTGGCAGAGAAATTAAATATTGAAGAAGCGAATTTGTTATTCAACTACCGAATGGATAAAAAAATTGACATTTGTATTGCATTTAAATGAATAAAATTTTCGAACCATGAATAAAATAACCGTTCATATAGTTGCGCCCATAACCTTCCTGGTATTCTCCACCGCAATATCCGCACAAACAAAACCAGGCTCTGTCGAA
>Ga0207683_10006348_pt1 | contig 10125 bp, 7 predicted proteins | sample KBSM73metaG_FD_184333 | JGI IMG/M metagenome (GOLD analysis project Ga0207683, IMG submission 184333) | Miscanthus rhizosphere microbial communities from Kellogg Biological Station, Michigan, USA - KBS M7-3 metaG (SPAdes) (version 2) | ecosystem: Host-associated > Plants > Roots > Rhizosphere >...
CGTCGCCTACCGGTTGATGGCGGCCAGCACGGCCCTCAGCTACCTGAGCATGCGCACGACCCAGATTGTGGTCATGATCGCGGGCAGCTACCTCGTCCTGCATGGCCGGCTCTCGAATGGCGAATTTGTCAGCTTCCTGCTGCTGGTCAACGTCTTCTTCCGGCCGGTCGAGAAGATCAACGCCGTGCTCGAGATCTACCCGAAGGGCATCGCCGGCTTCCGCCGCTACCTCGAACTCCTGGCGACCGAACCGGACATCGTCCACCTCCAGCACACGCTCTTCTTCGGCTACGACATGCTGCGGGAGATCCGCACCACGCTGGGCGAGGACGTGCCGATCCTCTACACGCTGCACGAGTTCCTCCCGATCTGCCACCGCAACGGCCAACTGGTCAGGACGACCACCGAGAAGCCGTGCAAGGAGGAGTCGCCGCGGCGCTGCCACGAGTGCTTCCCGGAGATCAGCCCGCAGGCGTTCTTCATGCGCAAGCGCTTCATCCAGTCGCAGATGTCCGCGGTCGACCGCTTCCTCGCCCCCAGCAGCTTCCTCCGCGACCGCTTCGTCGACTGGGGGCTGCCGGCGGACAAGGTCGTCACCGAGGAGTACGGCCGGCTGCCGGTCACCGCCGCCCCGACACGCGACCGGCGCCAGCGCAACCGCCTCGTCTTCATCGGCCAGCTGAGCTACTTCAAGGGCGTCAACGTCCTGCTGAAAGCGATGAAGCGACTGCGGGACGACGGCGTCGACGTCCACCTCTCGGTCTACGGCGCCAACCTCGAGCTGCAGCCGGACGAGTTCCGCGCCGAATTCGCCGAGCTGCTGGAGGCGACCAAGGAGACGGTCAGCTTCGAGGGCGAGTTCAACCACGACGACCTGCCGACGATCATGGCCGACGCCGACTGGGTCATCGTCCCCTCGATCTGGTGGGAGAACTCGCCGCTGGTGATCCAGGAGGCCGCCCAGCACCGCCGGCCGGTGATCGCCAGCGACATCGGCGGGATGGCGGAGAAAGTCCACGACGGCGTCTCCGGCCTGCACTTCAAGGCGGCCGACCCGGCCAGCCTGGCGGAGACGATCGACCGCGCCGTCTCCAGCCGCAAGCTCTGGGACGAACTGCAGCGGCGGATCGAGCCGCCCTACGCGATGGACGAGCACGTCCGCTCGCTGACCCGCCAGTACAAGGAGCTGCTGGCGAGCAAGGGCAGCGAGGAAGAGCTGGTCCAGCCGCCCGCGCCGGCGACCGAGATCGAGGACGTGCGCTATGCCTGAGACCGAGATCGAGCAGCTCTCGGCCGCGGCCGAATCGGCCGTGGCGCCGCTGGCGACGCTGCTCGCCGCCGACGTCCTCGCCGTCCACCTCTTCTCCGCCGAGGCTGAGCCCGCGCTCGAGCTGGACCTGGCCGGGGCGGAGATCGCCGCCGAGCTGCGCTGCCGCTTCGCCGGCGAGGACGTCGATGCCGGTCACCTGATCGTCGCCCGCCTCGACCGCGCCGCCCCCGAGGAGCTGCGCTCGGAGTGCGCCGGCCTGCGCGGCTTCCTGCGCGAGCGGCTCGCCGGCCTCGACCGCGGTGACCGCGAAGAGGCGATGGAGCTACTCGAGGAACTCGCCGCCGGTGGAGAGTGCGAGGACCCGATCGGCCTCAGCGCCAGCCGCGCCCTGGTGCGGGAAGGGCTGCGGGAGCCGCTGCCGCCCTCGGTCGTCGACCGCGACGAGCCCCAGGGCCTGCACTTCGACTCGGTCCTCGCCCTCTCGGAGACCGCCTTCTACGTCCGTGGCTGGGCCCGCGACGGCCAGGCCGAGCCGGTGCGGCTGACCGCGGTCAGCCCCGAGGGATCGCGGGTCGAGCTGCTGCCGGGGATCTACCGGGACCCGCGCCCAGACGTCGATTCCTTCTACGAAGAGCCAACCCGAACCGGCGCCGCCGGCACCGGCTTCCTCGGCTTCTGCGAGACCCGCGCCCCGAGCCTGCTCAGCACCGGCTGGCTGCTGGAGATGGAGAACGCGCTCGGCGTCACCCGCGAGGTCCCCGGGCCGCAGGTCAGCCGCGACCTGCTCGCGGCCCGCTCGGCGATCCTCTCCGACCTGCACAAGGAGCGCCGCTGGGACACGCCGCTGATGGACCACGTGATCCCGGCGGTGAGCCTGATCCAGCAGCGGCTCGAGGAGGAGGCGCAGATCGAGAGCGTCTGGCAGTACGGCGAGCCGCCGGAGTCGCCGGCGGTCTCGATCGTGGTCCCGCTCTACGGGCGCATCGACTTCCTCGAGCACCAGCTGGCGCAGTTCGTCCACGACCCCGAGCTGCGCGAGGCCGACCTGATCTACGTCCTCGATTCACCCGAGCTGGCGGCGGCGCTGGAGAGCGCCGCCGGGCAGCTGTTCGAGCTCTACGGCCTCCCCTTCCGGGTCGTGGTGCTCTCCCGCAACGGCGGCTACTCGGTGGCCAACAACCGCGGCGCCTCGCTGGCCCAGGGTCGGCTGCTGCTGCTGCTCAACTCCGACGTGCTGCCCGACGAGCCGGGCTGGCTGAGCCGGATGGCCGAGTTCTACGAGGAGCGCGAGGTCGGCGCGCTGGGGCCGAAGCTGCTGTTCGAGGACGACACCCTGCAGCACGCCGGCATCCGCTTCCAGCGGCCGCCCGACGGCGGCGCCTGGGAGAACGAGCACTTCTTCAAGGGCCTGCACCGCGACCTGCCCGCCGCCAACGTCGCCCGCCCCGTGCCCGCCGTCAGCGGCGCCTGCATGATGGTCGACCGCGAGCTCTTCGAGCAGGTCGGCGGTCTGCGCGGCATGTTCGTCCAGGGCGACTACGAGGACACCGACCTCTGCCTGCGGCTGGCACAGGAGGGGCACGAGACCTGGTACCTGCCCGAGATCGAGCTCTATCACCTCGAGGGCCAGTCCTACGCGCTGGAGACCCGCAACGCGATGTCCCGCTACAACGTCTGGCTCCACACCCGGCTCTGGGACGAGGAGATCGAGGCGGCGATGATCAAGTGGACCGGGTAGTCGTCGACTCGGTCGAGCGCTTCCCGCTCGCCGAGGACCAGCTGCGCGGGTTCGAGCTCGAGGCGCCGAGCGCCGGGATGACGTCGCCGCTGGAGACGCTGCCGATCGATGGCTGGCTCGTCGGCAAGGCGAGCAAGGCGGAGGCGGTCGAGGTTCTGCAGGAGGGACGGCCGGTGTTGCGACTGCCGGTCAACGCCCCCCGTCAGGACCTGGCCAGCGCTTTTCCGGATTCCGAGGAGGCGGGCAACGGCGGCTTCTCCGGCGCCGCCGGGGCATTGCGGCTGCGGACCGGGTTCGAGCTGCTGCTGCGGGCTCGGATGGCGAACGGAGCGACGGTGCCGCTGGTGACGATCACCGGCAGGCGGGCGCCGCTGCAGCTGCCCGCCGGCGAGGGGCCGCGGCCGCTGATCGTCACCACCCTGGGGCGGACTGGGTCGACCTGGTGCGTGTGGATGCTGCAGTCGCACCCGGCGATCATCGCCCACAGCCCGTTCGACAACGACGCCCGCGTCGGGACCTACTGGATGTCGGTCCTGCAGACCCTCGCCGACCCGACCAGCTACCTGCGGCAGGTCTATCCCGGAGACGTCAACGACGACCGCTGGTGGGTCGGGATCGAGGCCGACACCCCGTCGCGCCTCAACGACGCCGCGCTCAACAACTGGCTCGGCGACAGCCGCGTCCACGAGCTTGCGCTCAGCTGCCGCGAGCGGATCGACTCCTTCTACGGCTTCCTCGCCGAACAGCAGGACAAGCAGCCGGCCTTTTTCGTCGAGAAGTTCCTCCCCCGGCAGCTCCCGGCAGACCTCCTGCGCGAGATCTATCCCGGGGCCAAGGAGGTGGTCCTCGTCCGCGACCTGCGCGACGTCTTCTGCTCCGTCCTCGCCTTCAACCGCAAGCGCGGATACCAGGCATTCGGCCGCGAGGACGCCGAGAGCGACGACGCCTACATCGACACGGTGCGGCGCTCCGGCGAAGCGCTGCTCGCTCATATGCGATCGGAGGGACGCGAGACCCACCTGCTCCGCTACGAGGACCTGATCCGCGAGCCGGTGCCGACCCTGGAGCCGCTGCTCGAGTTCGTCGGCCTCGACCCGGACGGGGCTCCGCAGATGGTCGAGCGGGCCTCGGTCTCGGCCGATGGCATGGACCACCACATGACCGCCGCCAACGCCTCGGCCTCGATCGGCCGCTGGCGCAGCGACCTCGAGCCCGAGCTCGCCGAGCGCTGCGACGCGATCCTCTCCCCCGTCGGCGCCGAGTTCGGCTACGCCGAGGGAGAAGCCCCCACTCCGGCCTGATGGCCGAGACCGTCGTCGTCGCCGGCTCGCTGGCGCAGCGCCCCGGCCGCGGCGGCCACGCCTGGGTCTTCCTCCAGTACCTGCTCGGGTTCCGCCGGCTCGGCCACGAGGTGCTCTTCCTCGACCGCCTCGCGGCGGAGATGTTCCCGCCCGGCGGGCAATGGCCGCCGGGCGCGCCGGTCGCGTGGCTGCGGGAGACGATGGCGGCGCACGGCCTCGAGTCCGACTACTCCCTGCTGCTCGAAGGCGAGGGCTCGCGCGAGACCGTCGGGCTCTCCCGCGCCGAGGCGCTGGAGCGGGTGCGGCGCTCGACCGTGCTGCTCGACGTGATGGGCTTCCTCGGCGACGAGGAGCTGCTCGCCGCCGCGCCCCGGCGGGTGTTCCTCGACATCGACCCCGGCTTCCCGCAGATGTGGCAGCAGCTTGGCCTGCACCGATCCTTCGGCGACCACGACGCCTACGCGACGGTGGGGCTGCGGGTCGGCATGGAGGGCAGCCGCGTTCCCACCTGCGGGGTGGAGTGGATCGCCACGCCGCCGCCGGTCGTCCTCGACGAGTGGCCGGCGACTCCCCCTGGCGCCGCCTACACCAGCATCGCCACCTGGCGCGGACCGTTCGAGCCGATCGAGTTCGAGGGCCAGACCTACGGCCTGCGGGCGCATCAGATGCGGCGATTTGCGAAGCTGCCGGCGGCCATCGACGCACCGCTGGAGCTGGCTTTGGACATCGACCCCGCCGACGCAGCCGACTCGCAATTGCTCCGCGACGGGGGCTGGAATCTCCGCGCGCCGGGGGACCTCGCCGGTTCGCCCGAGGCCTATCGCCGCTACCTGCAGGGCTCGCGCGGCGAGGTGGGCGTGGCCAAAGACATGTATGTGCGCTCGCGCGGCGGCTGGCTCAGCGATCGCAGCGTCGCTTACCTGGCCAGCGGCAAGCCGGTGCTGGCGCAGGCGACCGGGTTCGAGCTCGAGGTCGAGACCGGCGCCGGCCTGCTCGCCTTCTCGACGCCGGAAGAGGCGGCGGAGGCGCTGATCGCGGTCGAGGCCGACCACGGGCGCCACAGCGCCGCCGCCCGCGAGCTGGCGGCCGAGCGGTTCGGATCGGACCGGGTGCTGGGCGAGCTGCTGGAGGCGGTGGCGTGAGCGCCGCGGTGAACGGGGTCCGGCGACTCAACTGGGGCTGCGGCACGATGCCGACGCCGGGCTGGATCAACTCCGACATCAAGGAGGACCCGACGGTCGACGTCGTCTGCGACATCCTCGAGGGCCTGCCGCTGGAGAGCGACAGCATCGACTACGCGGTCAGCATCCACGCCCTGCCCGAGCTGCGGCTCCCTGACCTCGTCCCGGCGCTGATGGAGCTGCGGCGGGTCATCGTCCCCGGCGGCGTGCTGCGGCTTACCCTCCCCGACCTCGACCGCGGCATCCGCGCCTACCTCGACGGCGACCGCGACTACTTCCTCGTCCCCGACTCCGACGCCCGCGCGCCGGGCGCGAAGTTCGTCACCCAGATGCTCTGGTACGGCTACTCGAAGTCGCTCTTCACCGCGGACTTCATCGCCGAGCTGCTCGAGCGCGCCGGCTTCCGCGAGATAACTCCCTGCCGCTACCGGCAGACTGCCGGGCCGTACCCGGAGATCGTCGAGCTCGACAACCGCCCCGAGGAGAGCCTCTTTGTCGAGGCCCGCAAGTAAGACGGCCGCGATCGGTGCGGTGCGGCGTCCGGAGATGGACCCCCGGCTGCGCGGCGGCTACCTTGGCGTCCCCTCCGAGGGCGACGAGGCCGACGCCCGCGAGCTGCTCCTGCGTGGCTGGGCGCTGGGCGCCGAGGAGCCCGCACTGGCGGTCGAGCTCGTCGCCGCCGAGCGGGTCGTCGGCCGGGCACCGGTCGAGCTGGCGCGCCCTGACATCGTCGAGCTGCACCCCGACCTCCCCCACGCCGGCCACTGCGGTTTCGAACACCGGCTCAACCTCTGGGCGCTCGAGGGCGAGCTGGAGCTCGAGGTGCGGGCGGTCACCGACCCGGTGACGCGGGTCCCGCTGGCGACGGTCGCGCTGCGGGCCGAGGCGGACACCGACCTCGAGCAGGTGAGCGTCGTCGTTCCCTGCTTCCGCCAGGCCCATTTCCTCGGCGAGGCGATCGAGAGCGTGCTGGGCCAGACCCACCCGCGGATCGAGCTGATCGTCGTCGACGACGGCTCGCCCGACGACGTCGAGGCGGTCTCGGGCCGCTACCCGGGGGTCAGGTACCTGCGGCAGGAGAACGGCGGGCTCGCCGCCGCCCGCAACGCCGGCCTCGAGCAGGCAAATGGCGAGTTCGTCCTCTTCCTCGACGGCGACGACCGGCTGCTGCCCGAGGCGATCGAGACCGGGCTGCGGGAGCTGCGCGCCGCGCCCGAGGCGGAGATGGCGGCCGGCACCTGGCGGCTGATCGGCGAGGAGGGGGAACCGGTCCCGGCCGCCGCCCCCGAGGTGCCGGCGGAGGCCTACCCGGCACTGCTGGAAAGCTGCTTCATCTCGACCCCGGCCGCCGTCCTCTACCGGCGCCGGCTGTTCGAGCGGATCGGCGGCTTCGACTCGAGCGTCAGCGCCAGCGCCGACTACGACGTCTACCTGAAGACGGCGGCGCGCTTCCCGGTCCGGCTGCACGGCGAGGTGGTCGCCGAGTACCGTCGCCACGGCGCCAACATGACCCGCGACCCGGCGCTGATCATGAGCGCCGAGGTCGCGGTGCTCGAACGCCAGGAGCCCGCGGTGCGCGACCAACCCGCCTTGCGCGAGGCGCTGGAGGCCGGCATCGCCCGCTCCCGCGCCTACCATGGCGAGCGCATGCGAGCGCTGAGCGGGGAGTGATCCGGTGAAGACGGCCGTCGCGGAGCTGGCCGTTCTCGGCGGGCCGCCCGCTTTCGCCGAACCGCTCCACGTCGGGCGGCCGAACGTCGGCGACCGCGAGGCGATCCTGGCCGGAATCGGCGAGGCGCTCGACGATCGCTGGCTGAGCAACGACGGCAGCAAGCTCGAGGCCTTCGAGCGGCGGCTCTCCGAGCGGCTCGGCGGGCTGCACGTCGTCGCCACCTGCAACGCGACGCTGGGGCTGCAGATCGCGATGCGGGCGCTGGGGATCGAGGGCGAGGTGGTACTGCCGGCGCTGACCTTCGTCGCCACCGCCCACGCCGTCGCCTGGGAGAGCCTGACCCCGGTCTTCGCCGACGTCGACCCCGAGACGCTCTGCATGGGACCGGTCGAGGCGGAGACGCGGATCGGCCCGGAGACCGGAGCGCTGCTCGGCGTCCACCTCTGGGGCCGGAGCGCCGACGTCGAGGGCCTCTCGGCGCTGGCCCGGGAGCGCGGGCTGCCGCTGCTCTTCGACGCCGCCCACACGCTCGGGAGCGAACGCGACGGTCGGCCCCTGGCCGCCTTCGGCGACGCCGCCGTGCTCAGCTTCCACGCGACCAAGATCGCCAACTCCTTCGAGGGCGGCGCGATCGTCACCGCCGACCGCGAGCTGGCCGAGCGAGCGGCGACGATGCGGAACTTCGGCTTCGTCGACGAGGACGAGATCGTCGGCCTCGGCACCAACGCCAAGCTCAGCGAGGCGGGAGCGGCGATGGGCCTCGCCTCGCTCGACGCGCTTGACGGCTTCCTCGCCGCCAGCCGTCGCAACTACGCCGCCTACGCCGAGGCGATGGCGGGGATCCCGGGCCTGACGCTGCTCCCCTTCGACCCACCCGAGAGCTTCAACTGCCATTACGTGGTCGTCGACGTCGACCCCGACGCCGGCCTCGACCGCGACCAGCTGCGCGCGGTGCTGGTGGCGGAGAACGTGCTCGCCCGCCGCTACTTCTACCCCGGCTGCCACCGGGTCCCGCCCTACGACCGTCGCCCGCAGCTGCCGCTGCCGGTGACCGAGCGGGTCCTCGACCGCTGCCTCTCGCTGCCGACCGGGACCGCGGTCACGCCAGAGGACGCGGCGGCAATCGGGGAGCTGACCAGGCTGGCGATCTCCCAGCCCGATTCCGTCCGCGGCGCCCTCGGGGGTTAGCCGGATGGGCCAGCTGGTCGAGGTCGTAACGGTCGAGGTCGAGGAGGTCCCCTCCGAGCTGCTGCTCGGCGCCAGCGTCGACACCCCATCCGCCGGCAGGCGCCTCTCCGCCCACGCGGTCGAGATCGGCGGCTGGGCGCTCGGCCGCGAGGAGGCGGTGACGGCAGTCGAGATCGCCCATGGCGACACGATCCTGGCGCGGGCGAGGATCGGCCAGCCGCGGGCCGACATCGGCGAGGCATATCCCGACGCCGAGGACGCCGGCAGCGCCGGCTTCGAGGCCGAGGTCGAGACCAGCCGACTTCCGCCCCGGGCCGAGCTCACGGTGCGGGTGGGCATCGGCTCGGCGACGGTCCCGGTCGCGCGCCTACGCCTGCGCCGCTACTGGCGCGGCGAGTGGGACGAACACCCGCCGCTGGTCAGCATCGTCGTCATCCGCGACTCCGATGAAGGGGACCTCGAGGCGACCATGCGCGGCCTCGAGAGCCAGCGCTACCCGCTGACCGAGCTGACGGTCGCCGACGACGTCGCGGCCGATCCGGCCGCGGCCCGCAACGAGGCGATCCGCCGCAGCGAAGGCGAGTTGATCCTCTTTCTGCCAGCGGGCCTGGAGATCGAGGCCGGCGCGATCGCCAACGCGGTCGGGCGGCTCGCGGCGGCCACCGCGGCCTGCGGACTGATCGACGGCAAGCCGGGGGGCGAGGTCGCGGCGGCGCTCTACCGGCGCTCGGCCTTCGAGGAGCTGACCGGGTTCGACGCGAAAGCGGGAGCCGGCTGCGACCGCGAGCTGGCCGAACGGGCGCGCGAGTACGAGGCGCTGTTCGAGCCCGGGTCATTGCGCGGGGGCAGGGGCTGAGTGGAGACGATCGTCGTCGCCGGTGCGCTGGCGGCCAAGCCCGGCAACGGCGGCGAGGCCTGGGTCCGGCTCTCCTGGGTGCTGGGGCTGAGGAAGCTCGGCTTCGACGCCTGGCTGGTCGAGGAGGCCGACGCGGACGAGGCGGGACGCGAGTTCTTCGCCGCGACCGTCGAGCGCTTCGGTCTCACGGAGAGGGCGCTGCTGGTCGGGCCGGAGGGGACGAGCGGCCCGCTGGAGCGTCCCGGCCTGGGCGACCTCGCCGCCAGCTCCGCCGCCTTGGTCAACGTCAGCGGCAACCTCCGCGCCGAAGATCTGCTGGCAGCCTTCCCGCGCCGCGCCTACGTCGACCTCGACCCCGGCTTCACCCAGCTCTGGCACGCCGAGGGCCAGCTCGGCGACCAGCTCGTGCGGCACGAGACCCACTTCAGCGTCGGGCTCAACCTCGGCGAGCCCGACTGCCGGATCCCGACCGGCGGCCTGCGGTGGATCCCGCTGCCGCCGCCCGTCCTGCTGGAGCAGTGGGAGGAGGTTCCGGATCCGGCCTTTGACCGCTTCACCACCGTCGGCACCTGGCGCAACCCCCTCGGGACCCTCGAAGCCGGCGGCCAGACCTACACGCTCAAGCACCACCAGCTGCGCCGCTTCGCCGGAGTGCCGCGACGGGCGGGCCTGCCGTTCGAGATCGCGCTGGAGATCCACCCCGACGAGGCGGCCGAGACGGCGCGTCTGGAGGAGAGCGGCTGGGCGGTGGTCGAGGCGGCCTCCGTGGCCAGCGATCCCGGCGCCTTTCGCGATTACGTCCGCGGCTCAGGCGCCGAGTTCTCGGTCGCCCAGGGCGTCTACGCCGAAGCCCGCACCGGCTGGGTCAGCGACCGCACCGCGCACTACCTCGCCAGCGGCCGCCCGGCGATCGTCCAGG
>Ga0207683_10006352_pt1 | contig 10122 bp, 11 predicted proteins | sample KBSM73metaG_FD_184333 | JGI IMG/M metagenome (GOLD analysis project Ga0207683, IMG submission 184333) | Miscanthus rhizosphere microbial communities from Kellogg Biological Station, Michigan, USA - KBS M7-3 metaG (SPAdes) (version 2) | ecosystem: Host-associated > Plants > Roots > Rhizosphere >...
GCGCGATCGCGGTCGAGCCCGAGGTGCTGCTGATGGACGAGCCCTGCTCGGCCCTGGACCCGCTGGCGACGCTGGCGATCGAGGACCTGATCGCCGAGCTGAAGAACCGCTACACGATCGTGATCGTCACTCACAACATGCAGCAGGCGGCGCGGGCGAGCGACGTCACCGCCTTCTTCAACCTCGACGCGACCGGCAAGCCGGGGCACCTGGTCGAGGTCGGGGCGACCAACGAGATCTTCACCAACCCCTCCCAACAGCAGACCGAGGACTACGTCAGCGGCCGGTTCGGCTGAGAGCGGGGGAGCGACGATGCCGGAAATAGCCCGCGGCGAATACCTGGAAGAACTGGCGACGCTCGAGGCGAGCGCGCTCGGCGGCCTCGACCTGGTCGCGATCGCGCTGGGCCGGACGATGGAAGCGGTCGAGAACCAGGACGTCGAGCTGGCCCAGGTGGTGATCGCCGACGACGACCGGATCGACGGCCGCTACCTGGAGGTCCACCAGGGGCTGATCACCCTGCTGGCGACGCAGTCGCCGGTGGCCACCGATTTGCGGTTGATCTCGGCCCTGCTGCACGTGCTGAAGAGCATCGAGCGGATGGGGGACCAGTGCGTCAACGTCTGCAAGGTGATCCCGCTGAGCGGCAACGACGCGCCGGCCGACCCGCGGATGGTCGAGCTGATCCTGAAGATGGGCGCCCACACCAGGACCCTGATCATGCAGGCGAAGCGGGCCTTCGAGGAACGCGACGTGGAGATGGCGCAGGACCTCGTCCGCCGCGACGACGTCGTCGACGAACTCAACCGCGAGTGCTTCCACCTGGCGCTGGAGATCGGCGACGACGCCGACCGGCGGGAGTGGGGGATGACGATGCTTTTGGCGGCGCGGGCGATCGAGCGGGTTGGGGACAACGCGGTGGATATCGGTGAGCAGGTTGCCTTCGTGGTCACTGGACTATTCCGCGAGTTTGAGGATGCGTCGCATCCGTCGTAGCGCTTGAGATCCGGCCCCCCTGGGAACATGCGGGGGATTGCCATGACTCTTTGCGCAGCAATAGATATCGGTTCGAACACGACGCGACTGCTGGTCGCGGAGCCTGTCGACGGGCAGCTGAAGAAGGTGATGGAGCAGCGGGCCTACACGCGGATCGGCAAGGCCGTTGACAAGAAGGGGCGGATCTCGGCGGAGAAAGTCGGGGAAGTCGGCGAGGTCGTCGCCACCCAGGTACGCCTGGCGCAGGAGATGGGCGCCACCGAGATTCGCGCCGTCGCCACCGCCGCGGTGCGCGACGCCCGCAACTGCGAGGAGGTGGCCGAGGCGGTCGGCGCCGCCGCCGGCATTCCGATCGAGGTCCTGCCCGAGGAGGAGGAGGGTCGCCTCTCCTTCATCGGCGCGACGAAGACGCTGGGGCACGCTCCCGACGGGCTGATCGGCGTCGTCGACATCGGCGGCGGCTCGACCGAGGTTATCCTCGGCACCGTTCCCGACGGCGTCCAGAGCGTGCGCTCCTGGCCGGTCGGCTCTGGCAACCTGGCCGAGGAGCTGCTCTCCTCCGACCCGCCTTCGGCGGCGGAAATCCGCCGCGCCCGAGACCGCATCGACGACATCTTCGAGGGGGTCGAGATCGAGCGCCCGGCCCAGGCGGTCGCGGTGGGCGGCTCCGCCACCTCGCTGCGCCGCCTGGTCGGCGCCGTGCTCGAGTACGAGACCCTGGAGCGCGGCATCCGCGTCCTCTGCGGCGACCCCGCCGCCGACGTCGGCCGCCGCTTCGAGCTCGACCCGACCCGCGTCCGCATTCTGCCCACCGGAGTCCTCCTGCTCGAGAAGCTCTCCGACCTGCTCGGCCAACCCCTGCAGATCGGCAAGGGCGGCCTTCGCGAGGGAGTCATCCTCGACCTCCTCAACGGCAGCATCAACGGCTCCCCCGAGCGCGTCGCGGCCTAGCCGTAGTCTTCGATCAGGGCGCGCTTCCGCCGAGCGCGGCCACGCTCCATTTCTTTTTGTTGCCTGGCCGTTCTCTCCCGCATGCGCAGCAACCTTTCGGCGTCGGCCGGCCTGCGCTTGACGATCTCTAGCGCGGTGTCGAAACCAAAGACTTCGGAGGTATCGGCAAGAAACTTGGCGAGTTGACGTTGTTCCTGTTCGTCCATGGTCTTGACGCTACCTCTAGTCATTTTCTGTCACATCCCTCTTCAATTGCTCGATCTCCATCATTGCCTCCGTTAGTCCATCCACGACTTGACCGATGTTCAGCCTCATCTCCGAAATGATCTCTTCGTCTCGCTCTGCCGTCAGGTCGGCCTCGGCCGCGAATTTGGCGCCGCGCGTGGAGATCTCGATTGGAAGGCGACCCGCCACCACTCCCGAGTAGGTGGGAGTTACGAGTAGAAGGCAGCCGTAAAACGCTGCTAAGGCAATCTCGAGTCGGTATAGGCCGGGCTGCTCCAGGGCGATCGCAGGCAGATTCTCTGGAACAGGAGAGACGGAGCAGGCCGCCAGCGCCACGCACAGTGCAGCGCTGACCAGGACTCGAACGAGCGTGGATGGACTTGCCATGCCCTCTCGAGATTTCGGAGGACAAAGCTCTCCCCCTGTGGGCCACTGGTTTCCCGCAAAGCCGGACTTCTCAGCCGGCGGCGTTGAAGATCGATTCGTCGAAGCCGGTCAGTGCGGGTTCGGCGGCGTAACCGATCCTTTCGAGTTCGAACAGTTCCTCGATCGTGACCAGCAGCGAGAAGTGGTTGAAGTAGGTCTCATTCGTCGTCCCCGGTTCGACGTAGGGGGAGAGGAGGAGCAGACCGACCTGGCCACCACCGCCCGTTTCACGCACCGGGCCAGTTGCCGGCGCTTCGCTGCCGTCGTCGGGCAGGTTGGGGAAGTCGAGGTCGACGCAGCAACCGCTTTCGTCCGCCCCTTCGCCTTCCTGGGGGGCCTGGGCGGAGGTGATCGCGATCATCCCGCCGTCCTTGTAGGCGAGCGATTCCTTGATCTCGGCGACGAGGGGCTCGAGCTGTTCTTCGTCGGGAGCGATGTAGGCAAGGGCGGGGAACTTCTCCGCTTTCAGCTTCAGGTCCGCGCTCAGCCGCGGCAGGCCGACGTCGGCTTCGGCGCATTCGGGTGTGTCGACGATCGAGTGGAAGTAGACAAAGGGGTTGCGCCAGGTCTCGTAGGCGTCGACGCCGGGAATCGCGGCCTGGTTGAGGTCGGGCGAGCCCGGGGCGGGATGGCGGCAGCTCGGCGGCTGCCCGGCCGCGGCTCCGTCTTCGATCCCCTGCACGTATGCCTTCCACGTCAGCCCCGCTTCGGTCAGCTGACCCGGCAGGGTCTCGGTCGTTGCCGGATAGAGGCAGCCGTTGCCTTCCGCCTGACCTTCGCTCGACTCGGTGCCGGGAGCGAGGTCGCCGTAGTTGGGGCAGTTGGCCGCCGTTTCCGGCGTCGGTCCCTGGCCGCTGAGCAGCGCGATCTGGTTCGCCAGCGCTCCCTTGGTCACCGCGAAGTAGTTGGTCAGCAGCTCCCCTTGTTCCGGCAGCTCTTTGCCGAGGTAGCTCGACTCGGCGGCTTTGCCGAAGGTCGCTTCGAAACCGCCCTCCCTCAGCATGATCACGAAGACGTGTTTCACTTCCGGCAGCCCGGTCGGGAGTTCTTCTTCCACCAGCGGTACTTCCGGTTCCGGTGCTCCGGGCAGCGGTACTTCAACCAGCGGCGCTTCCGCCGGAGCCGTCGAGGGGGTTGCCGTGACCGTTTCGGGTTCCGCGCTTGCCGCTTCGGGCTCGCCCGCTTCGCTGGCGATGGGTTCGGGCGAAGGTGTTTCCCCTGGGGGAGGTTCCGAGGGTTCGAGCAGGACCGTCGGGAAGCCTGCGTTCCGCGAGTAGCTGTCGGTGACCGAGCCGATCAGCACGCCGAGCGAGAGCATCCCCAGGACCGCCATCGCCAGGGCCCAGGGCGCGGGCAGCGCTTGTTGGTCCTTCTTCTCGCTCAAGGCAGCGCGAGTATCGCCGTGCCCCGTAGCCAGGTTGTGAAGATCCTGAGTCCGTTTTACAACTCCTAAACATGCGGGGTAGGGGTCGCGGGGAGGATGCCCCCGTGGCCGACGCCTGCCCCAGCTGCGGATCGTCCCTGCTCCCAGACCAGCGCTACTGCCTCTCCTGCGGCCAGCGCCGGGGCGAGCCGCGGTTGCCGATCATGGATGCGGTCGCCTACATGGACGCGAGCAAGCGGCCCCAGCCGGCCGCGGCGGCGGCCCCTCCCAAGCCGCCGCCGCGCCGGCGTCCCTCCGTCTCCGCCAGCTCCTCCCTCGTCGCGGTCGTCGCCACCCTGGTCCTGGCGCTGGGCGTCGGGGTGATGATCGGCCGCTCCGGCGACGACGGGATGAGCAACACCGCCGCGCCGCAGATCATCCGCGTCGGCGGCGGTGGCGAAACCGCGACCGCCTCCACCTCGGGCGCGGCCGCCGGTGGCGCCGCCAAAGCCGCGAAGGGCGGTAAGAAGGCGGACCCGGCGACCGTGAAGAAGGCAAAGGCCAAGGCGGCAACCGGCGACAGCGGCGCCAGCAAGGCGACCGAAGAGGTCTTCGAACCGGCGCCGGGAGTGAAGATCGCCCCGCCCGAACAGCAGCTCGGCGGCGACTGCGACCCAGGCGTCGCCGGTTGCAACAGCAAGGGCGAATTCGAAGGATCGTTCTTCGAATGAGTCCCACCCAGAGCGAGGAGACCGCCGTCGACCTGAAGCGCCGCCGCGAGCAGCTGGTCGCCCGGGTTGCCGAGCTGCAATGGGACCTCGGCGGCCTCGTCTACGAGATGGCGGTCCGCAACAGCATCGACGTCGAGCTGATCGTCAAGCGGGCGGTGCCGCTGCAGGACGCCGACGCCGAGCTGAGCGCGGTCGAACGGATCCTACGGATGGAGGAGTCCGGGACCGCCGGTGCCTGTACCGGCTGCGGCGCTCCTCACTCGACCGGGGCAACCTTTTGCTGGCAGTGCGGCAAACCGCTGCTGGCGCAGGTTTCCGGGGACGAGATTCTCAAGAGGTGAGGGACGGGGCGGGGTGGTAGGGAGGGTGCCGGTATCCCTCTCCGGAATTGACCTCCCCTCTGCTCCGCTTCGGGGAGAACTTGGAGCGCGCTTCGCGCGCGATCATCAGATTGCATATCGCCGAACATTCCTGCGAGGGACACCGGCACCCTCCTCCAAGCACGCACCGTCTGACGGCCATCACGAGACCGCAAGATCGTCGTATGCGCGATCTGACGCGGTCTCGATGAATAGCTGTTCAGCAAATGCTGTGGCTGGGAGGGATGGGTGTCCCCTGACCGACCGGCGTCCTGATTTTCGCACTGGCCACTTGGCGAGAGATGGTCACTTAAAGGCGAAAATCCCAGGAAGGGAAGGGGACACCCATCCCTCCCTACCGATTAAGGCTTGAGCCTCTAGCCAAACCGCCCAGTCACGTAATCCCGCGTCCGCGGATCCCGGGGCTCGGCGAAGATTTGGTTGGTTTCACCGACCTCGATCAGCGTCCCGACCGGCTTCGCGCCGCCCGTCTCGAGGCTGAAGAACGCGGTTCGGTCGGCTACGCGGGCTGCCTGCTGCATGTTGTGAGTGACGATCACGATCGTGAAGCGGCCTTTGAGGCTGTGCATCAGGGCCTCGATCGCGCCGGTGGCGATCGGGTCGAGGGCAGAGGCGGGCTCGTCGAGGAGGAGGACGTCGGGCTCGATCGCGATCGCCCGGGCGATGCAGAGTCGCTGCTGCTGGCCGCCGGAGAGGCCGAGGGCGCTGTCCTTGAGCCGGTCCTTGACCTCCTCCCAGAGGGCGGCGCCGCGCAGCGCCGCCTCGACCCGCTCGTCGAGCCCGCGCCGCAAGCCGAGGTTGCGCGGCGCCCAGGCGACGTTGTCGTAGATCGACTTGGGAAAGGGGTTTGGTTTCTGGAAGACCATCCCGATCCGCCGCCGCACCTCGACCCGGTCGACGTTGCCACCGTAGAGCTCGTGCCCGTGATAAAGGATCTGGCCCTCGATGCGAAAGCCCGGGACCGAGTCGTTCATCCGGTTGAGGCTGCGCAGGAAGGTCGTCTTGCCGCAGCCGGACGGACCGATCAGGGCGGTGATCTCGCCGCGGCGGATGCCGAGGTCGACGCCGGCCAGCGCCTGCTTGGCGCCATAGGAGATCGAGACGCCGCGCGCGTCGAAGACCAGCTCGGGCTGGAACGCCGGCGCCGCGGTCGTGCCGGTGACCGCGGCGGGGGTCGCGCCGGCGCCGGTCTGGATCCGCACCCGCGAGGGGACGGCCTGATCAGGAGGAGTCATGAGCTCAGCTTTCGTTTGCTGCGGGCCAGCAGCGCCCGGGCGCCGAGGCTCGCGAAGAGGATGAATGAGACCAGCAGCAGCGACATCCCCCAGGCTTCCGTGAAGCCTTCGGGGTTGCCTTCTTCGGAGAGTTTGTAGATCCACACCGGCACGTTCGGCATCGATTCGAACGGGTTGACGGAGAAGTGCTTGGGGTCGAAGACCGAGCTGGCGAGGATCAGCGGCGCGGTCTCGCCGGCCGCGCGGGCGACCGCGAGCACGGTTGCGGTGACGATGCCGCCGAGCGCCGTCGGCAGGACCACGGTGAGGACCGAGCGCCAGCGCGCGACGCCGAGCGCGTCAGAGGCTTCGCGCAGCCCCTTCGGGACCAGCAGCAGGACCTCCTGCGAGCCGCGGGCGATCAGCGGCAGCTCGATGATCGCCAGCGCCACCGCGCCGGCGAAGCCCGACTGCTGCTTGTGGTCGACCAGGAGGGCGAAGACGAAGAGGCCGAGGATGATCGAGGGCAGGCCGTTCAGGAGGTCGAGCGTCAGGCGCAGTGCCCCCGAGCCGCGGGCGCCGGAGTACTCGGTCAGGTAGAGCGCGATCAGCACCCCGACCGGCATCGCCATCACGGTGGCGACGAGGGCGATCACCAGCGTCCCCAGCAGCATCGGCCCGACTCCGGTCGGGTAGCCGGTGAAGACGAAGTCGAGGTCGATCGCCTTGGCACCGCGGGCGACGACGGTGTAGACGACGATCGCCAGGGCACCGACCGCAATGACCGCCGCCGCGGTGGCGGCGAGCTCGGCGGCGCGGCTGACCAGCTGCCGCCGCCGCAGGTTGCCGCTAGGGGTCAGTGGCGCGGCGGGATCCGGGACCGTAGCCCCGCTCATCGCGCCGTCGCCCCCTGGTAGCTGAAGCGACGGCCAATCGCCTGGGCGATCAGGTTCGAGGCGAGGCCGATCACCAGCAGGATCACGCCGCAGTAGAAGAGCGAGGCCTTGTGCAGTTCGGTCAGTGCCCCCGGGAACTGCAGCGCGATCCGGGAGGCCAGCGTGTCACCGGATTTGAACAGGGAGGCCTGGAGTTCGGAGCCGGCGCCGATCACCTGCGAGACGGCGATCGCCTCGCCGAGGGCGCGCCCGAGCCCGAGCAGGCAGGCGGCGACGACGCCCGAGGAGGTGGTCGGCAGGACCACTCCGCGGACCACCTCCCAGCGAGTGGCGCCGAGGGCGCTGGCGCCGTCCTGCAGCTCGGGCGGCACCGACTGGAAGAGGTCGCGGGAGATCGAGGCGATGATCGGGATCACCATCAGGGTCAGGATCAGGCTGGCGGTGAAGACGCTGAGCCCGGTCGTTTCCGGTCTGCCGAAGATCGGCAGGAAGCCGAGCGTGCCGTGCAGGAACGGCTCGATGTGCGCCTGGGCAAAAGGAGCGAGGACAAGCAGGCCCCAGAAGCCGAGGATGACGCTGGGGATCGCCGCCAGCAGCTCGACCAGCGGTCCGACGACGCCGCGGACGCCGCGCGGCGCCAGCAGGGTGAGGAAGAGCCCGATCGCGATCGCGATCGGCGCTCCGAGGACCAGCGCGAAGGCCGAGGTGACGGCGGTCCCGAACAGCAGCGAACCGGCGCCGAACTCGCCGAAGTTCGGCTGCCAGGTCGTTTCGTAGACGAAGGCGAAGCCGAACTTGGAGATCGCCGGCGAGGCGCCGTGGATGATCTGGTAGCCGACCAGAAGGATGATCGCGGCGGCCAGCAGCGCCGCCAGCAGGCAGACGCCGAACAGGGCCCGGTCGCCGACGAGGTCGAGACGCTTGCGCACGGTGCTGACCTGGACGCGGACGGTTGGGGCAGCGGTGCTCATCCGCGCCAGGGTAAGTAGTCATACGTGTGCCCTTGTAACAGTGTTGTTACTGCACGGGTTTACGGGATTGAAACAATTCCGCGATTCGTTCCGGCGAGGCTGCGGGTGTGAAATCAAACTCGAAAGGACCCGCATTGCTTCGGAATAGGTTGCTTGCTGCGCTGATCGCGGTGGTCGCGACTATCGGTGGTACGGCTTCGGTCGCGCCTGCCGGCGCTTCGGCCGCCGGTCTGACGGGAGCCGGCTCCACCCTCGTCGCTCCCCTGATGGCCAACTGGATCAGCAACTTCGAAATCAAAGAAGGGATCGCGGTCAAATACGCCGCCGTCGGCTCCGGTACCGGGATCGCCCAGATCACCGCCCGGACCGTCGACTTCGGCGCCTCCGACGCCCCCCTGACGCCGGAACAGGCGAGCGCCTGCAACGGCTGCGTGCACATCCCGTGGGCGCTTTCGGCGACCGCCGTCGGCTACAACATCCCCGGGGTCAAGAAGCTGCAGCTGACCGGCAAGGTGCTGGCCGGGATCTACTTCGGCCGCATCACCAAGTGGAACGATCCGAAGATCAAGGCGATCAATCCGGGAGTCAAACTGCCGGGCCTGACGATCACCCCGGTCTTCCGCAGCGACGGCTCCGGTGACACCTACGCGTTCACCAACTACCTCTCCAAGATCAGCCCCGCATGGAAGAGCGAAGTCGGTTACGCCACCACCGTCGGCTTCAAAGCCGGCATCGGCGCCAAAGGCAACGCCGGGGTGACCGCCACGGTGGTGAAAACGCCGGGAGCGATCGGCTACATCTCCGCCTACTACCTGATCGCCGCCGGTCTTCACGCCGCCGCGATCCAGAACAAGGCGGGCAACTACGAGCTCCCCAACATCCCCAACATCTCGGCCGCGGCCTCGACGGTGAAGAGCCTGCCCGCGACCAACACCATCAGCATCACCAACCCCCCTAAGAAGGCCGCGGATGCCTATCCGATCTCGACCTTCACCTACGCGATCATCCCCCACAGCGCGCCGCAGAAGGGCTTCCTGCAGCAGTTCGCGCGTTACTGCCTGACCATCGGCCAGAAATACGGCGCGGCGCTCGATTTCGCCCCGCTGCCCAAGGTCGTCAAACAGGCAGGGCTGAAAGCGGTCGCCTCCCTGTAGCCAAGCGACTCCGCCCCGGCGGACTGTTCCAGACCGGCATCGGGTCCCCGCCCGGTGCCGGTCTTTTCTTTTGGCCGGTTCTCCGTCTTTTCACATTTCCCACTCCTCGGTGACGAACCCTGTGGGTGAACAGACGACCTAGATAGGGAGACACCGATGACTTCCCGCGTTGACATGCATTGCCACTCGACCGCGTCGCACTTTTCGAAGCTGGGCGTCCAGCGCTCGCTGGGGCTGCCCGAGTGCGCGACGCCGCCGGAGGAGGTCTATGAGCTGGCGAAGCGGCGAGGGATGGACTTCGTCACGATCACCGACCACGACACGATCGACGGCTGCCTCGAGCTGGCCGGCCGTCCCGACTGCTTCGTCTCCGAGGAGCTGACCGCCCGCTTCGCCGGCGAGCCCCAGGCGGTGCACATCCTCTGTTACGGGATCGATCCCGGGGACCACGAGTGGCTGCAGGCAAACGCCGGCGACGTCGAGGCCTGCGCCGCATACCTTCACGAGCACGGGATCGCCTGCGCGCTGGCGCACCCGTTCTACAACGTCGCGGCCCCGCTGGAGGCGCGTCACCGGCGCCGCCTCGCCGAGCTCTTCCCGGTCTGGGAGGTGCGCAACGGCTCGCGCGCGGCGGAGCTGAACATGCCCGCCGTCGTCTACATAGACACGCACGGCGGCACAGGCATAGGCGGCTCCGACGATCACGCCGGCGTGGACATCGGCCGCACCTGGACCGAGGTGTCGGCCGCGTCTGCGCCGGAAGAGTTTCTCGCCCGGCTCCGCCAGGGCGACGCCGCGGTCGGCGGCGAACAGGG
>Ga0207683_10006354_pt1 | contig 10117 bp, 11 predicted proteins | sample KBSM73metaG_FD_184333 | JGI IMG/M metagenome (GOLD analysis project Ga0207683, IMG submission 184333) | Miscanthus rhizosphere microbial communities from Kellogg Biological Station, Michigan, USA - KBS M7-3 metaG (SPAdes) (version 2) | ecosystem: Host-associated > Plants > Roots > Rhizosphere >...
CGACTTCTGGAACGCCGACTCGGGGACGATCCCGGCGCTGCTGGTGCTGGAGCTACTCTCGCTCGACGGCCGCACCCTGGCCGAGCTGATGGACGAGTTCCGCTCCCGCTACTTCATCTCCGGCGAGATCAACTCTGAGGTCGCCGACCAGGAGGCGAAAATGGAGGAGATCGCCGCGCGCTACTCCGACGGCAAGCTGACCCGGCTCGACGGGATCTCGATCGACTACGACGAGTGGCACTTCAACGTCCGCCCCTCCAACACCGAGCCGCTGCTGCGGCTCAACCTCGAGTCGCTGGTCTCGCGCGAGGACATGGAGCGTCGGCGCGACGAGGTCCTCGGCCTGATCCGGGCGTGACCGCGACGCCGGAGGAGGCGCTGGAGCAGGCGGCGCTGGCCGGCATCCACCGCTTCGCGATCCCGACCCCGTTCGCGGTCGGTCGGGTCAACTGCTACCTGATCGAGGACGAGCCGCTGACGCTGGTCGACACCGGCCCGAACTCTGGCAAGGCGCTCGACGAGCTGACCGCGCGGCTGGCAGAACGGGGCCACGCGCTCGCCGACCTCGAGCTGATCGTCGTCACCCACCGGCACATCGACCACCTCGGCCTGGTCGAGATCCTGGTTGAGCACTCCGGGGCGGAGGTTGCGGCGCTGGGGGCGGCGGCGCAGCGGCTAGCGGCCTTCGACGAGGACGCCGAGCTCGACGACCAGTTCGCGGTCGAGATCATGCTGCGGAACGGCATCCCCGAGGACGTGACGGTGGCGCTGCGCAGCGTCTCGCGCAGCTTCCGTAGCTGGGGCTCGCACGTGGCGGTGACGAAGCCGCTGGAGGACGGCGGGGTCCTCGAGCTCGGGGATCGACGCCTCGAGGTCTTCCACCGTCCCGGCCACAGTCCCTCCGACACCGTCTTCTGGGATGCCGACCGGCGGATCCTGATCGCCGCCGACCACCTGCTGCCGAAGATCTCCTCCAACCCGCTGATCACCCGCCCCCTCGACGGCTCCGCCGAGCGCACCCAGGCCCTGGTCACCTACATCGAGTCGCTGCGGAAGACCCGGGAAATGCCGGCGGAGATCGTCCTCCCGGGTCACGGCGAGCCGATTACCGACCACGCCGAGCTGATCGACTCCCGCTTCGCCAGCCACGAGCGGCGCAAGGAGAAGATCTACAAGCTGATCGCCGAGCGCCCGCGCAGCGGCTACGAGATCGCGCAGGCGCTGTGGGGGAACGTCGCCGTCACTCAGGCCTTCCTCACCCTCTCCGAGGTGATCGGCCACGCCGACCTGCTGGTCAACGAGGGGCGGGTCCGGGAAGCCGACGACGGCGCGGTGATTCGCTACGAAGCGACCGGCTAGAGCTGCTGGCCCAGGGCACGCCCGAGGGCGGCGGCGGCCAGGCCGAGGGCGACGCTGAGGACGACGTTGGTGACCGCGATCTGACGTTTGCCGGCCTCGTCGATCCGCTGCGTCTCCAGCATCCAGGTCGAGAAGGTCGTGTAGGAGCCGATCGCCCCGGCGCCGAGCAGCAGGCGTGCGTCGCCCTCGACCGCGGCCCCCACGAGGAAGCCGAGCAGAAAGGCGCCGCTGAGGTTGACGGCCATGGTGCCGAGCGGGAGGTGCGGATGGAAGCGGTCGGCGACCAGCAGGGTCAGGCCGAAGCGGGCGAGCGCGCCGCAGCCGCCGAGCAGGGCGACGCCGATCCAGACCGGCCAGCTCATGCCGGCCCCGCCCGGCGCGCGACGGCGGTCGCCATCTGGACCCCGCCCAGGCCGGCGGCGAGGCTCGCGGCGATGTAGGCGATCGCCAGCGGCAGCCGGCCAGCGTCGATCATCTCCACCAGCTCCAGCTGCACGGTCGAGAAGGTCGTCAGCGCCCCGCAGAATCCCGTGGTCAGCAGCGGCCGGCGGTAGCTCGTGTGCGGCAGGGTCGTGAACCAGTAGCCGAGCAGGGCGGCGCCGGCGAGGTTGACCAGGAAGGTCGCCCAGGGCCACTCCCCCGCCGTCGGTGGAAACGCTTCGGCAAGCCCGGCACGCAGCAGCGCCCCCAGCGCCCCGCCGACGAAAATCGCCCCCAACTCGCGTCGGTCGATCACCGGCGGCAGGGTAACCGGACGGCCCCACTAGGGTGCATCCCCCGTGTCCGCCCAGCTGCGCTCCCTTCGCCGTCGCAAGCCCGCCAAGAAGCGGATGCTGCTGATCGTCAACCCGTACGCGACGACCGTTTCGGACCGGCTGAAAAATCTCGTGGTCTACGCGCTGCAGGGGCGCTTCGACGTCGAAGCGGTCTCCACCCAGGCGCAGAACCACGCGACCGAGATCGGGCGCGAGGCGCGGGACGGCGGTTACGACGTGGTCGTCGCCTTCGGCGGCGACGGGACGCTGAACGAGGTCGCCAACGGGCTGGCCGGGACCGATTTGCCGGTGGCGGTGCTGCCCGGCGGCTCGACCAACGTCGTCTGCCGCACGCTTGGGATCCCCAACGACGTCGTCGACGCGACCGAGCACCTGCTCTCGCTCGCCGATGACTGGCAGCCGCGGAAGATCGACCTGGGGATGGTCGATGGGCGCTACTTCGTCTTCGCCTGCGGGGTCGGGATCGACGCCACCGTAGTGCGGCGGGTCGACTCGAACCCGAAGCTGAAGGCGAGCGCCGGCCCCTACTACTACAGCTGGGCCGGAGTCTCGGGCTTCTACCGCAAGTACCTGCTCAACCCGATCAGGGTGCGGGTGATCGTCGACGGGCGCGAGCCGGTCGAGGGAGTGACGACGATCGTCCAGAACTCCGACCCGTTCACCTACTTCGCAAGCCGCCCGATCCGCGTCTGCGAGGGGATCGCGATCGACGACGGCACGCTCTCGATGGCGGTGCTGAAGCGGGCGACCCAGCGCGACATGCCGACCCTGATAACTCGCCTGTTCAGTGAGAGCCGGCCAGCGTCCCATCACAAGCAGATCACCCATTTCGACGACGTCGCCCATGCGGTGGTCGAGACCGCCTCGACCGGCAAGGACGGCGCGCCGCGGCCGTTTCCGCTGCAGGTCGACGGCGACTACATCGGCGAGCGCGACCGGGTGGAGCTGAGCGCGGCTCCCGGGGCGCTGACGATCATCGCCTGAACCGGCTCCGGCGCGGGCAGGGCGAAGGGCGGCTCGTCCTCCAGCACCACTCTGAGGCCTGCCATGCCAGCCGGCCGCCTGGCTCGCAACCCGTAGCGGAGGGCCATCGCCAGGCGGTAGGGAGCGGCGCGGCGGAAGTGCTTGCGGGCGAACTGCAGGCGGGCGTAGGCGGATTGCGCCTCCATCCGCGGCGTGGCCGAGCGCTCGCTCTCGAAGTGGCGGATCGTCACCAGCGGCAGGTGGGCGACCCGCCAGCCGCCGCGGCCCAAGCGCCAGCATAGGTCGGTCTCCTCGGAGAAGAGGAAGAAGCGCTCGTCGAAGCCGCCGGTCTGACGCAGGGCCTCGGCGCGGGCGAGCATGAACGAGCCGGAGGTCCAGTCGCAGCCCCCTTCCTGGTCGTATGCGGACGAGGTGAGGACGCGCTCGCCGAGGAATCGGCGGAGCACCGGGATCCGCTCGATGGCGAGCGCTTCGGCGAGCATGTTCGCCGTCGATGGAAAGCGCCGCATGCTCGGCGCCAGCGCGCCGGTGCCGCCGACCTGGCGGACGCCGGCGAGGCCGATCTCCGGCCGCCGGTCGAGCGCCGCGACCAGCTCCTCGAGGCTGCCGTCGAGGAATTCGGTGTCTGGGTTGAGGAAGAGGACGTAGCGAGCGTCGGCCGTCTCCAGGGCGACGTTGTTGGCCGCGCCGAAGCCGCGATTGGCGCAGCGGATCGTGCGGGCGCGAGGAAAGCGCTCCTCGACGTAAGCGGCCGAGCCATCGGTCCCGTTGTCGACGACAACCACGTCGAGGTCGATTTCCCCCGCACTCGCGAACAGGCTCTCCAGCGCCGCATCGAGCCAGCGCTTCCCATTGTGCGAAACGATAATCACGCAGACGTCGTCCATCGCCAGATCAACGCCCGAGCGCGTCCCCAGCTTGCGAGGTTCCCCACGCCCCAGGGGGGCAAGCCAGATCGTTTCCACCCTTGTAGGTCCTATGGGAACCAAAAAGGTGGAAACGACCAGCCAGCGGGCGTGGGAATTGGTGGGCACCCAGCACGGGGTTGTTGCTCGGAGGCAGTTGCTGGATCTCGGGCTGACGTCGATGGCAATCCGCCACCGAGTCAAGATTGGTCGGCTGCACCCCGTCAGGCGGGGCGTTTATTCCGTGGGGCGCCCGCAGCTCAGCCGCGAGGGGCGGTGGATGGCGGCGGTGCTGGCCTGCGGCCCCTACGCCATGCTGAGCCATCGCAGCGCGGCGGCCCTGTGGGGCTTTGGCGAGGAGCACCCGGGTTACATCGAGATCAGCGTCCGCCGGCACGCCAGGCCTCGCTGCCCCGGCATCCGCACTCACGACCGGCCGGGACTCTGGGACCGCGATGTGGCATCCCACCTCGGCATTCCGGTGACCTCTCCCGTGCGCACCTTCCTCGACCTCGCCACCGTCACGGGACCGAAGACGCTGGAGCGCTCGATCAACGAGGCCGACAAGCTGGACGTGGTCGACGCCGACTCGCTCCGCAAGGCCCTGGACGATCACCCGGGCGAGCCGGGGATCCGCCTCCTGCGCCACGTGCTCGACGAACACACCTTCCGTCTCTCCGACGACGAGCTGGAACGGCTCTTCCGCCCGCTCGCCACCGCCGCCGGGCTCCCAGTCCCACTCACCAAAGTCATGGTCAACCGCTTCGAGGTCGACTTTTACTGGCCCGACCTCGGCCTCGTCGTCGAGACCGACGGCTGGCGCTACCACCGCACCCCCTCGGCCCAGACCCGCGATGCCCTCCGCTTCCAGGTCCACGTCGCCAGCGGCCTAACCCCGCTTCGCTTCTCCCACCACCAGGTCAAGTACCGACCCGGCCACGTCATCGAAATCCTCACCAAAACGGCAGCGAACCTACGCGGCCGACCTGCACCCTCACTAAGCAAGTAAGGGTGCAGGTCGGCCGCGCCTCGCCGCCCCATCGCTACGATCCCCGCCTTAAATGGCCCCCGAACTCCTCCCCTCTGACCTCGCACCCGGCCTCCTGATCGGCGACAAGGTCGTAATCGGCGAGGGGGCGTTGATCGGCGGGCACGTGATCATCCATTCGGGCGTTGAGATTGGTCCCGGCGCTCGGGTTGGCGACCACGCTCAGATCCGCGCGGGCGCCGTGATCGGCGCTGGCTCCACTGTCGGCAGCTACGTCTCGGTCGACCCCGGGGTCGTGATCGGGGAGCGGGTCAGCATCCAGACCCGCTGCTACATCACCGGCGGCACCGTGGTCGAGGACGACGTCTTCGTCGGACCCGGCGTCACCCTCACGAACGACAACACGATGAACCGGCACGGGGCGGAGTTCGAGTTCGAAGGACCGCTGCTGCGGCGCGCCTGCCGGATCGGCGGCGGCTCAACGATCTGTCCCGGGATCGAGATCGGCGAGGAGGCCTTCGTCGCCGCCGGCGCCGTGGTCACCGCCGACGTCCCTCCCCGCACCGTGGTGATGGGAGTGCCCGCCCGGGCCGTCCGCGAGGTCGCGGACGAGGACCTGCTGCGGAACTGGCGCTGAACCCCAGCGCTCAGGCCGGCAGCGGCCGCGCCGGATTGCCGACCACCGTCGCGCCGGGCGCGACGTCCCTGACCACAACCGCCCCGGCCCCCACGGTCGCCCCGGCCCCGATCCGCACGCCGCCGAGGATCGTCGCGCCCGAGCCGATGCTGGCGCCGCGCTCGACCACCGTCGGCAGCAGCTCCCAGTCGGCCTCGGTCTGCAGCGCGCCGCCGTCGGCGGTCGCCCGCGGGTGCTTGTCGTTGACGAAGACGACGTCGTGGCCGACGAACACCTCGTCCTCGATCCGGACCCCGTCGCAGATGAAGGTGTGGCTCTGGATCTTGCAGCTCGCCCCGATCTCGGCCCCGCGCTGGACCTCGACAAAGGTCCCGATCCGGGTCCCCGGGCCGATCCGGCACCCGTAGAGGTTGACGAAGGAGTGGATCACCACCCCGGGGCCGAGCTCGACGTCGTCGAGCAGGCGGTGCGGCGCGTCGTTTGCCGGCGCGGTCTGTCGCTTCTCACCCATCGATCCTCAAACGCGGCCGCCGCGCGGAAGCTTTTGGTCACTCCGCCCGTTTGTGATCCGTGGCCGTCTTGAGCGAACCATTCGCGGACGCCCAGACCACTCGCGAACCCTCGCCCGTGGTCCTCGGCGCCCGCTCGAAGCAGATCCGAGCGCGCATCGACACTGCCCTGGGGAAGCCGGAGGGCGCTGCCTCGCTGCGCTTCCTCGACGCCGCCGCCGATGCGGCGGAGCTCGACGCGCCGGCCATCCTGATCCTCGTCTGCGACCTCGACCGGCCCGCCGGCATGGCGACGCTGCGCCGCGTCCGGCGCGAGCTGCCCGAGCCGGCGATCGTCGCCATCTCCGCCCCGGCAACCGCGACCGGCGTCCGCCGCGGGCTCGACGCCGGCGCCGCGGCGATCGTCTTCGAGCCGATGATCGAGTCGACCCTGGCGGTGACGGTCAGCGCCGTCGACTCCGGCCAGGCCGTGGTGCCGCGCGAGTTGCGCGCCAGCGTTCAGCGCCCGGCGCTCTCCCACCGCGAGCGGCAGGTGCTCACCTACGTCTGCGAGGGCCTGACCAATGCCCAGATTGCCGAGCAGCTCTTCCTCTCCGAAAGCACCGTCAAGAGCCACCTCTCCTCCGCCTTCGCCAAGTTCGGAGTCCGCTCCCGCCGCGAGGCCGCGGCCCTCTTCCTCGAGTTCGAACAGTCAACCCCCAGCGCCAGCGAGGTAATCACGTGACCACCGCAGCCCCGACCGCGACCAACCCGATCCTGCCGCTGGCGGCGACCGAGGGGACCAGCGTCCCCTTCATCCGCCTCGACAGCGCCTTCCCCGAGCTCTTCGCTGAGCTGATGGAGACGGTCGAGCGGATCGCGAGCAAGTCGGCCTTCACCCTCGGTCCCGAACTCGAGCGCTTCGAGCGGGCCTTCGCCGACTTCTGCGGCACCGAGTACGCGTCCGGGGTCTCCTCCGGGACCGCGGCGCTGGAGATCGCCCTGCGGGCGCTCGGCGTCGGCCCGGGCGACGAGGTGATCGTCCCCACTTACAGCTTCATCGCCACCGCCGAGGCGGTCAGCACCGTCGGCGCCACCCCGGTGATCGTCGACGTCGAGCCGGAGACCGCGCTGATCACGGCCGAGATCGTCGAGCGAGCTCTCACCCCGAGGACGCGCTGTGTGATCCCGGTGCACCTCTTCGGCCGCCCGGTCGACATGGACCCGCTGCTGGCGCTCTGCCGCGAGCGCGGGATCGCCGTGATCGAGGACGCCTGCCAGGCGCACGGCGCCCTCTACCGCGGCCGTCCGGTCGGCTCGCTCGGCGACGCCGGCTGCTTCAGCTTCTACCCGACCAAGAACCTCGGCGGCTGGGGCGACGGCGGCGCGCTGGTGACCAGCGACGCCGAGCTCGACCACAAGGTGCGGCTGCTTCGCTCCCACGGCGAGGGCACCCGCCACCACCACGAGCTGGCGACCGGAACCCACCGGCTCGACACCCTGCAGGCGGCGATCCTCGAGGTCAAGCTGCGCCACCTCCCGGACTGGAACCAGCGCCGCCGCGACGCGGCCGCCGCGCTGCGCGAGGGGCTGGCCGGCAGCGGAGTCGTCTCCCCCGCCCCGGCGGCGCCCGGCAGCGACCACGTCTACCACCTCTTCGTCGTCCGCTGTGCCGCTCGCGACGCGCTGCGCGACCACCTCGACAGCCGCGGGATCGCCAGCGCGATCCACTATCCGACGCCGATCCACCTGCAGCCCGCCTATGCGGGCCTCGGCCTCGGGCCCGGCAGCCTGCCCGTGGCAGAGCGGCTTGCCTCCGAAAACTGCAGCCTGCCGATCTTCCCGGCGATCGAGGACGCGCAGATCGCGGAGATCGTCAGGACGGTCGAGAGCTTTGAAGTCCCGGCAGATAACTGAGGCTCCGGCCCCAGCCGCCCGCCGCGGCGGCCTGCGGGTCTGCATGGTCCACTACTCGGACTTCGTCGTCGACTCGCGGATCCAGCGCCAGGCCCGCGCCCTGGCCGAGCGCGGCGACCGGGTCGAGTGCGTATGCCTCAACGACGCCGAGGAGATCCCGGTCGGCGCCGGCTCGATCGCCCTGCACCGCGCCTCGGCCGAGAAGCCGCGCGGCGGCGCCCGCGCCTACCTCAGCGGCAACGCCCGCTTCTTGCTCGGCGCGGCGCGCAAGGTCAGCGAGCTCGACCGCAAAGACCCATTCGACCTGGTCGAGATCCACAACATGCCGGATGCCCTGGTCTTCGCCGCCTGGCGGCCGAAGCTGCGGGGGGCTCCGCTGATCCTCAACTTCCACGACACCTTCCCGGAGCTGTTCGCGACCCTCTTCGACCGCTCGCCGCGCCACCCGCTGGTGCGCCTGGTGCGGACCGAGGAGCGAATCAGCGCCGCGCTCGCGGACGGCCTCGTCTTCGTCACCCCGGAGGCGCGCGAGCTGCTCGCCGAGCGCGGCGTCAGCGCCGCGCGGACCCAGGTCGTGATGAACACCCCCGACGAGCGGGTCTTCGGAGAGCGCCGCGAACCCGCATTCGACCCCGCCGAGGAGCTGCGGATCGTCTACCACGGCGGCCTCGCCGAACGCTTCGGGGTCGAGACCCTGGTGCGGGCGGTGGCGTTGCTGCGCGGCCAGGGCCAGCCGGTCCGGCTCGACGTCTTCGGTGCCGACGCCGAGGCCGCCGCCCGGCTCGCGGCGCTGGCTGCCGAGCATGCCCCCGACGGCGTCCACGTCGCGCCGCGGCCGACGCCGGTCGAGGAGATCCCCGCCCGGCTCGAGGAAGCCGACCTCGGGGTGGTCCCCACCCTGCGCGACGACTTCACCGAGATGCTGCTGCCGGTCAAGCTGCTCGAGTACGTCCACATGGGCCTGCCGGTGGTCGCATCCCGGCTGCCGGTGATCGAGCGCTACTTCGGCGACGACGTCCTGCTGGCCGAACCGGGCGACCCGGCCTCCTTCGCCGCCGCGATCGAAGGGGTTCGCTCGGCTCCCGAGACGGCCCTCGACCGCGCCCGGGGCGCCTCGGAGCGGCTGGCCGAGATCGAGTGGCGGCGTCAGCGCGAGCAGTACCTGGACCTCGTCGACGGGCTGGTCGAGCACTCGCGGAGCGCCTGAGGTGCCGCGCCTGCTGCTGATCACGCCGGCGCGGGACGAGGCGGCTCACCTCGAGCGGACCGTTCGCGCCGTCGCCGCCCAGACCCGGCCGCCCGACCTCTGGCTGGTCGTCGACGACGGTTCCACCGACGGGACGGCTGAGTTGCTTGGCCGCCTGGCGCGGGAAGTCCCCTTCCTCGAGGTTCTTCGGATGCCAGACCGGCGCACGCGCTCCAACCGGGACGGCCTCGCGCTCGCCGCCGAGGCGATCGCCTTCAACCAGGCGCTGGCGAGCGTCGATCTCTCCGACTTCACCCACGTCGGCAAGCTCGACGCCGACGTCGAGCTGCCGCGGGACTACTTCGAGCGCCTGCTCGAGTGCTTCGCCGCCGAGCCCCAACTCGGCGTCGCCGGCGGGGTCCTGCTCGAGCGCGACGGCCGCGGCTGGGTGCCGACGAAGATCCCCGCCTACCACGTGCGCGGCGCGCTGAAGCTCTACAGCCGCGAGTGCTTCGAGGCGATCGGCGGGGTCGAGGAGCGGCTCGGCTGGGACACGATCGACGAGACCTACGCCCGGATGCACGGCTACGCGACCCGATCGGTGGCGGAGATCGCCGCCCGGCACCACCGCCCGGTCGCGACCCGGGGCGGCACCCTGCGCGGCCGCGCCCGCCACGGCCAGTGCGCGTACATCCTCCGCTACAGCACTTGGTGGGTGGTGCTGCGCTCGTTCAAGGTCGCGCTGCAACGGCCCTACGGCCTCTCCGGGATCGCCTTCCTCTACGGCTACTTCGAGGCCATGACTAAGGCTCAACCTAAGGTTGAGGATGAACGCTTCAAGCGCTTCGTCCGCGAGGAGCTGCGGCAGCGCGCCCTG
>Ga0207683_10006356_pt1 | contig 10115 bp, 8 predicted proteins | sample KBSM73metaG_FD_184333 | JGI IMG/M metagenome (GOLD analysis project Ga0207683, IMG submission 184333) | Miscanthus rhizosphere microbial communities from Kellogg Biological Station, Michigan, USA - KBS M7-3 metaG (SPAdes) (version 2) | ecosystem: Host-associated > Plants > Roots > Rhizosphere >...
CTGCCGATGCCGCCGATCGGCACGCCCATCTTGACGAGGCATTCGGCGAGGTCGGTGATCTCCGGCTCGCGGGCCGCGTTGTCGAGCACGGTCGTGCCCTTGGCCAGCGCCGCCGCCATCATCAGGTTCTCGGTCGCGCCGACCGACACCTTGGGGAAGGTATAGCGCGCGCCGCGCAGGCCCTTGGGCGCGCGGGCGACCATGTAGCCGCCATCGATCTCGATCTCCGCGCCCATCGCCTTCAGGCCGGCGATGTGCAGGTCGACCGGCCGCGCGCCGATCGCGCAGCCGCCGGGCAGCGAGACCCGCGCCTCGCCTTCGCGCGCCACCAGCGGGCCCAGCACCAGGACCGAGGCGCGCATCTTGCGCACGATGTCGTAGGGCGCCGTGGTCGAGCTGATCTTACCCGCCTTGAGGGTCAGGGTCGTGCCGTGGCTGTGGCCATTCTCGCCCGGGGCGGCCTCGATCTCGACGCCGTGCTGGCGCAGCAGCGCGATCATGGTGGTGATGTCGGCGAGCCGCGGCACGTTCTTGAGGGTGAGCGGCTTGTCGGTCAGCATCGCCGCCACCATCAGCGGCAGGCAGGCGTTCTTGGAGCCGGAGACGACAATCTCGCCCTTCAGCGCCCGGCCCCCTTTGATCCTGATGCGATCCATCTCGGCCTCCGTCAGATCTTGGGCAAGGTGACGCCGCGCTGGCCCTGGTACTTGCCGGCCTTGTCGCGGTAAGAAACCTCGCAGGGCTCGTTGCCCTGCAGGAACAGGAACTGCGCCGCGCCCTCGTTGGCATAGATCTTGGCGGGCAGCGGCGTGGTGTTGGAAAACTCAAGCGTGACGTGGCCCTCCCATTCGGGCTCGAGCGGCGTCACGTTCACGATGATGCCGCAGCGCGCATAGGTCGACTTGCCGACACAGATCACCAGCACATCGCGCGGGATGCGGAAATATTCGACCGTCCGCGCCAGCGCGAAGGAGTTGGGCGGGATGATGCAGACGTCGGTGTTGCGGTCGACGAAGCTCTGCTGGTCGAAGTTCTTCGGATCCACCACCGAGGAATTCACGTTGGTGAAGATCTTGAAGTCGGTGCCGACGCGCGCGTCGTAGCCGTAAGACGAGAGCCCATAGGAGATGATGCCGTCGCGCTTCTGGGCGTCGACGAAGGGCTCGATCATGCCCTTGTCCTGCGCCATGCGGCGGATCCAGCGGTCGGAAAGGATGGCCATTCTTGTCTTGTCCGGGAGGGGTTCGAGGCTTCTAGACGAGCCGATGGCCCGGCTCAACCCGAGTCCTTTTTTGTGGTCCGGGTCTGCTGTTTTGCACGCGCTTGCGCCTTGCGCCGCTTGAGGTTTTCCCGCAAGGCGGCAGCCAGCCGCTCGGCGCGCGCGTCCTTGGGCTCGGGCGATTTGGCTGAAGCCGTCATTGGCGGGAAGGATACACCATTGGTCGAGGTCCTGCGCACGCCCGATGACCGTTTCCGAAGCCTGCATGGCTGGGCCTACGCGCCCTTCTACCACCAGCGGCCGGATGGGCTGCGCCTGCACTATGTCGATACCGGCGACCGCCGGCCGCGCCGTACCTGGCTCTGCCTGCATGGCCAGCCGACCTGGAGCTACCTCTACCGCCGCATGATGCCGCTGTTCGTGATGGCAGGGGATCGGGTGATCGCCCCGGATTTCCTGGGCTTCGGCCGCTCCGACAAGCCGGCCGACGAGAGCGCCTACAGCTTCGATTTCCACCGCCGCAGCCTGATCGAGCTGATCAAGGCGCTCGACCTCCGCAACGTCGTGCTGGTCGTGCAGGATTGGGGCGGCCTGATCGGTCTCACCCTGCCGATGGCCATGCCCGGGCGGTTCCGCTCGCTCTTGGCGATGAACACCCTGCTGGCGACCGGCGACGAACCTTTGAGCCCGGGCTTCCTCGACTGGCGCGCCTTCTCCAACCGCCATCCCGACATGGACATCGCCGGGCTGATGAAGCGCGCCTGCCCGCACATCGGCGACGACGAGGCCGCGGCCTATGTGGCTCCGTTCCCCGACGCCTCCTACAAGGCCGGCGTCCGCGCCTTCCCCAAGCTGGTGCCGGATCACCCCGCGGCACTGGGCGCGGCGCTGTCGCGGCAGGCCCGCGACTTCTGGCGCAACGACTGGACCGGCCAGAGCCTGATGGCGATCGGCATGAAGGACCCGGTGCTCGGCCCGCCGGTGATGCGGACGTTGCATGCCAATATCCGAAACTGTCCACAGCCCCTGGAGATCGCCGAAGGCGGCCATTTCCTGCAGGAATGGGGGCAGCCGATCGCTCGTATCGCCTGCGATACATTGTAGGCGTCGACGGCCGAATCGCGCGACGTTACCCTTTGATGAATGTCTTCCTTCGGCCACGGCTGGCCCTGGATCGGACTCGGTGCGGCGGGCCTGCTCTTCGTTCTGCTGACGACCAACGCACTGCGCAGCGATCGTTCGGTCACGCGATGGCGCGACCTCGCCTGGCTGACCTGGGCCGCCGTCTTTGCCTATCTCGTGCACCAGTTCGAGGAGCACGGCATCGACGCGCAGGACAGGCTCTACGCCTTCCGCGGCTTCCTGTGCGGCGAGATCGGCTTTGGCGATCCGAAGACCTGCCCGGTGCCGATCTCCTTCATCACCACCGTCAATCTCGCCGCGGTCTGGATCGCGGGGCCCTTGTCGGCCGTGCTGGCGAGCCGTTGGCCGGTCATCGGCCTCAGCTTTTTCGCCATTCCGGCCGCGAACCTGCTCGCGCACGGCGTGCCCGCGCTCACCCTGCAAGCCTACAACCCCGGCCTCGTCACCGCGGTCGCCCTCTTCCTGCCGCTGTCGCTGCTCGCCTTCGCCGCCGCCATCACGCGCTATCATCTCGGCTGGCGCGCGGTGCTGGCCACCCTGTTCGCGGGCGCCGTGATGCACGCGATCCTGATGGGTTCGCTGATGTCCTTCGTCAATGGCCGCCTGAACCTCGACACGCTGCTCTTGCTGCAGATCGCCAACCCGCTGCTGTCGGCGCTGGTCGTGGTCGGCCTGTCCGGCCGCAGGGTCGTGCGCCGGTTCGCGACCTAGCGGGCGGTTTCGGCCGTTTCCACCGTTTTTTCCGCTCCTCTCCGTATTACGCGCTGTGCTCTTCATGACGCGAGCACGATAGGCGCAGTCGCGCGGCAAACCTAATATGGGCAATGGCCTCGCAAAAAAGCCAATAAAAGGGCCTCTCCGACCCCGGGCCATTGCCCATAAAGGCTCCCTCAGGCGGCGAGTTTGCGCGCGATATCCACAGGCACGGACACCGGCATGTCGAGCAGCATCTGCGCGAACGCCTTGGCCAGCGGATCGGCCTTGAGCGAGGCCATGCCGCCGCCGCCCAGCGCCTGGCGCAGCACGAAGTTGAAGCCGCCGATGCCAGGCAGCCGCCATCGCGTCACCTTGCCTTTGGGGTCACCACTGATGCGATGGGCGAAGTACTGCGCCACCGCCTCCTCCGTCACCTCGCTGTCGAGGATCGGCACGTACTCGGGCTTGCGGGCAAAGATGCCGATGTTGGCGGTGTCGCCCTTGTCGCCCGAGCGGCCATAGGCGAGCGCGACCAGCGGCACCGTCGCGTTCGCACCGGCGGCGGGCCGCCGGGCGGGCGGCGCCTCGACCGGAAGCTGCGCCGGCGTGAAGCCGCCCGAACGCGCGCCCTCCTGCATCGGGATCTGCCGACCGTCTGTCTCGACCGTCACGGGGACCTGGGTCTTGGGCACCAGGCAGGAGAACATGCGGATCACCGGCGCGGGCGAGGCCCGCCCGGCACCGAAGCTGCCGGTCATGCCGACCACGCCGCCGGTCGACATCGGCGCGATCTCGCGCCCGAGCAGCGCCAGCGCCTCCTTCTGGTCGTGCTTGGCGGCGATCTTGACCACGACCTCGCGGCTGTCGGCAGTGCGCGCGTGCGGCCCGTAGGTCGCCTCGCCGCCGATCACCTCGATCGAGACGTCGCGATAGTCCGGCCAGCCCTTCTCGGCGAACACGCGTCGGGTCTTCTTGATGATCGATTCGGCGCTGTGTTTGCCCTTGGCGACAGCCTCGCGCCCACCGAGCATGAAGATGGTCGAGAGCTTGTAGCCGTCGGGAAAGGTGGTCGAGACCTTGTAGGTGTCGGTCGCCGGCCGCCCCCTGGCGCCGCTGACGCGCACGCGGTCCTGGCCAACCTGCTCGTAGCGCGCCTCGGTGAAGTCGCAGACAACGTCGGGCACGATATAGGCGCGCGGATCGCCGATCTCATAGAGCATCTGCTCGGCCACGGTCGCCGGCGTGATCAGGCCGCCGGTGTTGGCGGGCTTGCCGAGCACGAAGCTGCCGTCCGCTTCCACCTCGGCGACCGGGAAGCCGATGTCGTCGTAGCCCGGCACCAGCCGCCAATCGGTGAAGTTGCCGCCGTTGCACTGCGCGCCGCATTCGATGATGTGGCCGCACAGCGTGCCCGCCGCCAGCCGGTCGTGGTCGTCCATGCCCCAGCCGAAATAGTGGATCAGCGCGCCGAGCGTCACCGCCGAATCGACGCAGCGGCCGGTGATCACCACGTCGGCGCCCTCGGCCAGCGCCCGCGCGATCGGGAAACCACCGAGATAGGCGTTCATGCTGGTCACGCGGGCCGGCAGCTCGGCGCCCGTATCCATCTCCCGGATGCCGAGCTTGCGCAGCTCCTCGACGCGCGGCTGCAGGTCGTCGCCCAGCACCAGCGCGACCTTGAGGCTGACACCCGCCGCATCGCATGCCTTCAACACCGCATCGCGGCAGGCCTGCGGATTGACGCCGCCGGCATTGGTGATGACCTTGATTTTCCTCGCGGCGATTTCCTTGGCGAGCGGCTCCATCACGGCCGACACGAAATCGGTCGCGTAGCCGAGCTGCGGATTGCGCAGCTTCTGCGCCGCCATGATCGACATGGTGACTTCGGCGAGATAGTCGCTCACCAGGTAATCGACGTTGCCGTGGCGGACGAGCTGGGCCGCAGCGGTCTCGGTGTCGCCCCAGAAGCCGGAATGGCAGCCGATGCGGACGCTCGCCATGCTCACCCCTTCCTCTTGCGATTGACGAACGCGGTCATGCGCTCGAGATGCTCGCCATCGGCGACCGACTGCGCCATGGCGTCGATGCCGGCCTGGATCCCCTCGTCGATCGACAGCCGCTCCCAGCGCCGCATCAGCCGCTTCTGCGCCCGCATCGCCTTGGGCGTCGCCTCGACGATCGAGGCCACGCAGCGCTCGACCGCCGCGTCGAGCTCGGCCGCCGGCACGACCTGCTCGACCAGGCCCCAGCGGTCGGCCGTGGCAGAGTCGATGTTCTCGGCGGTGAGCAGCATCCACGAGGTGTGGCCCCAGCCGATCAGACGCGGCAGCAGCGCTGCCTCGACCACCGACGGCACGCCAACCTTGACCTCGGGCATGCCGAACATGGCGTTGTCGGCGGCGATGCGGATGTCGCAGGACACCGCGACCTCGAGCCCGGCGCCCAGCGTGTAGCCCTCGGCCTTGCAGATCACCGGCACCGGCACATCGCGGATCGCCTGGCAGAGCTTGTGGATCTGGGTGAGGAAGCGGCGCCCGTCCTCGGGGTGCTTCATCGTCGTCATGTGGTTGATGTCGGCGCCGCCGATGAAGGCGCGGCCGCCGGCGCCCGAGAACACCACGCAGCGCAGGTCGTCTTCGCGAGCGAGCCCGAGGAACGCCTCGGTGAGGTCGAGCAGGGCCGGCGGGTTCAGCACGTTCAGTCGCTTTGCGTTGTCGAACACGACGGTGGCGACGGTGCCGCCGGGGCGGCGATCCCAGGAAATGTCGACCTTGTGGATACCCGCCATGTGGTTTCGCTCCGTGACGCTTCTGATTTGCCAGAAGTTCTTCTATTAGAGCATCGACATGCCCGATTCCATCGACCTCGCCCGCTACGCCGTCTTCACCCCGCCCGACCCGTTCGAGGACCATACCGGCCCGTTCTATTTCCGGATCGACGGCGATGCCTCCAAGGCCGGCACGGTGCATTGCGTGCTGCCGACCGAGCCGCGGCACGGCAACTATGCCGGCGGCGTCCATGGCGGGGCGATCCTGACCTTCGCCGATTATGCGCTCTGCCTGGTGGCCGGGCGTGCCGCCGATGGAGGCACCAACACCTCGTTCGCCATGACCGTCAGCATCGCCGTGGAATTCCTCAATGGCGGCCGGGTCGGCGTGCCGCTGGAAGCGACGGGCGAGCCGCTGCAGGTCACCGGCCGGCTCGCCTTCGCGCGCGGACGCGTCACCCAGCAGGGCAAGACGATCGCCCTGTGGTCGGGCGTGGTGCGGCATGTCGCGCGCACCAAGGTGATGGGGCGCAAGGACCAGGCCGCGGCCGCGCCGTCGGCCGTGCCGCAGGCGGTGCCGGCAGGCTTCGAGCTGCTTGCCAACGCCAGCGTCTACTCGCGCCACATCGGCCCGTCCTACGCGCGCAAGGAAGTCGACGGCGCGACCCTGATCCAGCCGACCACCCCGCACATGTGCAACTCGGGCGGCGTGCTGCACGGCGGCTATATGATGAGCTTCGCCGATTCGGCGGTGACCCGCGCGGCCGGCATCGTCACTGGCATGGCGCCGAGCACGGTCTCCTTCGCCGCCGAGTTCCTGGCCGCGGGCGACGCGACGGCGCCGCTGGTCACCCGGGTCGAGGTGCCGCGGCACGGCAAGTCGCTCGCCTTCCTGCGCGGCCTGCTCGAGCAGCGCGGCAAGCCGCTTCTCTCCTATTCGGCGACGATCTTTTTGAGGCCGAGAGGCTGACGCCTCTTTCACCTCTCCTCCTATCGGGGGAGAGGCATATGAAATCAGACCTGATCGATCGGCAGGCCGGCCTGCTCGGCGACGCGCAGGACCTCGCCGCAGAAACGGTCGTGCAGGCCGCGCACAAGGCCGAGGTCGTGCGCCTTGGCGGCGCGCTCGACCGCCTCGGCGATCTCGCGCAGGGGAGCTGCACCGATCATGCCCGAGGCACCCTTCAGGCGATGCGCGGCGCGGGCGATTGTGTCGAGGTCCTCGGTCGCGGCGATCTCGCGCGCCACCTCGCAGGCGGTGTCGAAGAATTCGCGCTCGATCACTGCCACGGTAGCCGGGTCGTTGCCGAACAGCTCGACCAGCTTGCCGCGATCGTATGCGCTCATGCCGCCCGCTCCTTCGCGTCCTTCAACCAGACATCGAGCGTGGCACGCAGCTGCTCGATGCCGACCGGCTTGGTGACCAGCCCGTCCATGCCGACGTCGCGGCTTCTCGCCTCCTGATCCTCGAACGCGCTCGCCGTGATGGCAAGAATCGGCGTGCGCTGCAGGTCGGCTTCGCGCTCGCGCGCGCGGATGCGGCGCGCCAGGTCGAATCCGTCCATGCCCGGCATCTGCAGGTCGGCGAGCACCAGGTCGTAGTGGCCGCGCCGCATCAATTCGAGCGCCTCCTCACCGCCGGCGGCGGTGTCGGTCGAGGCGCCGGCCAGCTCGACCTGGCGGGCGAGGATGCGACGGTTGACCGAGTTGTCGTCGACCACCAGCACCCGGCCGCCGAGCTGGGCGGCCGACGGCGCCGCAGGCACCACGGCGACCAGTACAGGCAGGCTGCGGCCGAACGCCCGCGCCACCGCCCGCACCAGCGCTTCGCGGCGCCACGGCCGGACGAGCCCGGTCGCGCCGACGGGCGCGTCGAGCAACGCCACCCGCATCTCGTTGTTGGAGCCCGCGAGGCGGACACCGACGAACGGTCCGGTCGCTTCCAGCACGACCCGGGCGCCGGCATCCTCGAGATAGCGGGCGATGGCGCGGCCCTCGGCGGCATCGGCCAGCGACAGGACGAGCGGCAGGCCGTCGAGCGGCCGCACGGCCGGTGCGATCGCCGGCGCGGGCTCGAGCGTCACCGTGACGCTGAAGGTCGAGCCGATGCCGATCGCGCTTTCGACGGCGACACCGCCGCCCATCGCCTCGGCGAGCCGCCGCACGATTGACAGGCCGAGACCGGTGCCACCGAAGCGGCGCGTCGTGGTGTTGTCGGCCTGCACGAAGGGCTGGAACAGCCGCTCGCGCTGCTCGGCGCTGAGGCCGATACCGGTGTCGGCGACCTTGATGCACAGCAGCGATTCGCCGACGCGCTCCAGCGACAGGCGCACCGAGCCGGTCTCGGTGAACTTGAGCGCATTGCCCAGCAGGTTGAACAGGATCTGCTGCAGCCGCAGCGGATCACCCATCACGCGCTCGGGCACGTCCGCCGCGACATAGGCGGCGAGCTTCAGGCCCTTCGACGCGGCCTGCGGCGCCATCGCCTCGGCCACGCCCTCGACCAGCTCGATGGTCGAAAGCTCGATGTGCTCGAGCTCGAGCCGGCCGGCCTCGATCTTGGAGAAGTCGAGGATGTCGTCGATGATGCGCAGCAGGGCGGAGGCCGAGTAGCGGATGGTGGCAAGCGAATCGCGCTGGTCCGCATCGAGCCGCGTGTAGTCGAGGATGTCGACCATGCCCAGCACGCCGTTCATCGGCGTGCGGATCTCGTGGCTGACCGTCGCCAGGAAGGTCGACTTCGCCTGGTTGGCCTGCTCGGCCTCGCGCTGGGCGGCGGTGGCGGCGGCACGCAACTCGCGCTCCTCGTCGTAGGCGACCTGCAGGCGGCGGGCCAGCTCCTCCTTCTGGTAGGCGAGCGCGATATTGTCGTACTGCCAACGATGGACGTCGCGGACATAGGCCATGAGATGCGCGACATAGGCGCCGCCCGCGATGCCGACCAGCTTGTAGAAGGGGTCGACCGATATCAGCAGCACCAGCAACAGCGGCGCGGTGGTGGCGATCGCGAAGGTGTAGAAGGTCGGCGGATGCGCCGAGCGGATCGGCACCGCCGTGGTGATGGTGGCGAGCAGCACCAGCCCGAGCAGCATGCGCTGCAGCTCGTAGTCCTTCGCGGCGAGCATGAAGCCCGCCCAGCCCCAGCATGCGCCGGCGAGGAAGGAAAGCGCGGCGAACCACCAGCCCCAGCTCACCGTCTGCTGGTCCGACGGATTGGCTACGGTGAAATTGCGGCGCAGGACGTCGAAGGCGACCGTGATGGCGAGATGGGCCACGAACGGCGGGATGAGCTCGGTGAGGTCGACCTGGCGCCAGTAGATCGCGGCGATCACCGGCCAGAGCACGAAGGAGAAGTAGCGCGACTGGCGCGACCCCTCGAACAACCGACGGATCAGCTCGGCGCGGACGTACGCGTCCTGGTGCGCCGGGTCGGCGACCCCGGTGGGATCGGGGGTGGATGAATCAGGGACCAGGGCCATGGGGTGTCGTCAAAAAATGAATGGAAACCAACATATGGTGATATGGCAGATACAAACGTCCATTACTGTATCAAGAATATCAAGAAAGGGCTATAAATTGTTGCAAAAGCTTGCTAATTTATCAGCCATTAAGACACATACATTTTGGAAACAAGTCATGCAACAGCCTTCGGTTCTTCTCGTCGAGGATGACGCCTTCCAGCGCAAGGCGGCCGAGACGTATCTCGCCAATCATGACCTCAAGGTGATCGCCGTCGAGAACGGCGCTCAGATGCGCCGTCAGGTTTCGCGGGCGATGCCCGACCTGGTCCTGCTCGACATCCAGCTCCCGGGCCACGATGACGGCTTCGCGCTGGCACGCTGGCTGCGCGAAAGCAGCCCCAAGGTCGGTATCATCATGCTGACGGCGGCGGGCGACCCAGTCGACAAGGTGTTGGGCCTCGAGAGCGGCGCCGACGACTATGTCGCCAAGCCCTACGAGCCGCGCGAGCTGCTGGCGCGCTGCAAGAGCGTGCTGCGCCGGTCCGCCCACAAGGCGACCCCGCCCCGGCTGGAGCGGGTGCGCATGGGCCAGCACATGCTCGATCTCGCGAAGCGCGCGCTGCACGACGACACCGGCAATGACGTGGCGGTGACGTCGGGCGAATTCGACCTGCTGAAGCTGTTCGCCGAGAATCCCAACCGGCCGCTCAGCCGCGACTGGCTGCTCGAGACGACGAGCCACCGCACGCGCGACCCGTTCGACCGGGCGATCGACCTGCGCATCACCCGCATCCGGCGCAAGATCGAGCCGGCGCCCGACAAGCCAACG
>Ga0207683_10006360_pt1 | contig 10111 bp, 6 predicted proteins | sample KBSM73metaG_FD_184333 | JGI IMG/M metagenome (GOLD analysis project Ga0207683, IMG submission 184333) | Miscanthus rhizosphere microbial communities from Kellogg Biological Station, Michigan, USA - KBS M7-3 metaG (SPAdes) (version 2) | ecosystem: Host-associated > Plants > Roots > Rhizosphere >...
CGCCTTCCCGAGGACGTGCGCGTCCTCGACGTCGCGGAGGCGCCTCGCGCCTTTCATGCGCGCTTCGACGCGCGCTGGAAGGAGTATCTCTACCGCTGGAGCCGGTCCGAGGTCGTGACCCCGCGAGAGCATCCCTTCGTCGCGCCGCTCTCTTCCGCCGCCCGCGTCGAGCTCATGCGCGCGGCGGCGGCCGCGCTGCCGGGCGAGCGCGACTTCGGCGTCTTCGCGGTGCAACGGACGGGAGAGGGCTCGGAGGTCCGCCGCCTCGACCTCGTCGAGATCTCCGAGGACGGCCCCGAGCTCCACGCCCTCTTTCGCGGCAACGGATTCCTGCGCGGAATGGTCCGCTCGATCTGCGGCGTGCTGGCCGATGCCTCGCGCCGGCGGGTCCCGGCGGATCGGATCGCGGAATTGCTGGCCGGCGGCGATCGCGCGCTGCTCTCGGCCAAGGCGCCGGCGAAGGGGCTGACGCTGGTCCGGGTGGGGTACGAATAGGCGGACGTATTAGCCGCGGCTAATGCGTGGCGCGGTCCTCCGCTTCGGTTACTTGCTACACTTCCGTCGTGATCGACCTCGAATCCCTCGCCGACCCGGGCACCTTCGAGCGCCAGCTCGCCGAGGAGATCGACCTCGCCCGGCTGCCCCGTCATATCGCCGTGATCATGGACGGCAACGGCCGGTGGGCGAAGCAGCGCGGCTCGCCGAGGGTGGAGGGACACCGCGCCGGGATCGCCTCGGTCCGCGAGACCGTCGAGACGTGCGCGCGGCTGGAGCTCGACGCGCTGACGCTGTACGCCTTCTCCGTCGAGAACTGGAAGCGGCCGCGCTTCGAGATCGTCACCCTGATGTCTCTGCTCAAGGAGTTCCTCGCCAAGGAGCTCTCGAACCTGCTGAAGAACGACATCCGCTTCCGCGTGGTCGGGCGGATGAACGAGCTCGACGCGTCCGTGCAGAAGGCGCTGTCCCACGGCCTCGCCGCGACGTCCTCGTGCCGCGGCATGACGTTCAACATCGCGCTGAACTACGGCGGGCGCACGGAGATCGTGGACGCCTGCCGCTCCCTGGCGAACGACGTTCAGGCGGGACGTCTCACGCCCGAGCAGATCGACGAGGAGACGCTCGGGTCGCGGCTCGGCACGGCGGGCGTGCCGGATCCCGATCTGCTGATCCGGACGAGCGGGGAGATGCGGGTCTCGAACTTCCTCCTCTGGCAGATCGCATACAGCGAGATCTGGGTGACCCCGACGTTCTGGCCCGACTTCCGCAAGCGCCACCTCTTCGAGGCGATCCTCGATTTCCAGAAGCGGGAGCGGCGCTACGGCGGCGTGATCACCGAGAGGCGCTCGTCCGACGCCAGCGTCGAGGGCGGGCGGCGCTGAGCGCGTCCGTAAGACGTAAACCGTAAGACGTAAGACGCGTAGACGGAAGACGCGCGGAGAAAACGCGACTTGGCTCCAGCACCGCCTGCAATCGGGATGAGGCAGGGAACCTCGCGTCTCGCTCCATCGCTTCGGAAGCCCCTCTCCCGGCTCCCGGCTACCGGCTCACGGCCACCGGCTACCGGACGATGAAGCGCGAGCTCGCCGCCGCGGTCGCGATCCCGCTCGTCCTCGCGGCGCTCTTCCTGGCGCCGCCGATCGTCTTCGACGTCCTCGTCGCGGTGCTCACGCTCGGCGCCGTCTGGGAGTTCTACCGGATCGCCGAGCGCACCGGGCACCCGGTCGCGAAGACGGTGGGCGTCGCGGCGTCCGCGCTGGTGCTGGGCGGAGCGGCGCTCCTGTGGGGCCCGGTTCGTTTCGAGACCGCGTCGGGCGAGATCGTGAGCGTGGCCGTCAAGACGGGCGCCGCATTCTGGTTCGGGGCCGGGATCGCGGCGGTGCTGCTGGCGGCCGTCGCGCCGCTCTTCTCCGGCGTCGCGCCCGCGGCCGCGCTCGCCGGGGCCGCGTCGACGGTCTTCGGCGTGCTCTCCATCGCGCTGCCCGCGTCCTCGCTCTGCTACCTGCGCAGCGTGTCCCCCCGCGCGGTGCTGGCGCTTCTCCTCATCGTCTGGGTCTGCGACTCCTGCGCGTACTACTTCGGACGCCGGCTCGGCCGGCACAAGCTCGCGCCGCTGGTCTCGCCGAACAAGACCTGGGAGGGGAGCATCGCGGGACTGGTGGGCGCCGCCGTCTTCGGCGCGGCCGCGGGAGCGTGGTGGCTCCTGCCCGAGCTCGGTCCCGTGCGCGGCCTCGCCGCCGGGGCCGCGGTCTCGACCGCCGGTCAGATCGGAGACCTGGTCGAATCCCTCTGGAAGCGGGGCGCGGGGGTGAAGGATTCGGGCACGTTTCTGCCCGGCCACGGAGGCTTCTACGACCGGCTCGACTCGCTGATCTTCGCGGGCCCGCTCATGGCGCTGTTCCTCGCCGGGAGATCCTGATCCGGCGTGACCTTCTGCGCCATCGGTCGCGGCCCCACGGCCGACCCCATCGAATATCATGCGGCTTTCGCCATGAAATCGCTGTCCATCCTCGGCTCGACCGGCTCGATCGGCTGCTCGTCCCTCGACGTCGTGGCGGCGTTCCCGGACCGGTTCCGCGTGACCGCTCTCGCGGCCGGCCGATCCATCGAGAAGCTCGCCGCGCAGGTGGCGCGCTTCCAGCCGAAGCTGGTGGCGATCGACCGCGCCGAGGACGTGTCCCGCCTCGAGCGGCTGCTGCCCGGCGGAGTCTCGACGCGCGTCGTCTCCGGGCGCGAGGGGCTCGACGAGGCCGCCTGCCATCCCGATGCCGACATCGTCGTGGGAGGGCTCGTCGGCGCGCTCGGGCTCCGCTCGGCGCTCACGGCCGTGAAGGCCGGCCGCCGGCTCGCGCTCGCCAACAAGGAACCGCTCGTCGTCGCGGGTGAGCTCATCCTCGACGAGGCGCGCCGCAGCGGCGCCGAGCTCATCCCGGTCGACTCGGAGCACAGCGCGATCCACCAGGCACTGCGCGCGGGCCGCGCCGGCGAGGCGAGGCGCCTGGTCCTCACCGCGTCGGGAGGGCCGTTTCGGGAGCGGCGGCCCGAGACGTTCGACTCGATCACCGTCGAGGACGCCCTCGCGCATCCGACGTGGAAGATGGGACCGAAGATCACCATCGACTCCGCGACCATGATGAACAAGGGACTCGAGGTCATCGAGGCGCACTTCCTCTTCGACCTGCCCGGGGAACGAATCGACGCGGTGATCCACCCGCAGTCGCTGATCCACTCGTTCGTGGAGTTCGTGGACGGCTCCCTCGTCGCGCAACTCGCGAAGAACGACATGAAGTTCCCGATCGTCTACGCGCTCTGCTATCCGGACCGCTTCGAGAATGACTTCGGCCGCCTCGACCTGGTCGCGCTCTCGCGGCTGGACTTCTACGAGGTGGACGCCCGCCGCTATCCGGCCGTGGGCCTGGCCCGCCAGGCGCTGGCGGCGGGAGGAGGCATGCCCGCCGTCCTGAATGCGGGCAACGAGGTGGGCGTGGCCGCCTTCCTCGAGGGGAAGATTTCCTTCCCCGACATCGTTGGAGTGGTGTCCGAAACGATGGACACGGTCGGGGGGTTGCCCGGGCCGCGCAGCCTCGAGGACGCCGAGGCGATCGACCGGACGGCGCGAGACGCCGCCGCCGAGATCGTCCGGCGCCGCGCGGCGGCCGTCGCCCACTGACGACTCCCGCTCAACTCGAGCTCAAGGAGCCCGCTTGACGTATCTCAGCAACACCCTGGCCCTCATCGTCGTCCTCTCCGTGCTCGTCGTCGTGCACGAGTTCGGGCACTTCGCGGTCGCCAAATGGTTCCGCTTCCCCGTCGAGGTCTTCTCGATCGGCTTCGGCAAGCGGCTCTTCGGGAAGAACTGGCGCGGAACGGACTACCGCGTCTCGGCGATCCCGCTCGGCGGCTACGTGCGCGTCGTCGGGCTCGGGCCCGACGAGTCCACGGTCACGGAGGGAACCTCGCGGGAGGCGCCGCCGACGGGCAAACGCTGGCAGCGCGCGCTCGTGCTGCTCGCCGGGCCGGCGATGAACCTCATCCTCGCGTACGTCCTCCACACGACGGTGTTCGTGGTGGGAACGCGAGTCCCCGCCTACGAGCTCCAGCCCCCGGTGGTCCGAGTGGTCGAGCCCGGATCGCCGGGCGAGACGGCGGGCTTCAAGCCGGGCGACCGCATCGTCTCGATCAACGGCACGGAGACGCCGCGCTGGCGCGACGCCCTCTTCCACTTCGGGATGAACGCGCGCCAGAAGCTCACCGTCGAGGTCGACCGGGCCGGCAGCGGCGTGATCCTCGAGGTGACGCCGCGGCCCAAGACGAAGTACGACCTGGGCGACGTCGGCCTGCTGCCCGACTTCGGCGCGAACGTCCGGCCTCGAGTCGCGGTGGTCGTGAGCGGGTCGCCGGCCGAGCGCGCGGGCCTGAAGCCGGGAGACGTCATCGTCTCCATCGCGGGCAAGCCGATCCAGGGCGCGCCGAACGAGGTGTTCCAGAAGTTCGTGGACGCCGTGTCCGGCGGGGCGCCGGGCCCGTTCCCCGTCGAGTACGTGCGCGACGGCCGGACCGCGACGGCGATGGTCGCTCCACGCCGCGAGCCCGACGGGTCGTGGAAGGTCGGCGTCCAGGTCGGCGCCGATCTGCCCGAGGTGATGGAGCGGTTTCCGTTCCGTCAGGCCCTGACCGAGGGATGGCGCCGGGTCGAGACCGACTTCCGCACGACCCTGTCGATTCTCGGCCGGCTCGTGCGCGGCGCGGCGAGCATGCGCTCGATGTCGGGCCCGCTCGACATCGCGAAGTTCTCCGGCGAGGCCGCCCGCACGGGCGCCGTGCCGCTCGTTTCGCTCATGGCGGCGATCTCGCTGCAGCTCGGCATCTTCAACCTGCTGCCCATCCCGGTGCTCGACGGCGGCCACCTCTTCCTGCTGACGGTCGAGGGCGTCGTCCGGCGGGACTTTTCGCTGCGCGTCAAGGAGAGGATCCTCCAGGTCGGTTTCGTGATGATCCTCGCGCTGCTCGTCGTCGTCCTGTACAACGACCTGGCGAAGAACCTGCCGCAGGGGTGGTGGCCGTTCTAGACAGGGATCCCTCGTCGCTGCGCTCCTCGGGATGATCGTTTGGCGACTGCGAGGCAGTCGCCGCACGATCACTTGTAGACCCCGGTGTCCGGCTGCACGGGTAAGACCGGCAGCCTCGCCCTCCCTCCCGTGAGCGTCTCGAACGGCGGGCCCGGCGGGACCGGCATCGCCTCGACGATCTCGTGGAAGCGGCGGCGGAAGGCGGCGTCGCCGGCCCAGTAGTACGACCGCATCGGGCACGCGCCCTTCTCCGCGCACACGCTCTCGACCGAGCAGGAGTGCGAGAAGTCTGCCGCGTCGCCGCGGCGCGCCGCGATCTCGCGCAGCTCGGCGCGGAAGCGCTCGTATCCCTCGCCGTGCCAGATCTCGCGGAGCGTGCTGCGATGGACGTTGCCGAGCACCGCCGTCGGGTGGTCCTGGAGGATGCAGCACGTGACGGCGTCTCCATTCGCATTCAGGGTCGTGCCGTACCAGCCGACGAGGCAGAACTCGTGAAGCCTCTCGGCGCGGCGCGCGCGGCGGTCCGCCGGGTCGAGCCGGCGCAGCGCGATCGACGCGCGGCGCGTCAGGGGCGCCCGGGCGAACACGCGCCGGGTCGACTCCTCGATGCGGCCCGCGATCGAGCGCTCCCAGAACGAGAATCTCTCGAGCCGCTCGAAGTAGTCCTGCGCGAGGACCTCCTCGTAGAGCCGGAGCATCTCCGCGATGTCCGACTCCTCCATCGTCGGCATGGGCCGGACGGGGTAGAGGCCGTTCAACCAGAAGCGATCCGCGCCGCTCTCCCGGAAGACGCGGTGCATCTCGGGAAGGTCGCGGTAGTTGTCGCGGTAGACGAGGAACTGCACGCGAAGGACCGTCGAGGAGCCCGTCTCGCGTTTGAGCGCGGCGGCGAGGCGGATGTTGTCGACGACCCGATCGAAGTTCTTTCCGGTCGTCCGCATCATCTCCGCGTAGGACGCGGGGTTCGCGGCGTTCAGCGAGACGCAGATCTCGTCGCAGCCCGCCGCGTAGAGCGCGCGCAGCACGGGCTCCGTGAGCAGGACCCCGTTCGTCGTGACGTCCGCGATCGCGAGCCCGCGCGCTCCGATCTCGCCGATGAGCGCCGCCGCGTCCTTCCGAAACAGGGGCTCGCCTCCCCCCATGAGCCGTACCGCGCGCACTCCGAGCTCGCGCATCTCGTCGAAGAGCGCGACGAGCCGCTCCTGCGAGAGCGCGTAGTTGCCGGCGCGGATCTCCGAGGTCGAGCAGAAGAAGCAGTCGATGTTGCAGCGGTCCTGCCACGAGAGCTCGACGAGCCGCGGCGGAGGAGCCGGGCCGCCCGCCACCGCGTCGAGGATCGCGGTCTTCTCCGACGCCGTCAGACGCTCCCAGGAATAGGCCACGGGGGGATCTTACGGGAGGCGCGAGGCGCGAGGCGTGAGGATGGCCCTGCTCGTCCGACGGCTAGAATCCGGACGAGGACACTGCTGAAACTCGACACGATCGCGTTGTGGCTCGCGTACGCGGGCTCGGCCGCCCTCGTTCTGTGGCTGGCGCACCGCTTCGTGTCGCGGATCCCCGCCGCCGCCGCGGTCGCGCTCGCGCTCCTGCCGCTCGCCCTGACCGGCCGTGCCGTGCTGCGCGGCGAGCTGTACGGCCCGTCGGATCTGTACTCGACCGCCGATCCGTGGAGGTCCCTGGCCGCCTCCCGGGGCGGGGCGCCTGCGGCTGTCCCGCGCAACGCGATCCTCTCGGACCTCGCGTTCGCGAACCTGCCGTGGCGCGCGGCCGTGCGCGAAGCGGTCGTCAACGGCCGGGCGCCGCTCTGGAACCGATTCGTGCTGTGCGGCACTCCGCTTCTCGGCGCGGCGCAGGCGGGGATCCTGCACCCGGCGACGTGGCTCGGCATCTGGCTTCCGCTGCCACTGTCCTGGACGTTCTCCTGCGCGTTCACGCTCCTGCTCGGCTTCGTGTCGGCGTTCCTCCTGTTCTCCGACTTCGGCATCGGGGCCCGCGCGGCGCTGGTCGGATCGGCGGCGTGGGGCTTCTCGACGTACCTCGTGTTCTGGAACGGGTGGAGCGTCGGCCCGTCGACCGCGACGCTGCCCCTGCTGCTGCTCGGACTGCGGCGCCTCGCCCGCGACGCCGACCGCCGTGCCGTCGCCATCACGTCCGCCGCGCTCTGGCTGTCGCTCTGCGGCGGCCATCCGGAGTCGTTCTTCCACGGCGCGGCGGCCGGCGCCGTCTGGTTCGCGTGGGAGCTGTTCCCGCGGCGGGGGAAGGCCGTCGCGCGGTCGCTCGCCGCGGCGGCGGGCGCCGGCGTCCTCGCGCTCGCGCTCTCGGCTCCGCAGCTCCTGCCGTTGCTCGAGGCGATTCCCCGGTCCGCGGAGTATCACGCGCGGAGGGCGGCGATCTCGTCCTCCTCCTCTTCCGGTCGGAAGGGTCAGTCCGTGCCCGCCGGGGAGGCGGTGCGCCGCCTGCTGCCGGACCTGCTTCCCTTCGCGCACGGGATCTTCGGGAAGAGCCCGGTCGACGTCTCGGGCGGGGACGGCTCGGGAATGCCGATCGGGTACGCCGGCGCGGTGCTCCTTCCCCTGGCGGCCCTGGCGCTGGCCGCCCCGCGCGGGCGGCTGCCGCGGGGACGCGGGATCTTCGCGGCGCTCGCCGCGGCCGGCCTCGCGTACGGCGCCAGTGCGCCCGGTCTGATGCACCTGACCGAGCGCCTGCCCGGGTTCGCGCTCGCCCTGAACTACCGGCTCGTCTTCCTCGCGCCGCTCGGCCTCGCGGGGCTCGCGGCCCTCGGGGCGAGCGAGCTGTTGCGCGGGGACGCGCGCCGCCGCCTCGCCGTCGCCTCCATGGCCACGGCCGCCGCGCTCCTGGTGGCGGCCGCGCTGGCGCGCCCGGTCTTCGCCGCGCGGGGACTGCCGGCCGCCTTCATCTCGGAGCAGCTCGTGTTCCTGGTCGCGCCGGTCGTGCTGCTCGCCGCGGTGTCCTCCGTGCGCGCGATCCCGGTCGGCCTCGCCGCGCTCGTCCTCCTCGTCGGGCAGCGATTCCTCGAGATGCGCGGCACGTACCCGACCCTGCCGTCCGACTCGCTCGCCCCGGAGCTGCCGACGCTCGCGGCGCTGCCGGCCGGCGCCGACCCGGGGCGCGTCGTCGCGGCCGGAGACGTGCTCCGCCCGAACGGCTCGGCGCTCTACGGGCTCGAGGACGCGCGCGGCTACGAGTCGCTCGTGCTGGACCGATTCGCCGAGACGTACCCGCTGTGGTGCCGCGCGCAGGCGGCGTCGTTCAACCGCGTCGACGACCTCACGCCGCGGTTTCTGTCCGCCATGAACGTGCGGTGGGCGATCGGGAGCCCCGGCGAAGCCGCGCCGCCCGGCTGGGCGGAGCAGGCGAGGGGACCCGAGATGGCGATCTTCGAGAACCCGGGCGCGCTGCCGCGCGCATTCGTCCCCGCCCGGCTGCGCCGCGTGGCCGACGCGGACCGGAGGCTCGCCGAGATGGCCGGCGCCTCCGACTTCGCGGCGACGGCATGGCTGTCTTCCTCGGGACGAGCCGCGGAGGAGGAGAACGGTCCCGCCGCTCTGACGCTGCGCGCGTCCGGCACGGACCTCGTCATACGCAGCCAGGCGCCGCGGCGGACGCTCGTCGCGACGTCGATTCCGGACTGGCCGGGGTGGACCGCCCGCGACGCGGCGGGCGCGACGCTGGCGCTCGAGACGGTCAACCATGCCTTCGTGGGCGTCTGGATCCCCGCGGGACGCGACGAGGTCCGTCTCTCCTACCGGCCGCGCTCCGTGCGCGATGGTCTCGCCCTGTTCGCGGCGGGGGCGGCCGCTTGCGTCGCCATGGCCGCCTCCCGGCGCCGGAGACACGTTCGCCGTGGCTGACCTTCGCGGGGCCGCCGGCCGACGACGGGAGTTCCGGGAGCGTCGAGACCGTCGATGCTGATCGTGCTGCGGACCGTCGCGACCTATGCGGCCGCCGCGGCGCTCTTGACCGTCGCCGCCCGCCGCGTCGTCGCTCCCGTCCGTCTCCGCGTCGCGCTGCTGCTGGCGATCGCGCCCCTGCTCTTCACCGGAGCGGCGATGCTCACCGGGCGCGTGTACGCACCCGTCGACCTGCTGTACGACGCACCGCCGTTCGGCGCGCGCCGAGCCGAGCTGCGCGTCGGTCCGGACCGGACGCCGCTTCTCGCCGACGTCTCGTACCAGATGCTGCCGTGGGCCGCGGCGGTTCGCGGTCATCTCTCCGAGGGCAGGCTGCCGCTCTGGAACCCCTACACGCTCGCCGGCGAGCCGCTGCTGGCCGTTCAGCAGCCTGCCGCGTTCCACCCTCTGTCGCTGGCCTCTCTCGCGCTCCCGTTTCCGCAGTCCGTGACGTTCGCGGCGGCGGTTCGAATCTTCGCGGCGCTGCTCTTCGCGTACCTGTTCCTGCGCGAGATCTCGTGCGGCGAGCTGGCCGCGATCATAGGTGCGATCGCCTGGGCGTTCTGCGACTGGATGTCGTTCTACCTCGAATATCCGGAGCACGGGGCGGCGGCGGCGTTTCCGCTCCTTCTGCTCGGCCTTCGCAGGATTGCGCGCGAGTCGGGCCCGCGCTCCGCGTCGATCACGGCCGCCGCGCTGGTCCTCGCCGCGACATCCGGGCATCCCGAGACGCTGCTCCATCTCTCGGCGGCCGGTGCGCTCTATTTCGCCTTCGAGCTGATTCGATCGCCCGCCGCCCGCCGGCGGCGTGCCGTGCTCGTCGCTACGGGGGCGGCGGCGATCGCCGTCGGGCTCTCGGCGGTGGTGCTCCTGCCGTTTCTCGAGGCCCTTCCGCAGGCGTTCGAGCATGCGTTCCGCCGGGACTGGTACGGCCGGCAGGCGGTCCCGTGGCTGTCGTACCGGCGGGAAGTGATCCGGGCGTGCGCCCCGTCGTGGGTGCCGAAGGGGCGGCTGAACGACGCCACCTACCGCGAACTGGACGACTGGGGCTTCCTCACGCTGGACGGGTACCGCGAGCACCCGCCGCCGGACCATTTCCGGGGGCTGGTCGGGGCGGTCCGCAAGACGACCGCG
>Ga0207683_10006361_pt1 | contig 10111 bp, 9 predicted proteins | sample KBSM73metaG_FD_184333 | JGI IMG/M metagenome (GOLD analysis project Ga0207683, IMG submission 184333) | Miscanthus rhizosphere microbial communities from Kellogg Biological Station, Michigan, USA - KBS M7-3 metaG (SPAdes) (version 2) | ecosystem: Host-associated > Plants > Roots > Rhizosphere >...
ATATTCGCTGGTCGTTCGGCAGGCGCAACAGGCTCATATCGACATTGAGCTCTTCGGGCATCTCGGGCGCCGAATCGAAGAGGAATTTGAGCACCGCGGGCGCGTCGGCGAACGAGTAGACGAGCTCACCGCCATACATCATGGGATCGACCGGGTGCAGCTGGAAATCGAACGACGTGGCGACACCAAAATTGCCGCCGCCGCCGCGCAGGCCCCAGAACAGATCCTTGTTCTGTTGAGCGCTGGCGGTGAGGAATTTGCCGTCGGCCGTGACCACGTCGATGGCTCGCACGTTGTCGCAGGCCAGCCCGAATCGGCGGCCGAGGCGACCGAAGCCGCCACCTAACGTGAGGCCGCCAACTCCCGTGTGCGAAACCGTGCCCGCGGTGGTTGCGAGACCATGCGCCAGTGCTTCGCGATCGAGCGCACCTAACAAGGCTCCGCCTTCGATGGTCGCTACACGTGCGACCGGATCGACGCGCGCGCTGTTCATCTGCGAGAGGTCGATCATCAGACCCTTTTCGCAGACCGATTGCCCGGACAGACTGTGTCCGCCGCCGCGTACCGACAGCAGCAGCTGGTTCGAAGCGGCGAATTTCACCGCTTCCATGACGTCCGCAGGACCGCTGCAACGCGCGATCAGCGCCGGGTGGCGATCGAAAGCACCGTTCCAGGCGCGCCGCGCCGTGTCGTACCCGGCACTGCTGCGCAGGAGCAGATCGCCGCGCAGTCGCGCGGCAAGATCTTTCACGTCCGTACCTTTGAGGATGATCTGCTTGCCGTCGCCGGTGACAGCTTCGACATCGTCGATGACGCCAGCATCGGTCGCGGCAAACAACTTTCCGAATGGCAGCGCGGCGGCTGGTATCGCAGCCAGGGCCGAGCGCATGAACTGACGGCGCTTGAGGGTGACGCTCATGTTCTTGTTCTCCGGTACAGCGTTGCCCGTAAGTTAACAGTTTCGTCGCCCGACTTGCTCAGCTAACGGGCGTTTGAGCTCGCAAGCGCAGAATTTCTTCCTCGAGGTCACGCACCCGCTCGATCAGCTTGAGCGCCACGCCCACTCCACGCGTGTCCAGCTCGAAGTCATCGCGCAGGCGGCAGGCGGTGCGCGCGATGGTGATGACGCGAGCGCTGAATCGGTAGCTCCCGCCCGCAGCATCGAGTGCCGGCAATGCTCCGCTGTGCACGAGCTCGAGCAGTTCAACTTCCTGCAGCCCCGAAACTTCCAGGAGCTCGTGCAGACTCACCACGCGATGTTCGTCGAGCCACAACACCTCGGTCTCGATGCTCACGCCTCCTCCTCGCGGAAATGTCGTCGCGGCTGGAAACTGCTGCTTTCCGCCAGGCGCTGATACGACTCGCGTTCGCGATCGCTGAGCGTGTCAGGCACCACGATCTGGGCCACGGCGAACAAATCGCCAGCACCACCGCGCGGCTTGGGCAGTCCGCGACCGGACAGACGCAGCTTGCGGCCCGACGAAGTGCCCGCGGGCACTTTCAGACTCACCGGACCGGCAAGCGTTGGAATCTCGAGCGCGGCGCCGAGTGCAGCCTCGGACGGCGACAGCGGCAGATCGAAGTACAGGTCGTGCCCGGTGGCGCGGTACAAGCGGTGCGGTTTCAGCGAGATGTCGAGATACAGATCGCCATCGCGTCCGCCCTGGAATCCCTTGCCGCCTTTGCCGGGCAACCGCAGCCGCTGTCCGTCGATGGCGCCGGCAGCGATACGCGCCTTGACGGTATGTGGCACGCGCCGCAGCTGGCCGTTGGCGTCGTACTCGGGCATGGACAACGACAACGACAGCGTGGTGCCACGAAACGCATCTTCGATGCTGATTTCCACGGGCACTTCGAAGTCCTGGCCTGGCATGCCGCCGCGCGAGCCCTGAGCGCCGCGCGCCCCGAACCGTGAGAACAGATCCGCGAAGTCGATATCCTCGAACGAAAACTGCTCGGCTCCGTTGCCGCCGTGCTGCCGCGTCCAGTCAGGCGGCGGTCGGAACTCTTCGCCTTGCGGCCGGCTTCCCAGCGCATCGTATGCCGCGCGCTTCTCGGGATCCTTGAGCGTCTGGTAGGCCTCGGCGACTTCCTTGAATTTCGTTTCCGCGCCCGGCTCCTTCGAAACATCAGGATGATATTTCTGTGCGAGGCGGCGATACGCCTTCTTGATCTCGTCGGCGGAAGCGCCGCGCGGAACGTCGAGCGCGGCATAGTAGTCCGTGTACTTCATCGCTCTTTGGGGACTAGTTGGGCCCCATGGGCATCTGCTTCTGCTTGTAACCCGCGGGGATTTCAAACGTCGCGGCGGGGATCGTCTCCTCGCGCCACACCTTCATGATCTGCTCGTCATCGCCGAGCTTGCCTTCCTCGTAGCCGCGCGAGCGCACGGGGAAGCCGTTCACTTTCGACTGGGCACTGAATTCATTGGTCATCATGCCCGCCATCATGGGGACGGATTTCGCCATTTCCTCGAACACCTTTGCGAAATTCGCAAACATGGCCTGGAAGTTTTCCTTGCCGGGGAGATCCGAGTACGGCACCACGCAGATCTGGTCGTCGAGCTTGCCGCCGCGTTTCACGTCCCAGAGACGGCAGGTCCGCCCATCTACCTTGTCGGTCTTGCCCGTCTCGGCGACTTCCACTGCCCACTTCTGATCGCTGCCCGACAGGCCGGGCATCATCTGCTCCATCTGCGCGCGCTGTTCGGCCGGCATTTGCGCGAGCTGCGCTTTCATCTTCTCCATGGCTTCGTTGATCTTCTTCGCGAGCTGCTCCATGGTCGCCTTGTCGAACATGACGTAGCTCTTGTCCTGGTCATCGATGATGTAGAACGTGCCGTTCTTGATCAGGGTGGCGTGACCTTCCGCATCCACGAAGCGGCCGTCGCCGTTCTGCACATAGATTTTCTGTGCCAGCGAGGTCCTGTCTGCCTTGATGTCGTGATCGACCATCTCGACGTAGACGCCTGCGCTCGCCGCTTGTGCGGCCAGCGCCGCGAAAGCCATCCAAAGCTTGAGTTTCATGGGTGCCCTCATTGTTGAGTGCGGAACTCTACACCGCGCTCTGGCGCATGTAATTTGTAGCCGACTTTCATAGACTTAAAGCTCATGGAAGAACGCCGCAAACCAGTACTCGGACGCGTGGTGCCGGGAGTCAGTCCCGCGCTGCAGCGGCGGCTGCGCAAATTCTTTGCGGTGCTTCAATGGCTCAGCGTGTCACTCGCGGGCCGGCTCGCGTTCCGGCTTTTCCTGACACCGCAGCGGCGCAGCATCGACGCAGAAGATCTGCCCATCGTCGCGCAGGCGCGGAAAGTCCGGCTGCGAAGCGGCAACGACGAATTCATCGTCTGGCAATGGGGCGACCGCGGCCCGTGCGTGGTGCTGCTGCACGGCTGGGGAAGTCATGCGGCACGTTTCGGCAGTTTCATCGCGCCACTGCGCGCCGCGGGCTTTTCGGTGATCGGCATCGATGCTCCTGCGCACGGGTCGTCCCCCGGGCGGCTGTCGGATCTGCCGCGATTTCGAGACAGCCTGGCGGCGGTGCTGCGCGCGCATGCGCCGGTACACGCAGTCGTGGGTCATTCGCTCGGCGGTGGAGCAGTCCTGACGGTGCTGGCGGAAATCACCGGGCATCACCCGAAGAAGATCTGCCTGTTCGGCGTGCCATCGGACATGGACTACATCCTCGAGTCTTTCGCGATGATGCTGGGGCTCGGCGATGCCGCGCGTGCCAATCTGCGCGAACGCTTCACGGCGCACTTCGGACGGCCCGCGGCAGAAATCTCGGTGGCGGCCGCGGCGCCGAGCGTGCGCATCCCCGTGCTGGTGGTGCATGACGAGGACGACAATGTCGCGCCGTTCGCACAGGGCGCGGCGCTCGCCTCGGCAATTCCGCAGGCGACGTTGTGGCGTACGCAGGGTCTGGGGCACAGCGGCGCGCTACGCGACGCCGGCACTATCGAGCGGGTGGTGGAATTCCTGCGCGCCGAATGATCGGCGCGCTTTAGAAGCTGGCGCGAAAGAAAGCTTCCGGACCTGTGCACTCGAGATCGAACAGGAACGGCTCGTCGTTGTCGTGCACGTCGAGATCGATGCGCAGCCGGCTGTAGCCGACACCGAACGCCAGGTTCGGGCGCCAGCGAAACTGCACTTCGGCATGCGAATCCTGGTATTTGCCATCGGCGGCGTCGTCGCCGATCAATTTCAGCTGGTTGTGGCGAACGTTGAACGCCCAGCGCCTCGAGATGCGCCAGGTGATGAAGGTGGTGCTGGTCGGGAAGATGCCGGCTTCGGTGTCTTCCTTGTTCTGCAGCGTGCCGGGTTCACCGCCCTCGGCCCGGAAATCGAAAATGTAGGCGCCGAGCCCGAGGCCCCATTCGATCCTGTCGTTCTTGATGATCGAGTAGGTATAGCTGAGCGACAACGTGCTCCAGTCGAGCTCGGTGCGAAAGCGGTCACCGGCGACAAAATCGAAATCGCTGAAGCTGACAGGATCCGTGAGGATTACCTCGCCGAAGCGATTGAGCTTGAAATAGTCGATGCGCACGTTGTTGCGCTCGCCCATGCGCAGGTTGAACTCCATGCGCCCCTGGTTGACCACGTCATCGAGGCCCAGGTCGTCTTCGCCGCTCAGCAGCGTGCCGTCGGGCGTGGAAGAACCGGTCGAATCGACGCGCATCAGCGTGGTCACGTCACCCTGGAAATAGGTGCCGCGCATCCAGAAATGGTCGGTCATGGGGCTCGCGATATCGTGCGACTTGGGCTTGAGTACCTCGCTCGGCTTGAGCACGGGCTCGGCCTTTTCCGCGCGCGGCCCGTTTTCAACGGGCTCTTCGCGATCCTTGCGCACGATGGCGCAGCCGACATTCAGTACACACAGCAGACCAATGAGCGCCAGGCGCATTCGCAACTCCTAAACGGGGCCGCGCCATGATCTAACAGCTTGGGGGTAGGCGCCAGCGTCGCGGTCAAGCGACGCGCGCGATGTGATGGAACTCACATCCGGGGGATGAGTGGGAAGAGTGGGGACAGGTACCGTTTTTGAGGACAAAAACGCAGCCAGTCCCCACACGTCTATCGTTTCATCGCCACGAAGAATTCCGAATTGGTCTTCGTATCCTTCATCTTTTCGAGCAGGAACTCGACCGCGGCCAGCTCATCCATCGGATGCAGCAGCTTGCGCAGGATCCAGATCTTCGCGAGCTCGCCCTGGTCGGTGATGAGCTCTTCCTTGCGCGTGCCCGAGCGATTGATGTTCATGGCCGGGAATACACGCTTTTCAGCGATGCGGCGATCCAGGTGGATTTCGCAGTTGCCCGTGCCCTTGAACTCTTCGTAGATCACGTCGTCCATCTTGGAGCCGGTGTCGATGAGCGCGGTGGCCAGGATAGTTAGGCTGCCGCCCTCCTCGATGTTGCGCGCGGCGCCGAAGAAGCGCTTCGGGCGCTGCAAGGCGTTCGCGTCCACGCCGCCCGTGAGCACCTTGCCGGAGCTCGGCACCACGGTGTTGTAGGCGCGCGCGAGGCGCGTGATGGAGTCGAGCAGGATCACCACGTCCTTTTTGTGCTCGACCAGGCGCTTGGCCTTCTCGATCACCATTTCCGCGACCTGCACGTGGCGGGCGGCGGGTTCGTCGAACGTGGACGACACCACTTCGCCCTTCACGGTGCGCTGCATCTCGGTCACTTCTTCCGGGCGCTCGTCGATGAGCAGCACGATGAGGTGTACTTCGGGATGGTTGGCCGTGATGGACGTCGCGATGTTCTGCAGCAGCATGGTCTTGCCGGCTTTCGGCGGCGAGACGATGAGACCGCGCTGGCCCTTGCCAATGGGCGAGACCAGATCGATGGCGCGTGCGGTGAGATCTTCGGTCGAACCATTGCCCCGTTCCAGCTTGAGCCGCTTGGTCGGATGGAACGGCGTCAGGTTCTCGAACAGCACCTTGTTGCGCGAAGAATCGGGCGAATCGAAATTGATCTCGCCGACCTTGAGCAAAGCGAAATAGCGCTCGCCATCTTTCGGCGGACGGATAAGGCCCGAGATGGTGTCGCCGGTGCGCAGGTTGAAGCGGCGGATCTGGCTGGGCGACACGTAGATGTCGTCCGGACCCGCGAGATAGCTGCCGTCGGAAGACCGCAGGAAGCCGAAGCCGTCCTGCAGGATCTCGAGCACGCCGTCACCGTAGATGTTCTGGCCGTCGCGCGAATGGGCCTTGAGGATGCCGAAGATGATGTCCTGCTTGCGCGAGCGGGCGAGCCCCTCGACACCCATGGACTCGGCCATCTTCACCAGCTCGTAAATCGGCTTGGCCTTCAGAACTGACAGGTTCATCGAGCTCTTGGTGGCCGCGAGCTCGGCCTGGCTGATGATCTCCGATGCGTCTACTTCGAACACTTCGGGCGGCTGGTCGTCGGGACGAGCGCCGCCGTTGTTCGGGCGATAGTTCGGATCGCGGTTACCGTCGCGGTCGCGCTGATGGCCACCGCCACCGCCGCCTTGTCGACCACCACCCTCGTGACGCGGGCCTTTGTTAGGGCGATTGCGGCCTTGATTACCCAAGTAGCCCCTCACAGGTGTGCATCCAGGAAGGACTTGAGGTCGGGCTTTCGTACCGAGCCGACCTTCTGAGCTTCCACGGTGCCGTTCTTGAAAAGAATGAGCGTGGGGATGTTGCGGATGCCGAACTTGGGCGGCGTTTGCGGATTCGATTCGATGTCGATCTTGGCGACGCGGAGCTTGTCTTTGTACTCCGTGGCGATCTCATCGAGGATCGGCGCGATCATCTTGCAGGGCCCACACCACTCGGCCCAGAAGTCGAGAAGAACGGGCTTATCGGACTTGAGCACGTCCTGGGTGAACGTTGCGTCCGTTGTGTGGACGATGTCCGGGTTACTCACGTGGAAGGACCTCCATAGGAAAACAGAAAAGCATTGAGAATCGTTTTTGGGGTGTTTTGAAGAGCTGGCGCTGTAGCCGGCAGGAAGCCGTGCTCAGGACGCGGTCAAACGGTTAGACTGCCGACGCAGTCGAATGCCTGAATGAGTGAATGGACCTAAGTGGTTGAAGGAATCTTTGGATTTGCGGTTCGGGGCTCGGTCACGAGCGATCCGCGTCTTGGGTGCATTTTTTAACTGGTCCGCCTGCCTTTTGCAAGCGCCACATGCGCCCAAGCGCGCAATACATAAGTAAATCAATTAATGACAGAGACATCAGAGACACATCTTTCCGAGCTTGCCTTCGCCTCGCTCGATCTCGTTCCCTCCGTAGCCCAAGGCATCCGCGATGCCGGCTTCGTCCGGGCAACCCCGGTTCAGGCGATGACATTGCCGATTGCCCTGACGGGAAAGGATGTCGCCGGTCAGGCGCAAACCGGCACCGGCAAGACAGCCGCGTTCCTGGTTGCGCTGTATCAACGCCTGCTGACGAATCCCCCTGCCGCGGGGCGCAGTTCATCGGGTATCCGTGCGCTGATCCTCGCGCCGACGCGCGAACTGGCAGTGCAGATATTCAACGACGCCGAAGTGCTGGGTAAGCACACCGGCCTCAAGATCGGTGTGGTTTATGGGGGCGTCGACTATGAAAAACAACGCAAATCCCTGCAGGACGGAATCGACGTCCTGATCGGTACACCCGGTCGCGTCATCGACTACTTCAAGCAGCACGTGTTCGACATGCGCCACGCGCAGGCGGTGGTGCTGGATGAAGCCGATCGCATGTTCGATCTCGGCTTCATTGCCGACATCCGCTTCATCCTGCGGCGCCTGCCCAAGCCGGAGGCGCGCCAGTCGATGCTGTTTTCGGCGACTCTTTCGCAACGCGTGCTCGAGCTCGCCTACGAGCACATGAACAACCCCGAGCTGGTGCGCATCGAGCCGGACCGCATCACCGCCGACAAAGTACGGCAGATGATCTATTTCCCGGCGATGGTCGAGAAAGTGCCGCTGCTCATCGGACTGCTGCGGCAGTACGAGGCGCGCCGCACGATGGTGTTCGTGAACACCAAGCGCGTGGCGGAGAAACTCGAGGGTTACCTGATCGCCAACGGCTTCAAGGCGCAGGCGCTGTCGGGCGATGTGCCGCAGAAAAAGCGCCTGCGTTTCATGAAAGAGTTCCACAGCGGCGAGCTGGCGGTTCTGATCTGCACGGATGTTGCATCGCGCGGGCTGCACATTGCGGACGTCAGTCACGTTTTCAACTACGACCTGCCGCAGGATGCGGCGGACTATGTGCATCGCATCGGCCGCACCGCGCGCGCCGGCGCGGAAGGCGATGCCATCAGCTTCGGCTGCGAGGAATACGCGGTGTCGCTGCCCGAGATCGAGGCGTACATCACGCACAAGATTCCCGTGTTCCCGGTGAAGCTCGAGTTGTTAGCCCGTGATCTCAAGCCGCCGGTCTACAAGGAATGGGATCCGGAAGATGGCCCAAAACCCATGCGTCGCCCCGGTGGTGGTGGCGGCGGACGCGGTGGTCCGCGGCGTGGTGGCCCCGGTGGTGGTGGTGGTGGTCGCGGAGGCCCACCGCGGCGTAGCGGCAGTGGCGGTGGTGGTGGACGCGGAGGTCCGCGCCGCGGCGGGCGCTAGAGGTCGGCGACCGAATCCACGGCAAGCTGGTCCATGTGTTCGCGCCGCGAGCCCCTGGTGTCCCAATGCCGAATGCCGTAAACCCAGCGGACTCCCGCGCTGCGCGCTGCTTCGAGCATTTTCGAATTGTCGTCCGCGAACAGGCTGCGTCCGGGGTCATACCCGAATTTCGCCAGGGCGGCATGCCAGAACTGCTCATGCTCCTTGGGTGCACCGAACTCGTGTGAGGTCACCGCCGCATCGAGATAGTCGAGCACGCCCGTCTCCTCGTGTTTCACCGCGAGCGCAATGGGATGAGAGTTGGTGAGCAGCAACAGCCGTTTGCCGCCCGCGCGCATGCGCAACAGAAAATCGCGAGCGCCTGGCAACCAGGCAACGTGCGAGCGCACCTCGCGGTGCAGTGCACCGATGTCGACGCCAAGCGTGCGCGACCAGTAGTCGATGCAATACCAGTCGAGCGTCCCGCTGCGTTCGGCAAAGAGCCGCGCGATCTCGGTGTATGCCTCGTGCAGGTCCATTGAGCGCGCCACGGCAAACCGCTGCGGCACGAGATCGCGCCAGATGTGATTGTCGTAGGCCTGGTCGAGCAGCGTGCCATCGAGATCGAGAAGCACAGTGTCAATAGCCGACCATTCGGGGCGGGAATGCGGGTTCAGGGACATGCGGGGCGTATCATACGGAGCCCGAATGGATGCCAGCACCGAAACTCTCGTCGACTTCCATACGCACAGCCATTACTCCGATGGCGTGCTGGCGCCGGCCGCGTTGGTGGAGCGTGCGCGCACGCGCAAGGTCGGCACGCTCGCCCTGACCGATCACGACACCATCGCCGGTCTCGGTGAAGCGCGCGAGGCGTGTACTGCCGCCGGGATCCATTTCGTGCCCGGTGTCGAACTGTCGGCGAATTGGCGCGGCCAAACTATTCACATAGTCGGCCTGCAGGTGGACGAATCGCACGCCGGATTCAATTCGCACCTCAATGCGGTCCTCGAGCGACGCCAGACGCGATTGAGGGAAATAGGCGATCGGCTCGAAAAACGCGCGCGCCTGCCGGGGCGCGAGCTCGCAGCCCGCGCCGCGAGCGCCACCGCCCCAACCCGCATGCATCTTGCCCGCCTGCTCGTTGAAGGCGGCCATGCCCGCGACACGCAAGAAGCCTTCGACCGCTGGCTGAACCGCGACAAGGCCGGTCACGTACCCGCGGAATGGCCAGCCCTCGCCGCCGCGATGGGCGTGTTGCGCGACAGCGGCGCCGTCCCGGTGCTCGCACATCCGCATCGTTACCGGCTCTCTGCCGGAGGCCTGCGCGAGCTGACGGCGGCCTTCGTGCAGGAAGGTGGCGCCGCCCTCGAGGCCAGCATGGCCGGCATGAGTCCCAATGATGCCGATCGCATTGCCTCCTTGTGCCGCCGATTCAACCTGCTCGCTTCCATGGGTTCGGATTTCCACGATCCTGCCGTGCCGTGGAATCCCCTTGGCCGCTGGCTTAAGCTTGCCGCCGGTCTCGAGCCGGTCACCCATCGTCTC
>Ga0207683_10006362_pt1 | contig 10111 bp, 7 predicted proteins | sample KBSM73metaG_FD_184333 | JGI IMG/M metagenome (GOLD analysis project Ga0207683, IMG submission 184333) | Miscanthus rhizosphere microbial communities from Kellogg Biological Station, Michigan, USA - KBS M7-3 metaG (SPAdes) (version 2) | ecosystem: Host-associated > Plants > Roots > Rhizosphere >...
CCGCCGCTCGCATCAGAAACCCTCGGCCAGCGCGTGCTTGAGGCGCCGGCGCTCCGCCTTCCGCTCCCGCTGCCTGCGCGGGTCTGCGACAGGGACGGCGGTCAGCAGCGCCTGGGTGTACTCGTTCTTCGGGTTCGTGTAGATCTGCTCGGCCGGGCCGCTCTCGACGATCTTGCCCCCGTTCATGACCGCGATCGTGTCGCTCATCGCGCGCACGACGGCCAGGTCGTGGGCGATGAACAGGTAGGTCAGGCCGAAGTCGCGCTGGAGGTCGCGCAGCAGGTTCAGGATCTGCGCCTGGATCGAGACGTCGAGCGCCGAGACCGGCTCGTCGCAGACGATCAGCTTCGGGTTGAGCGCGAGCGCGCGGGCGATGCCGATCCGCTGGCGCTGGCCGCCGGAGAACTCGTGCGGGTAGCGGTTGGTGAAGGTCGGGTCGAAGCCGACCACGTCGAGCAGCTGCCGGACGCTCTCGCGGCGCGACTTGCGGCTGCCGATCCCGTGCACCTCGAGCGGCTCGGAGACGATGTCGCCCACGGTCATGCGCGGGTTGAGCGACGAGTACGGGTCCTGGAAGACGATCTGCATCTCCCGTCGCATCTTCCGCAGAGCCTCGTTGCCGAGCTCCGTCAGCTCCTCCCCGTTGAACCGGACCGAGCCGCCGGTCGGCTTCATCAGCTGCAGGACGCAGTAGCCGGTGGTCGACTTGCCCGAGCCGGACTCGCCGACGAGGCCGAGCGTCGTCCCCTCCTGGATCTCGAAGTCGACGCCGTCGACGGCCTTCACGTGGTCGACGGTGCGCTCGACCAGGAACCCGCTGCGGACCGGGAAGTACTTCTCGAGCCCGCGGACGACGAGCAGCGGCTCCTTGCCCTTCGTGCTCATACCGCGACCGCCGCTCGCTCGCTGGCGGGGTGCGCGCTCCGCACCCAGTGCCCGGGCCGCAGCTCGCGCAGCTCGGGCGGCTCGACGGTGCAGTAGTCGCCGAGGTTCGCGTGCGGGCAGCGCGGCGCGAACCGGCAGGCGGGCGGCGGGTCGAGCAGGTCGGGCGGCCTGCCGGGGATCGACGCCAGGCGCGCTTCGCGCCCGCCCTCGCCTTCGAGGTTCGGCAGCGCGCCCAACAGCGCCTCGGTGTACGGGTGTTCCGGGTTGTCGAAGAGCTCGAGCACGCCGGCCTGCTCGACGACCTGGCCGGCGTACATGACGACCACGTCGTCGGCGGCCTCGGCCACGACGCCCATGTCGTGCGTGATCAGGATCATCGCCATCTGGTGCTCGGTGCGGAGCTCCTCGAGCAGGTCGAGGATCCCGGCCTGCACCGTCACGTCCAGCGCCGTCGTCGGCTCGTCGGCGATCAGCAGCTTCGGGTTGCACGAGAGCGCGATCGCGATCATCACGCGCTGGCGCATGCCCCCGGAGTAGCGGTGCGGGTAGTCCTTGAGCCGCGCCTTCGCGCGCGGGATGCGAACCTCCTCGAGCAGCTCGACCGCGCGCTTGTTGGCCTCCCCGCGCGACATGCCGAGGTGGCGGGAGAGCGTCTCGGTGATCTGCGTCCCGATCGTCAGCGTCGGGTTGAGCGACGTCATCGGGTCCTGGAAGATCATCGCCAGCTCGCGGCCGCGCAGGTTCTCGAGCTCGCTCTCCTTCAGGCCCGTCAGCTCCTCGCCGTCGAACCTGATCGAGCCGGAGACGATGCGGGCCGGGGGCTTCGGGATCAAGCCCATGATCGAGAGCGCGGTGACCGACTTGCCGCAGCCCGACTCGCCGACGATGCTCAGCGTCTTGCCGGCCTCGACCTCGAAGGACACGCCGTCCACGGCGCGGACGTCGCCTTCGCGCACCTTGAAGTAGGTGCGCAGGTCGCGGACTTCCAGCAGCGCCACGGCTAGGTCTCCCGCGTCCTCGGGTCGAGCGCGTCGCGCAGGCCGTCGGCGATGAAGAACGCGCTCAGGATCAGCCACGCGATCGCGATCGACGGGATCAGGATCATCGACGGGTGCGCGAGGTAGACGTCGCGGCCGTCCTGCGCGAGCGAGCCCCACGACGCCTTCGGCGGGTTGATCCCCAGGCCGATGAACGAGAGGAACGCCTCGCCGAGGATCACTCCCGGCAGCTCCAGGAAGACGAAGACGATCAGCACGCCGAGCGTGTTCGGCAGGAGGTGCCTGCCGAGGATGCGGTACCAGCGCGCGCCGACCGCGCGCGCGGCGCGGACGTAGTCGTTCTCCTTGAGGCTGATGATCTGGCCGCGGACGACCCGCGCGGCCGTGAACCAGCTGGCGATCGTCAGCGCGATGATCATCACCCAGATGTTCACCGTGCGGAACAGCTGCGTGACGATGATCGCGAACGGCAGGTACGGCAGCCCGTAGAGCGCGTCGAGGAAGCGCATCATGCCGTTGTCGAGCCGGCCGCCGATGAAGCCCGAGATCGAGCCGTAGACGATCCCGATGCCCATGATCGCGATCGTCGCGGCGAAGCCGATCCCGATCGAGACACGGCCGCCGAGCGCGACGCGCGTGAAGAGGTCGCGGCCGTACTGGTCGCACCCGAGCGGATGCTTGAGGGAGACGGGCGCGTAGGCCTGCGAGAAGTCGACGGCGTACGGGTCGTAGGGCGAGACGAACGGCACGATGATCACGTAGGCGACGAGCGCGATGAAGAAGATCGCCGCGATCACCGCCGCCTTGTTGGCGCGGTAGCGCAGCCACGCGTCGCGCCAGAGGCTCGTCTGCCGGACGGGCGCGCCGGCGGTCGACATCCCGGGCGCGCCGGTGTCGGCGACGACCGCGCGCTCGCGGAACTCCTCCTGCTGCGGGTTGACGGCCACTAGGTCCGCTGCTCCCGCGTCCTCGGGTCGAGGAAGCCGTAGAGGATGTCGACGAAGAGGTTGCCGAAGATCACGATCACGGCGTAGAGGATGGTCAGGCCCATCGTCACCGAGTAGTCGCGGGCGCTGACCGAGCTCACGTAGTACCGCCCGATGCCCGGGATCGCGAAGATCGTCTCGATGATGAACGAGCCGGTGATGACGGCGCCGAGCAGCGGCCCCGCGGCGGTCACGACCGGGATCAGCGAGTTCCGCAGCACGTGCAGGCCGACGATGCGCTGCCGGCGCAGGCCCTTCGCCCTGGCCGTGCGGACGTAGTCCTGCTGCAGGGTCTCGAGCATCGTCCCGCGCACGAGCCGCGCGAAGTACGCCATCGGGAAGAACCCGAGCGCGATCGAGGGCAGGATCTTCGACTGCCACGTCGTCCACCCGCTCGTCGGGACGCCGACGTCCCACTTGACGGCGAAGTAGTAGATGAGCAGGGTCGCGACGAGGAAGCTCGGCACGGCGAAGCCGGCGTTGGCGACGAGCATCGCGATGTAGTCCGTCGGCTTGTTCGCGCGTAAGGCGGCCAGCACCCCGAGCGGGACGCCCACGATGATCGCGAATATGAAGGCGTACGCGCCGAGCTCGAGCGACACCGGGAAGTGCGACTTGACGATGTCGTTCACCGACTGGTTCCGCAGCACGAGCGAGGGCCCGAGGTCGAAGCTGAAGACGCCCTTGACGTAGTTCGCGTACTGCTCGTACCAGGGGTCCTTGAGGTGGAACTTCCGGTCGAGGTTGGCCTGGATCGCGGCCGGGACGGCCCGCTCGGTCTTGCGGAACGGGTTGCCCTTGATCTGCCGCATCATCAGGAAGGTGAAGAGGATCACCAGCAGCAGGACCGGAATCGTCCAGAGAAGTCGCCTGATGATGAATTTGGTCATGGCCTATGCCTCGCCGGGTCGAGGGAGCGGCGGCACGAGGCCGCCGCTCCCGTGACGTGTCTGGCTAGCTGACTACCCGAACCTTGCTCAGATCGAACTGATCGAGCAGGTTGATGTTGAAGCTGTCCTTGACGGACGGCGCTTCCTGGGTCACGTACGTGTACCAGTAGATCGGGATGATCGGGAAGTCCCCGTTCGGGCCGGTGAGCATCTGCTCGGCCTGCCCGTAGATCTTGTAGCGCTCCGCGTTGTCCGCGGTCTGGCGCGCCTTCGCGATCAGGGCGTCGTACTTCGGGTTGCAGTAGTTCGTGTTGTTGTTCCCCGACTTGCACGTCCAGAGCTCGAGGAAGTTGATGTCGTCGACGTAGTCGCCGATCCAGCCGAGGCGGTACGTGTCGACGGCCTTGTTCGGCGGCGGGCCGAGGAACTCGAGGAACTGGGCCCACTCCATCTGCTTGATGGTCGCGTTGATGCCGATCTTCTTCCAGGCCGCCTGGACCGCGATCGCGATCTCCTTGTGGCCCGGCGAGTCGTTCACGAAGAGCGTCACGTTCTTCTTGGCGTTCGGCGTCTTGCCGAGCAGCGACTTCGCCTTCGAGACGTCGGCCGTCGGCTCCAGGTAGTCGGTCTTGATCTGGCTGAAGCCCGGGATGCCCTTCGGCGAGAAGCCGGTCGCGGGCACCTGGTCGGCCTGGGCGATGTTGTCGATGATCTCCTTGCGGTCGATCGCGAACGCCATCGCGCGGCGCTCGTTCAGCGGCACGTTCTTGACGTTGATGCCGTAGTAGTAAGTGCCGAGCGCCGGGTAGTTCTGGTACGTGTCCTTCTGCTTCAGGCGCGGGATGTCCGACGGCGGGATACCCGTCGTGTTGACGTCCACCTCACCGGCCTCGAACGACTGCACCGCGGTCGTGCCGTCCGTGATGATCCGGCCGTTCGCGCGCTGGAGCTTCACGTCCTTGGCGTCGCGCCAGCCGTTCCACTTGGCCAGGTCGATCTCGGCGTCGTGCTTCCAGACGGCGAGCTTGAACGGGCCGTCCGTCACGATGTGGCCGGGCTCGGTCCACTTCTCGCCCCACTTCGTGACGGCCTTCTTGTTCACGGCCAGGAACGAGTGGTGGGCAGCCTGCTGGATGAACCACGGCTGCGGCGAGGTCAGCTGGACCTTCAGGGTGTACTTGTCGGGTGCCGAGATGGCGACCTTCGCCTTGAGGGCGTTGCAGTCGTCCTTCTTGGAGTCACACCCGTTGTACTCCTGCGCGCCCTTGATCCCGTAGAACTGGTACGCGTAGTCCGCGCCCAGCTCCGGCGAGAGCGTCCGCAGCCAGGAGAAGACGAAGTCCTGTGCGGTCACCGGGTCGCCGTTCGTCCACTTGCCGTCGTGCCGCAGGTGGAACGTGACGTTGGCGCCCTTCACGTCCCAGCTCTGCGCGAGGCTCGGGACGGGCTTGAGGGTCTTCGGATCCAGCTTGACGAGCGGATCCATGATGTTCAGGAGCACGTTCGACGACGTCGTGTCGGTCGCGAGCCCCGGATCGAGCGACGGCGGCTCGGCGCCCCAGGCGATCGTGATCGTCTGGTCCGCGGCCAGCGAGCCTCCGCCGCTGGACCCGCCACTGGAGCTGCTGCTGCTCCCGCCGCCGCAACCGGCAGCGACGAGCGCCGCCACGGCGACGAGGAGGGCAGCGAGCGCGATTGAGCTTCGTGTTCGCATCAGGTTGCTGATCCCTTCCTCGTACGGCCGGACTGGGCGCCGGCCGAGTTGTCTGACACTGCTACCCAACCGTGTCCCCGCGGCGACCTGGGAAAACCCCCATTTGGGCCGAGAAAGGCCTGTATTTAGCGATTCTTTACAAGGTGGCGAGAGCGCCCGAATTGGGCACCATGGAGTCATGTCCCTGTTCTGGCGAGCGTTCTCGATCAATGCGGCGGTGATCGTCGTGGCCGCGATTGTGCTCGCCGCGACACCCGGTCACATCGACTTCCCCGGCTCGGTGAGCGACGCGATCGCGGCACTCGTCGTGCTCGCTCTCGTGCTCGGCGCGAACCTCGTCCTGCTGCGCCCGCTCTTCGAGCCGCTGCGGCGACTGGCCGGGCTGATGCGCCAGATCGACCTCCTCCGCCCCGGCCAGCGCCTGACGGTCGCCGGCAAGGGCGAGATCGCCGTGCTCGGCTCGACGTTCAACGAGATGCTCACGCGGCTCGAGGCCCAGCGGCAGGAATCGGTCACGCTCACGCTGACCGCCCAGGAGCAGGAGCGCCGCCGGATCGCCCGCAACCTGCACGACGAGATCGGCCAGAACCTGACCGCGGTGCTGCTGCAGCTCGACCGGCTCGGCAAGCGCGCGAGCCCCGAGCTCCGCGCCGAGCTCGAGGAGACGACCGAGTTCGTGCGCGACAGCCTCGAGGAGGTCCGGCGCGTGGCGCGCGAGCTGCGCCCGGGCGTGCTCGAGGACCTCGGGCTCGCCAACGCGCTGCGCGAGCTCTGCACGGTCTTCTCCGCCGGCGGCCTCCGCGTCGAGCGCCTGATCGCGCCGAGCCTTCCGCCGCTGAGCGCGGACACGGAGCTCGTGCTCTACCGAGTGGCGCAGGAGAGCCTGACGAACGCGCTCCGCCACTCCGGCGCGACCAGCGTCTCGCTGCGCCTCGACCGCGTCCCCGGCGGCGTCGTCCTGCGCGTGACCGACAACGGCCGCGGGTTGCCGGAGGGCGCGGCCGCCAAGAGCGTCGGCGGCCTGCGCGGCATGCAGGAGTGGGCGCTCCTCGTCGGCGGCGAGCTCGACGTCAGCTCGCGCGACCCGAGCGGCGTGCAGGTGCGGCTGCGGGTTCGCGCCCTCGACAGCGGCGAGGAGGCGGCCGCATGACGCGGATCCTGCTCGCCGACGACCACGCGATGGTGCGGCGCGGCCTGCGTCTCGTGCTCGACTCGGAGCCGGACCTCGAGGTGGTCGCCGAGGCCGGCGACGGCGCCGAGGCGGTCGAGAAGGCGCTCGGCGACTCGGTCGACCTCGCCGTGCTCGACGTGACGATGCCCCGCCTGACCGGGATCCAGGCGGCCGGCGAGCTGCACCGGCGCAAGCCCGAGGTGCGGACGCTGATCCTCTCGATGCACGACAACGAGCAGTACTTCTTCGAGGCGCTGAAGGCCGGCGCGGCCGGCTACGTGCTCAAGTCGTCGGCCGACCGCGACCTCGTCGAGGCGTGTCGGGCGGCGATGCGCGGCGAGCCGTTCCTCTACCCCGGCGCGGTGACGGCGCTGATCCGCGACTTCCTCGCCCGCGAGGACTCCGGCGGCGAGCTCGAGCCGCTGACGCCGCGGGAGCTCGAGATCCTGAAGCTGATCGCCGAGGCGCACTCGACGCGCGAGATCGCCGAGGTGCTCGTGATCAGCCCGAAGACGGTCGAGCGCCACCGCGCCAACATCCTCGGCAAGCTCGGCATGCGCGACCGCGTCGAGCTGACGCGGTACGCGATCAGGCGCGGGTTGATCGAGCCCTGACGGGGAGCGGCGCGGACGCCGCCCCCCGCGAGTTCTAGGCGAAGAACATGAAGGTGGCCGTGCGGGCCGCGGTGCCGTCGTTCAGCTGCAGCCTGAACTGGCGGCAGGTGCCGGCCCAGGACGGGTCGGTCTGCCAGCCGTAGCTGTAGTGGCCCGACGCGACCCCGAAGGACAGGCCTGCGACCGCGCCGGCTCCGGCGGCCGGGACCGAGTGCGGCGTCCAGGAGGGGCAGCTGACCGCGACGGAGCTCGGCGAGCCCCCTGCGAAGATGTTCAGCCCGCGGTTCCCGCCGAGGCCGAAGCCGAGCTTGATCAGGTCACCCGCGTGCACGAGGTTCAGCTTCGAGCTCGAGGTGTTCGTGATCGGGCTGTAGAAGCCTGTCCACGCGTAGTGCACGTGGTAGTGGTGCGTGACCGTGGTCACGTTGCCGGCCTTGTCGGTGGCCGTGACGGTGAACGTGTGGTCGCCGACGCCCGAGGTGTTGATCGCGGAGCCCTTCGGCACCGTGCCGACACACGAGTCGAGGCCGGAGCCGTGCTTCTTGTTCTGCTCGGCGCACTTGTAGCTCGCCTTCACGTTCTGCCCGAGCTTGTAATCCGCGCCTTCCTTCGGCCGCGTGATCTTGACCGTCGGCTTGTCGGAGTCCGCCTTGAACGCGACCAGCTGCGTCGCCTCCACCCGGCCGGCCACGTCCGTCGCGCGGTACTGGACGAAGTGGTTGCCGGTCGAGAAGCCCGACAGCGGGCCGCTGTAGGTCTGGAAGGCGCCGCCGTCGATCGCGTAGCTGATGTGGTCGACGCCGGACCCCGCGCCGTCGGTCGCGCTGAGCGTCACGGTCGGGCTGGCGTACCAGCCGTTGTGGATCGCCGGCGCGATCGTCGCCGTCGTGGACGGAGCGTTCAGGTCGATCTTCACGCTGATCGAGTGCGCCGTCTCCTGGTTGCCCGCGTTGTCGACCGACCAGTAGCTGACGCTGTGGTTGCCCTCGCTCGAGATCGTGAACGGCGCGCTGTAGGTCTGCAGCGGCCCGCCGTCGATCGTGTACTTGGTCGAGGCGACCCCGGAGTCGGCGTCGGTCGCGGAGAGCGTCACCGTCACCGGCACGCCGTACCAGCCGTTGGCCAGGCCGGGCGAGGGCGGCGACAGGGAGCTGGTCGTGACGGGCGGGTCGGCGTCGACGAAGAACGTCCCCGACTGGATCGACGACGTGTTGCCCTTCGGGTCCACCGAGAACCACTTCAGCGTCGTGGTGTGCGTGAAGGTGAGCGTCGCCCCCTCCTGCTCGCGGAAGCCGGAGAGCGTGTACTGCGTCGAAGCCGTTGTCGGCGTCGAGCCGTCGGTCGTGTAGTAGGTGTCCGCGGGCTCGTTCTCGTTGAAGACGAGCGAGATCGGCGTCTGCGAGGCCGTGCCCGGCGGCACCGAGGTCGTCACGACGGGAGCCGTGGTGTCGTTCTGGTACTCGAGCGCCGAGCTCATCAGGCCGTACATGCCGTCGGCGAACTCCTGGCCTTCGGCGCGGCCCTCGCTTGCGAAGTTCGGGGTGAAGCCCGGGTCGCCGCCGTTGTTCGACGTCGAGGTCGGCGAGAAGAGGCGCACGCCGCACTCGAAGTCGTAGGCGATGATGTTCTTGTTGTACCAGGCCTCGTCGGAGCTGTTCCCCGCGGCCGAGTAGAGGACGTCGACGACGGAGCCGGTGCGGTCGGGCGTGACGACCGTCCCGCGGAAGTTCTTGATCGCGGTGACCGTCTTGCGGGCCGCCGCCCAGAACTCCTCCTGCCAGCCCTTGGACGGGTACGGCAGGGCCTCGCGGTTGACCGTCTTGTACGAGGCCGGCGACCACATGAAGTAGCCGCCCGAGGTGTGGATGTTCATCGAGAAGCGGATGTTCGGGAACTGCGTCTCGAGCGCGACCTCGTTCTTGTCCTCCGGCTGCGAGAGCTCGAACGGGCCGGCGTAGGTGTCGCTCGTGCAGCTCGACGAGGCGCCCTCGTAGCCGTCGAAGAGCGAGCCGACGGAGAAGCCGCGGTTGTCGTCGATGCCCCAGCTCCCGCGCGAGGCGGGGTCGAACGACGTCGACGCGACGTCACCCTGCGCGCCCGCGGGGTTGTTCGGCCCGCAGAAGCGGGTCATCGTGCGGCGCTGGCCGGAGCCGCCGCCGTTCAGCATCGAGTAGTTGCCGCCGTCCGTGTTGATCGACGGGTCGATGAAGATGTCGAGGTTGTCGACGTACGACGTGGTCGTCGGGTCGGTGCCGTAGTTCTTCAGCAGCCGGTTCGCCGTCTCGAGGGCGACCAGCGGGCCGACCCACTCGCGCGCGTGCTCCTGCGCGTAGACGAAGAACCCGGTCTTGGAGCCGTCGCAGACCTTGCAGATCCGGAGCACGTACTGCTGGTACGGCACCCGCGGGACCTGGAAGCCGGCGGGCTGGCTCGCGTCGCCGACCTGCGGCGCCCACAGGAAGTCGCTCAGGTGCACCGGCGCCGCCGTGGGCTGCGGGATCGCGGTCGCGGCGTTCACGTTTCCCCGGAAGCGCGCCGCCCACACGAGCGCGGACGCAGCCGGGCTGGCGTTGATCGCGGCGATCACCTGGTCGGTCGTGCTGCTCAACGCGCCGGTGGCATCGGTCGCCAGGCTGACCGTGATGTCGTGGCCCGAGACGCTCACCGAGAGCGGCGCGTTGGCCGCGCCCGGGTTGAGCTGCTGGTAGGTGACCGTGTTCCCGTCCTGGGTCGGGTCGCTGTCGTCCTGCCCGAAGTCCCAGGTGTTGAGCACGATTGCGCGGGCCGCCTGCGAGGTGTTCGCCGGCGTCCCGGTCGTGCTGCACACCGACGGCGTGGCGAAGCCGGCCGGAG
>Ga0207683_10006363_pt1 | contig 10111 bp, 10 predicted proteins | sample KBSM73metaG_FD_184333 | JGI IMG/M metagenome (GOLD analysis project Ga0207683, IMG submission 184333) | Miscanthus rhizosphere microbial communities from Kellogg Biological Station, Michigan, USA - KBS M7-3 metaG (SPAdes) (version 2) | ecosystem: Host-associated > Plants > Roots > Rhizosphere >...
CCGAGATTGACCGCCATCACGCGATTCCAGTCCGCAAGATCAGTGTCGACGATGGGGCGGCGGGTGAGCTGCGTGAACAACGCCGCGTTGTTGATCAGCGCATCGATGCGCCCGAGCTTCTGCTCCACCTCGGCGACCCCGGCACGCACGCTCGCTTCGTCGGCGACGTCCATGCGCGCCGCGCAAGCGCGCGCGCCGCCACCGAGGCCCCCGGCCACGGCCACGACCTTGTCGAGCTGCACATCGGCCACGCCCACATCCCACCCTGCCCCCGCGAACCCGGCAGCAACCACCCGCCCGATGCCCTGCGCGGCTCCGGTAATCAGCACCACCTTGCGTTGCGACGTGGTCATGGGTCACTTCGAGTTATTGATGTATTTCACCTGCGAAGCCGCGATGTTCTTCGAGCGCAGGAACTCCTTCGCTTCCCTGGCCAGCGAGGCGTCGATCGAGCCCTTGATGTCGACCTCCTTGGGGATCAGCTTCTCCTTCACCACGAACGACATCGTGTCGGCCAGGTCCTGGTAGTCCTTCGGCTGGATCTCGAGATTCACCTCCTCCACCGTCTTCCATTCGCGGCTGCGGTCGATCTGCTGTGCCGCATGGCTCACGTCGGTGGCGACGCCGAAGGTTGCCTCGTAGCGCTTGGCGGCCTCCTCGTGATTATTGCCGCGGAATGCGACGGCGAGCATCTGCGCGGCGAGGAAGCGCACGGCCGCCTCGCGGTTCTGCTCGAGGAACTTCGCGCGCATCGCGGTGAACCCCGTATGGAAGCGCCGCTCCAGGGGAACGGTCTTCTGGGTCTTCTCGATCACGCCCCACAGCGGATCCCAGATCACCACGGCGGACACCTGCCCGCCCGCCAGCGCCGTGCCGATGTCGGCCGGTGCCACGTTGACGAGCGATCCGGCAGGCAGTCCGTTCTTCAACGCGATGTCGTTGGCCATCTTGAACGCCGTGGTGCCGAACGGCACGCCGATCTTCTTGCCCTTGAGGTCCGCGGCGCTCTGGATCGGCGGCAGCGCTTCGAGGCGCAGCTCGAAGTCGTACATGTACGAGACGATCTTGATCGGGATGTTGTTGGCCAGCTGCGCGAGGGTCGGCTGCGCGCCGACGAACTCGACGTCCAGCGACTCGCTGGCGATGCCTGCGCCCATCTGCGGCGGATTGAGGAACAGAACGTCGATCCTGGCGCCGACGAGCTCCGGGATGTTCGTCTGCTTGATGATCAGCCCTTCGATTCCCTGCGCGGTGCAGCTGCCGCAGGCAGCGAAGCGGATGGCGGCGGCGTCTGCGCCGAGCGCGGGAGCGGAGACCGCCAGTGCGGCGGCGAGTGCGAGGGGGAGCATCATCCTGCAGAGCAATGCACGAATGGACACGGGATTCCTCCTAGGTGGTCGTGGCAACGCGAAGATCGTTCGAAACGGCATCGCGGATGGCAAGGAACGCCGGTGAAGAGCGGAATTCGCGCCGCCGGGGGCGCGGCAGCTGCACGTCGTACGTGCCGACCACCTGTCCGGGTTTGCCGCCCATCATCAGAACGCGATCGCTGAGATAGACGGCCTCGTCGACGAAGTGCGTGACCAGCAGCACCGTCTGTTTGGTCTCGGCGGTGAGCCCGCCGAGCTCATCCTGCAGGTCCTCCCGAGTCTGCAGGTCGACCGCCGCGAACGGCTCGTCCATCAGCACGATCTCAGGATCGATGGCGAGCGCCCGCGCCAGCGCGACGCGCTGCTGCATGCCGCCCGACAACTGATAGGGATAAAGCGCCTGCGTGCCCTGCAGGCCCGTCATGTCCAGGTAGCGCGCGATGATCGGCGCAGCGCGCGCGGCGCCGAGGCCCTTCATGCGCAGCCCGAACATCATGTTCTGCGCGACCGTCATCCATGGGAACAGCGCGTACGACTGGAACACCATGGTGACGGCGGCGGACGGGCGCGTGACGGGCACGCCGTTAACCACCACCGAGCCGGCGCTCGGCCGCACGAAGCCCGCGATCGCGTTGAGCAGCGTGGTCTTACCGCAGCCGCTCGAGCCGACGATGCCGATGAATTCCCCACGCGATGCCGTGAAGCTGACGTCGCGGCAGGCGGGCCGGCCGCCGTGGGCGTCCCGATAGGACACCGTGAGCCCGGACACGACGATCTGGGGCGTTGCGCCCGCCGCAGGCGTCGCATGCATCGTGGCTTCGGGCGCGCTCATCGTGCCGCCGCTCCGCGGTGCCAACGCAGCACGCGCCGCTCGATCAGAAGCACCACGTGATTGCTGGCGAAGCCGAGGAAGCCGATCATCGCCATACCGAAGATGACGTCGGCGGATTTGAACAGCTCGCGGCTCTGCCACATCTGGTAGCCCAGGCCCGATTGCGCAGCCACCAGCTCCGCAGCCACGACGCAAGTCCAGGCCATCGCGATGCCCACGCGCAGCGCGGTGAAGATCTCCGGCATGGCACCGGGCAGGATGATGCGCGTGAGCAGCGCCCATTCGTTCGCGCCCAGGCACTGCGCGGCGTTGACGTAGTGTCGGCCGGTGGCGCGCACGGCCGCGGCCGTCGTGACGAAGATCGGAAACACGGGACCGATGAAGACGATGTAGTACGCCGCGCGATCCGTGAGACCGAACCACAGAATCGCAAGGGGCACCCACGCGATCGGCGGGATCGGTCGCAGCGCCTCGATGACGGGGTTGAAGGCGTTGTACAGCCGGACGTTCCAGCCGACGAACAGCCCGAGCCCCACGCCGATGCCCACGGCGAGCGCGTAGCCGGTGAGAACCCGCTTGAGGCTGATCGCGACGTTGGGAACCAGGACGCCATTGGCGAATTCATCCGCGCCCGCCTTCAGCACCGCCAGCGGCGAGGGCAGCAGGAGCTCGTTCACCATGCCGGACGCCGACAGCAGCGCCCAGACCGCGAACAGTCCCGCTAGACCGAGCCATGGCAGCAGCGCACTTCCGGCGCGCGCGCGCGTCCCGCCTCGTGCGGGCGCATCGCGCGCGGAGCGATCGTCCACCGGCGCCGCCGCCACCACGGGTTGCGTCGGCTGCGCCGTCCGGGCACCCGCCGACGTGGTGCTCGGCACGGCTCCTCCTCCGGTCTCACGAATCATTCGAATGACTGGCATTCTGCGCGGCGGGTCGGTGGTGTGTCAAGCGCGCTCGGCCTCGCGCCCACAGGGGCGCTTGCGACATAATTCGCGCTTTACGATCCACCCTGCGCCATCTCATGGCCAAGCGCCCGTTGTACAAGGAAGTGCGCGAGCAGCTCACTCGCAGCCTGGTCGCCGGGGAGTGGCGACCCGGCGCGATGCTGCCGAGCGAGCCGAGGCTCGCGGAGCGCTACAACGTCGGCATCTCGACGATCCGCGCTGCGGTGCGCGAGCTCGAGCTCGCGAACGTGCTCGTGCGTGCGCAGGGCAAGGGCACGTTCGTCGCCCGGTTCGACGAGCGCGAAGGCGTGCATCGCTTCCTCAATGTCGTTCGCGAGGACGGCGTCGCCGAGGCGCCGCACCGCCGGCTCCTGACCGTCGAGCGCATCGACGCGCCACCACCGGTCGCGGAGGCGCTGCACCTGCCGCGCGCGGGCGCGGGCGGCAAGGTGTACAAGCTCAGCACGCTGGTCAGCCTTGCCGGCAAGCCGATCTATCATTCCAGCGTGTTCCTGCCGGTGTCCGTGTTCCCACACCTGCGCCGAACGCATCTGCCCGACGGGGACAAGTCGCTGTACTCGCTCTATCAGCAGCACTTCAACGTCAACGTGACGAAGGTGGTCGACTCGATCACGGCGACCCCGGCGCCGGCGATCGTCGCCAAGCTATGCGACCTTCGACCGGGCACGCCTGTGCTGTGGCTCAATCGCGTGTCCTTCACCTACAACGCGCAGCGCGTCGAGGTGCGTCAGAACTGGATCGACACGGCGCATCACTGCTACCGAATCACGCAGGGAGACGGAGGATGAGCCAGCGCGCAACCGCGGACGCGCTGGCTGCGCGCTCGTACCTGTTCGTCCCAGGCAACCGCCCGGACCGCGACGCCGTCAGCGACACGTTCAGTCCGACGGCTGCGGACGTAGCGTGGGCGCAGCGCGTGCTCGATGCGACAGCGGCGGCCAAGGGTGCCGCCGCCGCGGCAGACGGCGAAATGGTCGATGCACCCGTGATCACCAAAGCGGCGAGCATCCTCCGCGAGGCACAGCGCGGCATCCGCCGCGAGGACACGTAGCGACAGGACCCCATGCCCGCGAACAATCCGCGCATCCCCTACCAGCTGCTGACCGAGCGGCCCACCCTTGCAGCGCTGAACGGCAGGCCGCTGATGGTCCACATCGTGATGAATCTCGAGGTGTGGCCCTTCGACAAGCCGATGCCGCGCGCCATCCTGCAGAACCCGCACGGCAAGACTCCCATGCCCGACATCGGCAACTACAGCTGGGTGGAGTACGGGCTGCGCACCGGTGTGCCTCGCCTCGCGCGCATCTTCTCCGCGCGGTCACTGCCGGTGACGAACATGATGAACGCCGCGCTTCCCGACTATTACCCACAGTGCGCCGAGCTCGCCGTCAACGCGGGGTGGGAGCTATGTGGACACAGCGTATTCCAGCGCTCACTGCTGTACGAGGACGACGAGGGAGCCGTCATCGACGAGGCGCTGGCGAAGCTCGAGAAGTTCACGGGAAAGCGCCCGCGCGGCTGGCTCGGGCCCGGTTACGGCGAGAGCATGAGCACCCCGGACATCCTGAAGCAGAAGGGCTTCGAGTACCTGCACGACTGGATGGTCGACGACACGCCCTGCTGGATGCGGACCCGGCACGGCCCGCTCCTCGCCCTGCCCTACGCCCTGGATCTGAACGACGTGATGGTCTTCGCGCTCGAGCGGCACAGCGCCGACGAGTATTACAGGCGCTTCAAGGACGCCGCCGACTACTTCGCTTCGGAGACTGACCATCCGCCCCGCGTGCTCACGATGGGCCTGCATCCGCACATCATCGGCGTGCCGTACCGGTTGGCGATGTTCGAACGCACGATCGACATGCTGATGCGACGCGACGATACGGTGTTCGTCACGGGAGGCCAGATCGCCGACTGGTACCGCGCGCAGGATGCGGAGGGGGCGCGCGCCCTGACGGGGTAGCGCCCACGTCGAAGCGCGTGCGCCGGCAGGCTCGCGCCGGCGCGCCGCGCAACCGCTCAGCTGCCCGGGAGGTTGTGCACCTCGGGAAAGAACAGGTCCTTCCAGGACGACGGCCGCGTCTTGATGTGACCCACCTCGCCCATGAAGTCGATGATCTTCATCATGCTGCGTGGCGTCGTGGTGAACTCGATGTCCGGATCGTTGATGAGCGCGTAGATCTCGTCGGCGGACATCTTCTCCTTGGTCATCCGCACGTAGGTTTCTGCCGCCGCGCGCTTGTCGGCATTGATCACCTGCATCGCCTCGCTGAACGCGTCCAGGAAAGCCTTGTAGGTCTTCGGGTTCTCGTTGTGAAAGGCCGTCGTCGTCCAGACGAGGTTGTACGTCGTCTTGCCGCCCAGCACGTCGTACGACTTCAGGATCTGGCGAATGCCGGGCTTCTTGAGCGCCACGTACTGGAAGGGCGGCTCGGAGAACTGGTTGTTGATCTCGCCCGCGCCGGACATCAGCGCGTTGGTGCCATCCGGTGTCGGCAAGGCAACCTGCAGGCTGTCGTACTTGAACGCCGTGCCCTTGCCGAACTCCTTCTCCGTGGCCATCTGCAGAACGATCGCCGTGCCGGAGATCTTCGTGGCCGGCATGGCGATCTTGTCCTTGTCGGTGAAGTCGCGGATCGACTGGATGCGCGGCTCGCGCGTGAGCAGCAGGATCGGCGCGCAGTTCTTGGCCGCGATCGCCTTCACTTCGTTGTTCGTGCCGCGCGTGCGCGCCCAGAGGATCGCGAACGGGGCGATGCCGCCCCCGGCGACGTCGATCGACTTCGACAGCAGCGAGTCGTTCATCGTCGTACCACCCGACAGCTGCATGTAGGTTGCCTTCGCGTTGAGGCCCGCGGCCTTCGCGTGCTTCTCGAACAGCTGCTTGTCCTCCATGACGAGGATCGGCAGGAACGAGATGCCGAACTGCCGCGCCACCTTGACCTCGCTCACTTCCCCGCGCGCGACCGACGCAAGAAGGGTCAGCGCCACTCCAATCGACACTACCGCCATGCCGCGTTTCATATCCGCTCCTCTCGTCATCTTCAGGTGATCAGCACGCATCAGAACCGCGCGAGATTGGCTACGCCAGGCTCGACCGCCCCCCTCTCGATGCCCCGCATCAGTTGCAGCATCGCCGCCTGCGTGGGCACGGGCACTCCGACTTCGGCGGCCTTCTCGACCACGGCGCCGTTGATGAACTCGATCTCGGTGCGCCGGCCCTTGAGCACATCGTTGGCCATGGACGGACGGCCCTCGTCGGTCATACGGTTCATCCACCCGGCGATGACCCCGTCCACCGCCCGCCGCGCGGCCGCGTCGCCGTAGGCGGCGGCTTCCAGATCGCGCGCGGGGATGCCGCGGATCGATTCGAGGTTGAAGCCGAGCGCACGCCCTACGCGAATCGCCTCCCCGCCCAGGCGAATGGCGATTTCCCGCGGTCGGGCCTGGCCGTACACCCCCGTGTGACCGAGCCCCGTGGATGCCGCGAGACCATTGTGCATCGAGTTGGCCGTGAGCTTCGACCAACGCTCCCCCCATAGGTCCGTGGTGAGCTCCGCGCTATCGACGACGCAGAGGCGACGCACGAGATCGGTCGCGCGCGCGGTGACCCGCCCGTGCACCTCGCCAACGCGGAAGACCGTGTACGACGCCCCGCCGGGCTTGTACGTACGCACGACTTGCCCGGGGCGCTCGACGTTCACTCCGATGGTGCTGGCGATGCACCCGACGGTGCGCCCCCACCCGACGATCCGCGCGATGCGCTCCTCGTTGATGCAGTTCTGCAGCGAGACCACGAACCCGTTGGCCGCGAGGTACGGCGCGATCAGCATGGTCGCCCATTCGGTGTCGTATGACTTGACCGCAACGAACGCGATATCGACCGGCTGGCGCGCCAGCCCCTGAACTTCGCCGATGTGGAGCGCCTTGACGGGAATCTGCGCGTCGCCCTGCGTTCCCGTCACGGCCATCCCGTGGCGCTTGATGGCGTCGACATGCTCGGGCCACGCGTCGACCAGCGTGATGTCCTCGCCGTGCTGCGCCATGCGGGCGCCGACGTAGGATCCCATCGCACCCGCGCCGACGAACGCGATCCTCGTCATCCCGGCATCCTCGTCATGCGCTCATGTGCAGCCGCGTCAGCACGAACTCGCGATGGCGCATCACTTCCGCGCACGTTCGGCGACCGTTGCATGTGCGGACGATCAGGTCGAGCAGGGCATCGCCCGCCTGGTCCAGCGTCATCGTTCCCTGCAGGAGTGCCGATACATCGAGATCGATGTGCTCGGGCATCGTCGCGCAGGTCTTCGGATTGGCCGACAGCTTGATCACGGGCATGACCGGATGACCGATCACGTTGCCTTGCCCGGTGGGGAAAAGGTGCAGCGCGAATCCCGCGGCCGCCTGGTTGGTCAGGCACTCGGCGCCGGGCGACGGGCCGTCCATGAACCACAGGCCCGGGGCTGTCGGCGCCTGCGCCGGCTTCAACACGCCGACAAAGCGCGTGCGCTTGCCGATCTTCTCGAGGTTGCCGAACGCCTTCTCCTCGATGGTCGTGAGGCCGCCGGCGATGTTGCCCTTGGTCGGCTGCGACTCGGACAGGTCGTCGACCTTCTCGCGCAGAATGAAGTCGTTGTAGGCGCGCCAGGCGTCCAGGAAGGCCTTCGCCACTGTCGGTGTCGAGGCGCGCGCGGCACATATTTCCTCCGCGCCGGTGATCTCGGACGTCTCGGCGAAGCACGTCGTCACGCCGACTGGATCGATGCGGTCCACGACGTTGCCCACCGTGGGACACGACGCCAGCCCGGAGGTGGTGTCCGATTCGCCGCATTTCATCGCAATCCACATGTCCGACAGCGCGCAGCGCTCCCGCACGAGCTCGCTCGCCCACTGGACGTACTCGGCCGCCTGCCGTGCCGCGGCGGCAACGGTAGCGAGGTCGCCATGGCCCTCGATGCTGAAGCCGCGCACCGGCGTGCCGCTCGCCTCGATCCCGTCCACGACGCGCCGGGTCCATCCCGGCTCGATGCCGATGACGACGACCGCCGCGACGTTGGGATTGGCACACGTGCCGATTACCGTAGCGAAATGGTGGTGGAGATCGCGACCGAACTGCGCGCGCCCGTAGGCATGGGGGATCGCCGTGCAGCCGTCGACGATCGCCGCGACGGATTCCGCGGCCGCATTCGACAGGTCGTCCACGGGCATGATCACGACGTGGTTGCGGATGCCGATGCGCCCGTTCGGACGGCGGTAGGCCGCGATGGGCGCGTCTCGCATCGCTACCACCGCTTGGTGCGGAGGTTGTGCACGTGCACGTGCTGCCCCTTGCGGACGGGCGCGATGGCGCGGCCGATATCGTGGCCGTACTTGATCACCGTACCCTGTTCCGCAATGTCCGCGATCGCGAGCTTGTGTCCCAACGGAACGTCGTCGAGCACGCGCATCATGAGTGTGGCGCCGGTCTCCATCACACGGCCGGTCGCTTCGGTGCCGCCCTTGATACCGTCGACGACGACGACACCGACGGTGTCGCGGTCCGAATGCACGAGAAAATGAATCATGGGCACCCCGCCGCGCCCTACGCGTGCGCTCGTTCCGTCGCCTGCAGCGCAGGCACGCGACGATGCCAGTCGGTGCCCTGCTGGTACGTATGCGCGATACGCAGCAGCCGGGCTTCCGCGAACGGACGGCCGAGGAGCTGATAGGCTACGGGAAGCTCGCTGGCGGTGAAGCCACACGGCACCGACACCGCGGGCAGCCCGAGGTAGTTCACCCAGCGCGTGAATCGCGTGACCCGCTCCATCAGTGCCGGCACGTCCTCGGTGCTGCGGATCTCGGTTGCCTCGATGGTGGGCACGGGCATGCCGATGACCGGCATGTGCACGGCGTCCACGCGCGCGAACACCTCCTGCGTGAATTTCTCGAGCAGCGGTGCGCGCAGACGGAGCGCGTCGAGGTAGTGCGTTGCCGGCACGTGGAACCCGGCTTCGATACGGTTGACCGCGGACAGCGAATACTCGTCGTACCGGGTGCGCATCCATTTCGCATGGATCGTCGCCGCCTCCGCCTTGTTGACGAGGTTGGTGAGCGCGTAGATCACGCGGGGATCGGGGAGCTCGACCGGGATCACGCGCGCGCCAAGTGCTTCGAGCGCGCGCAGGCTCGCATCGAGCCGCGCACGCACCTCGGCATCCACGTCCGCGAACGCGGCGTTGGTGGGCACTCCGACCGTCATGCCGCCGATGGACCCCGCGAGCAACGCAGGGTAGTCGGGTCGCGGTGACGGGTCGGTCGTCCGGTCCCGTGGATCATGGCCGGCGACCGCGTGCAGGAGGATCGCGGCGTCCTCGGCGGTCCGTGCGAGTGGGCCGACGGCGTCGAGCGACCAGCACCGTGGCATGACCCCATGGCGGCTGACCAGCCCGTACGTGGGCTTCACGCCCACGACGCCGCACATCGCCGCGGGAAGGCGAATCGACCCGCCCGTATCCGACCCGAGCGAGCCGAACGCGAGACGGGCTGCGACCGCTGCGCCAGAGCCGCTGGACGAGCCTCCGCTGATGTGCGCGGGATTCCAGGGATTGCGGCAATGGCCGAAGTGCGCGTTGTGGCCCGTCGGGCCGGCGGCGAACTCGGACATGTTGAGGCTGCCCAGATACACCGCCCCGCCGTCCCCCATGCGCTGCTGCACGGCAGCCGTGACGCTCGCCACGCGGTCCACGCAGAGTGCCGAGCCGCAGGTGGAAACCTTGCCGGCGCGATAGAACATGTCCTTGTGCGCGAGCGGCACACCGTGCAGCGCGCCACGCCATTGCTGTGTGCCGAGCTCGCGGTCGGCTGCGGCCGCTTGCGCGAGCGCGGCATCGCGCTCGACGCTGACGAAGGCGTTGACGGTCGGGTTGTGCTCGTCGATGGCGTCGAGGCAGGCACGCGTCGCCTCCATA
>Ga0207683_10006367_pt1 | contig 10109 bp, 10 predicted proteins | sample KBSM73metaG_FD_184333 | JGI IMG/M metagenome (GOLD analysis project Ga0207683, IMG submission 184333) | Miscanthus rhizosphere microbial communities from Kellogg Biological Station, Michigan, USA - KBS M7-3 metaG (SPAdes) (version 2) | ecosystem: Host-associated > Plants > Roots > Rhizosphere >...
CTGGGCGTCGACGCTGACGCGAATCTTCGGATCGGGGTCGCTCTCGAAGAGCGCCGCGTCGGTCATCGCTTCGAAGCGCAGCTTGTCGCCCGCGTCGGACGCGTTCGACACCAGCTCGCGCAGGAAGATCTCCTTGTTCCCGTACAGGGAGTGCACCATCAGGTGCAGCAGTTGCTTGACCTCGGCCTGGAAGCCGAGGGTCTCCTTGGTGGCCGTGTCGGTCATATGCAACGGTTCATCTTAAACAGCTAGACCTCTTCGAAGCCAATCACATCGAATTCCCAGCGGGCCTCGCGTCGACTGAACTGGTAAGTCCTCGAGCTCGAGCCGATGAGACCCGCTCTCGCCCGTCCGGCGGACGCCTGAGACGCGCGGCTAGACTTCCGCCGATGCCCGCCTTCCGTGCCGCCCGGGGTACGCGCGACCTGCTGCCCGACGAGACCCCGCGCTGGACACGCCTCGAGCGTCTGGCCGCCGATCTTGCCACTCGGTATGGCTACCGCCGCATCGAGACGCCGATGTTCGAGCAGGCGGCGGTCTTCGAGCGGGGCGTCGGCGAGGTCACGGACATCGTCGAGAAGGAGCTGTTCCGCCTTTCGCCGCGGACCGAGGAGTCCGAGTCGTGGTCGCTCCGGCCCGAGCCGACGGCCGGCATCGTCCGGGCGTACGTGCAGCACGGGATGCAGACCTGGCCGCAGCCGGTGAAGGTCTACGAGATCGGGCCGATGTTCCGGTACGACCGGCCGCAGGCTGGACGCTTCCGCCAGTTCTGGCAGTTCGACATCGAGGCGATCGGCGATCCGGGTCCGGCCGTCGATGCCGAGATCATCGAGCTCGGGATGCGGTTCTACACCGAAGCCGGTCTGACCGGCGTCAAGGTGCTGCTGAACTCGATCGGGGACGCGGTGTGCCGTCCTGCGTACATCGAGGAGCTGACGGCGTACTACCGGCAGCACATCGAGTCGCTACCGCCGACCGAACGCGATCGGCTCGAGCGGAACGTGCTCCGCCTGCCGGATTCGAAGGACCCGGCGATGGCGTCGCTCAACGCCGGCGCGCCGCGCATCACGGATCGGCTGTGCGACGCGTGCGCGGCGCACTTCGGGGGCGTCCGGGCGCATCTGGACGCACTCGGTGTGCCATATCGACTGGAGCCCGGGCTCGTCCGTGGACTCGATTACTACACGCGGACCGCGTTCGAGTTCTATATCGAGGGACGCGAGGGCCAGCAACAGGCGCTCGGCGGGGGAGGGCGATACGACGGGCTGGTCGAGCTCCTCGGTGGCCGGCCGACACCGGGCATCGGCTTCGGTATCGGGCTCGACCGCCTCCTGCTCGCGCTCGAGGAGCAGGGTCCGGCCGGCGGCGATGCCACGGCGAGCGATGCGCCCACGGCCGTCGTCGTCGGCGCCGACCCTGCCGCGACCATCGATCGGCTGCGCATCGCGACGCGGCTGCGCGCCGATGGGATCGTCGCACGCGCCGAGCTCGGTCAGCGCAAGCTCGGCAAGCAGCTCGAGGCAGCTGCGCGCGACCAGGCCCACTTCGCGATCATCGTCGGCGACGAGCTCGCCAACGGTGAGGTACAGCTCCGCGACCTCCCCGCCGGCACCCAGAAGGTGGTGGGCGTCGACGACCTCGCCCGCGAGGTGGCTCGTGCCCACCAGGCCCACCACCACGGCAGCTGACGGGTCCGGGTCGTGAACGAGGCGCTCGGCGTCGCCGCGGCGGGTTGGGGCGTGCTGATGGCCATCTCGCCGCTGCTCCAGATCCGACGCATGATGGCGCGCCAGTCCTCGGCGGACGTGTCGATCGCCTATCTCGCGGTGCTCGAGTTCGGGTTCCTGCTGTGGGTCGGCTACGGCCTCTCACTGGGCAACCCGGTCATCCTGCTGCCGAACACGGTCGCCGCCATCGTCGGCGCGGCGACGATCGCCGTCGCCTGGCTCCTTCGGCGAGGTCCGACGCCGGCCTGATCGACGACTAGCTCGCCGGAGCGGCCTCCGCAGGCGGTTCCACGGACGGTTCGGTGGGCGCCGGCGCCTCGGTCTCGGCCTTCGGCTTGGCCGTTCGAGCGGAGCGGGCGCCGTCGCCGCCGGCAGCCGCAGCTGATGCCGCCATCTGCTTGCTGAAGTACTCGAGGGCCGTCCGCGTCTTGGTCGCCTGCTGGCCACCCAGGGCGACGCCGTGTTCGGACAGGTAGACCCGGGCCTCCGCCGCCACCTGGAACGCCTCGTTCGGCAGGCATTTCGTCGATAGCTCCAGGATCCGCGAGCCGTCCTGGTAGAGCCACAGCTCGGCGACGATGCGCCGCCCGAACTCCGCGGGCGTGAACGTGGCCTTCAGGATGAAGGTCGGACCGAGAGGGACCAGGGCATCGAGGTCGACCGAGGCGGGTGCATGGTCCCTGAAGAACGCACGCTGCTCCTTCGAGAAGATCTTGCTGATCGGCCTCGCACCGGAGACCGCTTCGCGGATCCGCAGGCCGTCGCTGACGCCCTTGAACGAGCCCGAAACGACGCCGATGCCGCCAGGCAGCACGTCGAGCTCCACCTTGAACATCGGCGACTTCCGCAACTCCTTCGGCAGTTCCGCTGGCACGACCGGTCGCAGCTTGACGACGGTGTCGCCGCGGCCGCCCTGGATGCGTCGTGCACGCACGACGACCCCGGCCTTATCAAGAGCCAGATCGGGCGTGTCGAAGAAGAAGACTTGGCGCGGCTGCGTGTTGACGGGATCGAGCGGAAGCCGTGCGATCGTCGCGCGGTGTTCGTCGGTCGGAACGGTGAGCTTCAGCTCGACGCTGTCCGTGCCCTTCATCGCCGCGAGCAGGGCGGCCGTTTGTTCGGCGTTCGCAGCAGGTGCCGCCGTCGGGGTCTTCTCGGTGGTCACGTTCGGATCTCCTCTCCGCGTCAGGCGCCGAAGCGCTCGAACAGAACGCCGTCGCGCAACCCGCGATCGGTGACGGTCAGTGACGCAACATCAAGCTTGTCGAGGACGGTGCGGACGATCAATGCGCCCGCAAGGATGACGTCGGCCCGTTTCGGCTGAAGTCCCACGATCGAGCGGCGGGCATCCGCGGGCTGGCTCCGGTATAGCTCGATCTGGCGGTCGAGCTCCGCGGTATCGAGGACCGTGCCGCGGACCACGTCCGGGTCGTATGGATCGAGGGCATGTTTGACGGCCGCCATGTTGGTGACGGCTCCGCCCATCCCGACGACACCACCCGGCCGCGAGCGGCCGTCGAGCCGCACGAGGTCTTTTGCGATGGCCTCCTTCGCGTCCGCGAGGGTCTCGGGCGAGACGACGTCGGCGAGTCCGAACGCCTCGGTATAGCGGACCGCGCCGACGGGTTCGCTGAAGCGCTCGTCGACGCCCCCCTGGCTGCCGAACGTGAACTGACTGCTGCCGCCGCCGGTATCGAAGACGACCAGCGAACCGCTGCCAAGATCGGTTCCCGCTCGGACGCCCTGGTAGGCGAGCCGGCTCTCCTCGTCGCCCGGGATGATCTCGATCGCCACGCCCGTCCGCTCGCGGATCGCATCGACGACCGCGGCGCCATTCCGAGCCGCGCGGAGCCCCGCCGTCCCGACCGCGACGATGGCGCGCACACCGGCCGCCGTCGCGTCCGCGACCATGGCCGAGATCGCGTCCGATGCCCTGGTCTGCGCGTCCGGGGTGATGTCACCGCCTTCCGTGAGGCCTTCGCCGAGGCGGGTGATCTCGGCGCGGTCGGTCAGCGTGCGCCAGCCGTCGGACGCCCGTTCGGCGATGCGGAACTTGACCGAGTTCGTCCCGACATCGATCACGGCGAACCGCTCCGGCCGCCCGTCGATGATGGCCGCGAGCCCTTGCGTGTAGTCGATATTCAGGTAGCCGGACAGGCCCATCTGCGCGACCGCCTCGATGACGGCTGCCTGATCGGTCGATTCGATCGCGATCGTCCGGCTTGGGATGCCGTTGGCCGTGATGTCGCTGACCTCTGAGGTACAGCCGTTGACGGTGTAGCGCACGCGCCGCTTGTGGACGTCGACCCGGCGGAGGGGCCCAGCGGCTCCGGCGACCTCTGCGCTGAACTCGTCGACCGTGTAGTGGTCGCGGCGGAGGTCAGGGACGGGCGTCTCGAGGGTCTCAAAGGCGCGTCGAGCGTCCTCTGCCGAGAGGGGGAACGGGGCCTTCATGACGGGTTCCCAGCGCTGCAGGCCGTGCTGCGTCTCACGCAGCAGCTTGATGTCCATCAGGTCGTCGCGGATCTTGGCGTTGCCGGTCCCGGCACCCAACAGGTAGAGCTCGTCGCTCTCTTGCACACCGGTGGAGTCGAGAGCAGCGAAACGCTCGTCGGCCAGCCCGAAACGGGAGCCGAAGGTGCGCCACTCCCAGCGCGGGATGATGGCCGACATGCCCCTCCTCGACCGGGCGGTCTCGGATCCGCCGCGGGGCGCCGACTATAGGCGTCTTCCGCTCGGCGGTACATCACCCGAATCGGGTGGGTCTCAGGTGTTGAACTGGATCATCCCGATGAGGTTTCCGTCGGGATCGCGGAACCAGGCGGTCCGCCCGATCGGGATCGTCGCGATCCCGTCGACGGTCTTGGGCGTCTCATACTCCTCGAACGTGACACCCCGCCGCTGGAGGTCACGGACCTCCGACTCGATGTCGGTGACCCGAAATGCCATCTGGGTGTGCGAGCCCGACGCCTTGCCGCTGCTGCGCGTGAGCACGAAGTAGGTGCCCCCGCCGGCGTCGTAATAGATGCCCGCAGGGTTCGCCTCCCGTGGGACGAACCCGAGCACGCCCTCGTAGAACGGTCGAAGGGCCTCCATGTCGGCGGTCGGGATGGCCGCGTACACCTGGTGATCGGACAGCATCGGACAGCCTCCTCGGAAAGACGGTTCCCGTACGATACGCCGGCCATGTCAGCATCCGGTCCCGGTCTCGCCACGCCCTATCGCACCCACACCGCGGGTGAGCTGCGCGGCGCCGACGCCGGCATCCACGCGCGCCTCGCGGGCTGGGTGCACCGTCGTCGCGACCACGGACAGCTGATCTTCCTGGACGTCCGTGACCGCCACGGGATCACGCAGGTCGTCATCGACAAGGCGGACTCGCCGGAGGCGCACGAGACGGCGAGTCGGGTGCGCAACGAGTTCGTCGTCACGGCCGCCGGAGAGGTCGCTCGCCGGCTGCCCGGGACGGAGAACCCGCGCATGCCGACCGGCGAGATCGAGCTGCAGGCGAGCGAGATCGACATCCTGTCCGAGGCCAAGACGCCGCCGTTCTACATCAACGAACCGGACAAGCCGGTCGATGAAAGCCTCCGGCTCAAGTACCGCTACCTCGACATCCGCCGCCAGCCGATGACGGAACGCCTGCTCCTCCGGAGCCGCATGGTCCAGGCCATCCGCGAGGCGCACCATGCCGCCGGGTTCGTCGAGGTCGAGACGCCGACGCTGATCAAGTCGACCCCCGAGGGTGCGCGCGACTTCATCGTCCCCTCGCGGCTCCAGCCGGGCAGTGTCTATGCGCTGCCGCAGAGCCCGCAGCAGCTCAAGCAGCTGCTGATGGTCGCGGGCATCGACCGCTACTTCCAGATCGCCCGCTGCTATCGGGACGAGGACCTCCGCGGCGACCGGCAGCCCGAATTCACCCAGCTCGACCTCGAGATGAGCTTCATCGACGAGGACGCACTGATGGGCTTCGTCGAGTCGATGGTCATCGACGTATCGCGCGCCACTCGCCCGGACCGACCGCTTGGCGAGATCCCGTTCCCGCGGTTCACGTATGACGAGGTCATGGAGCGGTTCGGGTCGGACAAGCCGGACGTCCGCTTCGGGATGGAGCTCGTGGACCTCGCAGCGGTCCTCGGAGGCGGATCCGGCTTCCGGGTGTTCGATGACGTGCTCGCGTCGGGTGGGCGCGGCAAGGCGATCGTGGCCCCTGGGCTCGGCAGCGCGACGCGGCGCGAGACCGATGAGCTGACCGACCTGGCGAAGCGGTTCGGTGCGAAGGGTCTCGGGTACCTGTCGGTATCGGCCGAGGGCCTGAGCGGCCCGGCGGCCAAGTTCCTCTCCGACGATGTCCAGCGCGCGCTGATCGATGCGACGGGAGCTTCGGATGGTGACCTGATCCTGATCGTCGCCGACATCGCAGCGGTCGTCGCCGACGTCCTCGGTCGGCTCCGGGCAGGTCTCGGTGAGCGTCTCGGGCTCGCCGACCCGGACGTTCTCGCCTACGCCTGGGTGAACCGCTTCCCGATGTACCAGTGGGATGAGGAGAACCACCGCTGGGACGCCACGCACAACCCATTCAGCGGCGTCGTCCCCGAGGACGAAGCACTCCTCGTGACCGCATCCGGCGATCCGGCCAGGCCGTCGCCGGAGGATCCGGCCGGGCGCGCCCGGGCGATGCAGTACGACCTCGTGCTCAACGGCTGGGAGCTGGGTGGCGGCTCGGTCCGTATCCACCGCCGGGACCTGCTCGAGCGCAGCTTCCTGCTGCAGGGCCAGACGCTGGAAGGGATGCGCGACAAGTTCGGCGCCGTGCTCGACGCCTTCGAGTACGGCGCGCCGCCGCACGGCGGCATCGCCCTGGGCATCGACCGCTGGGCCGCGCTGCTCGCCAGCCAGACGAACATCCGCGAGGTGATGGCGTTCCCGAAGACCCAGTCGGGGAGCGACCCGATGCTCGAGGCGCCGTCGCCGCCGGAGACCGAGCAGCTCGAGGAGCTCGGGCTCAAGTTCGTCGGCATCCCGCCGAAGCCGACCTCGACGTGAGCGGCGCCGGCGCGCCGGCCACCGACCGCGGAACCGGACTCGGGATACCGCCGCTCGATGCGATCGCGCATCGGCCGCGGCTGGCCGCGCTCGCGGGCGCACTGTGCATCGCCTTCTCGGGGATCTTCTATCTGTGGGCGGACGTCACGCCCTCGACCGGCACGGTGTTCCGTGCCCTGTTCGGTCTGCCGTTGCTTGGCCTGGTCGCGCTCGCCGAGCAGCGCAAGTACGGACCACTACCGCGTCGTGCGGTCCGCCTCGCGCTCATCGCAGGTGTCTTCTTCGCCGGCGACCTCACGTTCTGGCACCACGCCATCGAGTACGTGGGCGCCGGGCTGGCCACCGTCCTCGGCAACCTCCAGGTCCTCGTCGTCGGCGTCGTCGCGTGGGTGGTCTTCGGGGAGCGGCCCTCGCGCAACACCTTGATCGCGGTCCCGATCGTGCTCGCCGGGGTCGTGTTGATCAGCGGCGTGATCGGTGCGGGCGCCTACGGCAGCAACCCCGAACTCGGCGTCCTGCTCGGCATCGCCACCGCGCTGTGCTACTCGGGGTATCTCCTGATCATCCGGCTGGGCGGGCGCGACCCCCGCCGGCCAGCCGGTCCCGTGGCGATCGCGACGGTCGCGACGGCCGCCGTCGCCACCGTGGTGGGCCTTGTGGTCGGGGATCTCGATCTGACTCCGCCGCTCCAGAGCCTCTTTTGGCTCGCCGTGCTGGGCTTGACCTCGCAGTCACTCGGGTATCTCTTCATCTCGATCTCGTTGCCGCGTCTGCCCGCCGTCGTGACCTCGCTGATCCTGCTCGTCCAGCCGGTCGTGTCGGTCGGGCTGAGCATGGTGCTGCTGGGTGAGCGGCCATCTCCCGCCCAGCTCGCTGGTGTCGGGCTGGTCGTGGGCGGGATCGCCGTGGCCACGATCCCGATCGCACGGCTGCGCGACGCGATCCGCGCCAACCGGGAACGTGCAGCGATAGCGACCGATTAGGCTGGGCGCGATGGGTGCCGTCGCTGCCGACGCCGCTGTCGACCCTGGCATCGCTTGGTGAGCGAGCGCTCGACCGACCCCGCGACCGCGAGCGGCGACCTGAAGGACCTCGACCAGTACCGACGCTGGGCGCGGTTCCTATTCCTGATCCTTGCGCTCGTTGCGGCGATCGGCCTCGTGCTTGCCCCCGTGAGGAGTGGTGGCATCGATCCGGCACGAGTCGCCGCCGTCTGGCCCCTGTTCGTCATCACGTTCGTGAACTTCGCCGCAACCTTGATCGTGTTGGTCAGTCTGATCCGTGGCCTCACGCACTGGTCGGCGTGGGCCATCCACGCGATCCAGCCCGTGTGCATCGTGTTGATCGCGATCGGCGTCATCCGGGTGCTCATCGGCGTGACGCAGGCGCAGCTGCTCCTGCCCCTCGAGGCATTCAGCGGGCTGCTGGTCCTCACTCGGCCCCATGCGGCGGACCTGCTCCCGCCAGCGACGCCGGACGACCGCCGGCGCGTGGTCATCGCCACGGCGGCGTTGTTCGCGAGCTACTTCGTGCCGCTCGTCCTGCCCGTCGCGCTGACCTAGGGCGAGCCCCCGAGGCCCTGGAGAAGCGCGACCGTGGCCGCGACCACCCGATCCTGCTGTTCCTGACGGCTGATCGTCGCCGGCGGGTCGTTCGGCTGACCCGTGTACCAGCCCATCTGCTCGTGGTTGCCGCCGTCGATCACGTCGACCGTCACGTCCGACCCGAGCTTCGCCAGGTTCGCGGGGTCGGTGTATGACGCGACGCCCGCGTCAAGCGATCCGTAGACGCTGAGGACGTGGAGATCGTCGGTGGACAGGTCGGCCGACGAGTACGAAGCCCAAAGAGCGAGGCCGTCGACGACGCCTGGGTGCCCGTCGATGAAGAGCGAGACCGTCGCGCCTCCCAGGGAGTGACCGCCGACCGCCCAGGAGGCGATCTCGGGGTGGTCCTCGATCACCCGGTCCGCCGCATCCGCGTCCAGGATCGCGAGGTTGAAGGGCGCGGGGACGATGGCGACGAGATAGCCCTGTTCCGCGATCGCCCGAGCGGCCGGAGCGTAGGCGGCCGGAGGCACCTTGCCGCCGGTGTACAGGACCAGCCCGATCGTGGGCTCGGCGGCCGTGGGGGTCCACGTGAGCCGGCCGTCCGATCCGGCTTCGTACCGTGCGGCAGATGTGGACGACAGGGCCGCTACGGCCTCGGGCAGCAGTGGCTGCGGTCGCGCCCACCAGAGGAACCCGACGACAGCCACGAGCGCGACGACGATGATCGCCGTGAGACAGCCGAAGGCGACGCGTCGTCGCCGAGGAGTGTCCAGATCGACCCGTCAGTCGAGGTCGACGGCGGCGTCGTCGGCGGCTTGCGGATACGGGGCCAGACCACGGCCCTCGCCCGGGATCGCCTCGTCGACGCCGCCCTCGGCCACGGCGTCGCCCCATTCGTGGCGATGTCCGCCAGGGGGCTCCGGCGGGCCTTCATAGGGCGGCAGCTCGCCGATCGGTGTATCGGCGTCGAAGTGGATGCCCGGATCGCCTACGTCGACGATCTGCGTCGTCACGTAGCCAGCGACCTCGTCGACGATGTCTGCCGGCATCCGCTCCGGGGAGACGGCACGCAGGTGCTCGACGGCGCTGATGGGCAGCAGGACCGGCCAACCGACCTCGTCCTGCCAGCCAGGACGCAACAGTGATCCCGGCGCCACGCCATGCGCCTCGATGAGCGACGTGATGGTCTCCGGCCCGACCCAGGTCATCCGCCCGGGCCACAGCAGCACACCGGTGATGTCACTGACCTCGGCGCGCGCCACCTCCGCGCCCCGCAGCATCTGGCCCACGGGGCCGGCCTCGGGCGGGGCGGGCGTCCCGTACACGGCTTCACTGCCGACGATGGCCGCTGCGACGGCGCCCTCGGGATCGGGTGCGACGACGACGACCGGCAACGCACCACCGGACCAGGCGATGTCGACGAGCCGCCGTACACGGGGCTGACCGAGCGTGTCGGCGAGGGCGCCTTCCGTGGTCGCGGACAGGATGACGGCGGCGACGGTCATGGACCCGATGCTAGCAGTCGACGACGCCGCCGGGGCTATCTCCGGCGTTCGCCGCCGGAACTCTCAGCGGCAGATACACCGAGAACGTCGAGCCCTCGCCGTAGCGGCTTTGCACCGTCACCGACCCACCAAGCCGCTCCAACAGCTTACGCGTGATGCTGAGACCAAGGCCCGTGCCGCCGAACTCGCGCGTGCGCGACTGGTCGACCTGCCGGAAATCCTCCCAGATCGCCTGGAGGTCCGACGGCCGAATGCCAATGCCCGTGTCGACGACGGACAGGCAC
>Ga0207683_10006370_pt1 | contig 10107 bp, 8 predicted proteins | sample KBSM73metaG_FD_184333 | JGI IMG/M metagenome (GOLD analysis project Ga0207683, IMG submission 184333) | Miscanthus rhizosphere microbial communities from Kellogg Biological Station, Michigan, USA - KBS M7-3 metaG (SPAdes) (version 2) | ecosystem: Host-associated > Plants > Roots > Rhizosphere >...
ATGTCGTTGGCGGCCGGCCCTTGGGAAATATCACGCCGGTCCACGGCGATCACACCACTGTTGAAGCTCTCTTTGCCAATGGCATGGGCATACCGCCAGGACAGACCCGCCACGGTCTGGGTCTTCAAAAGACCGAAATCGCGCTTCAGGTCATAGCGCAGCCGCGCCTCGAAAATCTGGGTGCGGTAGGAGCCGGGAAAGCCATAGGACACAAAGCGGTCATTCTGCAGCACATCGCCGAACAGCTGCAGCCGCAGGGATTGGCCCTCACCCAGCGCGGCGGCCGCTTCCAGAAAGGCGGTGTGGGTGATGGTGTTGGAGAAATCCACGCCCCGCGCCACATAGACCGTGCGCGGATCGAGCCGGGTCGTGCCGACGCCGGTATCCAGCCGGTGTGCCGCATCCTGGCAGCCGGCGCAGGCCAGGGGGACGAAATTGGGATCGAAGAAATAAGGATTGCCGCCGAACTCATCCATCGTCAGCCGGCCATTGCCGTCCCGGTCCTTGAGCGATGTGTTGCGGCCGGTGATGTAAGTGCCGTTGTCGATCAGCGCCTGGGTCAACCGGTTCCAGCCCGGCGTCTGCACATCGCCGTTGGAGTGGTAGTACATATAATCGGCGGCAAAGGACCAGGCGCCCTGCGCCAGGTTGCCTGACACTTCCAGCAGCTGGTGGCTGGGATGAAGGCCGCGATAGAAGCTGAAGCTGTCGTCCAGCTCGCCATAAGCATGCAGCCCGCCCGTGGCATCGCCCAGTGCGACCGGCACGTTGATCTGCGCCGTGGCATTGCGTTTCTGATAAGAGCCATAGGTGGCGGTGACCTCGCCACTCATGGCGTCAATCCCCGCCGCGCTCTTGGGCAGGAAGTTGACCAGCCCGCCCACCTTGCCCGCGCCATAGATCGGCGATGGCGGCCCGCGCAGGATCTCGATCCCCGCGGCGTCCGACAAGGGCGTAGAATAGGTGCCGCGGTTCTCTCCGCGCTTGAAACCGCGGAAATAGTTTTCCGCCAGGGTCCCGCGCAAGCTGACCGACCCCTCCACGCCGTAATAGCTGGCGGTGTAGGCGGAGGGCGTGATGGCTGTCAGATCGTTGACGCCGCCGATGCCATAGCGGGCGATGGTGGCGTCGCTCACCAGGGTAATGGCCCGCGGCGTTTCCAGCAGCGGCTTATCCAGCCCGAAAGCGGCGCTGTTAGCGCCGGTCGGCAGCAGATGCACCGGATCGCCGGTCACGGTGATGGATTCGACGCCCTGCGCAAAGGCAGGCGCCGTCCAGACTGTGATCGCCAACAGAAGCCATCCCCGGAGCATGAAAAGGTACATAGGCGTTTCCGACAGAAATGCCATGTAACATTTTACGTCGACCCGCCACGGAGGGATGGCCGCTCTCTAAGTCCTTGTTTTTACTGTCTCCAGGCGGCTGCGACATCTTTCACGAAGACCACGATGGCAGCACTGAGCGCCAGGGCCTTTAGGGCGTGGCGGTGCAATGCCTCCTCATACGCGGCACAGGCGTCCTCGGCGATGAAGACATGGAAGTCGCGCTCAAAGGCATCCCAGGCTGAGGACTGGACGCAGCATTCGGTGGTGAGCCCGGCCAAGACGAGAGAATCCACACCCTGGGCATGAAGCTGGTCGGCCAGGCCCGTGCGGGCGAAGGCACTGAAATGGTTTTTCGAGACGATAGCCTCGCCCGCCCGCGGCTGGGGCCCGATGAAGTCGGCGCCACGCGTGCCCTCCACACACAGGTCGGGCTCGTTGTCATCCTGGCGTTCCTTGGATTCACGCATGATGCGGTTCTCGCCGCCGGGATGGGTCAGAAGCCGGACGAAGATGACGGGCACACCGGCGGCGCGCGCCGCCCCGGTCAGTTCTTCGGCTTTCTTCACGGCCGCCTGACAGGCGGTGACGTTAGCGCCGCGGCGCGCCATCTCGCCGTCCGGGCTGCCGAAGTCGACTTGGCAATCGATCAGCACCAGCGCGGTGCGGCTGGGCGCCACCCATTCGGGCCGAAGCGTCTTCTGGCTTTTTTCCGTCATGCGAAAGCGGCGCGAAGATGGGGCAGGATTTTCTGACCGGTAACACGCAGGCCCGCCTGATAGTCGTCATAGATGAACATCAGCCCGTCTATGTCGCAGTCCCGCAGGAAGGCCTCGATCTGGCGGGCGCAGGAATCCGGCGATCCCACCACGGCCTGGGTCATGAAGGCGCCTTGCGCCCGCGCGGTCATCGCATTGCCCTCTACGCCGTAGCTTTCCAGCATGCCGGCCACCGCGCCCTCGTCCAGCCCGTCGCGATAGGCCTGCGCGCGCTTCTGCGCCTCCGCGTCGGTCGGCGCGGCGATCACCGTCATCATGCAATAGGTGCGGATTGTCTTGCCCAGGCTGGCCGCCAGCGCCTTGGCCCGCCGCGAGGCGGCCGCGGTCTCCGCCGCGTCGCGCCCGCCGATGAAACAGCCATTGGCCTCCCGCACCGAAAAATCAAATCCGCGCGCCGACATGCCGGCGCAGATCAGGAAGGGTGGTTTCAGCGGCTTGGGCTCGCTGACACAGTCCTTGAATTGGAAATAGCTGCCTTCAAAAGTGACGCTGGGCTCGCACCACAGACGCTTGACGATCCGGGTCCACTCCTCGGTCAGGTCGTAGCGCGCGTCATGGCTGAGATTGGAATCCCAGGCATCCATCTGTTCGAACTCACCGCGATAAGCGCCAGCCACGATATTCAGCCCAGCCCGTCCGCCGGAAATATGATCCAGGGTCGCGATCATCTTCGCCGCCACCGCCGGATTGTGCAGGATGGCATGCAATGTCGCCCACACCTTCACTCTCTTGGTAATGGCCGCGATCCCCGCCATCATGGTGACGGCTTCCAGCGAGCGGCCCCAATGGCCGGTCTCGCCGCCGAAGCCGCGCCACTTGCCCATCGCCATCACGAAATCGAAGCCCTGCTCTTCGGCGAGCAATGCGGCATCGCGATTTTGTTCCCAGCCACCATCCAGCGGCGGCGTCGCTTTGGAGACGATCCATCCGCCGTTCGCCACCGGAAGGAAAACGCCGAACTCCTTCATGCCGCGCTCCTGCGCGGCGCCCGCATCAACAGCACAGTCACCATCACCAGGGTCACCACCGCCGCCAGCCCGAAAAAGAAAGGCGTGAAAGCGCCAGTCTGATCGCGGGTGAAGCCTGCCAGGGTCGGCGCCACCGCGCCCACGGTGCCGATCAGATTGACGGCGGAAAAAAGCTCCAGATAGGGACCGCGGCCGTAATAGTCGAGCAGCAGGATGGTGGCGGCGAAGGTGGAGAGACCGAAGCCGATGCCGATCCCCGCGGCATAGACCAGCATCATGGGCAGATCGCGCGCCACGCCCAGGGCCAGCATGCCGATCACCAGACAGGCCAGCGAGACGCAGAGCAGCGTCTTGGCACTGACAAAGCGGGTGAGGAGGCCTCCCGTAAACCGGGCGCTGGAATTCACCAGCGCTTCCACGCTCATCATGCTGCCCGCGATCACCGCGGCCACGCCGTGCTGGGTCAGATGCGCCACCGACACCGAACTGGCGGTAATGCCGCAGAATTGGAACGCCGCGAAGGCGGTGGCGATGATCCAGAACTGTGGCGTCTGGAGCGCGTCGCGAAAGCTCCAGCGCTCGGTGGATATCTCGGGATCGCTGTCCGCCGCGCCGCCGACATCGGTCTTGGCATCCACCAGGAAGGCTGCCACCACGCCCACCAGAACGATCAGCAGCCCCATCACCAGCCAGTAACTGCGCCAGTTACCGGTCGTGTCGATGACACCGGTATAGAGAAGCGGACCGGCCACGCCGCCAAGGCCGCCAATGGTGAAAAACAGCCCGATGGCGAAGGACGGACGCGCAAACAACCGCGACACCAGATAGGTGGCCGGCACTGAATCCAGCAAGGTGAAGCCCAAGCCCGCCAGAGAGGCCCCGACAAAATAGCCCAGCAACCCGCCGGTCTCAGCCAGGCACAGAAATGCCAATCCCATCACCACACAGCCGCACAACAGCGAGGCACGCACGCCGAAACGGCGGATCAGGGTGGCCGGCACCGCGCTGGTGATGCCGCAGAAAAAGCCCAGCAGGGTGAATCCGAAACCCGCGCCCGTCCAGCTCCAGCCCAGGTCCTTCACCATCGCCGGCAGCACCATGCCCAGGCTGCCGAAGGTGGCCGCCGTGATGATGAAATAGAGCGCACTCATCAGGGCCAGGGTCGGCCAGCCGCGGCGCCCGATCCCAGTCATTATCCCTTATCGGCTTTCCAGAGAGCGTTTGATTTCGGTGGGGAAATCGCCCAGCACCTTCAGCATTTCGGCGCGGGCGCGCTCGACATTGCGGCTGGCCAGCGCGTCGGCCAGGCTGCGATGCTCGTTCAGTGCGGCCATGCCGTCGCTGGGATCGGGCCCGCGCATGGCATAAAGCCAGTAACGCGCCGTCTGGTGATGCAGGGTCACCACCATCTTGGCCAGCGCCCGGTTGCCGCTGGCGGCCGCGACTGCGACATGAAACGCCTCGTCCATCGCCGCCAGCGCCGCCTGGTCATTGTCCTCCACCGCGGCTTCGCCATCGTCCAGGGTGGCGCGGATTTGGGCGACCTGCTCTTCGCTGGCATGGGTGGCGGCAAGGCCCGCACAATGCACTTCGATCAGCCGGCGGGCCTCAAAGGCTTCGCGGGCACCGACAATATCCAGGGGCGCCACCGAGGTGCCGACCCGCGCGCGGCGCACCACCAGGCCTTCCAGGGCCAGCCGTGCCAGCGCCTCGCGGACACCGGCCAGCCCGCCGCCATAGCGCTTGGCCAAAGCGTTCTCGTCCAGCTGCTCGCCGGGCGCCAGGGTGCCGATAATGATGTCCACCAGGATGCGCTGGTACAGGCGCGACTTCAGCAGCCGCGGCGACCATTCGTCCAGCCTTGCTGCAGTGTCCTTTTCCCGCGGACTAGCCATGTCACACCCTCTCGGGTTGGGACAATGGGGATGGGACCCGCTAATGACAAGTACCCCACCTCCAAAGGGCGGAGGGGGTCAACTAACGAAATTGATCTCAAAAACATAGCCGGCACTGGGACTTCCGGTGCCTTCAAAGCCCGGCGGACCCACGCCCGCATCGCAGGAAATCAACTTGCCGTTGCGCATGTCCAGGCCATGGGCGTCCGCTGTGCCGTCCAGGAACTCCGCCGTCTCCAGCACCTTTCCAGTGGCGGCCTCGTACTTCACCAGCCCGCAGGTGGTGGTGTGATGCAGCTTGCCATCGGCCTGGCGGATATAGCGGTTGATCTCGGAAGTACCGGTCACCATCCAGATCGCGCCGCCGGGATAGCTGCTGTCCCAGGCGCAGCCATGCCACCGTGAAGCGGTGAAGGGAATCATGAATTCCGGCGTCCAGGTTTTGGGATCGACACGCAGGATGGCGCGCAGCCGGTTGGCCACGATCCACAATTTGCCCTCATGCCACATCAAACCATGGCAGCCGCCGCCATTGTTCGCGGGCCCCAGCGGGATCTGGCGGTGGGAAACGGTATTGCCGTTCATGTCCACCTCATAGATGCCTTCCGGCCCGCCATTGGCACCCATCCAGACATGGCCGTTGCCGAAGGTCATGCCCGAGGTGTTGTAGGAGTCGGTCATCACGGTCTTGAGCTTCTTGCCGTTCCAGTCGAACAGCCAGGCCGCTTCCTTCTCATGCCGGCCGCTCTGGCCGTAACCGGCGGCCTTTTGTTCGGCGACCCACACGCCTTCCGGCACCACCGCCACGCCATTGGGATAGGCGTTCGGCACCTTGAACAGATTTTTGGTCGTGACCTTTCGGTGCGGAATTTCTTTTTTTGCTTCCGGCGGCACCGCGCCCAGGTCTTTGCCCTTGGGATAGTTCTGCGCCCACGTGCTTGTAAGACCGGCGCCAGCGGCGAGTCCCATACCGGCAAGAAATTCGCGTTTTCTCATTGTCGTCTCCCCTTACCCTCATCCTGAGCTTGTCGAAGGATGAGGGGGCCTCATGGTTCGACAAGCTCACCATGAGGACGATGATAAAACAAAGGGCGCCCGCCATGCGAGCGCCCTTCTTTATTGCTTTAACAGTGCATCAGTTCGGCAGCGAGAAAGCCACCAGCTGATCGGACAGGCGCGGCGTCAGGATGCCGTTGCCGCCGACCGCGAACACCACATACTGCTTGCCCTTGTAGGTATAGATCGCCGGTTGCGACACGGCCGGCGCCTCAACGATGTGCTTCCACAGCACATTGCCGGTCTTCATGTCGATGGCGCGCACGCGGCTGTCCATCGAAGCACCGATGAAGACCAGGCCCGACTTGGTGATCGCGGGCGCACCGATGGTGATCGAACCCCAGCTGTCGGGCATGTAGAAGCCCCACTTCTGGACCACGCCCAACGGCTTCTTCCAGTTGAGCTTGCCGGTGTTCATGTCATAGCTGGACAGGGTGCCGTAAGGCGGCGCCCAGCAGGGCATGCCCCACATATTGAGGAAGTTCTCCAGCTTGAAGCCATAGGCCGAGCCCTGCTGCGCGGCATAGCCGTCCTTGGCCCGCAGCGCATTGCCGTACTTCTTGTCGGCTTCCGCGCGCGGGACCAGGGTGTAGATCTGCGGCACGATATTGCTGTTCACCACATAGGTGTTGGTGGTGGGATCCAGCGCACCGCCGCCCCATTCCACGCCGCCCAGGGTGGCCGGCCAGGAGATGGAGCCGCGAACCGAGGGAGGCGTGTAACGGCCTTCGTCGCGGATACGCGCCTTCCAGCGGCTGCATTCACCGAAGCTGACGATATCGGCGAACTTGGAAACCGGCGGCATGTGATCGGGAATGGTCGGCTCCGGCACCGGCACATAGGGCTGTGTCGCGGCCGCAACCTCGCCCGGAACGTCGGATTTGGGATAAGGCCGTTCCTCGATCGGATAGACCGGTTCGCCCGTGTTGCGGTTGAGCACGAACAAAAAGCCCATCTTGGTCGCCTGGATCAAGGCGGGGATGGTCTGGCCGTCCTTCTTGATATCCACCAGGGTGGGCGCGGAGTTGGTGTCCACGTCCCAGATGTCGTGATGCACCAGCTGGCGGCTCCACACCACTTCGCCGGTCTCTGCCTTCACGGCAACCGTCGCCGTGGCATAGGGCATCTCCTTCAACCGGTCGCCGCCATAATAGTTGGGGCTGGGTGAAGAGGTGGGCAGGAAGGCCAGGCCCGTTTCCGGATCGACCGAGATGCCGGCCCAGACATTGGCGGTGCCGGTCTCGTTCTCCACGTCCGGCGGGATGATGTTGAAGGTCCACTTCATCGCGCCGGTGCGGGCATCGATGCCATAGACGGTGCCGGGATTCTCGGTCTTGTAGACCCAGTCGTTGCCGGCCCAACCCAGGATCAGCGTGTCCTTATAGACCGCGGGCGGCTGGAGAAGACCGATCTTCCATTTGCTGTTCTTGGGTGCCCAGGCATTGACGTCCACCACGCCGCCCTTGCCGAAACCGGCGCAGGGCTTGCCGCTGTCGGCGTCCACGCCATGCAGCTCGCCCGTCATGGTGCCGATATAGACCATCTTCTGGCAGGGTTGGCCGGCAACCGGATCGGAGGCGGCCCAATAAGCCGCGCCGCGATTCTTCAGGCCCTGATTTTCCGGCGGGCCTTCGCCGCCATGGGTGGCATAGGTCCATTTGGTCTTGCCGGTGTCGGGTTCAACCGCCACGATCCGGTACCAGGGCGTGCCCACATAGACGGTGTTGTTGGCGAAAAGCGGCGTGGCGCCCCAGGTGGTCGACCGCGCGCCGCTGGAAACATCGCCGGTATGGATGCTCCAGGCCTCTTTGAGGTCCTTCACATTGTCGGGCGTGATCTGGGTCGCGGTGGAATATTTCTGGGCCTGCTGATTGCCGCCGAAGGCATCCCAGGTCTGGTCATCACCGGAGGCGACGACGCCGCCATTCTGCGCGATCGCCGTGATGGAAGGCATGAAGGTTACGGCAGAAACCGCGGCCGCGAGACCCAGCGCGCCAAGCGCGAAAGTTCTAATCTTCGACATCGTCAATCTCCACGCTGCGATCGGCGGCATCGCCGATCACGTTCATCAGCCAGCCGATCAGTGCCAGGGCCTCAGCGGCCATGATGACGGGGCTTTCCAGGAAGTAGCCGGCGACAGAGGAACCGATGATGTCCAGGATGATGGAGACCACCAGAAAGCCCTGCAACAGGCAGGAGCGGTTGGGCACCAGGGCCATTGTCAGCGAAGCCAGGAACATCAGCAGCGCGGCAACGGCGACAAGAACGACACCGCCGGTGCCGATCAGGCCGGTTTCGGGCGTGTAGTAATCATAGACGCAGATGGCCATCGCGATTAGCGATGCCAAAATGATCAGCCACGCACCACGCGTGGAATGTCTTTGAGTCAACGTCCCCTCCCACTAACTGGCCCATTATGGATTTGTAGGACATGATCCTAGCGGGCTTTCGCCCAGACGCAAAAGCATCTCTACTTCGCAGCAGCAGCAAATTGCGGCCGATCCCGAGCGCCTATTTCAGCCTTGTATACAAGCGGGGGCACGCGGAGGCGGCGGCCAGAGCCGCCGCGCCCCGGATTACGGAAGATTGATCTTCTGCACCCGCCAGTTGCCCATTTCCCCCACATACAGCTGATTGGCGGAACGGCAATCGATGGCGTTCGCGGCATTGAACTCCTTCAACAACCGTCCGGCGCGGCCGAACTTGCCCACCACCGTGCCCGACAGCTCCAGCTTGTAGATCTCTCCCCCTGCATCGATGTCGTTCACCGGGTTGGAGTTGGAGGCAAACAGATACTGATGCGCGCCGGGCGAGATGCAGATCGCCTGCGGATTGCCCGCTGCGGTGATGCTGCTCTTGTATGTGCCATTATTGTCGAACACCTGGATGCGGTTGTTGCCGCGATCCGCCACATAGACATTGCCCGACGCATCCACCGCGATGGAGCGTGCCGTGCTGAACTGGTCGTTGCCGCTGCCGCGCCCGCCCCAGCTCTTCACAAACACGCCGTTGCGGTCGAATTTGGCGACCCGGGCATTGCCGGTGCCGTCGGCGACGAAGATGTTGCCGTCATTGTCGAAGGCCACGTCGGTTGGCATTTCGAACAGATCGCTCTGCATGCCCGAAGCGGCCGGTGCGCCCGCGGGCGCGCGGCCGGTATTGGGCTGGGCCGGAACTTCCACCGACTCGGGCTTTCTGCCCAGCATCATCGCGATGCGCAGCTGGGGATCGAACTTGATCACCATGCCGCTATAGGTATCCACGATCCAGACATTGTCATTGCGGTCCACCCGCACCGCGGCTGCCGCCAGCGCGCCATACAGGTTCTGGCCCACCGAACGGACATATTTGCCATTCTGGTCGAACTCGGTCAGCACCGAACCGGCGCGCACAAAGGGGCGGGCGCCGCCCAAGGTCGCCACCGGCGTGCCGGTGCGCGAATAGACGAAGACATGGCCTTTGGAATCGGTGGCGACGCCGGCCACCGCGCCGAAGAAACCATTGCGGGGCAATTGCAGCGGATCGGAAGCGGTGAAGGAGATTTCCTGCGCCATCGCGGGAACGGCGACGATAGCGGCCGCGGCCAGAAGGAGGGTTGCGAAACGCTTCATGTTACTTGCTCCCCTTCAGGACGAATTTCTGCATGCGCCAGGATTCGATTTCACCCGTGTAGATCACATCGGGGTCGCGGCAGTCGAACATGTGGACCACCTGGAAGCCCGGCGCCAGCTTGCCGGCATTGCCGAACTTGCCCAGCACCTTGCCGTCCAGCTCCATCTTGTAGATCTGCCCGGTGCGCGCCCAGCTTCCCGGCGGATTGCCGTTGGGATTGGCGTTGTTGGCGAACAGATACTGGTGCGGACCGTTCGAGATGCAGGCCGACCAGGCGCTGCCGACATTGTTGTAACTGGTCTTCCATTTCAGGTTGTTGTCCAACACCACATAACGGGCATTGCCGCGGTCGGCGACATAGACATTGCCTTCGCGGTCCACCTGCAATCCGTGCGGCAGATTGTATTCGTTATCGCCCTTGCCGACCTTCTCGCTGCCATTTTGCGCCAGGAAGCGGCCGTTCTTGTCATATTTG
>Ga0207683_10006371_pt1 | contig 10107 bp, 10 predicted proteins | sample KBSM73metaG_FD_184333 | JGI IMG/M metagenome (GOLD analysis project Ga0207683, IMG submission 184333) | Miscanthus rhizosphere microbial communities from Kellogg Biological Station, Michigan, USA - KBS M7-3 metaG (SPAdes) (version 2) | ecosystem: Host-associated > Plants > Roots > Rhizosphere >...
CAGAACAATACGGATCGCCGACATGCTCGCACCTCGTGATAGGATCGATGGTAATCATGGCTCCCTCGACGAACAAGGATTTCTGGCTCTCCTGCGGCCATCACCTGCTCGATCGCGACGCGGGCGGCGGGCTCATAGCGACTGACGAATTCCTCAAGGTCTATCTGGCGCGGCCCGAGCTCACCCCGCCGCCGGAGGCGTGCGTCGCCGAGCGCACGTTGCATGCGGCGCTCCTTGCCGAACCGCGCCGGGCGGTGTCGGCGGACCAGACCGCCGCAATCGCCGACTCCGATGCGCGCGAGAACTGGCAGGTGATGCTGGCGTTCCGCGACCACCTGACCGGGCATCGCACCATCGAGGCGGCCTATCTCGACATCATCCGCCGCGGCATCAAGGTCCCTCACCTTTTCATCAACCAGCTGGTGCACGTCATCCTGCGCAATGCCCTCGACGATTGCGACGACCCTTACGTGCTGCGCGCAGCCGAGCTATTGTTCCGGCCGCAACGCATGACGTTGCACGACGGCTCGCTGATCGCCGCCGACGAGGAAACAATTTCCGGCAAGAGCAATACGCCGGTGTCGCCGCTCGTCTCGATGCTCGGCATTCCGGCCGAGGCCGAGATCGACGTGATGAACGACGACAATGCCGAGCATTATTTCGAGCACAGCGACCAGTTCCACGCCGCCCTCGATCTCACCGGCGGCCGGCGCGGCTTGCAGGCGCTCAGCTCCGTCATCGCGCGCTGGGTCGAGCACCTGCTCGGCGTCGGCGTCGAGGTCGAGCCGCTCACCGAAATGCGCGAAGCGAAATTGAGCTGGTACGTCGGCCTCGACAGCGAAGGCACCAAGATCGGCGACGCGCTGTGGAACGGCGAGGAGCTCGACGAAGCGAGGCAAGCCCGCGTGGTCGGGCTGTTCCGGCTGACGTTTCGCAACCCCGACGTCGTGATGGACAAGGTGAAAGGTGAGCCGGTCTATCTGATCCTGGCGATGGACCACGACAAGGTGCTGCGCTTGAAGCCGCAGAATCTCATCACCGGCCTGCCGATCAAGCATCTGGAGGCGGTCACATGAGCGGCAGCCCGGTGGCCACCATTCCGGTCGGCGTCATCGTCGAGCGCGCCAAGGCCGCGAGCCGATGGATCGATTACATTTGGCGGCCGACCACGGCGCTGGCCGGCCAGCCGGACACGCCGCCGTGGACCTTGCTTGCCGATGATGGCGAGCGCGCGACATTCTATGCGGGGCCGGCGACGGTCGAACTGCATCGCACGGAGACTGCGAACTATCGCGACAACCTCGCAACCGGCTCGCCGTCGCTATGGGTGGTGCTCAGCGAAACCGGCGCGGAACCACCCTACGCGCTTTATCTCGTGACCGCCGATCCGGCCGAGGGCGAAGGCATGACGGCAGCCGGCAACAGCATCGTCGAGCCGGTGCCGATGCCGGACGTTGTTCGCGACACCATTGCGGCCTTCATCGCCGAGCACCATGTCGAGGAGGTGTTCGTGAAGCGCAAGCGCGATCGGGCGAATCCTGAATCGCTCGGCCGCCGCCCGCCCGCAACGCCAAGGGACGAGCGATGACGGACCGCGACGATTCCGCGAAAGGTTTTCTGGAGCGCTGGTCGCGCAAGAAGATCGATGCCGAGCGCGAGACCTCCGCGCCCGCCAAGGCGGATGCAACCGACGCTTCGCCCGCCGCCGAGGTCCGCTTGCCCGAGCGGGAAGCCAAGAATGACACCAAGAATCCGGACGAGGCTACGCCGAAACCAGAATTCGATCTGGCGAGCCTGCCGTCGCTCGACTCGATCACCGCCATCACCGACATCCGCGCCTTCCTCACACCAGGCGTTCCCGCGGACATTGCCCGTGCGGCCCTTCGACGCGCGTGGGCAGCCGATCCGGCGATCCGCGACTTCAAGGGACTCGCCGAGAACGACTGGGACTTCACCGATCCGACCGCCATGCCGGGGTTCGGCGCGCTGCCGCCGGGCACCGACATCAAGAAGATGCTGGCGCAGATTTTCGGCGACGGTGAAAAGCCGGCCGCAACCGACGCTGCCGAAGAAAACCCGGCCGCGCTAGAAGCCCCCGACATTGCGGAGCAAATCGCGCCACCGGAACCTCCCTCCGAAGAATCTTCCGCCGCTCGAGAGAAAGAAGAATCCAGCAAGCCAGAGATCACGACCAGTGGCCAACAGACCGTGCAAGCCGATTTTGTGCAGCGCGATACTAATACTGCGTCGCACAATAATAGTTCCAATGATGACTCAGAAGAGCCCAAGAATCGCCGCCAGCACGGCGGTGCATTGCCTCAGTAGAAAGTAGCATCCATAGCCTTCGGCTATTGACCCGCTGTTTGGTGGGCCAGTACCTTTACATTGAAATCATTTCAATCAGGCACTTGGATGCGCGACCCCGGCCTCGAAGAAGCGGTGCGCGCCGTCGGCGGCGTCAGTGAACTCGCGCGCCAAATCGGTATTTCACAGCCATCCGTATCCAACTGGACCCGCATTCCGGCCGAACGTGTGCTCATTGTTGAGGCAACGACCGGCGTCGACCGCAAAGTGCTGCGGCCCGACCTCTACGGACCACCGGAACAAAATCAGCAAATGACCGACGATGTCGCTGCCGCCCGCGCACAGGAGTATGCGCTCCTGGCCACGCTGCTGGTGCGCGCCCCGGATGCAAAACTGTTGGAAAAAGTCGCCAGCCTGCGCGGCGATGCGACGCCGCTCGGTGTTGCCCACGCCGCTCTCGCCCAGGCCGCCAACGAAACCACCGTCGAGCGGGTCGAGCGCGAGTACTTCAATTTGTTCATCGGACTCGGCCGCGGCGAATTGCTGCCCTACGCCTCCTACTATCTCACCGGCTTCCTGCACGAGCGTCCGCTGGCGCGGCTGCGCGCCGATCTCAGCCCCCTCGGTATCGAGCGCACCGAGGGCAATTGCGAGCCTGAAGATCACGCCGCAACCCTGTGCGAGATCATGGCGGGCATTCTCAGCGGCAGCCTGCCGGCGCCACAGGGCACCGACCAGCAGATTTTCGAGAAGCATTTGTCGCCCTGGATCGGGCGTTTCTTTGCCGATCTGGAGCGTGCCGAATCCGCCAATCTCTACCGCCGAATAGGAACCATCGGTCGGGTGTTCATAGAAGTAGAAACGGAAGCGTTTGCGCTGCCATCATGAGACGGCGCACGGACGAGATCCAAGGAGGAATGCGATGAAAGAGCAAGACAAAACGCAAAATAAAACCACGGTCGCCCGTCGTGACTTCCTTCGCGTGCTTGGCGCCGGCGCCGGTGTTGCGGCGACCGCCGCGGCGCCGCTTGCCACCATGGCCAAGGCCGACACCGAGAACAACGATGAAAAGCGGAAGGCCCGCTACAAGGAAACCGATCACGTGAAGGCGTTCTATCGCGTGAACCGGTATCCGGGCTGAGGGGACACGCACATGCTGATCAAGAGAACAGAACGCCAGGCACGCCGCGGCACGCTGGCCGACGCATTCGCCGGTCAAACGCAAGGCCATCTCGACCGCCGCACCTTCCTGCGCCGCTCCGGCCTCACCGTCGGCGGGCTCGCTGCCGTCGGTGCGCTGCCGCTCGCGACCGTCCGCAAGGCTGACGCCGCGGGATCGATGGCGATCTCCGGCGCCACCATCCGCAAGAACATCTGCACGCACTGCTCGGTGGGCTGCACCGTCATCGCCGAAGTCGCCAACGGCGTCTGGGTCGGCCAGGAGCCGGGCTGGGATTCGCCGATCAACCGCGGCTCGCACTGCGCCAAGGGCGCGGCGACCCGGGAGCTCGTGCACGGCGACCGCCGCCTGCGCTATCCAATGAAGCTCGTGAACGGGCAATGGACGCGCATCTCGTGGGACGTCGCGATCAATGAGATCGGCGACAAGCTGATGGAGATCCGCGGCAAGTCGGGCGCCGATTCGGTCTATTGGCTGGGTTCCGCCAAGTACACCAACGAAGGCTCTTATCTCAACCGCAAGCTCGCCGCGTTCTGGGGCACCAACAACTCCGACCACCAGGCGCGCATCTGCCATTCCACCACCGTCGCCGGCGTAGCCAACACCTGGGGCTACGGCGCGATGACGAACAGCTACACCGACATCCGCAACTCCAAGACCATGATCATCATGGGCGGCAACCCTGCCGAGGCGCATCCGGTCTCGCTGCAACACTTGCTGGAAGGCAAGGAGACGCAGCGCGCCAACATGATCGTCATCGATCCGCGCATGACCCGCACTGCGGCTCACGCGACGGAATACGTGCGCATTCGATCCGGCACCGACATTCCGGTGATATACGGAATGCTGTGGCACATCTTCAAGAACGGCTGGGAAGACAAGCAGTTCATCGAACAGCGCGTCTACGGCATGGACGACATCCGCAAGGAGGTCGACAAATACACGCCCGAAGAGGTCGAACGCATCTCCGGCGTACCGGGTGCGCAGCTCGAGCGTGTCGCGAAAATGTTCGCGACCGAAAAGCCGGCGACGCTGATCTGGTGCATGGGTGCCACCCAGCACACCGTCGGCACCGCCAACGTGCGGGCGTTCTGCATCGCGCTGCTGGCCACCGGCAACGTCGGGTCCTCCGGCACCGGCGCCAACATCTTCCGCGGCCACACCAACGTGCAGGGTGCGACCGACCTCGGCCTCGATATCGTGACCCTGCCGCTCTACTACGGCCTCGTTGAGGGCGCGTGGCGGCATTGGGCGCGGGTCTGGGAGGTTCCGTACGACTGGTTCGTCGGCCGCTTCGACAAGATCCCCGGCCCCGACGGCAAAGAAACCAACACGATGAACACGCCGGGCATCCCGTCGACCCGCTGGTTCGACGCCACGATGTACGACAAGAAAGACGTCAAGCAGAAGGACAACATCAAGGCGATGTTCGTCATGGGTCACGGCGGCAACACCGTGACGCGCATGCCGCAGGCGCAGAAGGGCATCGAGGCGCTCGACCTGCTGGTGGTCGCCGATCCGGTGCCGACCACCTGGGCGGCGCTGGCGCCGGCACGCAAGAACAACACATACCTCTTGCCGATCGCGACCAGCTACGAGACCGCCGGCTCGCGCACGTCGTCCAACCGCGCCATCCAGTGGGGCGAGCAGATCGTCAAGCCGATCTTCGAGTCCAAGGACGACAACGAGGTGATGTATCTCCTCGCCAAGAAGCTCGGCTTCGCCGACCAGATGTTCAAGAACATCAAGGTCGAGAACAACGTGCCAATCGCAGAGGACATCCTCCGCGAGATCAATCGCGGCGGCTGGTCGACCGGCTACTGCGGCCAATCGCCCGAGCGGCTGAAGTCGCATATGGCGAATCAAAAAGACTTCGACATGCTGACGCAGAAGGCCACGACCGGCCCGAACAAGGGCGACTACTACGGCCTGCCGTGGCCGTGCTGGGGCACGCCGGAGTTCAGGCACCCCGGCACGCCGCTGCTCTACAACACCAACCTTTCGATCAAGGAAGGTGGCGGCACCTTCCGCGCCCGCTTCGGCGTGGAGCGCGAGGAAACGCTCCCCGACGGCAGCAAGCGCAAGGTCAGCTTGCTCGGCAACGGCTATTACTCGAAGGATTCCGAGATCAAGGACGGCTACCCGGAGTTCACGCTGGGCGTGCTGAAAAAGCTCGGCTGGGACAAGGATTTGACCGAGGCCGAACTGGCGGTGATCAACAAAGTCAATCCGACCACGCCGGACGCGGTGTCCTGGTCGATCGATCTGTCGGGCGGCATCCAGCGCGTCGCCATCGAGCACGGCTGTGTTCCTTACGGCAACGGCAAAGCGCGCGCCAACGCGTTCGGCCTACCCGACGCCATCCCGACGCATCGCGAGCCGATCTACACACCGAAACCCGAGCTCGTCGCCAAATATCCGACGCTGCCGAACGCCGTGCAGTTCCGGGTGCCGAATGTCGGCTTCGACGTGCAGAAGGCGGCGGTCGACAAGGGCATCGCCAAGAACTTCCCGCTCATTCTCACCTCCGGCCGTCTGGTGGAATACGAAGGCGGCGGCGAAGAGACGCGGTCCAACAAGTGGCTCGCCGAGTTGCAGCAGGACATGTTCATCGAGATCAACCCTGCGGACGCGAACGAGCGCGGCATCAAGGATGGCGGCTGGGTCTGGGTCACCGGCGCCGAACTCGACTCGAAGGCCCGCATGAAGGCGCTCGTCACCGAGCGGGTCGGCAAAGGCGTCACCTGGTGCCCGTTCCACTTCGCCGGCTGGTTCCAGGGCGTCGATCAGCGCGGCAACTATCCGAAGGGTACCGATCCGATCGTGCTGGGCGAGAGCGTCAACGGTCTGACGACCTACGGCTTCGACCCGGTCACCGGCATGCAAGAACCCAAGGCCACGCTCTGTCAGGTCAGAGCGGCATAAGGAGCAACGAACATGGCACGTATGAAATTCCTCTGCGACGCCGATCGTTGCATCGAATGCAACGCTTGCGTCACCGCCTGCAAGAACGAGCACGAGGTGCCGTGGGGCATCAACCGCCGGCGCGTCGTCACCATCAATGACGGCAAGCCCGGCGAGCGCTCAGTCTCGATGGCCTGCATGCACTGCACCGACGCGCCGTGCGCGGCGGTCTGCCCGGTGAACTGCTTCTACACCACCGCCGATGCGGTGGTGCTGCACTCCAAGGATCTCTGCATCGGCTGCGGCTATTGCTTCTACGCCTGCCCGTTCGGCGCGCCGCAATACCCCAAGGTCGGCAACTTCGGTTCGCGCGGCAAGATGGACAAGTGCACCTACTGCGCCGGTGGCCCGGAGACAGATGGCTCGCAGGCTGAGTACGACAAGTACGGCTCGAACCGCCTCGCCGAGGGCAAGCTGCCGCTGTGCGCCGAGATGTGCTCGACCAAGTCGCTGCTCGCGGGCGACGGCGAGATCATCGCGAAGATCTACAAGGAGCGCGTGGTCAAGCGCGGCTATGGCTCCGGGGCGTGGGGCTGGAAGACGGCCTACAAGGAAGCCATCGCGACTTGATGGTTGTCATGGCGGGCGGTGCCGCAGCAGGGAGGCTGCTGCATCGCCCGCAAACAAAAGCTTAGCGGGGCACAAGAACAAGGAGGCCGTGACATGGGCCGTCTTTTGGCAAAATGGCTTGCACAGGCACGTTTCATCGTCGGCGCACTGGCGCTCATGCTCATTGTCGCGGCGGCAACTCCGGTGCTGGCCCAGCAGCCATCCTCGGTCAATCCGACCGCGAGCTCGGTGAAAGAGGACCAGCTCTTTGGCGAGATGAACCGGATTTCCGGCCGCTGCAGTATTCCGGACCAGAAGGCCTGCACTATCGAGCAGCCGGCCGGCCGCGACTGGCGCGAGTTTCACCAGAAGACCCTGCCATGGATCGGCGCCATCGCCATTATCGGCATGCTGGCGCTCCTGGTGATCTTCTACCTCGTGCGCGGCATGGTTCTCATCAAGGCCGGGCGCTCGGGCCGCACCATCGTGCGCTTCACGGCGGTCGAGCGGTTCATCCATTGGATGACGGCGACCTGCTTCATTGTGCTGGCGGTCACCGGCGTGAACGTGACTTTCGGCAAGGAACTGTTGCTGCCACTGATCGGGCCCGAAGCGTTCAGCGCATGGGCGCAGTGGGCCAAATATGCCCATAATTATCTGAGCTTCCCGTTCACCATCGGCGTCGTCCTCATCCTGCTGATTTGGATCGCCGGAAATATTCCGAACGCGGTGGACGTGGAATGGCTCAAGCGCGGCGGCGGCATCGTCGGCAATGACGACCCGCCGGCGTATCGATTCAACGGCGGACAGAAGGCGATCTACTGGATCGTGGTGCTGGGCGGCGGCGCGGCCGCCGTGAGCGGCTATCTGCTGATGTTCCCGTTCTATGGAACGGGTATCGCGGGCATGCAGCTGGCTCAGATCGTCCACGGCACCGTGGCGGTGCTGTTCGTCGCTGCCATGCTGGCGCACATCTACATCGGCACCATCGGCATGGAAGGCGCCTTCGAGGCCATGGGCACCGGCGAGGTCGACGTGAATTGGGCTAGGCAGCACCATAGTCTGTGGCTCGAAGAGGAGCAGGCCAGGACCGGCCCGAACGAATCCGAAAGCCAGCGCCGCGCCCGCGCCGCCGCAACGCCGGCCGAATAAAGCTCATAAAGGTCTCACCCAAGGACGCCCGGCGGTCATCCGCCGGGCGTTTTTGCTATAAGCAGCCGATGACAGAGCCCATGCGTATCATCGGACTCGCCGGCTGGAGCGGCTCGGGCAAGACCACGCTGGTCACCAAGGCGCTGCCGCGCCTGATCGCGCGCGGCTGCCGGGTGTCCACGATCAAGCACGCACATCATGGCTTCGACCTCGACCAGCCGGGCAAGGACTCGTTCATGCACCGCACCGCCGGCGCGACCGAGGTGGTGATCAGCTCGGCCAAGCGCTTCGCCATCCTGCACGAGCTGCGCGACGACCCGGAATGGGACCTGCCCGATCTGCTCGCCAAACTCGCCCCGGTCGATCTCGTGCTGGTCGAAGGCTTCAAGCGTGATCCGTTTCCCAAGCTCGAAATTCATCGCGTTGCCAACGGCAAGCCGCTGCTTCAGCCGGCCGACCCCCATATCATCGCCATCGCCTGCGACACGCCGCTGCCCGACGCCGCAGTACCGGTGATCGATCTGAACGACATCGAAGGTATCGTCGACGTCCTGCTCAAGCACGCCGTGCCATTACAAAAGGCCGCGGCCGCCATGCAGAGGGCGTGATGGCGCAGCTCACCGACGACTGCTTTGCCTTCTCCGGCCCGCTGTTGCCGATCGCCGACATGGAACGGATGATCGCCGAGCGCGTGCAGCCGGTGAGCGAGGGCGAAGGCGTGCCGCTCGCGGCGGCGCGCGGTCGCGTGCTCGCGGCCGATATCATCGCGCCGCTCGATCTGCCGCCGTTCGACAATTCGGCCGTCGATGGCTATGCGGTGCGGCACCGCGATCTCGACGCCAAGGCCGAGACCAGGCTCACGATCGGCGGACGGCTGACAGCCGGCAGCGCCGGCTTAAAGCCGATTGGCGCGGGCGAGGCGGTCCGCATTTTCACCGGTGCACCGATGCCGGACGGCGCCGACACCGTGTTCATGCAGGAGGACGTGCGCACCGAAGCTGGCGCGGTCATCGTTCCGGCGGGGCTCAAGTCCGGCGCCAACCGCAGACTGGCCGGCGAAGACGTGCGCAAAGGCTCGGTCGTGCTGCCGGCCGGCCGGCGGCTCGCCGCGCCGGACGTGGCGCTCGCCGCCGCGATCGGCCTGACGAACCTCGAGGTGCGGCGGCGGATCCGCGTCGCGCTGTTCTCAACCGGCGACGAGATCGTCGAGCCGGGCAGCGCACGCCCTGCGGCGGCGCTCTACGACGCCAACCGCACTCTGCTCGACGGCATGCTCGACCGGCTCGGCGCCAAGGTGACCGATTTCGGCATCATCAAGGACGACCCCATCGCGCTGGAACAGGCGATCGCCGCCGCCGCGCGCGATCACGATCTGGTGCTGACCTCGGGCGGCGTCTCGACCGGCGAAGCCGATCATGTGCGGAGCGCCGTGGAAAAAATCGGCCGTCTGGTGTTCTGGCGCGTCGCCATCAAGCCGGGCCGGCCGGTGGCGATGGGGGTAATCCGCGGATCGAGCGCCGAACAGGGTGCGGCGTTCGTCGGCCTGCCCGGCAATCCGGTGGCGGCGTTCGTGACCTTCGCCCGCGTGGTGCGTCCGCTGTTTCTGCGGCTTGCCGGCGCGCTGCCCGAGCCGCTCACGGCGCTGCCGGTGCGGCTCGCGTTTGCCTATAAGAAGAAGATCGGACGGCGCGAATACGTGCGCGTCGCGCTACGCGCCGGAGCCGACGGAATCATCGAGGCATTCAAGCATCCGCAGGAGGGCGCGGGCGTCATCACCTCGCTCACCGAAACTGACGGGCTCGCCGAGCTTTCCGAAGACACGACGACGGTCGAGCCGGGCTCGACCGTCGGATTTCTCTCGTATGCGACGCTGATGGGCTAGGCGGACGCGATCAGATCCGCGCGCCGGTCGTTGCAAACGCCTCGTCGACCGGCTTGTTGACGCGGTCGAGCACGAC
>Ga0207683_10006373_pt1 | contig 10105 bp, 8 predicted proteins | sample KBSM73metaG_FD_184333 | JGI IMG/M metagenome (GOLD analysis project Ga0207683, IMG submission 184333) | Miscanthus rhizosphere microbial communities from Kellogg Biological Station, Michigan, USA - KBS M7-3 metaG (SPAdes) (version 2) | ecosystem: Host-associated > Plants > Roots > Rhizosphere >...
CCCCTGCCCCGCGGAGGCGGACTCCCGCTGTCGCCGACCCGAAGTCGGTTCGCTCACGTTCTCGAGTTCGGCTTCCGACATGATGTTTCTCCCGATGAGAGCGAAAGCCTGAGAGCCTAACTCAGCCGCCCCGGGGCCCGATCAGGCGGCCGAGCCCTGCGACACGCGCTGGATCATCTCCTCGAGCGCCTGGATGTGCCGGAGCTGTGCGGGGAGCAGCGCATCCTGGACGAGGCGGCGGCTCTCCACGTCGAGCTCGGAGAGGGCGTCGCGATAGTCGCGCAGCCCGTGCTCCTCCCCCTCCCGCAGCGCCTTGAGCGCGGTGGCGTCCCCGAACAGCCGCGCGGTCCCCTCCACCGCCTGGACGAGGGTGCCCCAGACCCGCGCGGAGTCGTCGGGGTCGCCTCCGAGGGTGCGCACCCGGGCCCGCAGATCCTGCGCGTGCTCGCCGTGCTCCTGGGCAATTCGCCTCAGCTCCGCCGCCTCGTCACCGAAATGGTCGCCGAGCTTGCGGAGAGCCTGATCGTACGTCTGGACCGCCGAGATCTCGCCGCGCAGCAAGGAGTTGAGCTGCTCGACCGCCCGGTCGCTGATTGTCACGGATTCTTGAGACATGGATCCTCCCGGAATTCCTGGTTCCGGACGAGGGCGTTCAAGAACCGTGCCGTCGAGTCCTCCGCGGCAGGGGCGCCGTCGTCGTCTCCGCGGCGGCGGCGGCCTGGCCGTGACGGGATCCTTCGCCGCCGGGGGGAAGCATGTCGGTGGTCTCCTCCACCTCGGGCGCCCGCGCGGCCGGGACGCCCGTCGTCGCTTCGGCGATCTGATCGAGGGGGATCTTGGGGGTCCGATCGCCGTAAAGCAGGCCCGTCTGCTCCTGATACGTGTCGGCAAACTGCGTGTAGCAGAAGCCGGCGAACAGGTCGACCGAGCGCACCGCCTCGAGCAGCCGGCGGTAGCGCGCCGCGAACTCCTCCGAGGAGGAGACGCGCGAGTAGCCCCAGGCCCGGGTGTCCTCCTGAGGCAGCGCGAGCCCGCCGAACTCGGTGAGCATCACCGGGCGGTCCGTCTCGCCCTCGAGCACCAGCAGCCGTCCGCCGGGCCGCGCGCGGCGCAGCAGCTTCGGGAGCTGCTCCTCGGTGCGGTAGCGGTGCGCGATCCGCGCCGGATCCCCGTCGTAGTCGTGGATGCCGATGATGTCGGTGGCCACGCTCTCCCAGCCGTCGTTTCCGATCACGGGGCGCGAGGAGTCGAGCGTCTTGGTCAGATGGTAGAGAGCCTGCACGTAGTGCCGCTCCGCGGCGCTGTTGGGCAGGTTCGGAACTCCCCACGACTCGTTGAACGGAACCCACGCGACGATGCAGGGGTGGCTGTAGTCCCTCTCGACGGCGGACTGCCACTCGCGCGTGACGCGCTCGATCGAACGGCGCGTGAATCGATACGCGCTCGGCATCTCCTCCCAGACGAGGAGGCCGAGGCGGTCCGCCCAGTAGAGGTAGCGCGGCGCCTCGATCTTCTGGTGCTTGCGCACGCCGTTGAAGCCCATCCGGCGCGCGAGCTCGACGTCGAACCGCAGCGCGTCGTCCGACGGAGGGGTCGCGCCCGTGCCCGGCCAGTAGCCCTGGTCGAGGACCATCCGCAGCGGATACGGCCGGCCGTTGAGGAGGAACCGATCGCCCTGGACGCCGACCGATCGAAGCGCCGTGTAGCTGTGGACCGAGTCGACGAGCTCGCCGCGGTCGGCCCAGAGGTCGAGCTGCGCGTCGATCAGCATCGGGTTGCTCGGGCTCCAGAGCAGCTCGTTGCGGAAGTCGTCGACTCCCGGGTCCGAAAGCGCGATGCGGCGGTGGACCTCGCCTCCGAGCACGCGATAGCTGTCGTCCGCGATGACTCGGTCGCCGGCGATGAGCTTGAGCGAGAGCCAGAAGCCCGCGCGGCGCATCCCGCCGAGCTCGGCCTCGAAGTCGATCTCCCACCGCTCGAGGTTCGGGGTCCACCGCAGGCGCCGCAGCCAGGAGCGCGGGACCCGCTCGACCCAGACGGTCTGCCAGATGCCGCTCGTGCGCGGATACCAGATCGAGTGCGACTCGAGCTTCCAGTCCTGCTTGCCGCGAGGCTTCGTCAGATCCGTCGGCTCGTCCTGCGCGCGGACGACGACTTCCTGCTCGAGCTGCGGGAGAAGGAAGCGGGTGACGTCCACCGAGAACGGCGTGTAGCCGCCCTCGTGGCGCGCGACGGGAAGGCCGTTGACCCAGACGGTCGCGGAATAGTCGACCGCGCCGAAACGGAGGAAGAGTCGGTCGCCGTCGGTGAGCGGGGGCGCCTCGAACGTCCTCCGGTACCAGCACGCCCGGTAGAAACCGCTTTCCCCGATGCCGCTCGCCGTGGTCTCCGGCGCGAAGGGAACGCGGATCTTCGCGTCCCAGGAGACGTGCGCCGGGACGCGCCAGCGGGTGTCGGGATCGAGGGCGAAGTCCCAGATGCCATCCAGGCAGACCCAGTCCGCACGCCGAAGCTGGGGCCGCGGGTAGCCCTGATCCGTCACTGGACCTCAGTCTCGTCAAGGCAGGAAGAGAGGTCAAGACGAATCGAGAATTCAGAATCGGGGATCGAGAATTCGTGACGTCGGCCGCTCCACCGCTCCCTCTCGACGCCCCACGCTCCACTCTCTATCGCCTCTCAATCCCAACGTTCACGGGGCTTTACCCTTGGTACGAGTATTGCTCTAGCCGACGTCGCGGCGCTCCGCGCCGACCGTTTCGAAAAGCGATTCTGTTTTCGAGTGGAAAAAAAGGAAACCGACCATGAAGTCGAAGTCTGTCTCGAAGATCACCCAGCGCGCACCGCGGGCGGCGGAAGAGCGCACGACTCGCACGGTTGCACCGCGCGCCATCGCGTTCCCCGAGCGCGCCGCGCCGGAATCCGCCCGCTTCCCGATCGTCGTTCACAGCCACCTCCGGTGGTCGTTCGTCTGGCAGCGGCCGCAGCAGACGCAGTCGCGGCTCGCCGCGCGACACCCGGTTCTTTTCGTCGAGGAGCCGTCGCGCTCGACCGATTCCGACGTGGATCGCCTGCGTCTGCGCGAGGCGATGCCGAACGTCACCATCGCCGAGCCGTGCCTGTCCGAGCGTGTCGAGACGAGCCGGACCGACGAGGCCCGCGTCGCGACACTGCTCCGCGAGGCGCTGCCGGCGGCCGTTCGGGCGAAGTTCGCGCGAGCCGCCCACTGGCTCTACACGCCGCTGATGATGGGGCAGATCGACGCCTTCCCCGATCCGCTCGCGGTCGTGTACGACTGCATGGACGAGCTCGCCAAGTTCGACTTCGCCTCTCCCGAGATTCCCGAGCGCGAGCGCGAGCTCATCCGGCGCGCAGACCTGGTCTTCACGGGCGGGTATGAGCTCTACCTCTCCAAGCGCGCGCTCCACCCTCGCGTCCGATTCTTCGGGTGCGGCGTCGACTTCAACCATTTCCGCGCCGCGGCCTCGGCGCAGCCCCCCGCCGATCTCATGGCGATCCCGGGACCGCGGCTGGGCTACATCGGCGTCATCGACGAGCGCCTCGACTACGACCTCATCGCGCGAGTGGCCGAGTCGCGGCCCGAGTGCTCCGTCGTGATGATCGGTCCGGTCATCAAGGTCGACCCGGCCAGGCTGCCGCGCGCGGCGAACATCCACTACCTGGGAGCACGTCCCTACGAGGAGCTCCCGGCGTACCTGTCCGGTTTCTCCGTCTGCCTGATGCCGTTCGCCATGAACGAGGCGAGCGCGTTCATCAACCCGACGAAGACGCTGGAGTACCTGGCCACGGGCAAACCGGTGGTCTCGACTCCGGTGCGGGACGTCGTGCGGCTCTTCTCGGAGGTCGTCACGATCGCCGAGGTCGCCGCCTTCCCCGACGCGGTGGCGTCGGTCCTCGCGTCGGGCGCGCGCAATCCCGCGCGCTCGGTCGAGGTCTCGCGCGGCGCGTCCTGGGAGCGGATCGTCGGCGAGATGGAGCTGCTCGTCGCGCGCATCGTCCAGCAGCGCATCGCGGAGCGCCGCACGGAGCAGCACAGCTGGAGCCGCCCCGTCCCGGATTCCTCGTCCTCGCGGCGGCCCGCCGCGGCAGGCGCCTGACGCGATGAAGCGCATCCTCATCATCGGCGCCGGGCCGACGGGGCTCGGCGCGGCGTACCGCCTCCAGGAGCTGGGCTACTCGAACTTCGAAGTCCTCGAGGGAAACCAGGGCCCGGGCGGCCTCGCGTCCAGCGAGAGGAGCGCGAACGGGTTCGTCTACGACATCGGCGGCCACGTTCTCTTCTCGCACTTCCGCTACTTCGACGAGCTGTTCGACCGGATGCTCGGGCCGAACTACCAGGAGCTGCAGCGCGAGGCGTGGGTCTGGATGATGGGCCGCTTCCTTCCCTACCCGTTCCAGAACAACGTCCGCGAGCTCCCGCGCGAGGCGGTCCTCCGCTGCGTCCTCGGAGTGCTCGAGGCGCAGCGCGCCGGGAAGAAGGACTTCGCGAACTTCGAGGAGCTCATCCACGGGGTGTTCGGCGAGGGCATCGCCGAGTACTTCATGATGCCGTACAACTTCAAGGTGTGGGCGCATCCACCGTCGATGATGGGTACGCGCTGGATCGGAGAGCGCGTCCCCGTCGTCGACCTGAAGCGGATGCTCACGAACGTCATCCTCGACAAGCCGGACGTCTCCTGGGGCCCGAACAACACCTTCAAGTACCCGCGGTACGGCGGCACGGGCGGGCTCTTCCAGGCGATCGCGATGCGGGTGGCGGACAAGATCCGCTACGGCGCGCGCGTCGTCTCGGTGGACGCCCGGCGGCGCCAGGTCCGGCTCGAGAACGGCGGACGCGAGGACTACGACGCGCTCATCAACACCGCGCCGCTGGACCGGCTCGTCGGGGCGATGCCCGATGCGCCCCCGGCGGTGCGCGAGGCCGCGACGCACCTGCTGCACTCCGGCAGCGCGATCGTCGGCGTCGGCGTCAACCAGCCGAGCCCCACGACGAAGTGCTGGATGTATTTCCCCGAGGCGGACGCCCCGTTCTACCGCGTCACGTACCTCTCGAACTACTCCCCCGAGGTCGTCCCCGACGCCTCGCGGCAGTACTCGCTGCTCGCGGAGGTCTCCCGCTCGGCGTACAAGCCGGTGAACATGGAGACCGTCGTCGACGAGGTCCTCGACGGCTTCGTCTCGACGAAGCTCCTCTCGGAAGCCGACCGCCGCGATGTCGTGGACACGCACCTCATCCGTCGCGACTACACGTACCCCATCCCCTCGATCCGCCGCGACGAGGCACTCTCCGTCATCCAGCCTCACCTCGAGAGCCGCGAGATCTACTCCCGCGGACGCTTCGGCGCGTGGAAGTACGAGATCGGCAACATGGACCACTCGGTCCAGATGGGAGCCGAGATCGCCGAGCGCCTCGTCCACGGGCGGCCCGAGGAGTGCTGGAACGACGTCATCAAGCCGAAGGCGGAGCAGGACCTGGGGCTGCTCGCGGCGGGAGAGGGAGAGCTGGAGGCCGCGAGCTAGAGGGAGGTGAGAATCGAGAATCGGAAAACTCTCGACTTCGCTCTCTTCGCTCTCAGCTCATTTCCTCTCTTTCCCTCCCGCCTTCCTCGACTTCTCGGTTTCCTCGTCGATCGTGAACGCGGCGCGGTCGAGCGCCGCCTCTTCCTCCGGCGGGAGCGCTTCTCCCATCGCAGCCCCGAGCTCCGCCGGAGCCTCGCCTTCCGCGAACGCCTGCCGCTGGCGCGTCAACTCCGCCGCGAGCGGCTCGTAGACGGGCCGCCGGCCCGAGTCGTCGGCGTAGCCCCACAGACCGTTGGGGCAGTGCCGGTCGTCTTCCCAACCGGGATGGTCCACGATCGGATAGAGGCAGACCGCCTCGAGCTCGACTCCCATCGCGCGCGCCGCGAGGGCCTCGCGCCCGATGTAGCGGAGCCAGTCCGGCCGCGCCTCGGCCTCGATGCCGGTCTCCGCGATGATGACGGGCCTCCGATATCGGCGGTGCAGCTCGCGGAGCATGTAGCGCAGCGGCAGGTGCTGCGGATGCGAGGGCGGCAGCATCTTGCCGTTGTGGATCCACTGATTGTGGACGTAGTAGTCCACTCCGACGACGTCGAGGTACTCCGGGCGTCCGCCGAGCTCGGGCCGGATGCGGCCCGCGATCATGTCCCACGCGGCGTACTGCGACAGCCGGTACAGCTCCGCCTGCAGCCGGTCCTCCGGGCGCGTCGGGTCGGCGATGATGTTGATGATCGGATCGGAGTGGACGAAGCGCGCGCTCCTCGCGACGGCTCGTATCTCCCGGCACGCCGCGATCGCCGCGCGGACGAGCTGCTCCTTGAGCTCGTCGCCGCGCCGCGTCGCGAACGGGTTGAAGAACCCCTTCTCGCCGCCCGCGAACGACAGGAACGAGATCTCGTTGACCGGCGTCACGATGAGGCGCGAGTCGGACTCGCGGCCCCAGAGGACGGCGAAGGCGTGCGCGTAGGCCGCGAAGCGCTCGACGAACTCCTCGCTGAACGGGTCGACCCCGTCGGGCCAGCCGAAGTGCAGGAGGTCCCACGAGACCTCGACCCCGGAGCGTCGCGCCCCGGCGATGAGCGGGAGCACGGGCGACCAGTCGTAGCGGCGCGTTCCGCGGTCCACGAGGTGCCAGCGGACTCCGTCGCGGGCGCCGAGGATCCCCATCTCCGCGAGGCGCTCGTAGTCCTGACGCGCGAAGCGGTCGTGCCGCGTGGACGCGATCAGGTCGAGCCGGCGTCCGTCGCGGCGAACGTGCGTGGAGCACTCGAATCCGCCCATGAAATCGCTGCCGAACAGCCGGCGGCTTCTCGCGGACTTCCTCCCCGGCTTCTTTGCGGGCTTCTTCGCCGGCGCTCGGCGTTCGCGGCGTCGGCCGCTCGGGGATCTCTTCATCGTTTCTTCGTTTCTTCGCTTCTTCCTCTACCGGAACGAGTTTTGCAAGAACGATGCGCGCCAGGAATCGAATCGGGCGACCCATATTTCCAATCCAGGAGGTTTGAACCGTGGATTACCAACGGCAGTTCGGGCGTCGAGACGAGGAAGAGGAAGGACGACGCGGTGGTCGCGGCCGGGAGTCCGAGTCCGGTCGCGGCGAATTCGACCGCGGAGGACAGGGCGGCGGCTACGGCAACAGCCAGGACCAGGGCTTTGGCTCGGTCTACGGACAGGGCCGCGGCTCCCAGAGCTCCTGGCGGCCGGGCGGCGGCAGTGAGCGCGATTTCGGCATGGGGTCCGAGTATGGCTCCGGCAGCGGGTCCGGCAGCTACGGCGGCACGCGCGGGTCCGGCGGCGGCTCCGAGAGCGGGGGCGGCTACGGAGAGGGATACCGGCGCTACGGCGAGAATTACGGCCGCGGTCCGGAGGGCAACGATCAGTCGCAGTCGCAGTGGGGCTCGTCGGGCTCGTCTCGTGGCGGCTCGAGCTACGGCTCCCAGGGCGGCCGCGGTTTCGGCGGCGGCTCACAGGGCGGCGGTTCCCAGTGGAGCGGCGAGTCCCAGCGCGGCGGCGGCCAACAGTGGGGCGGCGAGTCCCAGCGCGGCGGCTCCGGCTATGGCTCGCAGAGCGGATCGGGATTCGGCGGCGGTTCGTCCGGGAGGCCGGGCGGCTCCGGCTTCGAGGGCGCGGATCGCAGCCAGCAGAGCTGGGGCGGTCAATACGGCTACGGCTACGGCGGCGGAGGCGGACAGCAGGTTGGCGGCTCGACGGGCCGCGGCCGCTTCGCCGGGCGCGGGCCGAAGGGCTACCAGCGCTCCGACGACCGCATCCAGGAAGAGATCAGCGATCGGCTCGAGGAGCATGGCGACATCGATGCTTCCGAGATCACCCTGATGGTCACGCAGGGCGAGGTCACCCTCGAGGGAACGGTCGAGGACCGCTGGATGAAGCGGATGGCCGAGGATCTCGCGGAGGAGTGCTCCGGCGTGAAGCAGGTGCACAACCGTCTGCGCATCAAGGGCCGCGGCGGCCGCGAGGAAGGCTCCGGTGGGAGCACGGGCACCGGGGCGACGGGTCTCGACTCGGGGACCGGCGGCGGGCAGGGCGCCATGCGCTCCGGCTCGTCGTCTCCGTCCGGTTCCCAGGGTGGGGTGGGCTCGCAGACGCAGGGAGCGTCGGGCTCGTCCGCGCTGTCCGGATCGGCGCCGGGAACCGGCTCGTCGACGGGCGGCGCCGGCGGCGCGACGGGAACCGGCTCGGCCGGGGCTTCCGGCTCGTCGAGCTCCTCCGAGAAGAGCTCCTCCCGGTCTCAGAAGTCCTGAACTCGGGTCGCGGTGATGATGACGAAGGCGCCCCGGTGAACCCGGGGCGCCTTTCCTTTTGAGACGCGATGCGGGGCTTCGAGGAGGAGAGAACACACACATTAGCCGCCGCTAATATGTTCCGGCCACCTCACGCGCGGGCGGATCGCCCGCGCCGGGATGGCTTCCGCTCGCGGACTCGACGACTCGATTACGGGACCGGAGTCGGCTGCACCGATCCCGAGTCGCCCGTTCCCGGAGTCCGCGCCGTCGCGCCGGAGCCCGGCCGCGGAGTGCGGTAGGTCCCCCCGGTCCCGCCCGCGCCCGGGGTCATCGTGGTCGACGCGCCCGGAGTCCCCGAGGACATCTGCCCGCCCGCAACGCCCGACGTGTAACCGGACGTCGAGCCCACCGCGGCCGAGCCGCTTCCGGTGCCGGTCACGCTCGAGCCGGTCATGCCGCTCGGGCTGCCGGTCCCCGCCGAGCCCGCGGAGGGAGACGTCGAGCCGGTCGAACCGGGGCTCGTCATCCCGCTCGTGCCCGTTCCCGTCGTTCCCGTCGTTCGCGTCGTTCCCGTCGTTCCACTCATTCCGGAGGCTCCGGTGCTCCCGGTTCCCGTCGCTCCCGCGGATCCGCTCGAGATGCTCGTCACTCGGTGCTTGCCGGTGCTGTCCGTCATCGACATCACGGTCACGGCATCTCCCGGCTTCGGCGTGCCGTCCACGCGCGCGCTGTCGTCGAGCTTGAGCGAGTGGGCCTTTCCGTCGGCGCCGGTGATGACCAGCTTCTTGCCCGCCTTGTACGACTGGACGGTCCCGGTCATCGTCTGCATCTGCCCGGGCTGCACGGACATGCTCTGGGTCGAGGTGCTGGACTCCCCGGTCGGCGCCGGGCTCTGAGTGCTTGACGTCATCCCCGAACTGTTCGATTGAGTCTGCGCGACCGCCGTCGTGCCGGCGAATACCGCCGTCCCGGCCAGTGCAAACCACACGTTCTTTTTCATACTCATTCCCACTCCTGTGAACGCGGCTCCGAATTGGGCCGCCCACGGGAGCGGAGATACAAGTTCCGTGCCCCAGGCAGCGGAGGACGCCTCCCCTCGGGAATGCGTCCTCCGCTCGTCCTGGTCATCCCGCGTTTCGGGCCGTCACCTCGGGTTCGGTGTCGGCTGCGCGGGGGGCGCGGGCGCCGGCGCCGGCTTCGAGCGATCCTCGCCGGAGGTCGACGTCGCGCTCGTGCTCGTCGAGGCTCCGTCCGGAGCGCCCGAGGTCGCCCCGGTGCCGGTCGCGACACTCGACACCCGCGGCTTGCCCTCGCTGTCGGTCATCCACGTGACCGTCACGGAGTCGCCCGGATTCGGAGCCGTCTCCACGCGCGCGCTCTCGTCGAGCTTGAGCGAGTGGTTCTTGCCATCGGCGTCGGTGACGACGATCTTCTTCCCGGCCTTGTACGATTTGACCGTGCCGCTCAGAGTCTGCGTCTCGCCGGGCTGAGCGGTCGCCGCCTGTGCCTGCGCCGCGGCGCGTCGGGCCCGCAACTGATCCTCGGGGCTCGAGCTCGGGTTCGACTGGCTCTGCGCGAGCGCGGTGGCCGCGGCGAAGGTCCCCGAGGCCAGCGCGAGCATCATCTTCCTCGTCATATTCATCTCTCCTCTCGCCTCTCGAAGCGGCCCCGAATTGGGCCGTCTCCCTTTCGAGATACAAGATCTGTGCCCCGCGCCGACGGATTTGCGCGCCGAGGCTCCGCTCCGCCCGGTCAGGATTTCGTGTGTGCGGCGGACCGAGAGAGCTGCTCGTCGAACCCGGGCAGGATCGCGCGGAAGAACGCGTTCT
>Ga0207683_10006375_pt1 | contig 10104 bp, 10 predicted proteins | sample KBSM73metaG_FD_184333 | JGI IMG/M metagenome (GOLD analysis project Ga0207683, IMG submission 184333) | Miscanthus rhizosphere microbial communities from Kellogg Biological Station, Michigan, USA - KBS M7-3 metaG (SPAdes) (version 2) | ecosystem: Host-associated > Plants > Roots > Rhizosphere >...
CCTCGTTTAAGCAAGATGTCGCGCGTATCTCTTCAAGTCCGGCAAACCAGTCGGACGACTCACCGGAGCCGGCACTCGCATTGACAAGGGCGCGTCCTTTGCGGCCCCGTTCCATGGACGCGAGTCGCGCAACTTTGAGCTTCTGAAGCTCTCCAAGCGCCGTCTGCAAAATCACCTGGGCTTGTTCTTCTTCCAGCTTCCGAATGCGGAGCAGTTGGGAGAGTGTTGATTTGCCAGACACGGACTAGATCTCCTGCGCGAGAATCGCCAGGCGGTGGAGGCAATCGGTAAATGCAACGCGCTCGCCGGTCCCTTGCATCATGAATGCGCGGATTGTTTCTCGTGCGCGAAGAGCGCGTTCCAGATCCGGGTCGGAGCCAGGCTTGTAGGCGCCAATCCGAACCAGATCTTCCGACCGGGCATAAACCGCCATCAGCCGCCGCACCAATGCAGACTGCTCGCGATGCCCGGGCTGCGTAACGGCCGGCATCAATCGGCTAATTGAATCAAGCAGGTCAATGGGAGGGTACCAGCCTTCGGCGGCCAAAGAACGCGAAAGAACGATGTGCCCATCGAGCAAGGACCGCACGGCATCTACCAGCGGATCTTGCTGGTCATCTCCTTCCATCAGAACCGTGTAAAAGGCGGTGATCGAACCAAGGCGGAATTGCCCTGCTCTTTCTACCAGTTTGGCGAGCCGCGTAAAAACGGAGGGCGTGTATCCCTTTGCCGTGGGCGGCTCTCCTGCGGCAAGGCCAATCTCTCTCGCGGCCATTGCAAATCGCGTCAACGAATCGAGCACCAGCAAGACGTTCTTTCCCTGTGCGGCAAAATATTCGGCGACGGTGGTTGCCGAGAGCGCCGCCCTCATGCGCATGAGGGGCGACTGGTCCGAAGTCGATACCAATACCGCCGATCGCGCGCGGCCCTTTTCTCCAAGAGAATCTTCGAGAAACTCGCCTACTTCGCGGCCGCGCTCGCCCACCAAACCGACGACCGTCACGTCGGCGTCGGTGTTGCGTGTCATGATTCCGATCAGCGTACTCTTGCCCACTCCCGAGCCACCGAAGATTCCGATGCGCTGCCCTCGACCCACCGTGAGAAGTCCGTCGAGCGCTCGAATGCCCGTGCCAAGCGGAGTGCGAATCGGCACCCGGTCAAGAGGTGACCGTACCTTCCCATCCAAGGGAAGCTGTTCTGCGACACGAAGCGGGGCGCCACCGTCGATCGGTTCGGCGTCTGCGTTCAGAACTCTTCCCATCAGAGATCGATCAACCCCAATCTCGGGATGTACTCCGAGCGCCGCAACCTCGTCGCCGAACCGAATCCCTTCCGTGCTGTCGACGGGCATCGACAACACGTTCGATCCGTGGAAGCCAATGATTTCGGCGGCGTGTGGACGCCCAAATTGATCCAGGATTTCGCAGCACTCTCCAACCGATGCCAGCGGTCCGACCGACTCTATCGTCTGACCGAGCGACTCAACTACTCGCCCGCGCCAACGCCAGGGCTGCCCTCTCTGCAGTACGGAGAAGTAATGATCCAAATGCCTGCTCATCGCTCCGCCAACTGTTCCAATGGCTCTGGTGTCGCGGTTTGTCTCTGCGATTTGCCGCGGACTACGCGATCGAAGAACCCGCGTTCGATCTCGCCGAGTTGCGCTCTTATTCCTAGATCGACGGACCCCAGTTCCGTCTCAAGCGTGCAGTCGCCCAAACGCATATCCTCGCAGGCAAGGACAGTTGGCCGAAGAGAGAGATTTGGAATATGCTCCATTGCCTCGCACCAGAGATCGAGTTCGTCCTGCGGAACGCGAAGTCGGACCTGGGTTGCGTGAGATAGCTGACCGAGCGCCACTCGCACCGCCCCGGTCAGAAGCAGTGGATCCATTTGTGCCTCACGGCGCAAGATTCGCGCTGCAATGGCAAGAGCCAGTTCCACGACCTCCTGCTCCAAAGCCTGTAGAAGGCGGTCGCGCTCCCGCGAGAATTGCTCAGCGAGTTTGGCGACGTGCTCAACTCGCTTCTCGTCCTTCTTCGCTTCGGCTGCGACACTCGCATTGCGCTCTGCAAGGCGCCCCTCTTCTATGCCTCGCTCTCGACCCGACTCAAAACTCAAGCGCGAAATTTCGGCTAGGTTCCCTTCGGATTCTGGAAGCCTCTCTTTTCGATCTTGTGAGTCGCCGATAGGAACGGAGGGGGTCAGCAGGCTATCGCTGAGCGGGAGCGCTTGTGCAATATCACTCCAGTCGTGCCCAGAAGATTCCGGCTCGAAAGGATACTGAAAGACCTCTATCACCTCGTCTCGTCTCGCATTGCCGCGCAACATCATCAGATCACCTTGCGTCACTACGCCAGCATCTCGTCGCCGGTTTCGAGTTTGAGAATCACCTTGCCCTCAGATTCCAGCCGTCTCGCAAGGTTTAGGATTTCCTGTTGCGCCTGAGCGACTTCACGAGATCTGACGGGGCCCAGTACTTCCATGTCCTCCTTCAACATCTCAACCGCGCGGGAACTCATCGCCTTGAAGAACTGCGCTTTCAATTCATCATTGGCTCCACGCAGCGCGAGCGCCAATTGATGCTTGTCCGCACCCGAAACGATTTCGCGAATCGTCGCAGGCAGAACGGTAACCAGGTCTTCAAAGGTGAACATCAGATTTCGAATACTGAGTGCCAGTTCGGGCTGTCCTGCTTCGATGGCTTCAAGAATCTTTCTGGATTCCTCTGCATTGAGCTGGTTCATCAGGTCTGCAACTGCCTTGAAGCCTGAATAGCTCTTGCGCGCAGTGTCGCCGACGCTCTCAAGGCGACGGTGCAGAATATGAGCAACCTTTTGTGCCATCTCTGGTGAAAACTGCCGCATCTGTGCGAGGCGCTCAATCGTGACGACCTTGTGCTTTTCACTCAGGTTGTTTAATACCAGCGAGGCGCGCTTTGGATCCAGATGCGCAAGGACCAGTGCGATCGTCTGCGGATGCTCCAAGTCCAGGAGCTTGCCTAGTTGTTGAGGGTCTGTGCGCTGCAATTTGGCGAGATTTCCCTGTGCCGCCTCCCGCGAGTGTCTAACGAGCGTCAGCAGATCGTCGGCCCGCTCTTTGCCGAACGTCCCGACCAGTAGCCGGCTTGCATAATCCAAACCGCCGTGCACCACGTAGTTTTGTGTCTCGAGGAGCTGCCAAAACTCCTCCAGGATCTCGGCGGAAAGCTCGGGCGTAATCCCTCTGAGGTCGGCGAGTTCTTCTGTCAGCCTTTGCACATCGGATTCAGGAAGAGCTCGCAGAATCTCCTTGGCTAGATCTTCTCCAACAGCCACCAGAAGCACAGCGGCCTTGCGTACACCACTGATATTCGCTGAGACGCGAGGGTGCGATCCTCCGGAATCTCTTCCCTGCTCCGACACGGCTCTGGCCCTCCTCTCCACAGTGTTACTGGATGGTTGTTCTCGATCCAGCCCTGCTCCGTTGATTGTTGCTACTGCGAGTGAATCCAACTTTGCAGCAGACGTGAACTCTGCGTAGGCTCGCGCTTGAGATGTCCACTGACCTGTTCCAGAATCTCCTGGGCTCTCATGCGTTCCGGATCGGGCGGCAGCACAGGTGAACTGGCAATTTGTGCCGCTCCTGTCTGTGCGGGCAGGTCACGGATCGCGCTCTCTTGAGCGGCCTTGGTTCCTTTTGTCGTATCCGTCCGTGCATGCCGCAACGCTGGCCGCACTCCAAATCCAAGCACCACCAGCAGACTCAAAAACAGGGTGACGTACTTCACCACTGTCGGGGAGTGCTCTACAGTAGAAAGCATTTGCAGCGGCATCGAGGATGGCGGCGACGATCGATTTCCGTCGAAGGTCAGATTCTCTACGGTCAAGGTGTCTCCACGAGCTGAGTCGAATCCCACGGCTGCTTGAGCGAGCGATGTCAGATTGCGCAACTCATCTGCAGAACGAGGCTGCCACTGTGCAGGGACGCCCTTTGACGCAGGCTTGATCATTCGGTCGTTGACCACTATCGCGGCGGTGAGTCGATGCAACTTACCGGAACTTTCGACCACGTGACGAACGGTCTTCGACACACCATATGTGCCCGATTCAGTCTTGGAAGTCTGCGGCGTTGAACTCAGCCTAGGATAGACCGGCAGAGACTGAGAGTTCGGCGCATTTGAAGCTGTCCCGGGAACTCCCGCCGCCAGTGGTTGGGCGCCGCTCGATTGCTCGGTGCGCTGCATGGAGAGTGTGACCGACTGAGTCGGATCGTAGCTCTCCTTGGTTTCATCGTTTGTGTCAGTGCTGTAGTCCAGGGTGACTGAGGCTCGCACATTACCAACGCCAGTCACGGGCCCCAAGGTACTGATCAACTTCTCTTCGAGCGCCTGCTCCGCGCTCAGATGCGCGGCTTGTGCCGTCTTGGGCCCCAGTGGAAGGTGGCCGGCGGCGTCAACCAATACCACTTGATCTGCCGCGAGACCGTCCACGGCTGATGCGATCAGATTTCGAATTGCCTCGGACTCTCCCTCGGCGAGCGAACCGTGACGCAGTTTCAAAACGACGGATGCTTTTGCAGGACGATTTGCTTCGCGAAACAGCGAATCATGCGCCATCACAAGATGAACGCGAGCCGATTCAACGTCTGCCAGGGATCCAACCGTGTGTTCGAGTTCCCCTTCTAATGCGCGCTGGAAGTTTACCTGCTCGTCAAACTCTGAGCCCACCCAGTTCGGCTTGTCGAAGAGTTCAAATCCCATGCGCCCGCTCTTCAATCCGCCATTGGCGGCGGTGGCCAGCCGCGCCTTATCCAGGTTCGCAATGGGGACCCGAATCGTCATTCCGTTTGCAGAAACGTCAAAAGGAATCTGAGCCTGCGTAAGCACCTGGCTGATTTGACGGGCGTCTTCAGGATCGAGATTTGCGTAAAGGGTGCGCCAATCTGTGCGAAGGCTATACCAAAGGATTGTGCCAACCATTGCAGTGAGCATCAGCGCTGCGAACGCTGCCCAACCGCGCTGCGCAGGGACCATCGATGCCCACTGGATTCGCGCCCTCGTCCAAAGAGCCGACGCGCCGACGGCCATTTGTGCTGGCGCTCCGGTTGGTGGTCGCCGATCCAATTGCATCCCCGGGGTAGCCATGATCCTTTTATCTCCCCTTTGATACCAGCGGCTTCTTTGGTTCGCTCACTTCGTAGCGCTGGTTGACTTTCACCCGCATAAATTTAGAACTGCATTCCCATTACGCTTTGATATGCCTGCACCGCTTTGTTTCGAACCGCGAGCGCGAGTTCAAATGCCATGCTTGCCTTTTCGCTAGCGATCATCGCATGGTGGATGTCCACTCCGGATCCGGTCATGAGCCCTTCCACTGCCGTGCGGGCCTGGCTCTCAAGGGCGCTCACCTGGCCCAATGCGTCGCTGAAAAGTCCCGCAAACGGCGTAGCCGCGGTTCCGGGAGCGACTAAGGCCGTGCGTGCTCCGTTCATGTTGTCGACCAACCCGCCGGTGCGCGATATGGATCGGTCTACGGAAGAGATTGCATTCATCGCGGCTAACATTCATCCTCCCCTGAATCTACTGGTTCAATGCCTCTCTTCGCAGATATCAACTCGCGTATGTCGCTCAGGACTTAACGATCTCGAGCGCCGCTGTAATCATGCTTTTCTCTGCCTGCACTGCGGAGCTGTTAAGACCATAGGCGCGTGTTGCGCCCATCAGGTCCACCATTTCTGTGAGCGGATTGATGTCCGGATACGCAACGTATCCATCGGGGCCCGCGTCAGGATGCCCCGGATCGTACCTCTTCAGCGGAGGCGCGGAATCTTCGATGACCTGCGCGATATGAACCCCTGCCTCGATCATGTCTTCGGAATTTCCTCTGCCCAGTGGCAATGAAGTGCCGCGCGCCAGGGAGCTGGACGTTGACGCATCGGCGAACGAATTCATAAACGGCGAGTCGACACTGTTCGCCTCAAAAACCACATGCTGGCGGCGGTATGGCCCGCCTGATTCAGTCCGCGTTGACTCCGCGTTTGCCATGTTTGCCGCGACGACCTCTGCACGCATCCGTTCTGCCTGCATCGCCGATCCCGACGCTTCCATCAATCCGAATAAATTCACTGTTTCGCCTCCCCCATCTCAATCCACTCCGGCCGCCATGTTCCTATTTGTCGACGTGAATCGCGTTCAATATTCTTTCTTTGTCCAAATGCATGAGAGCAATGCCCGTCTTGAACTTCAATTGCGCTTCCGCCATTCGAAGTCCTTCGCGATCTATGGAGACGTTGTTGCCGTCCGGCCTGGAGATCAAGCCGTCGACTGCCTTCTCGTCCACAGGCCTTGGGGCTTCTCCTCTAGCCACACCTTCGAGAGCACGACGCATCTCATTCTCGAAGTTCATTCCGCGCGCCTGGTATCCGGGCGTATCGATGTTCGCCATATTTGCCGCTGTCAGCTTTGCCTCGCTGACTGCCAGGTCAAGATAGCGTTCCAATTGATTGCTTAACTGCGTTTCTATCTGCACGACAACTCCTCCGATCGTCTGTTTCAGTTCAATGGCAAGCCGAAATCTATCTCCTGGGTAGTAAGCACCGGCTCGGCCCCCGCGAGGATCGCTGCGCGTTCCAGGACATGTTGTAGTTCGCGGACGTTGCCCGGCCACGCGTGAGCGGCGAGCTTTGCCTGCGCGGTCGTATCGATTTGCTTTACGGGCGTGTCGCGGCCCATCTTTTCAAGAAAGTGCTCGACAAGAAGATTCAAGTCCTCCAGATGTTCCGAGAGCGCCGGCGTGCGGATGAGAAATACGGCGAGCCGGTAGTAAAGGTCGGCACGAAACTTCCCGTCCTGTGTGTGCTGCGCGAGAGGTTGATGCGTAGCGGTTACGATGCGCACGTCCACTTTCACCGTCTCGTTGTCTCCCACTCGCTGAAGTTCGCCGCACTCAACAAACCGCAAGAGTTTCGACTGCAGCGCGAGAGGCATCTCGCCGATTTCATCTAAAAACAGGGTTCCGCCATTGGCGGCCTCAATCCGTCCGACGCGTCCCTGCACGGCACCGGTGAATGCCCCGCGGGTGTGCCCGAAAAGTTCTGCCTCGAGAAGGGTCTCAGGAATAGCCGCGCAGTTGAGGGCCACGAAAGGCTTGCGGCACCGGCTGGAGAGCCGGTGCACTGCTTCCGCAACCAGTTCCTTACCCGATCCTGTCGGCCCTTCAATGAGCACAGGAGTCGTGCGAGGGGCCACCAGCCGGATGCGGCGGCTCACTTCAAGCATGCATGGCGCGTTGCCGATCAACTCCGGCAGACGCTCTGTCCCTGCTGCGCGACTGGAAATCTCCACGACCTGCTTTGGCGGCACAGTGAAGGTCGCGGTTTCAATGGGGTTTGTTGTTGCCCCAATCGCGGATACGTTCTCCCTTCGCGCAAGGGGCGGCAGAGCTATGGACTTCTCATTGTCCCGCGGCTGAGAGGCAGATAGTGCGGGCGCTGTATTCCATGCCGCCGTGTCTGTGTCCTGAGTCCGACGGAGCGCGTAGAGCAACTCCGGGCGGTGTGAGCCTCGTGGACTCTCATCGGAAGAAGCGCCTCCGGTAGTGACGACATCCACTGCTGGAAATGAAACCCGGAATTCTTTGAGAAACTCGCTGACGTCGAGATCGGGCAACCAGGAATCGACGATGATTGCTTCGGGAGAGGCCGTATCTGCTTCGGCCCACGCCTTCGCTCCTCCGTCAGCCTCGCGAACCTGCCAACGCAAGCTCGTGAGAATCTCGTTGAGTCTCTGCCGGAAACTGAGATCGGCGCTCGCTATCAAGGCCGTGCGTGGACGGATCCGCATCCTCATGGGCAAGGCCGAAGCTGTGCAACTCTGCATTGAATTCTCCTTCGATCTGGGCTGCCGGTTCAAAAGTGTCAATGCGCCCCTGCGAACACGGCGTCTGGAATTGCGGGACTCAGTTTTGCGCTCGCGGCCACGGATAGACTCGAAACGGTCGCGCCTTCAACTGGAATCATGTACCCTTTTCCGCGCACCGTGCGAATCAGGACTCCAGGCGGCGAATCCTTGAGTTTCCGGCGCAAGTAGTTCACGTAGACATCTACGATGTTGGTTGTCTGCGCCGGTTCGGTCTTCCACACGGTATCCAACAGTTCTGATCGCGAAATGCATTGACCGCGGTTGAGCATCAGATGTTCCAACAATGAGAATTCAGTATTCGTCAGCTGTATATGGACCCTATTGCGGCAAACCGTGTGGTCGAGCCTGCTTACCTCAAGGTCGCCGGCTCGTAGAAGGAGGCGTGCCTCACGCTTGCGTCTCAACAAGGCGCGGCATCGCGCTCTGAGTTCATTCATGCTGAAGGGCTTGAGCATCAGATCATCGGCGCCGCGATCGAGACAGCGAATCCGCGTGTCGATCTCCTGGCGTGCTGTAAGGATCAGTACAGGCAGATCGGCATCGATCGCTCGCAACTCATTTAATGCCTGCTCACCATCTTTCACGGGCAAGTTCAGGTCCAGAATCGTGAGGTCAGGCGTCTCGTCCCGAAATGCATCGACGGCAGCGCCGCCATCCTGGACCAGGTGGACGCGATGACCTTCGGCTTCAAAACAGCGCACCAAAAATAAGCCCAGCGCCTTATCGTCCTCGGCAATCAAAAACCTCATGTCGACCTCTTGAAGGGATTTCACTTTGGAAATCGCCTTCTTCCTCTGCGCGCCCCAGGCTTAGATTGCACTGGCCCAGATTTCGCCAGGCTGAGATTCCACTAACATGCGGCACTCCTCTACCTTTGCGCGAGATGGGAAAGAACTCAAGATTGGAATGAGAGAAGAAGGGGTCGTGATATCAAAACGAGTCGGACTCGATGCGTTTGTCCCTAATGGGGCAAGTGAACGTCGGCTTGTGATGGCGGATACAGCGAGTCAACTCGTCGATAAGAACTGCTCGGGATATTTACGCTTGCAGGATTGCTCAGGCTGACTTTCGCGCGCGCAGGCTGGCTTTATGCGAATACATCTCTGCGTCCGCCCGGTCCACGAGCTCCAGCAGTGTTTCCTGTGGTCGATGCTCAGCAACGCCGATAGATGCGTCGAGTCGCATTTTGAGCTTGTTCGATTTCGCGGTGACTGTGTAGTCTCCACAAATCCAGCCGTTCACGCGCTCGATTTGCGCCTTGGCTTCTGCCAGGCCGCAGTCAAGCAGCAGGATGAACTCATCTCCGCCCCAGCGTCCAAGCGTGTCGCTCGAGCGGCATGCTGATCGAAGTTCAGCTGCAAACTCCTTTAGCAGAAGATCGCCCGCGAGGTGCCCATATTCGTCATTCACGGCTTTGAATTCATCGATGTCGATTACGGCCACGCAGAAAGACGCCTGCAGATCGATGCGTTGCTGGATGCGCTCCTCCATCCAAAGCCGACTACCCAATCCAGTCATCGAATCGCACGCGGCAATATACTCTGCTTGTTCCAATTTTGCCTGGTAAGTTGAGACCTCAGCGCGCAAGTGGTCGATGACTGCCCTGCCCTCGGCGTTCATCTTTTCGACAGATGCGCGAAGGTCGACGGCACTCTGTTCGATGGCGGAGCGAATCTGAATCAGGTCGTCAAGATTGGCAATCGTCTGAAGCCGCGCGGTGACTGCCTGGATTTGCTGGGTGCAACGTTGATCTCTGTGGCCCACGGACTCAGCGGTGCGCGCAATCACCAGCAGAATGTCCTTTATCTCTCCGGCTCTCTGCTGGTAATGGTGCACCGCGCGTCGGCCCCAATCCTGCAGCAAGACGCGCACGCCGGATTCCGTTGCTGCGACTGCATCGAGGTCGCCGGAGAGGCCCTTTCCAAGCCGCTCGAGCGATTGTTGGAAATCCGCACCCAGGACCGGGCACACGGCAGCGCCGGAGTTCCCCATTTCTCGGAGCGTCGAGCGATAAGCATCCAGAGCTGCGGATAGCACAGGATCTTCGCTTTCAGCCGCGCCTTGCCCCTCCTCACTTTCGACGCCGTCCAGATACTTCTTTATCGAAATCATTGGCCCCGCCTGCTCAGTTCTTTCAAGTAAAGACATCCACTTAACAGAACTCATCGGCGGACGAGGTCGCCAACTTGAGCCAAAAGCGGAGGTTT
>Ga0207683_10006377_pt1 | contig 10103 bp, 5 predicted proteins | sample KBSM73metaG_FD_184333 | JGI IMG/M metagenome (GOLD analysis project Ga0207683, IMG submission 184333) | Miscanthus rhizosphere microbial communities from Kellogg Biological Station, Michigan, USA - KBS M7-3 metaG (SPAdes) (version 2) | ecosystem: Host-associated > Plants > Roots > Rhizosphere >...
GCGCAGCTGCCGCCCGACGAGGGCCGCGCGGAGCTGCTGCGCAGCTGCAATCTCTGCCATCCCATCATGGCGATGCTGGGGCAGCAGCGGGTCGAGCCCGAGTGGCGTGGCGTCGTGGATGCGATGCGCGGGCGCGGCGCGGTAGTTAGCGACCTTGAAGCCGCGCGTATCGCGGCCTACCTGGCGAAGTATTTCGCGCCGGGAATGCCGGTGCGGCGGGGCGCGGGCCGCATGCCGGGCGGACGCACGTTCATCATTGGCGGCCGCCCGCCTGATGCCAAGCCCGTGCCTGGGCAACCACTCGAGACACGGGATCCCGTGGGCAAGGGCCAGAAACCCGCGTTCGCCGGGCAGACTCGCGCGCCGGCGATCGTCACGCGCACTGCGGTGGATGCGACGGTGGTCGCGCATGGTCTCGATCATCCGTGGGCGTTGGCGTTCCTGCCGAACGGACACATGCTGATCACCGAGAAGCCCGGGAAGATGCGCATCCTGAGCACGAAAGGCGAAGCGGGCGCGCCCATCGCCAACGTGCCGGCCGTGCTCTACAGGAGCGACGGCGGCCTGCTCGATCTCGTGATCGATCCGCAGTTCGCGAAGAATCGCCAGATTTATTTCGCCTACGCCGAGCCACGCAAAGGCGGCCAGGGACTCACGCTCGGCGGCGCGAAGCTTAAGCCGGACGAGACCGCGCTCGAAGACGTGCGAGTGCTGTTGCGAATAGAGCCCACGCACACCAGCGTGTCGCATTTCGGCTGCCGGCTGCTGTTCGACGAGCAGGGCAAGTTGTTCATGACGTCGGGCGAACGCATGGATCCCGTGCTGCGCGCGCAGGCCCAGCAGCTCGACTCGCGCCTGGGCAAACTACTGCGCCTGAACACCGACGGCAGCGCGGCGCCGGGCAATCCGTTCGAGAAGACCTCGGGTGCGCTGCCCGACATCTGGACGTACGGCCACCGCAATTCACAGGGACTCGGCTTTCACCCCGTGACGCACGCGCTCTGGTCGATCGAACATGGTCAGGCTGGTGGCGATGAGCTCAACGTCATCCTGCCGGGCCGCAATTACGGCTGGCCATTGATGGCGTACGGAACCGAGAACGACCACAGCCCCATCAATGGCGGCCTCACGCAGGCTCCCGACATGGAGCAGCCGAAATACTTCTGGGATCCGGCCATCGGCCCGACCAGCATGACGTTCTATACCGGCAAGCTCATCCCGGAGTGGCGCAACGACCTGTTCATCGCCGCGCACATGGGGCAGCACGTCGTCAGGCTGGTACTGAAAGGCGACCACGTCGTGGGTGAAGAACGGTTGCTGCTCGATCAGAAGCAGATGATGCGTTGGGTCGGTCAAGGGCCGGATGGGGCGTTGTGGGTGCTGACTGATGACGCGGATGGCCGGTTGATCAGGCTCGCCGCGCAACGCAAGTAACCAGGAAATGCCCACGGCGCTTGCTGACAACCGATCGGAAGGGTGGGTGCGTACGACGCTCCGAAGTTGACTCGAGTCACGGAACTCCGAATCAGGTATAGGAGTCGGCGCGTGGGAAGTCGTCCTGCGACGTACCGCAACGCTAGTTTAGTTAGACTGATGACCACCATTCTGGAGATACCATGAAAACACGCCGTGATCTCATCAAGTCCGGAGTTCTGGCGGGAGCAGGCACCGCACTGCTGCCCGCCGCGTACGGCGCCAGCGCAAGTAGGTCGGCGACAGCGCGCACTTGGCCTCGTGGCATCGAGAATCAGCGCATCGCGGATTTGAGCGATGGCTCTTATCTAAATCCCGTACTGGCGGGCGATTTCGCAGATCCGACGGTGCTTCGGGACGGCGATGAGTATTTCATGACGAACTCTTCGTACGATGCCAACCCCGGCATTGTCTTGTGGCGCTCTCATGACCTCGTAAATTGGACGCCCATCGGGCCCATCCTTTTCGCACCGATTGGATCGGTGTGGGCAATGGATCTCATCAAGCACGAGGGTCGATACTTTCTCTACATACCGGCGACGCCGGGCGGTAAGCAGACGATCATGGTGATGCACGCCGCCAAGATCGATGGCCCTTGGAGTGAACCGATTGATCTGAAGATCCCGTGCATCGATCCGGGTCATGTCGTCGGAGAAGATGGCAAGCGTTACCTTTTCGTGAATGGCGGCCGGCGTGTGCTTCTATCGGACGACGGACTCGCCACGGCCGGCCCGATCGAGTCCGCGTACAGCCTGTGGCGTTATCCCGACGACTGGGTAGTGGAGATGTTCGCTCCTGAGGGTCCAAAGTTTTTTCGGCGCGGCGGATATCTCTACCTGACGGCTGCGGTTGGTGGTACCGCAGGGCCGCCCACCAGTCATATGGTCGTCGTTTGCCGATCGCGTTCTGTTCACGGACCGTGGGAACAATGCCCGCACAACCCAATCGTGCATACATCGAGTGCCGACGAACCCTGGTGGTCGAGAGGGCATGCCACCTTTGTCGAAGATGCGACTAACAACTGGTGGATGGTCTATCACGGCTACGAGAATGGCTATCGCACTCTGGGAAGGCAGGTGTTGCTTGATCCTGTCCGATGGGACGAGCACGGCTGGCCGCACGCCGCCGGTGGCGACTTGTCGCGGCCTATTGCAAAACCTCGATCTGGGCGCGGCGCGGTCAAGGGTCGTGCCCTTTCAGATGACTTCTCGGCTAACAAGTTTGGCAGTCAGTGGCGCTTTCACAATCCGGGCGTCGCCGAGACGGATCGCGTCCGATACGAAAACGGCACCCTCGTCGTCCGTGGTAAGGGTACATCGCCTGCAGATTGCTCGCCGATCGCCTTCAGCGCTTGCGATCGCGCTTACGAGATCAGCGTGACGTTGGAAGAACTCTCGGGCAGCCCGGGCGGCATGCTGCTCTTCTACAACGAGCGCGCGTACTACGGTTTCGCATTCGATGGTCATCGAATGCTGACGTACGCTTATGGTCAACAACATGATTGGTTGACCTCCGAAGTCGCCTCCGCGCGAGTCCATGTGAAGATCACGAACGACCATCACATCGTGACGATGCACTACAGCGTCGATGGCAAGAACTGGCTCAAGCACCCGTGGCAATTCGAAGTGTCCGGCGTGCATCAGAACGTACTGGGCGGATTCCTGAGTCTGCGCCCCGCATTGCTCGCAAGCGGCACCGGCGAAGTTCGATTCCGCGACTTCCGCTATCGCGCACTGGGTTGATCAGTTCCGCTTCAGTGCGATTCGCCGGGCTCAGTCTCCGCTAGTCTATTTCGTAGGCGCCAAGCTTCCGCCATCGTCAACGGTCACCCGATTGCGTCCGTCACGTTTGCTACGGTAGAGACACGCGTCGGCTCGGCGCAGCAGCTCTTCGACTGAGGGTTCTTGACCGATCCATCGCTGGGTGCCGCTTACTCCCAGACTCACCTTGATTGGTATCAGCCCCACCTCCGTTGCAATCGGTTGAGCTGCGACGCCAGCCCGAACGCTCTCTGCGACTTTCGTTGCGCCCAGCAGCCGGGTTTGCGGCAGTACCGCGGCGAACTCTTCGCCGCCGACCCGGGCCAACCAGTCTGTATCGCGCGGGAGCAGCCCTTCGATGCGGTGTGCGACGGCTCCGAGAACTTCGTCACCGACGGCATGCCCGTGCTGATCGTTGACCGCCTTGAAGTTGTCCACATCGATGACGAGCAACGACAGATCACCGCCGTAACGCCGGGCAATCTTCAGATCTCGCCTGAGCTCCAGATCGAAACAACGCCGATTGCGCACGCCGGTGAGCGCATCCGTCATTGCCCAGTGCGTCCGTTCTTCGAGCGTGGTGCGCAGGCCGTGCTCCAGGGCCAGAATGCGTTGCGCTGTCATGAGTCGCGCGATCAGTTGAGGCGCGGGCATGTGCTTGCTCACGTATTCGTCCGCCCCCGCATGGAGGCCGATGAGGATGTCCTTCTCGGAATCCTGGGATGATCGCAGGATGATGTATACGTAACCCGGCAGGACTCGCGCGGCGCGAATGGCAGCGCACAGTATCAACCCGTCGATCTCCGGCATTTCGCGGTCCAGGATGACGATCTGACAGCCCTCGGACTTGACGGTGGCGAGAGCTTCGATGGCCGTATGAGCGCCCACTGTCGGGTAGCCTGCCTCGCCCACCACACGGCGCAGGCTTTCCACGAATTCAGGATCGCGATCGACGATCAACACTTTGGCAGTCCGCACGTCCTGCCGGACTGCGACAGAGGTGATCAACAAGTCGTCAAAATTCTGTGGTGTCAAAGGCGGCATCAGCTGATCTCCGGAATACCGGCGCCACGCAGGTGCTCGGACGTAAGCGATCTAGCCGATACCTTTGCTCGCCTGCTGTGGATCGGCTTCCAGAACGCGCTTCATCAGACTTCTTCCTACAGCAGAGGCGTCTTGCACGCGATGGCGTTCGTGCTCAGCGCTTGCCAAAAGGACGTTCCACGGTCGACCGCTATCTGGATATACGTCTGGCGCGAAGGTTTTCTTCCCGAAAAAGACCGGTATCTAAGTCGCGATGGCTACGCAGGCGTGACATCGATGCACGGAGACCATCGTCTTTGCGAGGCATTCCTTGGACATCGAAGGCAGGTAAGCCATTCCGCCGTCGGTGGGCGCGCCGCGCCGACGTAGGACTTCCCGGAAAAGTGGACCGACTGCGCGCCAGTTCACTTACGCAGTGCCGGAGCCGTATAGCATCGCGGCTCACTCCAAGCGCAGCTCATAGGCGCCGTCGTTGCGAGTGCCGAGGCACCGGGGCCGCGATCACTCTCCGTAGCGAGCGATGTGCCTCTTATAAGCAAGTAAATGCCGCAAGGCTTCTCGTGGCCGATTCGCCTTCTCGTGCAATCGGGACAGGTTGAAGTGTGCATCACCCAACAGCGGATCGAGCGCCAGCGCCTCGCGATACGCGGTCACTGCTTCGTCTTCCCGCTCGAGGTCTTCAAGCAGTGTGGCGAGGTTGAACGACAGGATGGCGCTCGACGCGCGCGCTTGGCGATACATATGCTCCGCCTCCTTGAGTTTTCCGTCGAGGTGGAGCAATCGCCCGAGATTGATCCGCGCCTCGAGGTGATCTTCCTGAACGCTCAGCGCGGAAAGATACGCAGCACGCGCCGCGTTGACGTCTGAATCCTCGAGCAGGTGCCCGCGTTGAAAATGCTCTTGCGCGATCTCGGCCGCGGGCGCTGCACGCTTGATCTCGGCGACAGGCTTGGCTACCGGTCGCGCGGCCAGAGGCAACGCGTATTGACCGGACGCTTCCCACTCGCGCGCGCCTTCGCGCACCGCCACGTCCTTCCCCGACGCCGCCAACGCGATCGCGGGCATGCGACCGGTCGGGAGCGCGCTGCGCACTTGCTCCAGCGCCGCCACAATTTTTGGCGTCGACATCTTCGAAGCCTTGAGCGCCCCCGCCACGCGGAGCACGGTCAAGTCCTGAAACGTGTATGAGCTCTTGCCGCCCTTCTTCCCCTCAGGGGCCGGCGGCGTGATGAACCCGACCTCGCTTAAGCGGCGAACGAGCGCCGGCGGGAGACCGAATAGTCTCTTGAGGTCGCCGAGGGAGTACTCCTGCATCTCACCTCATCGCTTGGACGATTTCTTGGAAGCCACTGCTTCTCCGGCGGACGCCTTCTTCGGAGCCTTGCGCTCCTTCGACTCGGCCTTGCCGCCGCGTGCACTCAGGCTCGCTTTCAGCACTTCCATGAGATCGACCACGTTAGAAACTCCGCCTTCGACGCTCGGCGGCTCGGCAAAGGACACTTCCTTGCCCTCGACCTTCCGCTGGACCGCAGCTTCCACTCGAGCGCGGTGTTCGTCGACGTACTCATTGGGATCGAACTTCTTGGCCGCGAGCTGATCGATCAGCTGGTTCGCGAGCTTGAGCTCCGCCTCCGACACCGGCGACGTCTCGACACCGAGATCTTTAATCGAGCGCACTTCCGCCTTGAAGTGCAGCTGGTGCATCGCGATGCCATCGTCCATCGGACGCAGGACCACGATGTGTTCCTTGCCGCGCGAGATCCAGCGGCCGACCGCACACTGCTTCGCCTTCTTGAGCGCGGTGGCGAGCAGCGAATACGGCTTTGCGCCGCCCTTGTCGGGCGCCAGGAAGTAGGTCCCGTCGAAGTAGACAGGGTCGACCGAATCGAGCGGCACGAACTGCGTGATGTCGATCGTGTGCGTCGTGGTGTCCTCGAGGGTCTTCAGCTCCTCGGCAGTGAACATCACGTACTGGCCTTTCGCGAACTCATAGCCCTTCGTCATCTCGGCGCGTTCGACCAGGGCGCCGTCGTTGACCGCGACGTACTGTTGTTTGACGCGCGAACCGTCGCGCTGCCTGAGTAGATTGAACGAGATGCGCTCGCTCGAGCTCGTGGCTGAGTAGAGCTTGACCGGGATCGCCACCAGGCCGAACGAGATGGTGAGCGAAGCGATGGAGCGGGCATTGCTAGGCATGTGAGCACCGAAGGACGACGATTGAGTGGGCAGCCACTGTACCCCGGCCGCAGACAAGTGCTGCAAGCTATTGACAATAAATACTTTTCCTACGATGAAACAGGCGAAGTCGGGACACCCGATGGCGTCCGCGCTGACAGGAGTGCCCCGAAGCGTGCATCCTGCAGAGCCCATGAAAAAGACCACGGCGCAGCTCGAGAAGTACCGGGCCAAGCGGGATTTCACCAAAACGAAGGAGCCGAGCGGCGCGCGCAAGGTGCTGCCCGCGGAGCATCGGCGCTTCGTGATCCAGAAGCATGCCGCGAGTCATCTGCATTGGGATCTGCGGCTCGAGCTGAACGGAGTGTTCAAGTCGTGGGCGGTGACGAAGGGGCCTTCGCCGGATCCGACGGACAAACGCCTAGCCGTCGAGGTGGAAGATCATCCACTCGACTACGGCGACTTCGAAGGCACGATTCCGAAGAGCGAGTACGGCGGCGGCACCGTGCAAATGTGGGATCGCGGGTTGTGGGCGCCGCAAGGCCCGAAGACTCCCGAGGACGCGCTCACGGCCGGCGATTTCAAGTTCGTGCTCGCGGGTGAGCGGCTCAAGGGTAGTTGGGTGCTGGTGCGGATCAAGAACAACCGCGGACGCGACACGCGAACGAACTGGCTGCTGATCAAGCACAAGGATGAGTACGCGCGGCCAGGTGGGACGGACGCGTTGATGTCGGAGGATCGGTCAGTAGCCTCGGGGCGCACGATGGATCAGATCGCGCGCGGAGTGGGCAAGGCGCCGAAGCCGTTCATGCTGGCGGGAGCCGGTGGCGCAGATGCCGTGTGGCATTCGAATCGAGCGGACGGCAAGGCGAAGGCAGCGCCCTCGCCGGCCAAGCCTGCGGGTGCGAAACCCGCTGCTGGCAAGACTGCCCGGCTCAAGGTTGTGCCGGACTTCATCGAGCCGCAACTCTGCAAGTCTGTTGAGCGACCACCCGGCGGCGCGGGATTCGCTCACGAGATCAAGTTCGATGGCTACCGCGTGCAATTGCGCGTGCAAAACCGCAAGGTGCAGATCCGCACGCGCACCGGGATCGACTGGACAAAGAAGTTTGCGGCGGTTGCCAAGGCGGCGAAGACGCTTCCCGACGGGATCTTCGATGGGGAGATCTGCGCGCTGGATGATGACAATCTGCCGAGCTTTCCGCTGTTGCAGGCGGCGTTGTCGGAGGGCGAGTCGGAAGGCTTGGTGTTCTTCGCGTTCGATCTGCTGGTTGACGGCAAGGAAGACACTCGCGCTTTGCCGCTAACCACTCGCAAGGAGCGGTTGAAGGCGCGTATCGAAGACGCCGACGCCGGCGAAACGATTCGTTACGTCGAGCACTTCGAGACGAGCGGCGCCGAGATGTGGGCCTCCGCCTTGAAGATGAAGCTCGAAGGCATCGTGTCGAAACGGTTGGATGCGCCGTACGTGTCCGGACCGCACGGCGGCTGGACGAAGGCGAAGAGTCGCCCCGGGCAGGAAGTGGTGCTCGGTGGGTGGACCAGCGAACGCGGCGAGCTTCGCTCGCTGCTTGCGGGAGTCTATCGAGACGGCCTGCTCGAGTACGTCGGCCGCATCGGCACCGGCTATGGCGAGGCGGTGGCGAGGAAGGTTCTGCCGTTGCTCCAGAAGCTCACGAGTGACGAGAGCCCCTTCACCGGCAAGGACGCGCCGCGAAGCGAATCCAACGTCCGGTGGCTGAAGCCGGAGTTAGTGGCCGAGATCGAGTTCGGCGGCTGGTCGGAGGACAGGATGATCCGGCAGGCGGCGTTCAAAGGATTGCGGCAAGACAAGGCGGCCAAGGAGGTCGTGGATGAACGGCCGGCTGGAACTACGCCTTCTGCGAAGAAGCCGATGACCGAGGCCCTTCGCCTTTCCGCAAAACCGGCTGGCCCGAACGCTGTGATGGGCGTGACGCTCACTAACGGCAACAAGGCGTTGTGGCCCGAAAGCGCGCAAGGCGCGCCTGTCACCAAGATTGACCTCGCTCGCTATTACGAAGCCGTCGGCGAGTGGATGCTGCCGCATCTGCGCGGGCGGCCCTGCTCGCTGCTGCGCGCGCCGGACGGAATTACCGGACAGCAGTTCTTCCAGCGCCACGCCATGGCCGGCATTTCCGACCTCTTCACCCTGGTTCAAGTGAAGGACGACAAGGCGCCGTACGTGCAGATCGATCGTATCGAAGCACTCATCGCCGTGGCGCAGATCGGCGCGCTCGAGTTGCATCCCTGGAACTGCGCCGAGGGCGACCCGGAGGTCGCCGGTAGATTGGTGTTCGACCTCGATCCGGCGCCTGACGTGCAGTTCGGCGCCGTCATCGAGGCCGCGCTCGAAGTGCGCGATCGCCTGAAGAAGGTGGGGCTTGAGTCATTCTGCAAGACCACTGGTGGCAAGGGATTGCACATCGTCACGCCGTTGACCGGCGGCAAGGATGCGGTGGAGTGGAAAGCCGCCAAGAACTTCGCGCACATCATATGCGCGCAGATGGCGAGCGACTCGCCAAAGAAGTACCTTGACTCAATGTCGAAAAAGGATCGCGTGGGCCGGATCTTCCTGGACTACTTGCGCAATGACCGGACGTCGACGGCGGTCGCGGTGCTGTCGACTCGCGCGAGACCGGGAGCAACGGTCTCAATGCCGATCCACTGGAAGGATGTCAAGGCAACCTTGAAACCCGAGCGGTTTAACATCCGCTCGGCGCCTTTGCTGCTCAAGAATTCAAAGCCATGGGGTGACTATCAGCACGCTGCTACGTCCCTAGCCGTAGCAATAGGAAAGGTCATCGCAACGAAGAGTTAGGTTGGTACTGGGCGCGACGACGCCAATGCACCAGTGCCTCGATATACCTTCGCGCAAGTGAGACTGCGTGAGAGCGTACGAGACGGCTTGAGAAACAAAAACGCTGAGAATCGCGTGATTTTCAGCGTTACCGAGACGGCATGAGATGCCGTGAGAAAAGTAATTGGCGGAGGGGGTGGGATTCGAACCCACGGTCCTCGTGAGAGGACGCCAGTTTTCAAGACTGGTGCATTCAACCGCTCTGCCACCCCTCCGGGGGTGCGGATTGCGCGCGCAAGCTACTGCAAAGTAAACGCGCGGTCCAGCGGACTTGCGGGGGACCCTGGCGCGTTCCGGCAGGGTCCGGTAAAAACTGCGACTTGTTCGGTGATCGGCGGGAATTTCATGGATTTCTGGCATGGCTTCGCGGTGATCACGGTGGTGCACCTGCTGGCGGCGGCCTCGCCCGGGCCGGACTTCGCCTATGTCACACGCCAGTCGCTGATTCACGGTCGCAAAGCGGGATTACTCGCGAGCGCTGGTATCGCGCTCGGTCTCTCGATCCACATTGTGTATTCCGCGGCCGGCCTCGCCGCCGTCATCGTCCACTCGGCGCAATGGATGACCGCGATCAAGCTCGCGGGTGGCTGCTACTTGCTCTACCTCGGCATCCGGGGATTGCGCGCGGGCAAGCGCGCCGCGCCGGCCGGGATGCCGGTGCGCGACTTGCCGGCTTCGCCATCGCGCCAGATCGCCGGCGGCTTCCTCTGCAACGCGTTCAATCCCAAGGCGCCTATCTACTTCCTCGCGCTGTTCACCGTGGTGCTTTCGCC
>Ga0207683_10006380_pt1 | contig 10101 bp, 8 predicted proteins | sample KBSM73metaG_FD_184333 | JGI IMG/M metagenome (GOLD analysis project Ga0207683, IMG submission 184333) | Miscanthus rhizosphere microbial communities from Kellogg Biological Station, Michigan, USA - KBS M7-3 metaG (SPAdes) (version 2) | ecosystem: Host-associated > Plants > Roots > Rhizosphere >...
CCTCCGCACCCGCCGCCGCGCAGGCGTTCCACGACTACGTCTATCTGCGCGATAACCCATCGGGCCTGCATCAGGAGTTCTGGTATCACGGCGGTGGCTGCCACAAGTGGCTCGTGGTCACGCGCAACACGCGCACGCACGACATCAATGATGTGACGTTCGCGGACGGCGGAGCCAGGCCGTGAGCTCGCATCGCCTGAACAGCGGCGGACTGATCGAGCGCGATACGCCGCTGTCGTTCACATTCGATGGCGAGACGTTCGCGGGCTTTGCGGGCGACACGCTCGCCTCGGCACTGATCGCGAACGGCGTACGGCTGGTCGGGCGCTCGTTCAAGTATCACCGCCCGCGCGGCGTCATGACCGCAGGCTCGGAAGAGCCGAACGCGCTGGTCGAGTTGCGCAGCGGCGCGCGGCGCGAGCCGAATACGCGGTCCACGACGGCGGAGCTTTATGATGGTCTCGTCGCCGCAAGCCAGAACCGTTGGCCGTCACTGCGTTATGACATCGGCGCCGTGAACGACAAGCTTTCGCGCTTTCTGGTCGCGGGCTTCTACTACAAGACCTTCATGTGGCCGGCGAAGTTCTGGGAGATGCTCTACGAGCCGCTGATTCGCCAGGCCGCGGGTCTCGGCCGCGCCGCCGGGATGGAAGACCCGGACCATTACGAGAAAGCCTACGCGCACTGCGATGTGCTGGTGATCGGCGGCGGCCCGACCGGCCTGATGGCGGCGCTCGCGGCGGGCCGCGCCGGTGCGCGCGTGATCCTGTGCGATGAAGACTTCCGGCTTGGCGGGCGGCTGCTCGGCGAACGCCATGAGATCGACGCCAAGCCTTGTGTCGAATGGGTGGCGGGGGTGGAGGCCGAACTCGCCGCGATGCCGGACGTGCGCATCATGCGCCGCACCGCCGTCACCTCTGTGTTCGATCACGGGCAATACGCTGCGGTCGAGCGGGTGAACGATCATGTCGCGGTGCCGCCGGAGCATGAGCCGCGCCAGCGCGCATGGAAGATCGTCGCAAAGCGCGCGGTGCTGGCGGCCGGCGCGCTGGAACGGCCGATCGCGTTCGGCAACAACGACCGTCCCGGTGTGATGCTGGCGGGCGCGGCACGCACCTACATCAACCGTTACGCGGCAATGCCGGGCCAACGCCTCGCGGTCTTCACCAACAATGACGACGGCTGGCGCACGGCAGAAGACGCGCGCGTCGCCGGGATCGAGATTGCCGCCGTGGTGGATTCGCGCAGCCAGCCGCCGGCACAATTCCTGGCGCTCGGCGTCAAGGCAATGACCGGCGCGCAGGTCTCGCATGTGCACGGCGGGCTCGGCGTCGAGGCGATCGACGTGATCGATGCCGGCGGGCGCACGACGAAGATCGCCTGCGATGCGCTCGCCGTCGCGGGCGGCTGGAACCCGGCCGTACATCTGACCTGCCACCTCAACGGCAAGCCGGTATGGAACGAGGCGCTCGCCGCCTTCGTGCCCGGCGCGATGCCGGACGGCATGCGCGTCGCCGGCGCGGCGGGCGGGAGCTTCAAGCTCGCCGACTGTCTCTCCGAAGGCGTTGCGGCCGGCACGATGACGGCGATCGAGTGCGGCTTCCGCATCGCCGCGATCGTGCTGCCGAGCACCGAGGACGAGGCCGCCGCGATCGCGCCGCTGTGGCACGTCAAGGACAGCCACGCGAAGGCGTTCGTGGATTTCCAGAACGACGTGACCACGAAGGATATCGCGCTCGCCGATCAGGAGGGCTTCCGCTCGGTCGAGCATTTGAAGCGCTACACCACGCTCGGCATGGCGACCGATCAGGGCAAGGTCTCGAACGTGTCCGGACTCGCGATCCTCGCCGAGGTGTCCGGCCGCACGATCCCGCAGGTCGGCACCACGACCTATCGCCCGCCTTACGTGCCGGTGAGCTTCGGCGCGATGAGCGGGCATCATCGCGGCAAGGATTTCCGCCCGACGCGCCTCCCGCCGTCGCATCAATGGGCGACCGAGCAGGGCGCGGTGTTCGTCGAATCCGGTCAGTGGCTGCGTGCGCAATATTATCCACGCGGGGCTGAGAAAGACTGGCTCGAGACCGTCAATCGCGAGGTGACGGCGACGCGCGGCGGCGTCGGCGTGTGCGACGTCTCGACTCTGGGCAAGATCGAGATCGAGGGCGCGGACGCTGCCGCCTTCCTCGACCGCGTCTACTGCAACACGTTCTCGACCTTGCCGGTCGGCAAGGCGCGCTATGGCCTGATGCTGCGCGAGGACGGATTCGTGCTCGACGACGGCACCACGTCGCGGCTCGCGATGGAGCGCTTCGTCATGACCACGACGACCGCGCAGGCCGGTCGCGTGATGCAGCATCTGGAGTTCTGCCATCAGGTGCTGTGGCCCGCGCTCGACGTGCAGATGGTCTCGGTGTCGGAGCAATGGGCGCAGTTCTCCGTCGCGGGGCCGCGCGCGCGCGACGTGCTGCGCAGACTGGTCGACGAGAAGTTCGATCTGTCCGACAAGGCGTTCCCGTATCTCGCCGCGAAGGAGATTGCGGTCGGCGGCGTCGCGGCGCGGCTGTTTCGTCTCTCGTTCTCCGGCGAGATGGCCTACGAGCTGGCCGTCCCGGCGCGCTACGGCGACGCCGCGGTGCGCGCCATCATGGCGGTGGGCGAGGAGTTCGGCATTACGCCGTACGGCACCGAGGCGCTCGGCGTGATGCGCATCGAGAAGGGGCACGTCGCCGGCAACGAGATCAATGGACAACTCACCGCGCGCGATCTCGGGCTCGGCCGCATGATGGCGAAGAAAAAGGATTACATCGGCCGCGTGATGGCGCAGCGCCCGGCCTTGCTCGACGCGGAGCGTCCGGCGCTGGTCGGCTTCAAGCCGGTCGATCCGAAGGCGCGGCTGCGCGCCGGCGCGCATTTCCTCAAAGTCGCCACAGCAAACACGATCGACAACGACGAAGGCCACATGACGTCGGTGGCGTTCTCGCCGATGCTCGGGTGCTGGATCGGGCTCGGCGTGCTGGCGCGCGGGCCGCAACGCACCGGCGAGCACGTGCGCGCCTACGACCCGGTGCGCAACGGCGATGTCGAGGTGGAGGTTTGCGACCCCGTGTTCTTCGATCCGCAGGGAGCACGGCTCCATGGCTAGCTTCACGGAACGCTCCGCGCTCGCCGGTCTCGCAACGCCGGGGCACTGCGGCCGCGCCGGTGCGAGCGGCCTCACCGTCGCGGAACGCACCGACATCGCCTTCGCCAATGTGACTGCCAGGCGCGGCAAGCGCTTCATGCTGGTCAACGCGGTCAACACCGCATTCGGCGTGGCACTGCCCGACGGACCGCGCCGCACGACCGTAGGCTCCGTGACCTTCGCCGGCACCGGCCCGGATCAATGGCTCGCCAGCGCCGAAGCCGCGGAAGCGGCCGGCTTCGCCGCCAAGCTGCGCGCACGCGTCGGTCCGTTCGCGGCGGTGTCGGATCAGTCCGACGCGCGGCTGGTGCTGCAGCTTTCGGGTCCGCGCGTGCGCGACGTTCTGGCCAAGGGCCTGGCCATCGACCTGCATCCGAAGGCGTTCAAGCCAGGCGACGTGGCGAACACGCTGATCGCCTATGTGGGCGTGCAGATCGACATGCTGGATGACGCCACCTGGCAGCTGACCGCGCCGCGCAGCATGGCGGGCACGTTCTGGTCATGGCTCTCGGCATCCGCCGCGGAATTCGGCTATGACGTCGTGACTATTGGTGACGCATGATCTTTTCCGAAAACCGGTGCCCACTTTTCGGGATCATGCGTTAGGTAATTTTGGAGTTGCGCGTGTCGCTTGATGCGTTGTTCCGACCGAGAAGCGTCGCGGTGATTGGCGCGTCGAGCGACGCCAATCGTATTGGCGGCCGCCCGATCGCGTTCAGCAAGCGCGCGTTCCAGGGCGCGATCGTTCCGATCAATCCGAACCGCGACGAAATCCAGGGGCTTACGGCTTATCCGTCGATCAAGGACGCGCCGGGATCGATCGATCAGGCGATCATCGCGGTGCCGGCCAAGGCCGCGCTGCAGGCGGCGGACGAATGCATCGCCAAGGGCGTGAAGGCCGCGGTGATGTTCTCCTCGGGTTTCGCCGAGACCGGCGATGACGGCCGCGCGCTGCAGCAGGAACTGGCGCGCCGCTGCGCCGCCGGCGGCATGACGCTGCTCGGCCCCAACAGCCTCGGCATGTTCAACGTCCATGCCGGGCTCTACTCGACCTTTTCGTCCTACTTCGACCCGCTGTGGCCGCGCACCGGCCCGGTCGGCATCGTCAGCCAGAGCGGCGCGTTCGGCACCTACTTCCTGGCACAGGCGGTCGAGCGCGGCCTCGGCTTCAGCCATTTCGTCGCGACCGGCAACGAGGCCGGCGTCGATGTCGCGGCCTGCGTCGAATGGCTCGCCGACGATCCCGATACGCGCGTGATCATGATCTATCTCGAGGGCTGCCGCGACGGGGCGCGGTTGCGTCGCGCGCTCGCGCGGGCGGCCGCTAACCGCAAGCCCGTCGTCGCCATGAAGGTCGGCGTGTCGGAGCAGGGCGTCGCGGCGATCGCCTCGCACACCGGCTCGCTCGCCGGCTCCGACGCGGTGTTCGACGCCGTGTTCCGCGAAAACAACGTGCACCGCGCGCAATCGCTCGATGAACTGGTCGATGTCGCCTATGCCTGCGCGGGGGGCGTGTTTCCGAAATCGCCGCGCCTTGGCGTGGTCACACTCTCGGGCGGCGTCGGCATCCAGATGGCGGATGCCGCAGTGGAGAAGGGCCTCACCTTGCCACGCATGCCGGACACGGCGCAGCAGAAGGTGCTGGCGATGGTGCCGTTCGCGGGCCCCGCCAATCCGGTCGACACCACTGCGCAGGTGGTGAACGACTGGACCATGTTCACCACCATCCTCGGCATCGTGGCGGAGGAGGGCGCGGTCGACAGCGTGGTGAGCTTCCTCGCCCACATGGGCACGATGCCGGGCCTGATGGATCGTCTCAAGTCCGCGTTCCTCGACGTGCGCCAGGGCTTCCCGGATCGCGTCTTCGTGCTGTGCGCACGTATGCCGCGCGAGATGGCGGATGAATTCTCCGCGATGGGTTTCCTGATCTTCGAGGACCCGACGCGCGCGATCGCGGCGGTGGCGGCGCTGTCGAAGCTGGCGCGGGGTTTTGCCAGGCCTCATGCCGCGCCTTCGCAGTACAGCGCTTCCGCGCAGCCGCTTCCCATCGGTCCGATCAACGAAGCCGACGCCAAGCGCCTGCTCGGCGCGGCGGGCATCCCGTTCGCGCCGGAGAAGATCGTGCGCACGCGCGACGAGGCGGTCGCAGCCGCGACCGGGATCGGCTTCCCGGTCGTGCTGAAAGTTCTCTCCTCCGACATTGCGCACAAATCCGAAGCCGGCGGCGTGGTGCTCGGCTTGCGCAACGCCGATGAGGTCGCAGCGGGCTACGACAGGATGATGACGCGCGTCGCCGCGCATGCGCCGCAGGCGAAACTCGAAGGCGCGCTGGTCGCGCGCATGGTCGCGGGCGGCGTCGAAACCGTGATCGGCGTCAAGCGCGATGCGGTGTTCGGTCCGGTGGTGATGTTCGGACTGGGCGGCGTCTACGTCGAAGTGCTCAAGGACGTGACCCTGCGCCTCGCGCCGGTCGATCGCGATACGGCAAAAGAAATGATCCGCGCCATCAAGGGTATCGCGCTGCTCACCGGCGCGCGCGGCAAGCCGCCGGCCGACCTCGATGCGCTCGCCGACGCGCTGGTGGCGATGTCGCATTTCGCGGCCGCGCATCCCCACGTCACCAGCGCCGAGATCAATCCGTTCATCGCGCTCCCCGAGGGCGGCGTGGCGGTCGATGCACTGATCATGACCGATTGAGGAGTCATCTCATGAATCTCGAAACGGTCCGCCTCGAGGTCGCCGACTACATCGCAACCGTCACGATGGATCGCCCGCCGGTCAATGCGCAGAACAGACAAGCGCGCGAGGAACTCATCCGCGTGTTCGACGCGATCAGCGACCGCGACGACGTGCGCGTCGCGATCCTCACCGCAGCGGGGAAAGTGTTTTCCGCCGGGGCCGACGTGAAGGAGCGCGTCGGGCTCGCGAAGGAGCCGGGCGACTACATCCGCAACAATCGCCTCGTGCGCGAATATTTCTACGCCATCTCGGACTGCACCAAGCCGGTGATCTGCGCGGTGAATGGCGGGGCGTTCGGCGCCGGTTTCGCGCTGATGCTGGCCTGCGACATCATGATCGCCAGCGAGGATGCGTATTTCGTCATCCCGGAACTCGACGTCGGTCTTGCGGGCGGCGCGCGCTTCCTGATGGACCATTTCGGCAAGTCCATGGCGCGCTATATCTATTTCACCGGGCGGCGCATCCCGGCCGCCGAGCTCCATCGCCTCGGCGTGATCTCGGCCTGCGTGCCGCGCGACAAGCTGATGGACGAGGCCATGCAGATCGCGCGCGAGATCGCCGCGAAAAGCCCGGTCGCGGTGCGCGAGGTCAAGCGCGCGTTCAACGTGGTCGAGGAAATGCCGACGCGCGACGGCTACCGCTTCGAGCAGACCGTGACGGTCGCGCTCTCGCACACCGAGGACACCAAGGAGGCGCAGCGCGCCTTCATGGAAAAGCGCAAGCCGGTGTTCAAGGGGAAGTAGGCGCCGGCCTGATCTGCCGCAGTTGACTTGCGATTCAGCCCCGCGCAAGCACGCGCCCGAGGAGGGATCCAGGCCCGGAATGGAGGTGTCCGCTTTCGACGAATGTCCGACGCCCCGGCAAAGATTGTCGACACTCCTTCCGTGAGCGCATTTTTTTTCCTGTTATTTACAGGAAGGGTCGCATAAAGTGTCGACATAATATGGCAGGGCGGCGCGCTGCGCGCCGACAGCATTTCGGGAGGTCCAATGTCTGCGGGGTCGTTCGTCACCGGCAATATGCACTACATCCGCGCGCCGTTCGTCGCGAACATCAAGCCGGGCCATCGCGTGCTGATCCTCTCGGATTTCTCGCACGACCCGCGGGTATGGCAGACCGTGCAGGCGACCTGCGCCGAGCTCGGCGCCGAGACCACCGTCGCGCTGTTCGAGCGCCGCCCGGCCGACTACTACGACCCGCCGTCGGCCGTGTGCGAGGCGATGATGAAATCGGATTTCAACGTGCTGCTCGCCTCGACCGGCATGCTGCATTGCCATGCAAATTTCACCGCGATGGCGGCCGGCATTCCGGCGATCTGCATGGACGGCGGCATGACCTTGGAGTGGTTCCAGTCCGGCGCCGTCACCGACGACATGAAGCAGATCGCGGTGCGCAAGCATTACGTGGCGAAGCGCGTGTTCGGCCCGAACGCGCGCGAGTGCCGCGTCACCTCGAAATACGGCACCGAGTTCAGCTACAGCGTGGCGAACCGCATCACCCAGCCGCCATTGCCGACCGACAAGTTCGATCCCTACAAGATCATCAATTTCGCCAAGGACGAGAATCGGCCCGGCAACAACCTGCTCTACTACCTGTTCCCGACCGGCGAGTTCAATGTCGCGCCGGTGGAAGGCTCGGCCAATGGCAAGCTGGTGATCGATCTCACCATGCATCACATCGGCCGGCTGCTCACCCCGATCGAGCTGACCGTGAAGGACGGCCGCGTCACCGACATCGACGGCGGGCCGGAAGCGCGCATCCTGAAGGACTATCTCGAGGAATACGGCGACGAGAACGCCTACATGTGCCCGGCCGAAGCCTCGGTCGGCGTCAACGCCAGGGCCGTGGTGCGCGGCATCCAGCGCGAAGACAAGAACATCATGGGCACCTTGCACTTCGGGCTCGGCACCAACGTGGACGTCGGCGGTTCGATCAAGTCGAAGATCCACATGGACGGCGTCATTCTGCACCCGACGCTCTACGTCGACGGTGTGAAGCGGATCGACAACGGCAAGATTTTGGTGGAGATCGAGAAGGAATAGCTCGGTGCCTATCCCTCCCCTGAAAGGGGAGGGTGGGGCGCGAAGCGCGCCGGGTGGGGCTACGCGAGCGCCTCGCGCAGAAACCCACCAACCACCCGCGCCGTCTCCGCCGGCTGCTCGATGAACGGCATGTGCGGCGCGCCCGGGATCACGGCAAAGCGCGCGCCCGGGATCGCGTCCGCGATCCTGCGCACCACCGGCGGCGGGCTCGACTTGTCGAACTCGCCGACCAGACACAGCGCCGGCACCTTGATCTCTCTCAGCCGCGGCGCGGTATCGATCGTCGCCATCGCGTTCCAGGCGTCGGCCCAGCCGTTGACGTCGGTCGTCAGCAGGCGCTCGCGCACGGCTGCGTCGCCGCCGGCATCGACGAACGTGTCGTTGAACCAGCGCCGCATCGTGACGTCGAGAATGCTGCCGATGCCGTCGCGCTTCGCGTCCGCGCCGCGCTGCGCCACGATCCCGGCGCTGTCCGGCGTCTGCGCCGATGGACAGGACGCGATCACGATCGCGCGCACGTCCTGCGGATGGTTCACGGCGAGCGCCTGCGTCACCATCCCGCCGAACGCGAAGCCCGCGACCGCGCACGGCGCGAAGTGAAGGTCGGTCAGCAGCGCGTGCACGTCGTCGGCATAGTCGGCGAGACCCGCTACCGGCTGGTACGGCGATTTGCCGTGCCCGCGCAGGTCGGCGCGCAGCACGGTGAACTCTTTCGCGAGGCTCCCCGCGACCGCATCGAGAAACGTGAGGTCGATGCCCACCGCGTGCAGCAACAGGACGCGCGGGCCGTTGCCGTCGATCCGATGATGTAGTTTGACTGTCATGATTCACCGAAGGAGAGCGCGATGCCAAAAGGCCTGCTGCTGATGATGACCGATATCGATGCCGCGAACGAGGAGGACTTCAATCGCTGGTACGAGGAAGAGCATCTCGACGAGCGCATGGCGATCCCGGGCTTCATCAACGCGCGCCGCTTCACCGCGCTTGAGGGCGGGCCGAAATATCTGGCGCTGTACGATCTGGAATCGCCCGAGGTGCTGCAGTCCGCGCCGTACCGCCACATCGTCGGCGCGGGCAAGTCGGCGTGGACCAAGCGCCTCGAAGGGCAGTTCAAGAATTTTCGCCGCAACGTGTATGTTTCCCTGAGCGAGAGGAAACGGGATTAGTCGCCCTTCACCGGCCCGGACTTGTTCCCGCCGACGACCACGCCGGCCCATTTCTCGATCATCTGGATCAGCGAGGTGAAATCATCATCGCCGCGGCCTTCGGCCATGCCCATGTGCCACATCTCGACCACGTTGGCGCCGAGCCACATCGGCACCTTCAGCTGCTTGGCCTCTTCCAGCGCGAGCGACACGTCCTTGTACATGGTCGAGACCTTGCCGCCGTAGTCGAAGCTGCGCGTCAGCACCGAGGCCGGAAACTTGTCCATCGTGGCGCTGTTGCGCCCGGTCGAGGCGTTCACGGTGTCGATCAGGATGCGCGCATCGACGCCGGCTTTGACCGCCATCGCGGAGGCCTCGAACGCCGCCAGCATGCCGGCGGCCGAAATCATGTTGTTGGCGAGCTTCACCACCTGGCCCATGCCGGGCTTGTCGCCCACGTAAAAGACATGGCGCGCCAGCGCCTCGAACATCGGCTTGACGCGCTCGAACGCCGCGTGCTCGCCCGCCACCATGGTGGAGAGCGTGCCGGCGCGCGCGCCGCGCGGTCCGCCGCTCACCGGCGCGTCGAGCGTGACGATGTTTCGCTTGGTCAGCTCAGTGGCGATGTCCTTGATCGCCGCCGAGCCGATGGTCGACATCTCCACATAAGTGCGCAGCGAGGCCGCGGCGCTCGCGCCGCCGGTGCCGAATGCGGCCGCGCGGCTCACTTCGGGCGAGGGGAGGCAGGCGAATGCCGTTTCGGCGCCGGTCGCGGCATCGCGCGCGGAGGAGGCCGCCATGCCGCCGCGTTTCACCAGCGGCGCCATTGCCTCAGTGCGCGGGTCGAACAGGCGCACCGTGTAACCGGCGTCGATCAGCCGCTCGGCGATCGGCGCACCCATCGCGCCGCAGCCGATGAAAGCGATGGTTTGCGTCATTCGGTCTCTCATTCTTCACCTCTCCCCGCAAAGCGGGGAGAGGTCGGCGAGCGAAA